>Ga0334898_1001647_pt1 | contig 23616 bp, 21 predicted proteins | sample GraSluR3_MG_10_FD_207228 | JGI IMG/M metagenome (GOLD analysis project Ga0334898, IMG submission 207228) | Sludge microbial communities from methane-producing bioreactor in Wageningen University, Netherlands - Granular Sludge_3_08-R3 | ecosystem: Engineered > Bioreactor > Anaerobic >... | reverse complement strand
GCAGTCCAGGCAGAACCTCATTTGCAGCAAAAGCTATATGAACTAGCCGACTTGTTCATCAGCACCCTCCCAAACTTGATGCGTGATCAGCTCAAGCAGGTCTCATGAACAAGTGCGAACTTTGAGTCACTGAGAAAAATCTCCAAATCGAACTCTTGTCCACAAAAAAGTGTATACCATAACGTAACCATATCAATGCCAAATAGGACCCTCATTTGCCGGTGCTGTGGATTTCCTTCCTGGTCCTTATCGTCAGCAGGAACATGAGAACATACCCTGATAAAGGAAGCAATCACTGCGGCTGCTGTGGATTTCCTTCTTTTTACCGTTGGGTCCATACAGAAAAACTAAAATAGCCTATTCTTTTTTTTCCCGCAGCTTCCTGATATTGCAAATTGCAAAGCACGGCTGAAAGTTGACTTTCGTATTGATATAGAATATGGTATCAATATATAAGTAAACCAGAGGAAGAAAATCATGATAATCAATGCTCGGATATATGAAGAAATCAAGAAAAACAACTACACGATCACCACATCACAAGTTCTGCAGCTGGGATTCTCAAAAACACTGCTTACTAATTATGTTCATGCCGGTATTTTAGAAAGAAGTGGTCATGGCATCTATACTCTTCCTGATAGGCTGCATGACGATATGAATGCTCTCATGCTTCGCTCGTCTAAAATTATTTTCTCACATGACACCGCTCTCTTTTTAAATGGACAATCCGAGCGCACACCATTTCGACATACAGTTACCATTCCCAGTGACTCAGTGTTGTCAACCTCAATGAAGAATGCATGCACTTGTTTCTATATCAAGCCAGAGTTGCATGCTCTAGGGATGGTCTTGAGAAAGACAACTTTCGGCAATATGGTCAAAAGCTACAACATGGAACGTACCATTTGTGATTTTCTGCGCAGTCGCAGCCGATGTGATGAGGAAACGGTAATCAGTTCCGTGAAAAATTATGCAGCATCCAAGAACAAGAACTTGCACCTTCTTGCAGAGTATGCAAAGAGTCTGCGGGTTGATAAAAAACTAAAGCAATATATGGAGGTGCTGCTATGAGTTCCAGATCAATGAGACTGAAGGCCCGAATCAACAACTATGCGAAGAAACATACTATTGCAGCACAGGTCGTCTTGCAAAACTATATGTTCGAGCGATTCTTGGAACGATTATCCAAGTCTGAGCATAAGGATAAATTCGAACCGATAAGAACCAGGAAAGAAATCCACAACACTGGCTAAAAACGGTAAACATCTTGCATCAAGAACACCACAGCCATGGGACGGTACCCGTAGCCGAAATACGTCTCTTCCTGGATTTTCCTGATCATTCTGGTTTCTCGCTCCTCTCTGAAAAGCTTCATCTTCCACTTCTGCCTCCTGCCAGTGGGAGCTGTAGTGTCCTGATTTTCCACAGCGGATTATTTTTTGGACGCTTTTGAAAGTGTCATCTAGATCCACAGAAGCTCAAAAAAAATTCTTTTATAAGAGAAACTTTTGCATTTTTTAATATTTGTGCTATCATACAAGAAACTCTATAGGAGGTACTTCTTGTGATTGTCCGTCAGGGTTATATGAAACAGCTTCTCGATTTTCTAGACAAACCGGTCATAAAAGTAATTACAGGTATGCGACGCTCTGGTAAAAGTGTCCTCTTGGAGCTCACAAAGCAAGAAATCTGTAAACGCGGAGCAAAAGAAAGCCAAATATTCTCAGCCAACTTCGAATCGTTGCAATTCGAAGAGTTGAAAAACTACAAGACATTGTACCAAGCAATCATTGAAGCGGCCAAAACTGCAAAAGGTAAGTTATATCTATTCATCGATGAAATCCAGGAAGTTGAATCATGGGAAAAGGTAATCAACTCAGTACGCGTCGATTGTGATTGCGATATCTACATAACCGGTTCCAATGCAAGGCTGCTCTCAAGCGAACTGGCTACACTGCTTTCGGGACGCTACATAGAAATTCCTGTCTATCCACTATCATTCAGTGAATATCTTGAGTTTGCAAAAAGCAACGGGGATGAAGTGGAATTAAGCAGAGACCAGCACTTCTCCAATTTTCTCCGCTATGGCGGTCTTCCTGGAATCCATGAAATGAAATGGGATGATACAGCACTGTTGAGGTATTTGACAGACATATTCAACTCTGTGCTGCTGAAGGATGTGGTCAAGAGAAACAAGATCCGCGACATCGATCTGCTCGAAAAGATTGTGTTGTATCTGATGGATAATGTCGGAAACACATTCTCTGCAAAAACCATCTCCGATTTTTTGAAGAACCAAGGAAGGAAGCTCAGCACGGAGACGGTATACACATACATCAAGGCACTGGAGAGTGCATTTTTAATCTACAAGGTGCCGCGCTTTGACATCAAGAGAAAGCGGCTTCTTGAAACCCAAGAGAAGTATTTCGTCTCAGACCTTGGCCTGCGCCATGCGACAATCGGGTACCGTGACAACGATATCGGAGGGGTGTTGGAGAATGTTGTATTTTTCGAGTTGCTTCGCAGGGGATGGAGTGTAAACATAGGAAAACAAGGCTCCTGTGAGGTTGACTTCGTAGCTACTAAAACCGATGAGAGACTGTATGTCCAAGTGTGCTATGTATTGACTGAAGACAATACAAATCGCGAATTTAACCCTCTAGAGGCCATCGATGATAACTATGAGAAAATTGTACTCTCCTCTGACTCCTTGATCAGCTTTAATCGGAATGGCATCAAACAGAAGAACATCATCGACTTCCTGCTGGAAAGCAAAGGCTGACCAGTCCTGGTACCAATGATAGAGATTCTTGGTTTACAAGGAAAGCAGTAGTGTGGCACCAGCTATTGCATATCTATGCTGAAGGCCGATGTTCAGTTCGGTTTTCCTTTCACTACATGACAAAACGAGATATTCACTACAGCATTCTTACATTGGTTCATATGAAAGAAGCCGGTTTTTATTGACATTTTTTCGAGTATTGAATGCTTGACTGCTCCTATTCCCATTGCGCCATATAGGGTATACTCGTTTACCGGTAGGAAAGGTATGAATCTTCTTGTTTGAAAACCTATACGGATTAGACAGGAGTTGCATGTATGCAGAGATTAATCGGAACACACGCCAGAGCTGTTAGAGCTCCCATCATATCCCAAGGGGATAATCTGGAGAGCATCACCGTTGACTGTATTCTCGATGCTGCTAAAAGCGATGGCTTTGAGATCAAGGACCGAATTGATATATCAGAGATAGCTGAAGAGACAACAACGAGGTACAGATCCAATGGAAGAGCTTTAAAACAGAGCTGCATAAAAGACGACGTTGCTTCATACGCACTCTTTAAGAACTGTATATAGCTGCCTATGATTGAAACACCACGTTTGCTGTTTACTGAAATGACACAAGCGGACTATGAAAGCATTGCCTCGATTGTCCAAGATGAAGAAACCATGCATGCATATGGAGGAGCCTTCAGCGATGAAGAAACCCAAGCATGGCTGGATAGAAATCTTGCAAGGTACAAGAAAGATAGGTTCGGTCTTTGGGCGGTTTTGCTTAAAGAAACCGGTGTGATGATCGGTATGGCAGGTTTGAGCTGGCAATCAAACGGAGAAAAGCAGGTTCTTGAGATTGGCTACCTGTTCAACAGACAGTACTGGGGCAAGGGATTTGCAACAGAAGCGGCAAAGGCATGCAAAGAATATGCCTTTACGGCACTGGACGCTGAGGAAGTCTACTCAATCATCCGGGACACCAATATTGCCTCGATGAATGTGGCAATACGCAACAAAATGCTCGTACGAAACAGATTCATCAAACAATATCGTGGCATCTCGATGCCTCATCTGGTGTTCTCAGTCAAGAAAGAAGCCTGATCGCAAACATTCGATTTGCCGCCTCAAGCTATTTCCTGTTCTAAACGATCAAGGCTATGAGAGTGAGAACCGAAACAAATTCCATGAATGCTTTGGAGTACTTTAAGAAACCTTCTCTTCCCTTGAAATCACAGGCATTACTGTATCTGGATTATCCTTGTCGTTGACTGCCTTCAAATCGGCATGAGAGGCCCCGACGCTGTTGCTGACGCCATCGCAGCCCTCGGTGTGGAGGTCGTGAGCATCAACTACACGTACCTGAGCGACAAGCTCTTTGAAGCGTTCACCAAACGAGGTCTTGCCATCGGGGCATGCACGGTGAACAATGACAAGAACAAATGAACCCGAATTAGATGCTCGGCAAAACCGAAACGTTCATTTGCAGAGGAGAAGGTCCAAGAGCAACACCCTCTATAGGCTACTCAGCAGAGATACGCTTTTCACCAATGTGCCCAAGTTCTCGGTGATGTGCGTGTGCGCGCATCCCATGCAAGCGTAGTTCTTTCACAAGCTCTTCTACAATAGCAACTGATCGATGCTGGCCTCCGGTGCAACCAATTCCGACTGTGAGATGAGTTCTCCCCGATCGACAGTAGGATGGCCCGAGAGTCGTGAGCAACACAGTCAAGCTCTTTATGAAGAAAGCACTGTTTGGTTGGTCCATTACATACTTTGCACATACTGCATCAAGACCGGTTAAATCGCGTAATGCTTCAACATAGTAGGGATTAGCAATGAAGCGAACATCAAAGACAATATCAGAAGGCACAAATGGACCGTATTTAAAACCAAAAGAGTAGAGGTCAATGCTTATGTTTCGATGAACAGCAACTCCCTTGATAATAAGAGCCAGCCTATCTCTTAGCTCTGGGATTGTAAGGTATGAAGTATCAAGGACTTCACATGCTCGATCTACCAATGGTCGTATCGCCAATCTCTCTTCAGCGAGTTTCGCAGTAATATCCAACAAAGGTCCATGTGTCCAACTATCTTCGATACGTTTAGTAACCACCGAATCATTTGCCTCTAATGCAATAATACGAAAATGCGTTCCACCCTCTTGTAGAGCAGAAAAGGCCTTAATTGCCTCATCGATGCAGGAGCCTCCCTCCAAGTTTAAAGCAACCACACAGCTCAGAGCATCACGTGAGCTTTCAGACTTTTGTCTCAAAGCTACAAACGGTATTAAAAGCTGAGGTGGAAGATTATCCACCCCAGCAACACCCATGTCCTCCAAGGCACGCACAGCTTCTGTCCTGCCACTTGAAGTATGTCCAACAAGGATTACTACAGTTCCTTCATGGCCCTGATTCTTCATATCAGCAGTCACTTTTTAAACAGCAGCATACCTGATTCATCAAAACACTTGACCCTTTCTGGAATAGCGCTCAACCAAATTGGATCATCCGTATCGAGTCCTAGATCTTTATAAATGGTAATAGTCATCATGGTGTCATCAGATAACTTAATCTTTAGGAACCACTGAGATCCTGCAGGGAGAACAGAGTAAACAGATCCCTTTACGGCACCGGGCTTTTCTTTTGCAGATACAATAAAATCTTCAGCCCTGATTCCAACCTTGATAGGCATAGAAGCTTTTGAGCCTTCAGGATACTGCACCCCGTCAAGGTGAATGTTCATAGCCCCAATCTCCACGACAACACCGGACGAATCGGGTTTTAAGGTAGCTGGAACAAGGTTGATCTTCGGGTTACCTATAAAGTCAGCAGTGAACGTATTGGAAGGATGGTGGTATACCGACATAGGATCTTCGTATTGTTGCAACTTGCCAAGATTCATCACAGCAATTTTCGTAGACATTGTTAGGGCTTCAAGCTGATCATGGGTTACATAAATTATTGTCGATTTTGTCTCCGCATGCAGCCTCTTGAGTTCGGCACGCATATCCATCCTAAGTTTTGCATCCAAATTGGATAGCGGCTCATCAAGAAGGAGTACCGCAGGCTCCATGACCAATACACGGGCAATGGCTATACGCTGTTGCTGACCTCCTGACAACTCGTTCGGGAACCTCTTGAGCAACTCGCCGATATAGAGAACAGAAGCTATCTGCTTTACTTTCTTTTCAACTTCCTTAGGAGAAAGCTTTGCTATTTGCAGTCCAAAGGCGATATTGTCATACACAGTCAAGTGAGGCCAAAGGGCATAACTTTGAAATACCAGACCAAGTTTTCTCTGGGATGGAGGCAGGTACTCACCTCGTTCTGCAGAGTAGACGCAACGGTCGCCAATCCATATTTCCCCTTGATTGCTTGGAGTTTCCAATCCTGCAATCATTCGTAATGTGGTGGTCTTTCCACATCCTGAAGGTCCCAAGAGCGTAGTAAACGATCCATCCTCAATCTCAAGATCCAAATTATCCACCGCTGTAACAGATCCAAAACGCTTTGCTACATTTTTAAGTACAATACTAGCCATAATCAGCCTCCTATCCCTTTTGCGAGGTCGGTCTTCATCAGCTTGCGACTGACGATTGTGGTAGCCAGGATGGTTATCACAATGAGAAGCATGATCGCATTAGTATAGGGATACCAGCCACGATCAGTGAACTTCATGGTAATTGCTGTTGCTGTTTGCGTACGGGGTGATACCAATAGAACGACCAAACTCAGCTCGCGCATCGCTGAGATAAAGGGCAAAAGCAAACCTGAAAAGAATGCTGACTTTTGCATGGGAAATATTATTTTTCCCATTCGTTTTGTCCATCGTGCCCCCACCATGACAGCTGCCTCTTCAAGCTCTGGTCCAATCTGCATCATTGCACCAATACCCGCCCGTGAAGAGAAGGGAAGATACTTCACAACACACGCAATTACCAACAACGTAAAGGATCCATACAGACTGGGTATCGGTCCTCTCTGTACAGCAAACAAAGCAAGGAAAATTGCACCAAAAGCGATACTCGGCATGAGGTAAGGCAAAAATGAGAGCTGATCGAGAAACCGGGAAAATCGTGTCCCACGCAACCGAACAACCGTATAGCCAATCAACATACCCAACGTCCCACAAATGACAGAGACTATTAATCCAAGCCTTACACTATTGAACAGTGCATTCAGCACTTCAGCATTGCGTAATATACCGGGCTCTCCGGTTCCCAATCCAATGGAGTGGCTTACCGGTCCGATCCAGTAATGCAAACTAAAGTTTGAGAGACTATACGTTCCAGGAATGAGCATTACCGTCTCGATCGCCAGTACACTGATGGGAATTACTGTTACACAAAGGAGAAAAATAATAACAATAATCGAAACAGGCCTACCAAACTTACGAAGCTTGACCTGCCCACTCATGCCACTCTTTCCTGAAATAGTTACGAAACTTCTTCGAGCTCCAATTACCTTGTGATCCATATACAGGACCAGCACTCCAAAAAGAATCATAATTAGAGCTACGATATATCCCATTCCAGGTCGCTGACCTACCAAATTGGCATGAAGCAACGTAGAGAGCATCGTAAATCGTACAGGACCTCCCAAGAATGCGGGTGTTCCAAAGGTACCAAGCCCTCGAGAGAACGTAAGCAAGAACGTAGAAAACACAACAGGGAGTATCAATGGGATTACTACGCGCTTCAAAACCTGCCATCTTGAAGCTCCGAGCAATTCAGCAGATTCTTCTAGTTGAGAGTCGATATTTCTCAGTGCCCCTCCTATCAACATAAATCCAAACGGGAAATAGTGGAGAGCAAGAGTGAGAATTATTGGAAACATGCCATAAGAAATCCAGTTTGGAGGAGCAATTCCAGTCAGATATTCAAAAAGCCCTAGGCTACCCCCGATTCGTCGATTCTTAAAAAGTGTAATCCAAGCAAGAGCGAGAGCCCAAGACGGCATGATGTAGGGAACAATAGCCAAATTTGATATGAATTTCTTATTAGGCATATCGGTCCGAACAACCAACCATGCGAGAGTTCCCCCGATTAGCAAGGAGACCAAAGCAAGGCTTATAGAAACAATCAGAGTATTCAAAAGTGGGCGATATAGAAAAGCCATGGCTAAATCGCCGGTAAACATTCGAGCCCAGTGGCGCGTAGTAAAATCACCAGTTCGAGACCCAGGAATTTGGAATCTCTCCATTGCTTGGACAGTGAACGTCTGTTGGATCATAACTATGATAGGAACTAGCACGAGATAACATAGTATGATCGCCAAAACCACTGCCATTATTACCTGGGGTGTAGCATTTTGCCTAATCTTACCCAATAACATTTTTTGCTTCATGGATTTCCTCTGTTAAAGAACGGACGCACCTTCGACTCTTCCTTAGGTGCGACCGTTTGATAGCTTAAGAGCGAAAACCTATTGCTGTACGTATCGCAACCAGGTATCCAGTACGAATCCACGATTGGCTGCAGCAAATTCAGGATCATATGTCCATAGTCTCTCTTCCCACCACTGCCATGGCATATCATCGGGATGATGACTGATTTCACTGCTCATAGAATAAATACCTACGTCATTACTCCATTGAGTAAAACCATCTGCTGTTAAGAGATAATTTGCTAATGCCATAGCAGCATTAGGATTGCGTGGCTTACCAGCTAGTTGGATATACATCCCATAGTAGTAACCTAGCGGCTGGATATTCTTAGAGAAATCAAGAGCAAGGTTCAACCGAGGGATGTCTCTAAACTTGGAATAGACATGGAAGAATCCATACGGAGGATCTGCTTGTCCTCGAGAGCCTACTGCTTCAGCAATTCGAGTATCGCTTGTCATGATGATGATATCATTGAGTATCAGGCGACGCAGAAATTCCAATCCTGCATTCGATTCGACCTTTTCAAGAGGTTTGCCGAATCTGCGCAGATATTCAGCTTCCAAGTCATCAGAACGGCGAATAAGTTCTGTAAAGGCATTTTGATGCTCACCGGTTATCGCCAAGTTACGAATCATCACGCGGCCCTTATACTCTGGCAAAGTCAAATCCCAAATGCTTGTAAACGGATCGGTAGGATGCTTTTCGGTGTTGTACCCAATAATTCGATTGACATAAGCAAAGACCATAGGATTGTGGTATTGTGCTGGGATATGAGCTATTGCTTCAGGGGGTACAAAGTTTACCAAGTACCCGGTGTCAATCAGCAACTCTTTCATGCTTGGATAGTCTTCGATAAGCACAAGATCAACATTATTCACCCCTGTGCGACCTTCCTGGTACACACGTTCTATGAGCTCTACTTCTGATAACCTTGTTGCTTCAACTTGAATCCCTGTCTCTTCAGTGAATTTCTGTACAGCAGCCTGAATACGACTTGTAACTGCATAAACAGTAACTTTCCCCTCCTTTTTCGCCGCTTCCATAACTGCATCCCAATCACTTGCATCATAGATGGTTTTAGTCGGAGCTACAGTAGGTTCCGTTCTCCCCGCTGCTGATAAGACAGTTGTGAATACCAGTAAAAATACAGTCGCAAAGATCATACTTTTTCGAAGCATGGTCCCCTCCTTTTTTTTGTCTAACTAGAGAAGCTAGTCAAACGAATTATAAGTAGTTTACTATGCTTTATTCGTGAACGCAATTTTTATAATCCAATATTTCTATTTCCCAAAACGAGCAAGGCCCCAGCAGAGGTCAACGAAAGGCATGAAGCAATCAATCTGCCATAAGCATACTCAAAGCAATATCCAGTTCAACATCAAAACCAGCACCAACAGCAAGAGCATGATCGATTGTCATTGGGATGGTAATTGTAGGAAGCACCCCTCCATTATACCCATCACTGTCCAACTGTATGTTCTTTTCTATATCCAACGATCGTCCTATAGGATACATGACCAAGTACCCTCCAGGCATGTGGATGAGCGGACCACCCACCATACCGAACGAACCGTTTGTACCACCAAACCCAAGGGTTTCTCCCCTTGTCAAATTTCGTATTCCCATCGCGATACCCTCTCCAGAGGAGATGCACCCATGATTGATGAGCGCGATAACCTTTCCATTGAAAAGTATCGACGCCGGCTCAATATACAGCCCGACATCACGCATGATTTCTTCAGACACTTCATCAAATTGCAGTATCTCAAACTTCTGTGTCACGGTATTGTACCAACTTGTATACTCATAGAAGGTTCTCTCTTCATAGAAAAATCCAAGGATTGCCGCTGCCATTGCATCAGCTCCGCCCATATTTCCTCGAAGATCCAGTATCAGGCTATGTACCTGCTCTCTCTCAAAATCTTCAAGAATCTCTTTGAATTGGGTTACTGTTGGCACCTCATTTGCAAGATTGCCCTCTCCATAGAGTTTGATATACCCAATACGATCTTGCAGTAGCTTTGATTCAATAAAACGCTCAACGGGAATTTTTGAAAAACCGCTGCCGTACACTTCGGTTCTTCTTAGGGTTTCTCTGTCGTCATCAATTGCCGTCAAGTGTGCAGTAATGACAGTTTGGTCAGGGTTCTTGAACGTAACAGAACGAGTTGTTCCTACTGGCCCTCGCAATAAAAACCGTGTTTGTTCATAGGTTCTAGAGGCAGTAGTTGCTTGAGGGAGCACACTCAACAAAGCAGAGGTCTCTTTCAAAGCAACTATCCCCTCTTCATCTTCCCAGAGTAATATTTCTGATCCTGCTTTCATCCCTGCTTCGTAAGCAGGCCCGAAGGGATCAACCCAATTTGCAATCAATCTGCCATCATCCAAGAGCATACAGGTCAACCCAAATCCCCCTCCAACTTCTTCATCAAAAAAACCCATTCCATCATCACTGAAATGATTTTCTTTTATAAGAGCGACATGCCCATCCATCAGGGAGAACAGATACTCCCTGAGTCCCAGGTAATAGAGCTTCATATCTTGTTCTTCCCACGCCTTTTCAATGATGGGGCGAAATGATCCCTTCTTTAGATCCCAATTGACACTTCTCAATTCAGTGAAGGCATATTCTTTTGACATTTTCCCATGCAGCTCATCAAATGCCTCTACCCAATCGAGAGAACTGACATCTAAAAAATCAGGAGGCTCATAAAGAGCAGGGGCTACAGTTGTACAACCTGTACAGAAACACACCAAACCCAGCAGCAGTGCACACAACAAACCCATCTGTTTTTTCATATGCTTTCCCCTTTTTTCCATCATATGGTTACTGGATTCTCTGCGTCAAGAAAACAATTTTATTGATTGCATTATCGTGAAATATTCAATTTTCTTGACCCACGGACAACCGCATTATATGATTCTTCCAAAAGAGAGGAATCCAACATGAAAAAGAAAATCGGTAAGGGATGGCTATTTATTCTTGTAGTACTGCCCGTAAGTTGGATTATTCAAGTTTTGTTATTCTCAGGCATCGTACCAGCTCATCTTACCGGTCTTTACATGTTCACTCCGGCACTTGTCGCCTTTGTATTCTTCATGTTCTCCAAGAAAAGATTCTCTGATCAAAAAAAGTTGTTTTCGCGGCGCACGGGCATCTGGCCTTGGGTCTTTGCCTTCTGCTACCCGATAGTTTGGTATGGCATAGTTGTACTATTGGCAATTGTCACTGGGCTAGGGACATTCGACGCCTCTTTTGCGTCGCAGATATTTACCCCTTCCTTTCTCTCAATGCTCGCCCTGGTACTCATCACTATGCTCATTTCAGTCTTTGGGGAGGAATATGGATGGCGCGGGTTTCTCTTGCCCGAATTGACGAAAACATATAGCCGGTTTTGGGCGACATGTATAACGGGTCTCGTTTGGGGTGTTTGGCACATCCCCTCCTACTTCATCATTTACAAAAACTCAAACATGGGAAATCCCTATCTTCTCACAACTATTGGTGTCATCAATGTCTCAGTTGGAGCCTTTGCATACAGCTATATTTTCTACATGAACCAAAACGTACTTCCTTCGGTACTATTACACGCAATGTACGATATCATGGGATCAAGAGTCATGTTGGGCTCTCCAGCAATTCCTGGTGTGACCGAAGCGGTACCAGGCTGCTTGGTCAGTATATATTGGCCTCACGCCATGGGCCTTATCATAACAACAGGCATCGCTGCTGCAATACTCTTTACTAGGCTGTTTTCACGAGAGCAACAGTAGCTTATACCCAAATACCTATAATTATTCACTATAAATCTGAAGATCGCCATCAAGTATTCTCTGAAAATAGTGCTCAATCCATTCTTTTGCCTCGTCTTGTCTTCTCTCTTTCACGAGCTCATAGGTCCTCAAGGCACTACTATAGACAGCGTCACAACCATAGAGCCTACAGAATCTCTCCCATAACGATATAATCGGGGTAGAAAACGACGAGTATATGATCGGCAGCAGCGAGTTTTGTGTAATAAGACAGAATTCGTGGTAAAACGTGAACAATGCATTGGCACAGATAGAAGGATTTTCTGCTTGGTTGAGTTCTTGCAAATATGGATAAAGAGAAGCAATTTCCTCATCACTGGCCTTCTGCGTGATGTCCTCTACCGCCAGCAGATCAAAAGCTTTGCGGATCTCCAATATAGAGCGTATCTCAGCTTTTCTGAGCATCCCCCCATTATATGTCATGATTGACAGAATCGCTCCTACTTTCCCCTGTCGTTTGAAATCATTTACAAAAATACCGATGCGAGGACGGACTTCCAAAAAGCCTTTGCCGACCATCTCAGCTATCCCAGCATGCACTACGGTACGACTGACATTAAGCTGCTCTGACAACTCACGTTCAGAGGGCAACTGAGAACCTATCTCCAACGTACCCGAAAGAATCATATCCTCAACTTGCCTTATGAACAAATCTTTCAGAGAAGGTGCATACAGTTTTTTAAATTCCATGATTAAATCCCCTATCTGGCTTTTGGTATTACCAGATACATTATACATTATATCTATAGTTTTTCCAGTACAATTGCCTGATTTACTGGATTTTTTTACTATTTATAGATATTTCTTTATTGGTATATATAAAAAACCATGATATCATTCTTCTGGTATTACCAGTTATAAATCCAAACACATCAACACACAGGAGGGAAAAGTCATGCACCTTTTCCAATCGCCGACCATGTCCAGTTATCTTATGCTCATCATCGTCTTCTGTCTTCTTTTTCTTCTCAATGAAATCAGCAGGCGCTCTCAAAGTGGAGGCTTTCTACTTTTTATTATTCTGCCGATGGTACTCACCATTTTCGTGTGGCCGAAAACAACCAAAAACACTAGTGTCGATGACTGGTTCCATTATTTCAAGGTCTACTCAGCACTGGCCGGTTGCATTGGCTTCTGGGCAATCAGAAACTTTAAAACCCTCAACCAGAACAAGTGGGCACTCTGTTTTCCTCCCCTTATCCTGGCGATCAACATTATGGAGGCAGTAGTCAGGGACTTCCAAATCGGCAACCTGAATCTGGTAAACCAAATTTTTGACGGAATGACAACCACCAGTGGTGTTTGGAATTATCTAAACGGAATAGCAGGAATTTTAAATATTATCACCATCACAGGATGGGTTGGAATCTGTATAAGCAGCAGAAAAAGCAAAGATATGCTTTGGCCCGATATGCTCTGGTTCTGGATTATTGCCTATGACTTATGGAATTTTGCCTACACTTACAATTGCCTCGGTGACCATGCCTGGTATTGTGGTATAGCGTTGCTCATTGCCCCCACAGTCACTGCCTTTACTGTCGGAAAAGGAGCGTGGTTGCAACATCGTGCCCATACACTTGCATTATGGTGCATGTTTGCGATGACAGCACCTTCCTTCATCGACGAATCGAGGTTTGCCGTCAAAGCAAGTTAAGATACCAGGGCTCTGTTCCTAATCAGTTTTCTGGCTCTTGCTGCAAATATCTCAGTGTTGCTCTACATGATTTACAAAACAATCAAAACACAGAGAAATGGCTACACAGCAGAGCTCTATACCGATTTGAAAGGCTATAAAGAGGTCAAGGCACTCGCCGCAAAATAACCGTATCAAGGAGAGAACTCATGCATGAATTCAAGGTATTGGAAATCAAGAAACGAATATTTGCAAACAATGAGGAACAGGCCGACCAATTAAGGATCAAGTTGAAAGAAAACCATCAGTTTCTACTCAATCTCATGTCATCCCCAGGATCGGGAAAAACATCCACTCTTGCAAAAACGATCAAAGCTTTGCAAGGTGAATTCAAAATCGGGGTCATGGAAGCAGACATAGATTCAGACGTAGATGCAAAGACCATCGCCCAGACCGGGGTTAAGGTCATCCAGCTGCATACAGGTGGCATGTGCCATTTGGATGCTGAAATGACGGCACAGGGTCTTGAAGGACTCGAAACAGAAGACCTTGATTTGATCATCCTGGAGAATGTGGGAAACTTGGTATGCCCCGCAGAATTTGATACAGGGGCTGTAAAAAACGCCATGATGCTCAGCATCCCCGAAGGCGATGATAAACCACTTAAATATCCTTTGATGTTTACAATTTGTGATGTACTGCTCATCAACAAGATTGATGTACTCCCCTATTTCGATTTCAACCTCGAATTATGCATCCAACACGTAAAAGAGTTGAATCCGAACATCAAGGTCATCCCCATCTCTGCAAAGACCGGAGAAGGAATGGATGAATGGATCAAGTATCTTCGTAATGAAACAAACGCTCAGAAGGCATAAGGATTACAATAATGGAGAAGAAATATACCGTTCTGGAATTTGCCAACAAGGTAAGTAGAAAAAAAAAGGGAGCAAAGGATGCTTTGGATTTTGACGCTCCAGAATACCGAATTCTTGAACCGGTTGTTACCGATGAAATGGCCCAAGTAGCGTTGGCTTTGGAATTTAGAAAACCACAAAGCGCAAAGGAAGTAAGTACAATCTGTAATAAAAGTGAAGAAAAAACTCGTGAGCTTTTAGAACAGTTGGCCATCGCCGGGGTATGCTTTGTAAACAACAAAGAAGGCATTGACAAGTATTGGTACGATACATGGGTTCCCGGAATTATGGAAATGATGGTGAACAACATCGACAACGTTCATAAACATCCTGAGATTGCTGTAGCCTTCAATGACTATGGACTGGTTCGTGGGGCAAAATCCGCAGGAATGTTTCCCGTAGGTGTCGGCTTGATGCGTGTAATCCCAATCGAGACAGCAATATCAGGGGAGACAAGAAGAGCCTCGTATGAGGAGATTTCCAAATACCTCAATGAAAGCACCATCTTCTCTGTTTCCGACTGTGCCTGCAGAACAGTAAGAGAAGCCATGGGAGAAGGCTGTGGACACCTTAAAGAAGACATGTGCATCCAACTTGGACATGCTGCAGAGTACTACATCAGGACCAAACGAGGGAAGCAAATCACCCGAGAACAAGCTTTCGATATCATCAAGAGGGCGGAAGAGAACGGGTTGATGCACCAAATCCCGAATCTGGACGGGGAGGGAAAGACACATGCCATTTGTAACTGTTGCGGTTGCAGTTGCCTCTCGCTACGCACTTCAGAGATGTTTCTCAATACTGACATGGTCCGCTCCAACTATGTTGCGGTGGTGGATACTGATACATGCGTAGCCTGTGGCGAGTGTGTAGAAAATTGTCCGGTGAATGCCTTGAAGCTTGGGCAGAAGCTCTGCTCCACCAAACCGATTGTAGACAAAATTGAGCATAAGTATACTCCTCGCAACAAGGAATGGGGTCCTGATGATTGGAATCCCGATTATCGCACAAATCGAGAGAATGTAGTGTCGTCGGGAACCAGCCCTTGCAAGACCAGCTGTCCTGCCCATATTGCAGTCCAAGGATATATCAAGCTCGCTTCACAACAGCGTTACACAGAAGCATTGGAGTTGATCAAACAAGAAAACCCCTTTCCTGCAGTATGCGGCCGTATTTGTCCCAAGAAGTGTGAGGATGCCTGCACCAGGGGAGATATCGATGAACCATTGGCAATCGATGACATCAAGAAATTCATCGCCCAACAAGACTTGGATGCAAGCAGGAGGTTCATACCAAAAAAACGTCACGACTACCAAAAGAAAATTGCAGTAATTGGGGCTGGACCTTCAGGGCTCTCCTGTGCCTATTACCTAGCCGTTGACGGCTATCGTGTAACGGTGTTCGAGAAAAATGCAATCTTAGGAGGCATGCTGAGTCTGGGAATACCGGCTTTCAGACTTGAACGCGATGTAGTGCAGGCTGAAATTGATATCCTAAAAGAACTGGGGATTGAATTCAAAACCGGCATCGAGGTGGGAAAAGATATTACGCTTCAAACGCTGAGAGAACAAGGGTACAAGGCTTTCTATCTTGCAATTGGAGCTCAAAAAGGGAAAAAACTCGACATCGAGGGTGAAGATTGTGAAGGCGTTATCACCGGAGTAGAATTCTTGAACAAGGTAAGTCTCAATCCTACAGAAAAGCTCAGCAAGAAAGTAGTGGTCATCGGAGGTGGAAATGTCGCCATAGACGTTGCACGTACCGCTACCAGGGTAGGCTCTGAGCAGGTTTCCCTGTACTGCTTGGAGTCACGACAAGAAATGCCGGCTCTCCTTGAGGAAATTGAGGAAGCACAAGCAGAAAAGATTGAAATCAACAACTGCTGGGGCCCCACAAGAATCTTGTCCAAAGAAGGCAAGGTAACAGGCGTTGAGTTTAAGAAGTGTCTCTCTGTATTCGATGAACAGAAGCGTTTCAATCCTGTATTTGATGAACACCAAACCATAGTGGTAGAAGCCAATACGGTCATTCTTTCCATCGGGCAAGCCATTGACTGGGGTTCCCTGCTTACAGGCAGCAATGTACAGTTGAAGAAAAACAACACAGCCATTGCTGACAACTTCACCCTCCAAAGTGATGAAAAAGATGTGTTCATCGGTGGAGATGCTCTTACTGGCCCCAACTTCGCCATCGATGCAATCGCCATGGGAAAACAAGCGAGTATCTCAATTCATCGATATGTACAACCTGGGCAGAGTCTGGTTATCGGAAGAGACCGCAGGCAGTACGTTTCCTTAGACAAGGATGCACTTGAATTGGGGGGGTATGACACTGTCACCCGGCAAAGGCCTTTGCACGATGCTTCAAAGAACCTTTCTTTTTCAGACAATCGAGGAACATTTACCGAAGAACAGGTACAGAAAGAAACCGACCGTTGTCTTGGTTGCGGAGCTACGATAGTTGATCAATACCTGTGCGTTGGGTGTGGACAGTGCACTACAAAGTGCAAATTCGAAGCTATTTCACTACAGAGAAAATACGATGGAGCAGGACTTTCCTATGAAAAAGTAAAGCCCGCGGTTGTCAAGACGGTACTCAAGCGTAAGATCAGAATCACTGCACAGAAAGTGCAAGATGCATTTTCAAGAAAATAGGAGCATAAACGATGCATGAATTGGGAGTGGTCATGGAAGTAATCAAGGTTGTAGAACAAACCATGAGGGAAAACAACCTGACTCAGGTTGAAAGAATCGTCTTGCAGATCGGAGAGCTTTCTTCCATGATTCCTCACTATGTACAGGATTGTTATCCTGCTTGTGTCGATGGAACTTCGTTGGAGAACACCAAGCTGGAAATTGAGATTCTTGGCGCAAATGCAATATGCAAAGAATGCAACAAGGTATACCCCGTTGTACAGTATAAAGGGGTATGCCCACATTGCAGCTCACAGAACAGAGAGGTGCTCAGTGGTAGGGAGTTTTTCATCAAGGAAATTGTTGCATGCTAAAGACCAGCCTCAAAACGTCAGAAATCATCTCATATTTTGATGACAAGGCACCTGATTGGGATGCATGCAACAAAGCAAGGCCGGAAAAAATACAAAAAATTCTTGACCTTGCCCAAATCCATGCAGGTATGCGGGTACTCGACGTAGCCTGTGGAACCGGAATACTGTTTCCCTATTATTTATCTAGGGAAGTTACCCAAATCGAGGGAGTCGATATCTCACAAAAAATGATTGAGAGGGCGAGGGAAAAATTCTCCGACCCGCGCATCAAGTTACAAACGCTCGATATCGAGAAGGCAACGTTCAAAAATCAGTTCGAGCGTGTGATGGTATTCAATGCCTTACCTCATTTCAAATCCCCTGGACAAGTCATCGAATCACTTTCAAGATTTACAAAGATTGGGGGAAGATTGACCATAGCCCATGACATGGGAAGAGAAGCTCTCAACACCGTCCATTACAAAAAGGCAAGAAGCGTATCAGTGGGACTCATCAGTGAAACAGAACTAATACACATACTTTCCCCATACTACCAAGTTGATGTGTCTCTTTGCGATGCCCACTTGTATGTAATATCAGGCATTAAAACTAACAACACCCTACCATCATATTCTTATTAATTAAAAAAACATAGCTTTTCAACGCATTGTAGAACGTAATAAAAACATGATACTATTAAGCGTATTGAGTAACGATTTTACTTCTTTGGTATCTGTTGAAAAACGATATTTGCTTGATATTAAGGGTTATAATGCTGAATATTGCTCTCTGTGACGATGATTTTGGACAACTAAAGCGTATTGCTGCGTATATATCGGAATTCCTGCAATTGAATAAAGAGAGTGCAAGTGTACTCGAGTTCTCTCATCCCGACGAGCTCTTGACCGCTTGTGCAAAGCAGAATTTTCATCTCTACATCCTTGATATTGTCATGCCCATGATGACTGGTATCGAAGTAGGAAAAGCTATCAGAAAACTGGACAGAGAAGCCCAAATAGTGTTCGTTACGCAGGAACCGGGTTTTGCTTTGCAATCATTCTCTGCCAACCCGATCAATTATCTGCTTAAGCCGGTTGATAAGCAACAGTTATTCGAGACTCTTGCTATTGCTTTCTCCAAATTGAAGACAACACAAGAAAGCACACTGTCGATCAATACCCGACAAGGACTCCATGTCATCCGATATAATGAAATTGTCTTTTGCGAGTATGCAAATCACTCTGTCACCTACACGCTTCTCGAGAAAAAAGTACTACAGACACGAATCATAAAAGGCTCTTTCTCCCAGCATACTGAAGAACTCATGCACGATAGAAGGTTTATCAAAACACATATCTCATTCATTGCCAACATGGATCATGTCACTGTTTTTAAGAAAAATCGTTTTGTCCTTCTTGACGAGTATTCGGTGCCGATTGTTGCAAAGAATTACAACGCAGTAAGAGATTTATACATGGACTATCTGCTGACAAAGGGAAAAAATTGATGCATGAACTGATTCACAATATTCTGCGCGGAAGTGTTTCCACCGTCATGTATGTCTTACTTCTCTTTACTTTGACAAAATCAAGGTTTGGGCCCAAAACCCCTTTTGTCATTGCTGCCTGTGTCTTTGTCATCAATATGTCCAGCACCCTTTGGTTTTATCTTTACGCTGATTTAACGTCACTGTCACGTTTCACGATTCTTTTGTTCCTATTCATCGGCTTGGCATTAAAGCATTTTACAAGACTGAACTTCTTTCAGTGGAGCTTTACCTTTCTTACCACCATCAATATTGCCATGATGATTATCATCATCAGCTTTCATGCAGGAAAACTGTTTCCTGATCCTCAAATAGCCAATACCCTCATACGGTTTTTTCTGTATCTCATAGTGATTATCCTGTTCAAGAAGGTCCTGAACACCTCCTATCAATCGGTTGTAAACAATTGGGCTGCCTTTTCGTTTCTGATAGTTGCAGTCTTTATTAACCTGTCTTATTACTTTTATGCTACAGAAGATATCCAAATTACATTGAGCATGTATAAAGCACCTTTACTCCTACTCGTCTTTCTTTGCTTAGCCGCCTACGGTACTGTTTTCTTTTCATTAAGAAGATTTGCGGCAATGTATGCCTTGGAAGCAGAGAACCTGACTATCAAAAGCGAAGCAAGGCTGTTGCACCAAGCAGCTTCCACCATGGCAGAAAGGCTCCAACTCATGGAGAACATTTCCCATCAGCACACGATCGATGCTCACGACCGAAGGCATTTCAACAACATGCTCTTGGAACTCCTTGAACGAGAAGAAACCAAGGAAGCTGAAGAGCTTCTTAGAAAACAGAATGCTGTGAAACCGCTACATATCAAGAATTATTGTGAGAATAAAGCAGTAAACGCCGTCGTAGGTTATTATGCAGACCTGGCCGACAGGAAAGGCATATCCACCACAATCAATCTGATACTTGAAGAGACTCTTACAGATATCGATTCCATGGAATTGGCCTTGGTTGTTTCAAATCTTTTTGAGAATGCCATCAATGGTGTCATGCTCCTAGATGATCAACAGGAGAAATATATCCATCTGACCTGCTTGCAATCAGGAAGGTTGATTCTGGAAATATTAAACCCCTGCCTCGAGAGCGTAATTTTAGATACACAAGGGTTTCCTGTGACAAACCAAGAGCATCATGGATTTGGGACTGCCAGCATTCGAGCCTTTTGTAATAAATATGAAGCCGAGCTGATGTACCAAGTCATGAACGGCTTGTTTAGAGTAAGGATTCTTCTCTAGATTGTTCTCATTGTTTTTAAGTAAGAAATGACATCTTTTAAGTAAAACCCTCCCTGTTTCCTATCGATTGGCTATGCTCAAGCAACAGCTTTGTGTTCTATTAAGTTTTCGCTTGGGGGTTGCTGTGCGCTGGTCATCAAAAAAAATCGTTTTTAGTATTCTTACTCTTATTCTATCTTTCAATATGTATGCTTCTGAACAATCCATTAGCATATTGCTCAATTCCGATTCTGATACAATGAAAGCCTATCGCTATCAAAGTGGCCAAGTACCTGACGGTCTTTGGAAAGAGGTCCCTGCCTCAACTCCTATTCTGGTTCTTGATGGCTTTGACCGCGATAACGATTTGCTTTATGTACAACAATCACAAGATTCGCAATCCTGGGGCGAAATATACAGGTATCAATACAAATCAGCCACAGAATCATGGGAATTGGTTCCCAAAGACAAAACAACAAACAATTCCATCGAGATGAAAGGGAATAACCTTTATCCCTATGGGAAAAGCACTACATGCTATTCCTATATACTCGGAGCTGGTCTGAAATTCAACTTCGCATTGGGAAAACAGAACAATCTATTCGCATACAGCGAAATTGGTTATAGCAGAGGCCCTGCAAAATCTGACTGGGTGGACGCAATGCAAGCTACCAGTTTGTCTGCCGGGTTTGGTTATCGAATACCACTTACAAACCAAATAACACTTGCCCCCGAGCTCGACTATGGTCTGTTGGTCCATCTGCTCAACGCTGACTTCGATCAAGACGGAGATAAAAGCTTAGAGGTCTTTACCGATCAGCAGGTACGACTTTCTCTCAATCTCTCCTATGCCATCAATGATACCAACCATGTGTTCATCGCTCCTTTGGGACTCGTGTTCTTCCAAAACAGCGATGTAGGAATCCTCTACGGCGTGCAAGCCGGAATCCGATTTACTATTTAGGAAATTATCATGAGAAAAACACATAACCATCTTACGCTGTCTTTGGTTACCCTTGTCCTTGTCACAATCATGCTTTCACTGTCCAGCTGCAGTGATATGATGGAGAAACTAGGAAGAATCTCGCTGAACATCGAACTGGATAATCACCTAGTTGCTGTTGATTCTTATACATTCACCGCAACGCTTGCAAACAGCAATATTACTATTAATCCCGTTGTTCCTGATACATTTAGAGTAGAACTTCCATCTTTGAAGGCCGGCAGATGGAATCTTGAGGTAATCGCGTTCGATGCACAAAATGTGCAAATAGGAAGAGGTTCACAAATCGTAGACCTCAAAGAAGGACAGATTGTAGAAAAATCCCTCTTGGTCGTTTTCAGCCAGCTTGCACCATCATCAAATAGCTTCACCCTCTTCTCTCCTACACGATACGACAGCCTTGAAGGAAAAATTGAAGGAACGACTGTGGCTATGGAATACAGACTTGCAACCGACCAAGTCGATGCACCATATACACCCTGTGCAGCAGGCTATACCATTTTGGCTCCAGGAACCTATCAGGTACGATACGCTGCAGCGCGTGGATTTAAGGCGAGTGAGCCTATCCAGATAGTAGTACCTAGTTTCCAACGATATCCTCTCACCGTCAGCGGGACAACCTTCACAACCTCCAAGATTTACGACGGGTCGACGTCCATTGACGTTACCTCACAGGGAAGTTTGGTCGGTACCATTGCTGGTGACACGGTAACGGTGAGTGCAGCTGCAACCTACGCTGACAAGAATGCAGGAATCAACAAACCTATCACCATCAGGTATACACTCGGTGGTGTTGATGCGCCCAACTATCAGATCAACGATGATACAAGCAGAACTGCATCGATTACCCAGGCGGTACTGACTGCGACCGTGGAGGACTACTCGAGAGTTTATGGAGAAGAAAACCCCTCATTCGCCGTTTCCGTATCTGGCTTCGTCAATGGAGAGAATACCTCGACAGCAAATGGATACAGTGCCCCTACTGCAACTACAACTGCTAACGCCTCCACCAATGCCGGGACCGCTACAATCACCATCAACGGGGGAAGTGCAACCAACTACAGCTTCAACAATAACGATACTGCAACGCTGACCATCAACAAAAAGAGTCTGGGTGTCTCAGCTTCTGCAGATGACAAGGTCTACACAGGTACTGCAGCTGCTGCAGGAACTCTTATACTGACAGGTATCGTGGGCTCTGACGATGTCAGTGCATCAGGAACCTTCACCTTCACCGATTCCACAGTCGGCACGTCCAAGAATGTCAACGTTACCGACATAAGCCTCTCGGGTGCAAAGGCCTCCAACTACTCACTGTCGCAGACCACTGCTACAGCAACTGCTTCCATCACCCAGGCAAGTCTCACTGCGACTGTGGAGGACTACTCAAGAGTTTATGGACAAGAAAACCCATCATTCATCGTTTCCGTATCTGGCTTCGTCAATGGAGAGAATACCTCGACAGCAGATGGATACAGTGCCCCTACTGCAACTACAACTGCTAACGCCTCCACCAATGTCGGGGACTATGACATCTTCATCAACGGGGGAAGTGCAACCAACTACAGCTTCAATCGCTCGGATAGCGGAACGTTGACCATCAACAAAAAGAGCCTGAGCGTCAGCGGGACAACCTTCACAACCTCCAAGACTTACGACGGGTCGACGTCCATTGACGTTACCTCACAGGGGAGTTTGGTCGGTACCATTGCTGGTGACACGGTAACAGTGAGTGCAGCTGCAACCTACGCTGACAAGAATGCAGGAATCGACAAGCCTATCACCATCAGGTATACACTCGGTGGTGATGATGCGCCCAACTATCAGATCAGCGATGATACAAGCAGAACTGCATCGATTACCAAAGCTGCCTACAACATGAGCGGAATCAGTTTTGCCGACGGATCTGCAAATTATGACGGGAACAGTCATTCGCTGGCCATCTCAGGATCACTGCCCTCCGATGTCAGCGTTTCTTATCTCAACAACGCCAATACCGATGCAGGCTCCTATACAGTAACTGCTCGTTTTACCGGTGACGGTGTCAACTATGAGCCGATCGCAGACAAGACAGCAAAACAGACCATCAACAAGAAGAGTCTGAGTGTCACAGCTTCTGCAGATAACAAGGTCTACACTGGCACTGCAGCTGGTACAGGATCAATCGAACTCACAGGTATCGTGGGCTCTGACGATGTCAGCGCATCAGGAACCTTCACCTTCACCGATTCCACAGTCGGCACGTCCAAAAATGTCAACGTTACCGACATAAGCCTCTCTGGGGAGAAGGCCTCCAACTACTCGCTGTCGCAAACCACTGCTACAGCAA
>Ga0334898_1001643_pt1 | contig 23657 bp, 16 predicted proteins | sample GraSluR3_MG_10_FD_207228 | JGI IMG/M metagenome (GOLD analysis project Ga0334898, IMG submission 207228) | Sludge microbial communities from methane-producing bioreactor in Wageningen University, Netherlands - Granular Sludge_3_08-R3 | ecosystem: Engineered > Bioreactor > Anaerobic >... | reverse complement strand
CAACAGTGGCCACAGCTGCAACGGTAATCGCAACGATACTTGATACCAAGGGTTTCCAATTTTCACTGAGCCATGAATAACCACTTGGGTCTACCAAAGATAATGGATTATTCATACAATATGCATACCTGTTCAGGCCCTGAGATACTCCGCCGGCCTGCATAATGGGGTCGGGGCTAAGAAATCTGCCAAGAGTCGGATCGTAAAGTCTGCCAGTCATATTTATCAGTGCGAACTTATCCAGGTGTTCATGGCCGGTAAAACCAAGATCGGTTAGAACCGGTTCATTATTGGCGATTGAAGCTTGCCAACTAACAGGATCTCTTCGTACCCCCCAGGCATCATAACTCATTTGCTCAATTAACAAACCTGCCTCATCAGAAATCATGCAAACAGAGCCCAGGTGGTTTTTGTGAACATATTTGGTATCTTTCTCATTGTCCTGATCGATGGTGTATATCGCGCATAAATTGTCTCCCCCTGAAATGTAGTGTATTTCCCTTGTGCCATTTTCATCGCTTATCTTTTCGTATATACCTCCCAGATAAATCTTAGTGCTTTCCAGTTCACCATCCTTGTAAATGGATTGTTTCCGCCTCCCATGATCATATCCATAAAGCATTTGAAGAGAATAACTTCCTTCAGACATGTTAGATACTTTGTTAAATGATGTGTAGGAAACGCCTTGTTGTAAATTGCTTATAAGGATTCCTCCAGTAGCATTAGTAACTGATGTCAGGGTATAAGGACTAGCACCGTTTTCACCATAATTTAGGGTGCCAAGCTCAGATTTGTACGTAATATTCCCTAACTCATCATAATCATACTGTTTTGATATATTATCGACAATGGCACATCGGAGTCTGTTGAGGTCATCATATTCGAAATTTTCTTGTTTATTAATAATAACATCTGTTCGGGATTCCAGATTGCCTAAACGATCCCAAACATAATGTTCGTGCTGGATATTTCCGGTAATGATGTTATCTAAATATCCGGTATTTGGGTAATACTCTTTATATGTTGTAAGCCCATTACCAATTTGGTATTGCTCAACCTGACCTCTAGCATTGACATACTCTGCTTTCCAAACGACAAGATTTTCCTCTTTATTTATTACTTTAGACAGAAATCCCTTTTGGTATTCATGCCTAATCTTAAAACCTGATGGATAAGTTAAATCGTGAAGCTGACCATAAACATTATATGAATTAGACACCGTATAAGATTCATTCTCTATTGTTTCTGTTGTTGAAACCGTCCTGCCAAGATTATCAAAGACATTTCTTTCAACAATATCTCCATTGAATTTAACAATTGCAGCCTTACCTATTCCCATAGGTTCAGTGTCATAAATCCATTCAGTTATGCCTTCAAGTTCATTCCGGGTAACCATCCGGCCAAGTTCATCGTAAGTATAAACTGTTGTATTCCCTTTCTTATCAATGATTGTTTCAAGTTCTGCAAAACCATTATAAGTGTATTGGATATGCCCAAGAGCTGGGTCATTAATGTCCGTCAGATTTCCAAAAATATCGTAATCCTGACGAATATTCGTAGTCAAAGGCCAACCATCAACATACTTATCAGTAAGTAAGCCCGCAGCGTTATATTTGTTAATTACCTGTATCCCAAGAGGGTCCTCTGTTTTTACAAGCCATCCAACAGCATTTACAGTACTTGTTGTGGTCTGGCCTTCTGCATTTGTAACACTTCTAACTAGTCCTGCATAGTTATAAGTAGTTAGCCTTTCACCTGGCATCGTTACAAACTCCTTTCTTCCAATAGGATCGTATAACACAGTGGTCAGATGTTTCTGATCCCCATTAAAAAATGGATCACTTACTTTGTATACCCTTTTAAAAACATCAAATGTGGTCTCGACAAAAATTTCATCTCCATTAAAACCTTTGTTTTCTATTAGAAGGATATCTCCGACTAGGTCATAATATTTGATTTCTGGATATTTGCCAGATGAGCATGACCAGGAATAATAAACTGCCAGTGGCGGGGCGTTTGCCTTTTCGGGAGTAATCCATCGCAAAACGGCTGTACTTCTTCTTCCGCTGGGTGAGATTATTGTCTCCAAGCGCCCCATATTATCATACTCAAAATGTGAAGTTAAGCCATTGGGGCCGGTTTTTGATAGTATGTTCCCCGTTGCTTGGTCAAATATCATTGTTTCAAAATGTCCAAGTCCATTCTCTGTTTTAGTAAGAAACCGTCCTTGAGGTGAATTATCCTCATGGTCGTAATATGTATAGATATGCCTATCTTCTTTGCCATCGGTCCTGTGAATGGTTTGTTCAATATTCCCATATTGATCATACAGGTATTCTTTACTGTATGAATGTTCATCATCAGGTTCAATAGTTTCTTTCTTAAGCAGGCCATCCGTGTCCATATAGTATTCAAATTCCGACACACGAACAATGTCCGGGACTCCAGGTGCAGACTTTGTTACTATGGCTTTAGATAAGCGGCCATGGTACCATTTTGGGATGCTTTCATATTCATATTCATTATCAACTCTTTCAATATAATCCAGTGATTGCTCTGTCTCTCCAGTTTTGACTTCTGAAAATAATAAATTTCCAAATGCTGTGCTATAAGCGCTTGTAGTCTCAATAACCTTAATGAGGGACCCATCTATATCATACGATTTTAATGTTGATTTCGTCACATATGGCAGAACAATCCGCCAGGGATCTCCTGTTTGTTTTAAAGTCCATAAATTATCCTTTTCTGAAAGAATCACTGGATCATCCCCATCAACGCATAACCAGCTCTCTTGACGGACGGTAAGGGGTAGAAAATATTTATGGTTATTAAATGTCCATTCCATTTCATTGAAAGTGATGCTTTTGGTTTGATATTTCACATCTTTGATGGTGCTTTGTTCGAATCCAAGAAACCCTTTTCCAAATCGATGGGTTTTAGCACCTTTGTAAAAGTATAAGACTTCAGGCCTCTCCGATGGTATGCCTCTTCCATCATCTTTTTTCACCCTGATTACAATATTCAATGGCCCGATAAAGTCAGCTACAGGATATTCAGCACCTGTTCCTTTTTCGTAATGTGATGAAACAGTAAGTTTCTCATATTCAATTTCAACCGTTTTTCCCATTCCATCTGTTATTTTATTGATGAGATCACTTTGGAAATCATGATCACCAAAAAATCTTGCAGGAACACCTGTATAGCCATTTTCGCGGTAAAAGAATTCATATTTACCATTCCCGTCAAAGTCTGCTACAATACCTGGCAGACTAATTGTATACTCTATTTCAGCTGATCCAACGATCTCCCAATAATTACAATCCTCAGATAGCTGGTGGCATCTTATAAATCGATCTGCTTCATCTATCTCAACAACTTCTGTTCTGCCATCGCCATTTATATCGCAAGGAAAAGCGTTAGAATGATCAATGTAATATGATCCATCATTGTGCTCACAAATATTAGAGATAAATCCTTTTCCAAAACTTAAGCACACTTGCCATACTGCAGGTGTACCATCAATAATCTCCAAAATATCTGTCTTGCCATCACCATTGTAATCACCCTCAACCAATGTATTATCAAATCCGAAATTATAATCACAAGACGAGAATTCGAATTGAGTATTATTTTGATTCAGTCCCCAGAAACGGGTATTATCATCTTGTTCAACTGTGAGAAGTTCCGTCTTTCCATCACCATCAAATTCACCCACCTTTATTTGAACCAGATAGGGAATCATCACTGTATTTGACTTTGTGCTTATATGTTCTTCGGTAAGTGGGTTGGTACCATCTCCTGAGAATAATTTGCAAATAGTGTTGGATTTTTGGATCAGAACATCTGATAAGCCATCACCATTGTAATCACCCGCAAACATTCGGGGATATTCATAAATATAATCGATTTCAAATGGCTCGCTTGTGAATTCAGAAAAACTAATTGTTCCTGTTTCACTCAATTCTGTAATTAACGTCCTTATGTTAAAGACATCTTGAGAATTATTGTAATGTAAAAATGCAATATCACATAAACCATCTCCATTGAAATCACCTAATGTCGATCCTCTATAATCTAATGGATTCGAATCAAATGTATATGTTAGAAAGCCGGGGATTGGATACCCTCCATCTGGAAAACATAATCTGAAAGATGTGAAACCATATTTGGGCGTTTGAACAAAAAATAAGTCTGCTTTACCGTCCCCGTTAAAATCTCCTGACTGCAAAGCATCATTTCCATCATCCTGAAGGCCTGCCACATTTGTTGAATGCAAACTAAGGTTATTCCAGTCAATTTCCCAGTCAAATGTTGTTTTATTGTAATGTGAATTATTTTTACCATACTCTTCTATGCTATGAATTTTATTCTCACTATTTGGGAATGATCCGTCAATAACATAATTAAGTTGATATCGTCGAATTTCATCATCTTCATATTTGCAATTTATTTGTTTAAGTCTTTTTGTGATTTGAGTAAATCCTGCTGAGTTTGGAGCGGCATTGCCATCTGAAAAATACATCGGTGAGCCATTTACATTATCAGGCCTGTTTTCATATACGAATTCAACAGTGCAATATGTTTCCAGTACAGGATTTGTTGTTGAGTTTCCCGTATATTTGATCTTATCAATATAAATCTCTCCAGTATTAACATGGTTGTTGTATACATATTCGATATAATTTCCTTTGGTATCGATAACTTTTGAAATATACCAGGACAAAACTTTTGTATTTGATTGTAATAGTTGCTGGGAATTATATGAATTTCCATAAATTTTTGTTAACCCCGATTTTGTTTTTACAGTAAAACTATTGTTTGCATATGTGATTTTTGAAATCTCATCAATGTCTGTTCTAAAATCAGTATTATTTGATGGATTCGTTCGTATCAGATGATTCCCATCAAGAAGATATTGGTCATCCGTAAAATTAATACTTCTAGAAACTCCATTATAATAACCAGTTTTAGCAGTCCTTGTTATGGCAGAGATACCACCAAGACTCCAATTAAATCCCAAATAACCGCTCCCTCCTTGACTACTATAGGTAAGAAATAGTTCTGGAGTCATCCCTGCTGTGCCTGGAGGAACAAAAATAGGTATGTTATATGTAGCTGAACCGTTTTGAGAGACTGAAAAACTACCTTCGATAGAACCCACAACACCATCGTCACCCATATTTGGACCGCCTGTTGTTCCAATATCCGGAGGAAACAACAAATATGGATCGATTTCCGCTAACACGTGATTATTCATGTCAGGCGTAGCATCAAATCCATTGATAATATCAATAAAATCCCTGGCTATATAGTCTTTTGTTTCATCAGCAGGAATGGGTTCGGACAATATAAAATATGGCTGAGCTTGTTGGCCTAAGCAATAATTGGCCGACAATACTAATATGCTTATAAAGTAAAGTGCTTTTCTCATAACACCAGGTTAATGACACTCATGTCTGTGGTTAATTACCTTTTAATTAATTTCCATGTAGCTTTTTCATCCTTGATATAAATTGTTAAGAAATATGTTCCACTTGTCAGGGATGATGCATTTATTGTGGAAGTTTGTTGAAGGTTTTCTAATTGTTTTATTTGCGATCCATTCATGGAATAAAGCATAAGTTTCGCATTCTGCTCATAGGCTATTCCATCTATTTCAACATTGAAACTGCTTTCAAATGGATTAGGAAAAACAGATATTTCGCAGTTTCCAATATTGGTTTTCTGCCCAGTATTGTTGTCTGGAATGATATCCTCCTCCAATACATATTTTGTGGTTGTATCCGGCAAGTTGACAGAGTCAGGCAGCAATGTGATACTTATTGTTTCTCTTAAATATCTATTGCCATTGCCATCATAATAGTACTTTACTATTTGGTTTTGAGCAATTGTATCCACTGAATTGAGTGCAAACAGCCCGAACAGTCCTAATATTATCAATGAATTTCTCATGCTTCTATTACTTTAATTGATTGCGTTTTAATTCATCTATTTGCTTCTGTTGCTCAATCATGTGCAGGGTTAGCTCTTCAATTTTTTCAAGCAATAGAGCATTCATTTCCAATAAATCGATTCCGTTCGCTACTACTTCATCAGCAGAAGGTACACCGGGCAAATGTTTGTTTATTTTGATGAATTGCTCTATTTCATAAATGCTCAATAAATTGTAATCATTGTAAAACACATGGTCAGACCACTCAGATGATGTGGGGACTGCAACCTTAACTTTTTCAGCAAGTATGCCTTCGTCAACATATAGTAGATACCCCTCAGGTGTATCGAGGTTATCACCTATAACCACAGTTCCATTAATGTGCAAGGTTGCAAGTGGATTTACAGTTTCTAATCCTAACTTTCCGTCTCCTCCAAATAAGGTTGGACCGCTATTGCCAAGTTGCAGTTTACCGATTTCGGGGGCTTGGACTCCAAATATTCCGAGTGTATTCGCATGATCAATATCTGTTAAATATGCATCATTACCAATTATAAGCAATGCCTCACCTGCTACAAAATCATCATCCGCAATATGCAAAATCGCTAGAGGATTGTCCGTTCCAATACCAACCTTACTCAACCTATAAATATCTTTATTATCATTTTCAGTCCATAAGCCTGGAGGAACTATTTCACCTGGATCTAGCCATATTGCATCTCCTTCAGGTCCCATACAAACAAGAATATTGCCTGCTTGAGTGGTTGCTCCGGTATTCAGTTGTAAGCCTTTCATCTTAACGGTTCCATTATTGAATATATAATCATGGTCTGAAAGAAAAACAAGGCCTAGACTTTTGTTCGCTACAACTCCATGCTCCCTGGTTCCCAGGAACAAACTAGCATTCCAGTCACTACGATCACCTTTAAGGATATCTCTAATATAAGGCTCCAAAAAGATGTCCGCAACTTCACCTTCGTCGCATTTAATATGAAATTTTGCTTGTGGCGATAAGGTCCCTACACCAACCCTAGCATTAGCCCCATCAAGGGAAAGTACCGGCTTATCTGGCTGCAGGCCTTTTGAAAGGAAATTAAGGCTTGCAGCTTCACTGCCATTTCCCCAGGAAATCACTGATCCTGGAGTTTTAAAATCAAGTGTTGCATTCAGCCCAATAGCACCTCCTACGTGTAACATTTCTTCCTCAACAAAGGGAGTGGTAAGTGATCCGACAATGACTAGACCTGATGGTTTTTCTTCAATATTACTACTTGTTATAGTAAAATATGGTGGCGTTGTCATCTCCCATTTAGTTAGAAATCCTGGCTGGACTGCAGATCCTGTTGTAACTGTGTTTTGAGATAGAGTGCAATGTGCTAACAGTAAGAAAACTAACACAATGACTACATTCTGGTATTTTGATACTTTCTTCATATATCTTATTTTTTAATTGGTTTATTTACATCCTTGATAATATGTAAGTTAGGGTGTCTTTAGGAGTTTGGCTTAATTTTTAACACAACGTATTGAAATGCCAAGGTGGGAATCATATGCTTGTCTATCAATACCATAATAACTATATACGAAGAACCGAACTAGTGGTTTTATTGTTTGTGGGTTCAGAGATGATGTCCACAAGCCTGCATTTACTCCGGGACTGGACCAAAACCCAATTAAAGGATCAGCAGTCCCTGACGGAATCATTGAGAAACCGAAGAAGTCAGTACCATTCCCTTCATCTATCCAATGAGCATTTGACTTCAACTGGAATCCGCAGTCATATCCATGATGTGCTCCTAAAGTATTCCAAACATCATCACCGATTGGATATTGGCTATCTGCTGCGCCTGTTAATACAAATACCTCTGCATCTGTTGGTATGTGCCAGCCCGGGGGGCAAATACCCTGCGAACCTTCTTGCGTAATATATTTCATAGCTTCATCCCATTGGTACAATCCTCCATATTTCATGCAACTATCCTCTGAGTTCTCAGGGCAGTATTTTTCAATGATTGCATTATCTTCCTGAAAAATAGTATTGTCGATCATAACACCAACATCCAGGTTTTCTTTTAGCCAGCACTGGCTATAAACCTGTACTGTATTGTACACTTTTCCCTCATATGTAACAGTTGGCGTTCCAGGGCATGGGATATCATAGACAAACGAGAATACATAATCCATATCGCTGGTGGGTTTATCTACAATTCCAGATTCGCTCATTTCTCCGGTTTTAAGTGATAAACCCCTATTATCAATTGGTAAGGCAGCATGACTACCCGAATATTCTAAATTGCAGTAATCTTTGCTTGAATTGGCCGATAACAACTTTATACTCTTAATGTGTGAATTCCATACGGCCGAAATAACGTATATGCTGTTTTGTCCGGGAGTAAAACTAAAAGCATGGAATCCACCGGATAAATTGTAGGTGGTCTGAAATCTCAGTTTTCCAACTACATCATATACGTATAGCGTAAGAGGACCGTCTTCCGGTAAATAAACAGGAATAGTACTTCGATCTATCATTGGATTAGGATAGTTTTGGAAAAGAGAAAACTGTATATCTTCTATTGCAGCATCCTGGATGCCCACGGTTGATATTGTTGCATAGCCCACAAAGATCAGGTCCTTATTTGGGGTTTGCATACTTATCACTGTATCGGGCCAGTAATAAGTTGTTTGATTGCTTAAATCAGCATCCATAATCTTTATGCTGTCGAGCTGAACATATGTTCCATTCTTTGTTGCAGAAAAAGACAGCTCAATGTCTTGCGCTGATGCTTTTAGCACAAGTAATAGTGATAAAATGGGAATAAATACTAGATATTTCATTATAAAGGATTTAAATCATTGAATATATAATCATGGTCTGAAAGAAAAACAAGGCCTAGACTTTTGTTCGCTACAACCCCATGCTCCCTGGTTCCCAAATAGAGGTTTGCCTGCCAGCTTCCTCTTTCTCCAAGTATCTCGTCCGTATAGGGTTCCAGGAAAATATCGGCATCTTCACCTTGTATGCATTTTATATGCAGTTTGGCTTCCGGTGGGTTAAAATTAAATGCGCCTATGCCTACTTTTCCGTTGATAAACCTGTAGTTAGCACTCGACTTAAAGGCAAAGCCTGAAGATGAATCACTTGAAATGCCATAATTAAGGCCCCCAAGGGCAAGCATGGCCTTTTCGCCAGCTGCCCAGTTGTTGGGTTCGATAAATACCGTGGCATTTTCGCCTTCATCGGAGCGAAGGTGGAGTTTGGCATCCGGGAATATTACGTTGCCGATGCCGATTTCCCCGGTTTTATTAGAACTTGGAGCTGGAGCAATAACGAAGGTTGGTTTTGTACTTAATGAGCCCATCATAATATAGTGAGCCTTATCATTAACAAATCTCTGATATTCACTATATCCAGCTCCTATAGTAATTGAATATCCATCTGTACTATTTAAATACTTACCCATGGCTATTGATCCAATACCACTTGATTTGCAATCAAATCCTGCAGCAAATGTATAATCATTAAGAGCTTTTGTCTCAGAACCTATTGCGCTTGCACCATCCAGTCCTGTACCTACTGAGTTTTCATCGCAGTTTACGCAGCCTTGGGAGTAGGATGTTTGTACGTTTAACCCAAAGATGACGAGAATTATGATTACTTGGTAATAATTAACAATTCTATTCATGGTTGATATTTTAGAGTTTCACAAATTTATTTAACAATATTTGGCTCTGGGGAGCAATTCTTTTAATAAAATAAATGCCAGATGGCCAGTTACTTACATTAACCTGGTAGTCTTTTGAATTTATAAGTACAGAATGTACTATCTGTCCAGTAGTATTAAATATTTCTACATGAGAGATATTTTCACCCATTTTGAGATTTAATATGTTATGTCCGGGATTTGGAAAAATTTCCAGCCTTGTTATTGGGGATATATTATTATTCTCATTCTGACCGACAAAAAACAATGAATCAATGCGAATTAAATACGCATCTTGTTGATACGAATTACTGCCAGGATCGTAAATAGATCCTGCAACCACAACACCACCATCTGAAGTAGCAGAAATATTATCAATATTATAATAAAAATCCCCTCCTAGAATTTCTTCATGTACTAGGTTTAATTCTCCATTTAAGCAAGCAATGTAGAATTCATTTGGAAAATCAGGCCACATTGACTGAACATTGAACATGCCTGTTACAAAAATCAAATTATCATAATAATAATCTATACCTTGTGCCCATGCAGGGTAAACGTAATCTTCTCCGCTTGTATAGTTATTATTCAGGTGTACTCCATTAGTTGTGTCAAACACTATTGCCTTTAGGTAATACTCTCCAAGAAACCAATACCTACCAAAACTGATGTAACTGTTCTCCGAAAATCCTTTAATAGTATAAAATGGATCATTATATGTGTATATCGGATAAGGAATGAAAGATAATGTATTGAAATTTGAGTCAATCATGAATAGCTTGCAATGATACGGTGATCCAAAATCGGAATGAACAAGGTGCAGTGTATTACAATTCTCAGAAGAAGTAATTGAATTAATTCTTCCCGTCACTGATAGATCAAAATGATGATAACTAATGGAATCACCTGTACTTGAAATATTAACAGAATACATATATGGTTCAAACGTCTGTTTATCCCTCATATTAGCGACATATATGTAGCTTCCATTATATGATTGTCCAATCCTAGAATTATAAGTATATACACTATCATGTTCACAATAAACCCCATTCTCCCAAATAATGCTTAGGTCAGGAGTAACTTCACAAAACCACTGCTTCTTAATCTCCGTACCATTCTGCTCAATATAAATATTTCCAACCAATACTAAGTTCCCGATATTATTTACTATCATATCCAGAAAATGAATTATACTATCTTGTTTTGCAAAATCTAACCAAACAGTATCTCCATTTAAATACAGTTTCAATAAACGGGATTGAAATTGGGCCGGTGGTCCTACATCATATTGGCTACTATAGAGGCAAAATATTTCTTCGTTTACTCGTGATAAGCTACCAAAATACTCATCTACAGTATCATTAGCAATAATTAATTCATTTCCGGATAATTGCGAAAAAGCATGAAAACCCAGATGTATTACTAATAAGATAACCAATAATAATTTATTCATAACATCTATTAAATGAATAGGTTAATCAATATTCGTGGGGTACGAAACTGTTGCACACTCATGACGAATCCCATAAATATATGTTAGTTCATGACGAATATACTCATCATTTGTTACGCTTTGATAGCGTTTAAGTCCATTAAAATCACATAACTTGATTTTATAGCTTGTATTAGCAATTGTCAGGTTCCCAAAAGAAATATAGCTGGTCTTGTAAAACGGGATTTCATCATTTTTATACAAACAGCGTTCATCATCATAAAAGTAGGGGCTTACCAATACTTGAGAGTGATTTAAAAAAATAGTGTAATCTAAATGATTGTTTTCAATCCCATCAGGGTCGTTACTGTTTTTATAAGGATTGATATCATATCCTTCTTCTGGTTCAACATAATACTCTGCGGGAGGTTGTGGGTTTGGCCAGTAATAAGTTGTGCCACTTGGAGGGCTCTCGTATAAAGTAGCTTGAACAGAGATTTGAATCTGTTTGGCAGCATCAGTTCCAGTAATCTCTGGAAGCTCATATTCACAAGTTCCTTTCGTCATTCCATATTTCCAATTCCTATCAGTAATTAATGGTGCTATGAGAGTATTACCAGTATATGATGTCACAATGATACTATGCACATCATTTTCAACTTCATAATCAAGCATTACAGCAATCAATTTCTTATTAGTATAAGGAGCGTTTCCATAATCGTCTGCTACTGCATCTTCAAGGTCTTCAAGTGCCTGGGCAATATTGCTCTCTGTCATCTCATTTTTTTGATCAACGGTGATTACAATTTCGGAGGTGGCTGTGTATAATTCTGATGTTTTTACATAATAAGTATACATCAAATTCATTGCAGCTTCCAAATTAGCAACGGCAACGTCAACATCAATTTCATCTTCGTCTTTCAAGCCAGGATTCTCTGTGAGATTCTTACATCTGTCGATAAAGGTTAATACCCCTTCCGTGAATTCACTATTTTGAAATTCACTCTCTGATTGTGAAATAGCTTCGCTCACAACATCTTTCTTGCAAGCATTAAAAAATAAGGCTGAAGCAAAAGCAAATACAGCCAAAAGACTAAAAATAATGTGTTTGGTTTTCATGATTATTGGTTTTTGTTTTGTATAACTATTCTACTAAGTTAATACAGATTCAGGCCAAAAGGTAACCCCCTTTTTGATTTCTATTTTTTCATAAAAACTTAAAAAAACACGAAATCAAAGCATTATAAATAATATATATGAATGTTGTTATAGAAACTGTGATATGGAAAACCCGGGAATATTTCTGAATTCGATATTCGCATTTCAGGTATCTGATAATGTTTTTTTTCCTGCAGCCGGTGTTCCGGTGATGCCGATGATGATCATTGATTGGTGTTTATTCAATGTCTAATGATACCGGGTAGCGGTTATCCCCTTTCCGGTTCACGCAAAGGGCGCGAAGATTTCGCAAAGATCGCAAAAGATATATCAATTTATAACTCCCTTTGCTGACTTGGCGCTTCTTTGCAGTCTTTGCGAGAAATAAACGCAATATGATCAAGCATTTCAACTCGTGAAATTTTTCAAGACCTGGTTGGTAGAAGGGATACAAATTTTTCAAGACCTGGTTGGTAGAAGGGTTACATAAGACCTTATTATCTGCTAATTCAATATTTCTTTAAGCTCCCAGCTTGAACCATCATCAAAATCAACTTTTACTAATGCGCTTGAGCTATTATAATAAAGCATTGAGGGAAGCACCGTATCCAATTCGATTGATTTCAATGTTGGAATGGTCGTGATTTTAGGTGTACCTGCATATACATCATAGCACATTTTATTATTAACTTTCAAACTATCATAAAAAGTCTGGTCATCAGCCAGATTATTCTTGTCAAGAGGTAAATTGAAAATTACCAAAGAACTATAATGCCAATTGTCATTATAAGTGTAATCAGACATTTCAACACTTAAGTATGCATCAGTATGAAAAGTAGTAGGTCTTATCCTGATAATGAATCGATAATCGCCTTGTGAATCCCAAAAGATGCAATCATCATTTTCTGACTCATAACATTCCCCACTATAATCTGATGTTGTCATCCAAACATTTCGCCCATTTCCCTCAAAAGCAATCTCAGCACCAGTCGAATCAGAATATTTAAGTGTTTCATTCCCTGACATAGGATTATAAATAGTTAATCCACCAATAAAATACTCAGTACAACTTTCTTTGCAGCTATATGAACAAAAGAGTAAAAATATTAGAAGTAAAAATCTATACATTGGTTTCATTTCTTAAAAATACGATTTTTAAGAATCTAATCTGTCTTTAATATTACTTTAACAGCAGCTTATGAGTTGAGTAGTTTGATTATGAGACAAATATGATATGATATAGTCCTCCTGCCTATAATACCCCCTATTCTTAGGACAGAATTTATTTAAAACTAAGTTTATTATTAACTGGAGGGCGGTCAGGGGGAAGACTCACCTGCTGTTCATGCTTACAAAGAATGATCGGAAATATTGGGGTAGAGCTATGTTTTTTAACTCATTCATATAACCACCCGGCATCCTGTTCATCTCCCACAACACCGGGTCAAAAAAAATAAAAAGAACATTACGGATCCGCTGCCGGCCGGAGCTGAAGCAAGCCATACCGCCGCCCGCTGCGGCATGGGGTCGGTTCATGAGCTGGTCTTATTCTCAAAGCTGATATACGTTTTATTTCTTCATCAAAAAGTTTTCCATGCCCGCAGTTCCGATTTATTATGCTGCTCCATCCCGTCAGGATAAAACCGAATCGTAAAATCACGGTAAATACAAAGCATCCATCCCATTCACCCAAAAAACACTAATTCCACAAATTTTTCTTATCTTTCGTGAGTAAAAAAACGGAAAAACCCATCGCAACCCCAAGCATCACGCCATGAAAAACCTCCATTCCATCTGCCTCTTTCTGCTGCTGCCTGTCATGAGCCTGCTCATGAGCGGCTGCCTGCGGCAGTCGCCGCCGCCCGATGTTGTCATCGGCATCTCCAAAGCGCTCCCCGATGAATATTACGGCAACTATGCCAGGTGGCTCCGGATGGCCGACAGCAACATCCGCTGCGTCGATCTCTACCACATGCCAATTGATTCGGCCCTTGCACTGCTTGAAACCTGCAGCGGGCTGGTCCTCAGCGGCGGCCCCGACGTTTACCCGGGCCTTTACGGACAGGAATGGGACACTGTCCACTGCGACCCGCCCGACCGCTTCCGCGACTCCCTGGAGTGGCGGCTCACCGAAAAAGCCCTCCGCCTGGATATGCCCCTGTTGGGTATCTGCCGCGGCCTGCAACTGCTCAATGTTTACCACGGCGGCAGCCTCTACCCCGACCTGCCTGCCACTTTCGACAGCACGGTGATGCACCGCTGCCCCGACATCCACGCATGTATGCATGATGTGCAGGTGCTCAAACGCTCGGGCCTTTTCCGCACCGCTGGCGTCAACCGCGGCCATGTCAACTCCAACCACCACCAGGGCATCGACAGGCTGGGCGACGGGCTGCTGGTGGTGGCGCGCAGCCGCGACGGCCTGCCCGAAGCCATCGAATATGAGTCGGCCGGCCAAAAGCCCTTTTTCATGGCGGTGCAGTGGCATCCCGAGCGCATGGACCCGGGCAACCCCCTCTCCCTGCCCGTGGCCATGTACTTCGTTCAGGAAGCCAAGCTTTACCGGATGAACAAAGAAGAATGAGTACCTTTTACAGCCGATGCCGCCTTGCCCTTCTCTGCTGCCTGATGCTGCTGCAGTCGCAGGCCTTTTCCCAGCCGGAAGGCTCTGAGGGCATGCGCCCCGTCGACTATAAAAAGATCAGAAAGGAGTGCAGCAGGAAGCGCTCCCCCCATTACTATCCCAGGCTCTTTGAGCGCTACCTGGCGCTCGACACCGGCCTCACCGCCGAAGATTTCCGCTACCTGTATTACGGTTTCAGCTTCCAGCCCGGATACAAGCCTTACAACATCCCTCCCCTGCGCGATTCGCTCGTTTCTTTCCTGGGCCGCGACGGCATGACGCCCGCCGAGTACGAACTGGCAGGCCGCATCGCCGCTGAGCTACTGGCCGGAAGCCCCTTCCGCCTCCGCGAAACCTTTATCGCGGCCATGGCATACCAGATGGCCGGGAACGAGGCCATGAGCAAGGCATGGTTCCACTTTTACCAGGAACAGGCCGACGCCATCCTGGGCAGCGGCGACGGCCTCACGCCGGCCACGGCCTTCAGCGTGATCTACATCCCCGACGAATACGAGATCATGGAACTGCTCGGTCTGCACTTCGGGGGGACACAGGCGCTGGTTGAGGACCGCTACGACATGCTCGAAGTGGAAGAGAACCGCTACGGCATCAACGCCCTCTACTTCGACGTGCAGCGGCTGATCGAAACAGGTTTCCGGTAAATAAGCAGGTGAACGGGGATGCCTCAGCGAGGGACCACCTCGCGCGGAGGCTCGTTGAAAATATAGATGAAACGCAGGTTGATCACCTGGTTGAACTGCTTGCGGGTTAGTGGCGCCTTGCCCTGCGGGAAGAATTCCCGCTCGCGGATCATGGTGAGCGACTGCGTATAACGCACGCCCAGGTGCAGCCGTTTCCAAACCCGCACCTTCGCATCGACAAGAAAGCCGATGTCGTTGTCGTTAAAGGCCACGCTGTCGGAATAGGGGATCTGGTTCCCACTATGCTCTTTCTCGGAAGCGCCCACCAGCCGCCCCCAGTAGGCGCCCAGGCCAAAGCTCATCAGGTCCTTGTCGGTATAGCTCACGTACACCGGCACCTCGAAATAGTTAAGGCGCAGGCGGTACTCATCGGTGAGGCTGTCGCCGGGGAACTGGCTGCGCTGGTATGAGCCTTTCTGGGTGAAGAGGGTTTCGATGTTGGCGCCCCAGTTGCCGGCAAAGGGCACGATGGCGCCCAGTCCGAGGGTAAAGCCGAACTGCTTCCAGCCCTTGATCTCGTCGCCTTCCACCTGTGTGAGGCCGCCCCCGGCGATGACGGTGCCGCGGATGCGCTGGGCCTTTGCCGACGGCGCAAGCATCATGAGCAGGAAGAGGGCCAGCAGGACGTATGTAAGCTTGTTTCTAACCATCGGGGGTTTTTCTATTATCTTAAACGCTGTAAAGATTATAATATTTTTTATGCCGCGGGGGCGGAAGGTCAAATATTTTTCATCGAGAGCTGTATGCGCTTGCGCGCGAGGTCCACTTCCAGCACGCGCACCTTCACCTTCTGGTTTAGCCTGACCACCTCTTTGGGGTCTTTCACGTACTTCTCCGCCATCTGGCTCACGTGCACCAGTCCGTCCTGGTGCACGCCTATGTCGACAAAGGCACCAAAGGCGGTGATGTTGGTAACGATGCCGGGCACCACCATGCCGGGCTGCAGGTCGCCGATCTCGTTGATGCCGGCCTCGAACTCGAAGAAATCGAACTTCTCGCGCGGGTCCCTGCCGTGTCGTGCCAGCTCATCCATGATATCCTGCAGGGTGGGCAGGCCGGTCTTTTCCGTTACGAAGTCGTCGAGCCTGATCTGCTGCCGCAGCCCTTCGTCTTTCATGAGCGCATCCACGCCGGCGCCGCAGGCGGCGGCCATCTTTTCTACCACGGCATAGCTTTCGGGGTGCACCGCACTGCCGTCGAGGGGGTTTTCGGCATCACGTATGCGCAGGAATCCGGCGGCCTGTTCAAAGGCCTTTTCGCCGAACCCGGGCACCTGCCTGAAGGCTTCCCTGGAGGTGAACGGCCCGCCGGCGTCGCGGAAGGCGATGATCTTTCCCGCCAGGGCAGGCCCCAATCCCGACACGTACGACAACAATTGTTTGCTGGCAGTGTTTACCTCCACCCCTACCCTGTTCACGCAGAGCATCACGGTATCTTCGAGGCTTTTGGCCAGTGCGGCCTGGTTCACGTCATGCTGGTACTGCCCCACACCGATGGAGCGCGGGTCGATCTTCACCAGCTCCGCCAGGGGGTCCATGAGCCTGCGCCCGATCGACACGGCTCCCCGCACGGTGACGTCATAATCGGGAAACTCCTCCCTGGCCACCTTCGAGGCCGAATACACAGAGGCCCCGCTCTCGTTCACCATCACCGCCATCACCTCCTGCCTGAAAGGTATGCTGCGGATGAAGCGTTCGGTCTGCCGTCCGGCCGTGCCATTGCCGATGGCGATGGCCCCGATCTTATAGGCGTCGACAAGGTTCAGCACCTTGCGTATGGCCTCCTTCACCTCGTTCTGCGGCGGGTGCGGGTAAATGGTCTCGTTGTGCAACAGGCGTCCCTGCGGGTCGAGGCACACCAACTTGCAGCCGGTGCGGAAGCCGGGGTCGATGGCCAGCACCCGCTTCTGCCCCAGCGGCGGCGCCAGCAGCAACTGCTTCACGTTTTCGACGAATACGGCAATGGCTTCCCGGTCGGCCCTTTCACGGGCAAAGGCCTTCATCTCCGTCTCCATGGATGGCTGCAACAGCCGTTTATAAGCGTCTTCCACGGCCATCTCCACCTGCCGCGACGACTCATGCTCATTCCGCACGAAGATCTTCTTCATGATGCTGATGGCATCGGTGTAATCCGGCTCCACGCTCAACCTGAGGAAACCTTCCTTTTCGCCCCTGAGCAGGGCCAGGATGCGGTGCGAGGGTGTCTGCCGCAGCCGTGCGGAGAATTCGAACCAGGTGCGGTAGTTCATCCCTTCCTCCTCTTTTCCTTTGATGACCCTGCTGCTGATCTGCGCCGTATGCATGAAGAGGTCGCGCATGCGCCTGCGGCAGTAGCTGTGCTCGTTGGCCCACTCGGCGATGATGTCGCGGGCGCCGGCCAGCGCTTCGCCTGTGTCCTTTACATCTTTGGCGGGATCGACAAAGCGTTCGGCCAGCTTCTCCACACTGCCCGGCTTCTGCGCCATGATCATCCTGGCCAGCGGCTCCAGCCCCCTTGCATGAGCCACCGTGGCCCTGGTCTTTCGTTTGGGCCGGAATGGCAGATAGAGGTCTTCCAACTCCGAAAGGGTATCTGCCTCCATCAACTGCCCGCGCAGCACCTCGTTGAGCTTGCCCTGCTCCTCCACCGAGCGCAGGATGGCCTCGCGCCGTTTGTCGAGCGCCTCAAGCTGCTCCATGCGTTCGCGTATGTGCATGATGGCCTCCTCGTCGAGGCTGTCGGTATACTCCTTGCGGTAGCGGGCAATGAAGGGCACCGTGGCTCCGCCCCTGATCAGTTCGGCGGTGTTGGCCACCTGCCCCGGGCGGATGTTGAGTTCCCCGGCTATGCGCTCAAAATACTGTGCTAACATCTATACTGTGTTTAGGTTCTTGCTCTCTTTGTCTGTGGCTTCCCCGGGCTTTTCATAAACGATCACCCTGTTCAGCATTCCTTCCCGTATCTTCAGGCTGCGGGCATGTCCGGGCAGGGCATTGAACCTGTCCATCAGCCCTTCGTACTGTTCCCGTGCCTCACGGTTATATATCAGCTTGTTGAAAAGCAGCATGCCACCGGCTGCCAGCCGCCCGTACAGGGCCTGCACAAAGGCCTCCGTTTCGCAGCAGGGCGGCACCGCAAAATCTTCGTATACATCCACCACCACGAGATCCCAGCATCCGTCCGCGGTATGGATCCATGTGCAGGCGTCGGCCGTTATCAGTTCCATGCCGGTAAAGCGGCCGGTATCGAAATAGTCTCTTCCGAGCCTGATCACCTCCGGGTCTTTCTCAACGCCGGTGATGTGGCATGGCATGCCCAGCTCTTCGCGCAGGATGCTTGCCACGCTGCCGGCACCGAAGCCCAGGATCAGCGCCCTGCCGATGTTCCTCTCGCCCACCCCGGCCGCCGCAAAGGCCTTCCGGAACACCCTGTGCAGCCCGCCGAAGGAATAGTTGGTGTTGGCGGCATTGAGCAGGCAGCGCCCGCCCAGGCGGACCACCTCCAGCCCGCCGTTCACCTCCGAGCGGGTCTTCTCCAGCACTTCCTGCCGTGCAAGTATTCCGAATATCTTTTTCAGCTTCATCCTCCCCTTCTTTTTCATGGCCTATGAAAAGCCCCTGTTTACCCTTGCCTTAAAAGCCTTGTTGTTCAGCATCATGATGATGAGCGCATGCGCGATGCCCCTGAGCGGGCCCAGCCTGATCAGCACATACATGATGCGATGCTGTATGCGGTTATAACGCAGCACCTGCTTCATGGCTTCCGGTTCTTCCTTATGCCCGCCTATGCTTGCCGCTACCTCCCTGCCCGATACCAGTGCCTGGTAGATGCCTTCGCCGGTGAGGCCCGAGGCCAGCCCGGCTGCTTCGCCGGCCAGGAAGATGTTGCCAAATCGCCAGCCGCGGTAGTCGTAGCTGATGGGCGCCGACTGGTAGGCTGCCCCGCTAACGTCGATGTCCTTTTCCTGCAGCCAGCGGTGGAAGTTTTCCCTGAGCCTGCGTGCGGGCAGATAGGCCGGGTCGCAGCAGCATCCCACGGCATCGTGGTCACGGTGCGGAAATCTCCATGCGTACCAGGCACGGAAGTACCTGCTGTGCAGGAATATCTCCAGCCTGCGCTCGCCGGTGCCAGCGGGCACCAGGTATTGCATTCCGATGAGCCTGCGTTTCACGGGCAGTTGCAGGTAGCGGCGCACCACCGAGGCGTAGCCGTCGGCGCCTACCAGGTAGCGGTAGCCGATCTTTTCGCCGTTCTCGAGTTCGATGCTTCCGGGCCCGACCGACTTCACCCTTGCCCCATTCCTGATCTTCACCGCGGCGGGGTCGATGCCCGCGAGTTGCCATGCGGCCAGCTCTTTCCTGTCGGCCGTTACCACGATGGGCTCTGTTGTCACGGTTTGGCTGCAGCGTCCCGCTGCATGCACAGCGGTACGGCAGACCGCATGCTGTATGATGGCGGGAGGCAGGTCGAGCATGGCCATGCCTTTACGGGTGATGCCGCCCGCACAGGGCTTGTCGCCCGCCATTCCGTCCTTCTCCAGCAGCAGCACCCGCCGTCCCTGCGGCTGCAGCTCCGCGGCGCATGCCAGCCCGGCCGGTCCGGCACCCACAATGATCACGTCAAAATGCTCCATGCGGCATAAAGGTATGGTTAAGGGTGTTCAGGCCATCGCCCCCGGCGCACCTGAACAATTCCCAAAAATAACAAATCATTACGAAAGGGCGAAGCCCGTATGGCGGATAAGGCACCCTATTTCACCAGTATCTTCTCCGTATGCTGAATGTTACTACCCAGCAGGCGCAGGTAATACATGCCCTTGGGGAGCCCCTGCAGGTTGATCTCGCGGATCTCCGCCAGGCCGTTCAGCACGATTGTTTCCGTGTACACTTCCAGGCCGTTGAGCGACAATACGCTGATCCTGACCTCGCCGCTGAAGCCGGCTGCAAGGAGGTTGAAGAGGCCCGTGGAGGGGTTGGGGTACACCCTTACCGACTGCCGGTCAGGCAGCTCGCCGATGCCGACACAGGCGTCGAAGTCGAAGATCACGGTCACCGTGGCAGTGGCCCTGCAACCATGCTGGTTGACCACTTCCAGGCTGATCTCCTGTTCGTCGTATGCCAGCCCGGTGGTCAGCAGCTTGATGAACTGCGTGGTGTCGCCGGTCGACCAGTAGTATTCAGCGCCCGGGTTGCCGGCATTCAGTACGGCTTCCTCGTATATGCAAAAGTACTGCACCTCGGGGCCCAGGTCGATCACCGGGTCGGGCAGCAGGTTCACATAGACGGCGGCGCTGTGCGGGTTGTATCCGTCCGAGAAGGTGAGGTAGAAGGTGGTGGGCTGTGTTACGGGCACCAGCGGGTTTTCGCCGGCATAGGTCTGTCCGCCAGGCTGTGCTGTCCACTGGAAGTCCTCGTAGGTGCCGTCGCCACCCATCGGGTTGGCAAAGAGCTGCACGTCGTCGCCCGCGCAGGAGACTGCCGGCTGGGCGTAGGGCTCTGCGCCCAGCGGGTCGCCGTCGATGATCACAGCCACGCTGCCGGCCTCGCTTTCGCAGCCGGTTTCGGAGTCGATCACGAAGAGGGTGAAGGTGGTGTTCTGGTAGATATTATGCGTTTGCGGGTCGGGGTTGGAGGGGTTGACCAGCATGGCGGCCGGTTCCCACACATAGATGAAGTCGCCCGAACCGCCGCTGATGTTGCTGTGCAGGTCGATCCATATCCCGTGGGGGATGTAGATGTCGGGGCCCAGGTCTACCAAGGGTTTCGGCCCGATGAAGAGGAACATCTCGTCGGAGTGTACCGAGCTGCCGTAGGCGGTCATGGTGAGCGTGGCGCCTTCCGCAGCAATGTCGGCGGGGCCCGGCGTATAGACCGGGTCAAAGGCCGAGGGGTCGGAAAAGCTTCCGTCGCCCGAACTGGTCCACTCAACGGAGGAAAAGAAGAGTGCATTCCCGTTCAGTTGGTAGGTCATGCCCTCGCAGATGGCATCGTCGTCGCCGGCCAGTGCCGTAGTGCCCGACACCATTGACAGCAGCATGGAGTCGGTGGTGTCGCCCTCGCAGGGGCTGGGCGCCGTAGCATAGATGCTCAGCGTGACCGAACCGGCGGCAATGTCGCCGATGGAAGGCGAATAGACCGGGTTCACGATGTTGATATCGTTAAAGATGCCCGTACCCGAAGTGCTCCATTCCACGTATTCATAGTTGTGGGCGGAAGCGTCGGGGACGAAGGTCTCGCCCTCGGGGATGATGGCGTCGGGGCCGGCATCCACGTCGGGGTTGCCGTAAACCCATACTTCCTCCATCACATCGTTCATGCAGATGGTGTCGGCGCCGAAAGCCGTCTAGTCAATATAAAATACCGTGTAGAAGATCTCGTTCACCCCGTTGTTGGCAAGGGCGGGATAAAAGACATTGTCGATGATGCCGGGGCCCGAGAACACCCCTCCCGGTGGTGAGCCCGTGAGCTCCACCGGGTCGCTGTCGACACAAAACTCGCTTTGCAAATTGAAGTACGGTATGGCAGTGGTGTTGTCGAGGATCTGTATCACGGTGGTGTCGGCGGTGGGGTCGCAGCCCTCCATGAACTCGAAGATGAACTCGGCCGTTTCGGTGCCTTCAATGAGGTCGTCGGAGAAGGGGAAGATATTGAGGGTTACCTCCAGTTCACCGGCGGGGATCCAGAGGGTGTCGTCGGAAGGCAGCAGGCTGTAGTCCACATCGAGGGTGGCCGTGCCCATGGTTTCCAGGCGCACGATAAAGTAGTCTTCATTCTTGGGTTCGTCGAGCATAAAAGTGAGCTGCGCGTCGTTGCAGCCTTCCACCGCCGCCCCGAACCACACGGATGAGTTGGAATAGCTCATGTGCGTGCTGGGGCCGGAACTCGAAAACGAGTTGGCCTCCAGGAATACGCCGGAATCGTAGGCATAATCACCCGCATCGGCGATGGCCAGCTTAATGTGGTATTGTTCACAGGGCACCACCACGATTTCGGCTGTAAGAACGGTGGTGAAGCCATCATATACAATGGTGGTACCACCCAAGCCCTCATTATCGATATAAAATTGCGAATAGGAACCGGCATTCACATTGTTGATGGTTACCGGCAGGCTGGTGCCCGGGATGAGGGCCACATTGTAGCTCACATAGGTTCCCAGTCCGTTGGGCTTGGGTCCGGTAACGAAAAAACCGAATACATCATTATAGGATGAGCCAACCCATTCGGGATATTCTTCCGATCCGAACACATAGCGGAAACGCAGGGTATCGGCCGTGGGCACGAAGTCGAATTCGAGCACGGAAGCATCATTTGTACTGCTTGATGTGATCGTATTGAGTGTGGGATCCCCCGGAAGGAAATGCAGTGTATTAGCAAAAACGGAAGCAGGATTGGGTATACTGAAAACACTGCCTGAAGTGAGCACCACTCCTTCGTCGAGCCCCAGGTTGGTGGCATGCCCGTTTGAGAAGGAGCCGCGCATGAGGTTGTTTCCCTGGTAGGTAACATTTGAGACCGACACCCCGCCGCCCACGAGTACCTGCTGCACAAGCTGCTCAGGGGAGAGGGTGTTCTGCACGATGAGTTGTGCCTGCACCAGGCCGGGTGTTGCAAGCATGAGAAGAAGGGCGGCAAGGCCCGGCAGGCTGATAAATCGGGAAGATCTGTTCATGGCCGGTTTTTTCATCATCCACAAAATTAATAATATAATAATACATAAGGCATGTCCTGCATACAAAAAAGCATGAGGGGTGGTTGAAAGGGGGGACGGGGGTTACATGCCTGCCCCGAGGACTCGGTGGTTTCAGTGTTTCAGTGTTTCAGTGTTTCAGTGTTTCAGTGTTTCAGTGCCTGCCCCGAAACCTCGTGGGTTAAACTGTTATGCTGATTCAGATACTTTACTCAAACCCACACCCACACACAGCCATGTAACCATGTAACCATGTAACACTTTCCCCGATATCCGGTACCTCACCTAAACAAATCATCGAATCATCTAATCAATAGTGTTTCAGTGCCTGCCCCGAGGACTCGGTGGTTTCAGTGTTTCAGTGTTTCAGTGCCTGCCCCGAAACCTCGTGGGTTAAACTGTTATGCTGATTCAGATACTTTACTCAAACCCACACCCACAC
>Ga0334898_1001637_pt1 | contig 23705 bp, 25 predicted proteins | sample GraSluR3_MG_10_FD_207228 | JGI IMG/M metagenome (GOLD analysis project Ga0334898, IMG submission 207228) | Sludge microbial communities from methane-producing bioreactor in Wageningen University, Netherlands - Granular Sludge_3_08-R3 | ecosystem: Engineered > Bioreactor > Anaerobic >... | reverse complement strand
AAAACAAATTATTGTTCAAATCCATCCTCTTCGTTTTCTCCATTTTCTTCAATTTCTTCTTCATATTCAGGTTCTTCGCCTACATCTGGTAATTCATCAACTGGTACATAACCAGTATTAGCATTAATAAATGCTTGTAAATATTGATTAGTAATCGTAACTGCTCCTGGTTCTGTATAATAAGCTTCAGTATTAGGAACTGGTATTAATTCAGCGTTAATATTAGCAACATAGCCTAAATAGTAAGCTTTTCTTAATAATAAATGAATTTCCTCTGGTACGGCAAAAATAATCGTACTAGGAACTCGTTCTTCTTCTGTGTTTTCAAATACGTGTTTTCCAGTTCGATCCTTAACTGTTAAAACCTTTATATTCTCGGCAAGTTTTCCAACAATTATTTTACCATCCACATCTAACGCTTTAAAATATATATTTATATAATTACCAGGAAAAATTGAATTACCGTAAGTACTTTCTATATCAACTGGAAAATTAAATGGTGTATTTCCTTCTGGAATATCTAAAAATGCTGAATCAGGTAATTCTTCAGCAGCAACAATTGAATCACGATAAAATAAACTTCCAGCTGGGATAACAGTATTATAATTAGTATAACGGCCCACAATTAAATTAGCATTACTAATTACATTCCCGATAATCATTCCTGGTGGAATTTCAGCATACCCAATCATTTCTTCAGTAATTCTTTCCCTCGGTTGAAGAGTTTCTTTAGCATATGGCATTCGCACTGGTTTAATAGCTTGTCTAACGCGATAATTATAACCAAAATAAAGAATTAAAATACTAAGTACAACCCCTAGAATAGTAACCGTATTTTTATTTGCTAAAAATCTTTTAAAATTAAATATTATATTATTCATATTTTTTTCCCTCTTCCCTTTTTATAATTAATATATACTATTTTCATTGCTACATAAGTTGTTAAGCATTATAAAACGAAAACACTTAACAACTCCTCCCTTCTTATTTTTTACTAATATTATTATAACACAAATTTTAAATATTAATAACCTTTAATTAGTAATATATAAATTTAATTAATCAATGTAATTTTAGCCTTTCCATAACCAGCATTAACACCAGATTGAGTAGTTCCTTTGGTAACACCGCCAATATAACTTGAACCGCCACCACCGCCGCCCATAGAAGAATTATTGTCACAACCGTGACCGCCGCCACCACCATAGTAGCCGCCGCCGCCGCCGCCACCACCTGAATCACTTGTCGATCCATTTGCTTTATCACCATTACCGCCAATACCTAATGAACCGTTAGTAGCACCTGTCGCTCCTTTACCACCAGCAGTTTGGGTCCCACCACGACCATAATATGATGAACTTTTAGCTTCACCATTACCACCAGTTAAACCGCCGCCAATACCTCCTTTTTTATTTCCTTCAGAAGTACCGCCACCGCCACCACCAGCAACAATTAATCGATTTGATAAAGCCGTACCCCCGACTCTTATATCAGTGGAACCACCACCACTACCAGATTGAGCACTATCTGAACTATCGCCATTTTTGCCGCCGCCATTCCAACCCCCATTAATAACATTTTTAGAACTTGAACCTTGCCCACCAATATAAACATATATTTTTTGACCTTTATTCAATTTTATTTCCCCTGATGCATAACCACCTTTACCACCATATGCAGTACCACCTTGAGCCCCCCATACTTCTAATTTATAAGTGCCAGTAACAGGAGCAACAATTTCCTGTACTTTCCCCGCATAACTAAATACATACTCTGTTATTATTGGTTTCGTAGTTTCAGAATAACGCCATTCTGAAACGCCACCTGCACTTTCAGCTCTTACTCGATATTGCAATGTACCACTAGAACATTTAACAATATCGGTTCGGTGAGATGATATTCCAGTATTAGCAACTATAGCCCACGGACCATCTGAACATTTAGATTCTAAACGATAGTTTGGATTATAATTAGGGTTACCCCAATATGATACTGCTCCCCATTTTACACCTATTGTCATACCAGTATCAATCCTAGTATTGCTAGTAGGACTAGTAAATGATCCAGGAGTATCCGGTACTTCTAAAATTATCTCTTCCTCTTCTTCTTGCTCACCTACATAAAAAGGGGTTTTCATTTCTAATATACCACTAATAATATTAGATATATTAAAATCAACAGCATCAAAATTATATACTTTTGCATCAAATCCAACATCAATACCAATTGTTACTTTAGGTGGTTTTTCATTAATATGATAAAAAACCACTTCTCGATCACCAGTGCGACCAAAAGACTCAGAAAAACGACGTAAAAAATTCTCCATAAATTTTTGCTCAATTATTCTTATTTCACCATATATTCGATAATGACCTAAATCAACAGCATCCATCATCGATGCTTCTGTCACCTCTTTCAATAAATAATAATCATGAGTCCCGGTAGTAACAATAGTTTGAAACATGTTAATAACACTAATACCAATTACACCTAACGTTACTATAAAAATACCCCAAAAGGATTCCTTCATCTTTTTATCCTCCTTTATCTATATAAACTATTTATTTGAATTAAGTTATTTTGTGTAATATTAATAAGTTCGCTTTCATAGGGATTATTTAAATTAAACGAAGTATAATTATAACTTTTCCCTATATTAAAGTTTCTAATATCGGCTCTCATTCCTGAAGTTAAAACAATTTGATAGGTTCTAGGATTTGCCGGCTTCATTATAGCGGCAATTTGATTATTGCTCAAATTCCAATTAGATCCAGGTTCTCTATTAGGAAATGGGTTATCAAGCAATACCGTTCGATAACGAAATGTAGTAGAACCATACAAATCATATTGCGGATCTCCTTTTGGTGGAAATATCCAATTAGTTAAATTATACGCGCATACTAAATTTAACCCCCAATTTTTCGTTAAAGCTGGATCAATGTTTGGCCCAATTGAAATTGTATTAAGTAAATAGCCATATTTATCGCTTTTTGCAAAAAAATCAGTATAAAAATATCTGCCATGATAATCATATCCAGGTCGAGATGTTTTTTGATAATCACCCGTATATCTTTGTATATAATATTTATTGTAAAATTCATAATCTAAATCCCTAGTTGATTTTTCGACCCAAACATCTTTATAAGTAATGTTAGAAGAGGAAATTTCAGAACAATAAGACCCTGAAAAAGAAGAAACACTTTTGTCACCAACTAATGATGGCGCCTTATAATTAGATTTTGAACAATTAGATTTAAGAAAAACTGTATTAGTATAATACCTTTTGGCAGCAAAACTTGAGTTTTTTGCCGAATAACTAGTTGGAGACATCAAACTATAACTATTTTGAGGATTTAATCCACTAGTTGTAATTGATGTCCTTGGATTTTTTAAATAGGTATTACTATTAACCCAATCATCACAAAAAGCTTGATCCTTTTCTAATTTATCTTTTTGATCAATATAGTTTTCATATTTATCTTTTGCATTATTAGCTTTATTAATTTCACTCTGAATATCTGATTGGGCAGAAGACCAAAGCCAACTTTCTTTACGTGAACAAACTTCCCTAATACAAATATCACCTGAACTTCGATAAGAATAACCCGAAGGACAAGATGTTGATTTAGAACATGTCCATGAACAAGACCTACAACTACCACGGCACATTTTGCTTGGATCATTTTCAGTAGGACATGGATAATCTGGTTTCCTTCCGCAATTACTACAACTACTACCTGAGCAAGTACAACCATTACAAGTTAAACCACTTCTGCTCGAACAATCAGAAGGACACGATTTTACTGGTTTAGTTAATGTTTTCATAGTTCCACAATCGGTATCTAATTTTTTAGCTTTATTTATATATTCAATCATATCATCATAAGAATCTTTAACACCTTCAATTACATCATTGTAATTTTCAACCCAATCTTCATTTTCATATATAGCACCACAAATCCTAGTACCATTTACAGCAACTGGATATTTAAAACCCATCCCTGCTTTTACTCTTGGTTCACGTTCAAACTTAACTATTATTTTTTCTTGACAACTAATATAACAAGCAGAATTATTAGTAGTTGAATTAGTTTTAGTATGCCCTTTTACGTCATACATAACTAATGGATGCCCCAATTTGCTAATTGTTGGGTTTTTTGGATATTTATACATTTCTTCTGTTTTTTTATTACTAGAACAACTGGTATTTCGAAAATTATTTTCATCTTGTGGAATTATTAAATCATCACATAATTCTCTATCCTCAGGATACAAACAACAATATTGACTTAGTGCATCATCATAATCACATTCATCAGGAGGTGGTAACGGCTCTTCATCTTCTTCTTTATTTTCAACAACTAGTTTGAAAAAAGTTCCCGAAGCCGGAATAATCCACGTTGCAGGAGTATAACCTGCCGTAGAACCATTATTTTCTGCAGTACATAATGAAGTTGAACGCCAATAAGGATTAAATAATACGTTATACATCCCTAACATAAAACCCGTTCTTATATATTCTTGATCACTCGTAATTCTATCTATTACATTATAACTAGATCCATTAATAAACTTCGCAAAAGGCATATAACTAAGATTAGTCGCATCAATAGGCCCCCACAAACCATCTTCTATACTTTTACATGTAAAACGCTTTAATCCTAATATCTGTGACATTTGTACATAAGCATCACTTATGCCAATAGTTACTTGATTATACGAAGATTCAAAATTAACGTTAAAACCAATATTTGCATCTGTGTAATTAAAAATTTTCATAACTCTTGGATGCGCTACTATTTTTTTTATTTCCTTATTAAATGCTGATAAATTAAATGTCACCCCATATACTTCAACATTAGGTTGCGCCGATTGACTAATTGTCAAATTTAAATGCATCTCTTCAACATTATTTTGTTCTATTTTCTTTATAAGCTCCGTCATCGGAATCTCAAATTTAAAATTATTATTAACATAAATTCTATTATCTGATGACGACATAGAATTTTTTACAGCCAATGCTACCCGATAATTAAATTCATCAGGATAATTTTGATGTATTTGGGCAATAGTCATTTGACCTGATACTTGCTGATAATAAGAGATCGTAAAGTTAGTCGATGTTTTATTAAATTTCGTTTCTCTTTCTGAGTAATTATTTTTAGCTTCTTCAACATCATTCAACGTCATTAATAAGGTGCTTTTTTTTGAATCGATTATATCAAGGGAAAAATTAGGTTGTACTTGATGGACTCTGTTAGCCGGGCGATAAACTGCCCATCCTTGAATTACAAGATTGGCACCCTCTATCCTTACTTCAGTAATATCATAAAAATAATCAGCCGCTTCAACCATTTCCGTATCAATAATAAAAAACATGAAAGCAAAAAAAATTATTTTAAGCATTTTTTTCATAATATACTTCTCCTCTTATTTAATTCAATTATAACAATACCACTTATACCTAAAATTATTATCGTAATTAAAATATAAAAATAATAATTTACCATAAAATTCATTATTTTATCCCATGAATTTACAATTTCATCTTCTTCTATTATTGGTTCATCATCTTTTGGTTCTTTTTCTAAACTTGCAATATAATTATTCATTTTTTGAATAAAATCCGGCAAATTTTCGACCATTGAATGTATATCAACATATTTTTGACATAAAATATATTCTTCGTGTCCTTCACATAAAGGTTGCGTTGAATAAAAATTATAGTAAGGCACCAAAATAATTTTTGACATAATTTTATAATCTGGGCATGTACTTTTATCAGAAGCAAAAAAAACAAATGTATAATTAAATCCTGGATTCAACCCTGAATAAACTATCTTATTTTCATTTTTATTATAACGAATATTAAAATCATTATCTTTATCTTTTAAATAGATTTCTTCTGTAAGACCAATTATATATGCATCAAAATAATAGGCTCCTTCAAATTCTTTTAATTCATAATTAAAAGAAACTGCTCCAGCTATATCGCGTAATCTCACTTGTTCAATATATGGACAATCTATTTCCTTGGCTTTAACAACATCAGGTAGAAAAACAATAAAGATAAAAATTAAAATTATAATTAAATTTTTCAATTTAATATCACCCCTATCATTTATATTTTGATTATATCATATTATAATTTTAATTAAAAGAAATATCATTTAAAAAAATAATCAATTCAATTGAAAAGATAAATGCAACATTCAGATGGCAAAGTAGAATTTAGTATTTCACTACTTTTATAGTAGAATATACAATTGATATTCTGCTTGTTTTATTTTAAGGAGTGAAATATTATGCAAACAAGTAATGTTTATCAAAAACATTTAAATCTATCTAAAAGAATTCAAATTGAACAATATTTAAATGAAGGGAAATCTTTTAAAGAAATTTCTGAATTGATTTCCAAGCACCCTACTTCTATTTCTAGAGAAATAAAAAGAAATAGGCAATTAATAAAATGCAATAGATATGGTGTGTCTAAAAATTATAATATGAATTGTCCCACCACTAATAGACCTCCCTACGTATGTAATGCCTGCCCTTCTAATAAAGGATGCAGAAAAAACAAATATAAATATTTTGCTAAAGATGCTCACAAAAATTATTTGTTCAACCTAAAGGACTCTAGATCTAACATTGATTTAAATGCTGAAGAATTTAAAAACCTTAATGAGTTGGTTAAAGATGGCATAGCGAAGGGACATTCTTTTTCTATGATTATTAATAACTACAAAGAAGATATAACTGTTTGTAGAAGAACTTTATATAATTACCAAGAGAAAGGATATTTAGATGTTTTAAACATCGATTTGCTAAGAAAGGTCCGTTATAAAAAAATTTAAAGTCTTTTATTGTGATTCTAGACAATCTCAACAAAAAGGTTCTTTAGAAGTTACACATGAGTATATCAGAAGATTTATTCCTAAAGGTAAATCTTTCAAAAAATACTCAGACAATGACATACTGCTTATGATTAATCATATTAATTCAGTTCCTCGAGATAAATTTAAAGGTAGTACTTCTTTTGAAGTCCAAGAAATTTTGGCCTCCAAAGAGTTTTTTGAATCTTTAAATTTTAAAAAGATTAATTCCGTTAATGTCATTCTTAAGCCTGATTTATTTAAATCAAACGATAAAGATAAATAATTTTATCTTTATTACAAATGAACACCTCATTTGTAATAAAAACAAGCAGAATATCAATATACAGTTATATGCATTTAGTTTTCACGTTTTTCGGCAAAACCTCTTTTGCTTGATTTTATTACATATATATTACCATATTTTTTGTTTTTTGTATTTAAAAATTTAAGTTTTATTGCAATTTCTTCTTCATCCCCCCATTTATTTCATTCGATTGCCTTTATCTTTTCATTTCAGCAAAATAATTAAATTTGACAAATATAGGAATCTGTATTAGAATAACAAACTTAATTGGAGGAGATATTATGTCGAAAACCGCCAAACAAAAACAAGCAATATTTTTATCTTTAGTATTACCCGTTCTTACTAGTTGCGGAAATTGTACAATTAATAAGGAAACTGCTTTCGCACAACCACCAGCAAAGGAAACTAGTTCAAAGCCCGTTAGTAGTACAGATTTTACTCTTATTGAAGGCATTCCATATACGCAACTACGAACTGCATTTACTGAATTAGGACTATCTATTTATTATAATTATATTAAAGGAAATATTATTGCTATTTCAGCAACTGGCGATTATATTGAGCACTATCCAAAAACAAATAAAATTATATTTAATGATGAAACAATCGAATTTGAAAGCAATTCTATTATTGTTGATGATGTTACTTTAATTCCCGCTAGTTATATTAAAAAGATACTTGAATTAATAGAAAATAAAAAGAATAATATTAATTATCAATTAATTAATGAATTATTAAAACATCAATACGAAACATATTTTAACCCAGAATTATTACTAAGATATTTAAAATATACGGAAAACAATCCACATATATTGTTAGAACGAGCAATAATTAACGTGAATATTGGTTTGGATTATCCTTTTCTTACTAATATTAACATCATTAATAATCCTCATGATTTGTTAGTATTATGTAACAAGTATAACAAACTACCTGATGGATTTGCTCCGTATGAATTAATTCATATGCCAGATGGTTATTATGATAAAAGTGATTACAAAGATTATTATTTAGTCAAAGAGGTTAACGATACTTTTATCCGAATGGCTAATGATGCAAAAGCAGAAGGGTTAAAAATGAGAGCCGTTTCTACTTACCGAACTTGGGATTATCAAAAAGGATTATTTAATAAGTCAGTGGAAAAAAACGGACAAGCACATGCTGATAAATATTCCGCAAGAAGTGGCCATTCTGAACATGAAACTGGTTTAGCAATCGATATTAATTCGGTTAAAACAATATTTGAAAACTCCAAAGAATTTGCATGGTTACAACAAAATGCTCATAAATATGGATTTATTTTACGTTATCCAAAAGGTAAAGAACATATTACTGGTTATGCTTATGAACCATGGCATTATCGTTATGTTGGCATCGATGTAGCTACCGAAATATATAATAAACAAATTACTTTCGAAGAATATCATGCAATGTATTTAGCAAATAAAGATTATATTGTCATTAATCGACCTAATCAAATAGAAAAAACGGTGAATGATATTACCAATAATTCAAATAATGATACTAAAGTATTAGTAAAATAATAAGATAAAAAGGAGAATAAAAATGGAAAAAAGAAAATATAAATTAGAAAAAAAATCACCATGTAAAAAACTTAAAACAAACTTAACACTATTATTAGCACTCATTATTTCAACTACGGGTTGTCATTACAAAATTGAAAAAAACACTTATGATAAAATACCACCTAAAGTTATAAACACCATTATGGAAATGGATAATATAGATGAAGTAATTGAGGAAATTATTAGTCAAATTAAAGAACAAGTTGAAACAGAAATAAAGAATAAAGAGCAAGAACAAGAATTAAATATTGTTACTGAATCATTGTTAGATTTAGATACAGCAAATAATCAATTGCAACAATACGGTAGATTTAATGTTGCCGGAATGAAAACAACTGATTATGCTAAAGCAATGAAACAAGAATGGCAACCTGTTATTTCAGAAGGCCAAATTCAAGACTTATCAATTGATTTAAAGAGGGCCTATACTTATCAGGAATTAGAAGTTTTTATGAAAAATTTAGCAAAATACGAAGGTGTTAATTTAACTATTATTGGTAAGACTGTTGAAGGAAGAAATATATATAGCTTATCAATAAATATGAAACCATATCTTAAAAAAGAAACTGTTTTATTAACAGGCCAAATTCATGCTCGTGAATTTGCTGGTAGTATATTTATTTTAAAACAATATGAAGAATTAATTAAAAAAGCACAAACTGATCCATATACAAAATTATTACTTGAAAATGTAAGGTTTGAAGCTGTACCAATTATTAACCCTGATGGACGGGAAGCAATAATAAACGGTGCTAATGTTAGGAAAAAATCCAATATTAATGGTGTAGATTTAAATCATAATTTCCCCGCTGTTAACGCATTCCAAATAAGTAATGGGGTCAAACCAGAAAAAAACATATCATCAACCCCAGGCTTAGATTTTTTCCCTGGTTATAATTTAGGTTCAGAACCAGAAACGCAAGCGTTAATGAAATGGTTGCATACTTATATTCCAGAAACTAAATATTATATGGATTATCATCAACAAGGACGCGTAATATATGCTGTTAAACCATGGGATGTAAAAAATAATGAACAGCACGATCATAATTTCACTAATACTATTAGTGCTCATATTAACAATAACTCAAACACTAAATATAGATATGAACCTAATACTCCTACTTATGGTTTTAATGGTAGTGGGGGTACTGTTACCGATTATGCTACTTCTATTTCAATGGGATTCAAATTTAGTAAAAAATATGGTCGTATGGTTTTAAATGTAGATGGTCAAGAACTGCCTTTATTAATTTTTAAAGATTTAGATTATTATCCCCTTCAATATAAACCAGTAAATAATAAGTTTGCAACCCTTACATTAGAAATTGGTAGAGGCCTTGAAGCTTTAGGATATGATAATAAAGCTCGTCAATTAATGGCGCAAGAATACACAAGAAATAATTACAATACTTTATTATCATATACAGCAGAACTGGCTATTGGAGCACAAAAAGTAAACGAACTAAAAGAACAAATAAAAACACAAAAAAATAATAATACAATTACTTATCTAAATAATATTAAAAAAACTTTATTAGCAAATAATGAAGTAAATAAAAGTAATAATAATGAAAAAATATATGCACTACAAAGATAATTTTTAATTTAATTATTATTTATAAAAAATATTTCCTAAATAATTTAAAATAGGAAATATTTTTTTATACGACATTAATTAATCAATTCTCTTTCTAAATAATCTTCTCCTTTAAATGTTTCTTTTTTAGATAATCCGTAATAATTTTGCTGTCTCAATGCTTCATAGACCATAATGGCAACACAGTTAGATAAATTTAATGATCTAACTTTTTCCGTCATTGGTATCCGTAAGCAATGATCTAAATTAGTTTTTAAAATTTCTTTAGGAATACCTGTACTTTCCCTGCCAAAAATAAAATAAATATTTTCATTATAATCAGAATAATTAAAAAAAGAATGCTCCTTTTTAGCATATCTAGTTAAGAAATAATAAGTACCTTTATTCTTAGAAAGAAAATCCTGATAATTATCATAAAGTTCATATTTAAAACCTTTAAGATAATCTAAACCACTTCTTCTTAAATATTTATCGTCTAAAGAAAATCCAATTGGCTTAATAATATGTAGTTTCGAATTAGTAGCAATACAAGTCCGCATAATATTACCAGTATTTTGCGGTATTTCCGGTTCATATAAAACAACATTTATCATTTATTGTACTTCCTCGATTATTTCATGTTCTTTTAAAATATCAATTACATTATCTTTAGTTAAATCATCATCAAGTAAAAAATTAACCATAATTGCATTCTCATAAATACCAAGAGCTGGTACTTGATTAAGATATCTTCCCCGCTTACGTAAAGTAACATCATTATAAAGTAAATCTAATTGCATACTAAAGTTCTCTGCTTGTAATTCGCTAACATTAAGGTAAACAATTTCATCTTCTAATTGATATTTAGTAATAATTGATTTAAGAGTTCTTTCAAAATGGCGACATTCACTATCATTAGTTACCCCAAAATATATTACAATATCACGATTATCAGTAATATAATTATTAAATTCTTCCATGCTAATTTCACTTATATAATCAGTAATATATTGTTTATTTTGTGCATTTTCTTTATAAACGGCATGCCACTTTAAAGCATATATTAATATGATAATAGTAAAAAGTAAGAAAGCTATTAATTTAAAATAATTTCCATATTTTTTCATTTAATAAACACCTCCCTAACCTTCTTTTTTTAATTCCTTAATATATTTTACCATATTTAAAGATAAAATTAAAAATATTATTTAGTATTAATTAATTTATCCTTAAGTTTCTGTTGATAAATTTCAATATTACGATTAATAATTTTAGGTCCTCGCCATGCCCCTGCTAAATGACCATATTTCAATTTAAAAGATTTATTTGATAATGGTTCATACATATTTACATTGATAAATTCAACTCCAGTTGGATTAAATTCAGCATGCTTATTATTATTTTGGTTGTTATAAGGACAAACTTGCTGACATATATCACAACCATAAATACAATTATTCATTAATTGTTGTTCTTGTTTTGTTATTTCTCCCTTTTTTTGAGTTATATATGATAAACATTTTTTACTATTTAATACACCATTATTATTTAAAGCTCCTGTTGGACAAGCATTAATACATTTATTACAATTTAAACATGATTTATTAATTGGTTGATCTGGTTTTAAATCTAAATTAGTTAAAATAGATCCTAAGAATATATATGAACCATATTTTTCATTTATCAATAAATTATTTTTACCAAAAAAGCCAAGACCAGCTTGATAAGCAATAGTACGATCACATAATGGACTAGTATCAACAATTATTTTATATTCAAAATTTGACACTTCTTTTTTTATATATGTTGCTAATTTATTTAATTTAGTATGTAATACAAGATGATAATCTTGTCCCCAAGAACTAGAAGAAAAATATACTTCTTCATTAGTTAAATTTTTTAATTGATTACATGTTTTTGAATATCCTAAAGCAATCACAATAATTGTTTTAACATTATCCATTAATAACTTAGGATTAGTTCTTTCTTCGATCGTTCCTTTTTGAAACTCACAACTATAATCTAACTGTTCTTGTAATTTTAACTTTTCAGTTAATTCAGGAACTATTTTGATACTAGTAAAACCAATTACATCAATCCCTATTCTTTTACTATAATTAATTATTTTATTTTTAAGCATATTTACTCCTTGTTAATTATTTATTCTTAATTAATTTACGATATTCATTTAATCTAACTTCATATGCTTTAATAGCGGTTTCTTTAAACGCTAATTTAGGACTTTTTATTTCCATTTTTATTAAAAGTGACTCTGTAAAATAAGGATTCAATGGTAAAATAGGACCTAAAATATAAGTACCAATAAAATTATTTTCCATAATCCCTTCTAATCTTGTTTCTGGATTACGACCAGTACCTAAAAACATATCTTGAAAATACTTGCCATCTTTACCATATAAATGACTCATTTGGTTCTTATAACCAACAATTTCAAAACCATCATTAGTTACTCCTAAACATAATTCATTATATCGATAATCCTTAACCCTTTTAGTATAAACATTAAATATCCCTAAAGCTTTAACCGTTTTACCATCTGTTTTTTCAATATATTTGCCAAATATCTCTAAAGCATTCCCAATTGCTAATATAACAACACCATCATTAATTAATTTTTTAATTTTTTCTTTATATGGTTTTAATTTTTCAATTATTTCTAATTGATGTTCTTCAGTACAAGGACCTAAATATAACATATTGATTTTATGAGTCATAAATTTTGGTTTATCATTTAAATCAGTATATATGAATTCAACTGATTTTGGTAAACATTGTTTTAAATATTTAATATTACCATTATCACCATATAAATTCATATATTCACTATATAATACCTCTACTCTAACCATTTAATCCCCTACTCTCTCTTTTATTTTTTGTTTTAACTTAAAGGCTAGGGGATATGCATATAATTCATATAAAATATATACTTTATCAATCGCAGTTAAATTAAGCATATCCTCAATTTCTTCATAATTAGTACTTATTTTAACCATATTTTTATCAATTCCCGCTAATTGGAGTCTTAATAATACATCATAACTTCTTGCTCCACCAACAATAATTTGTTTAATCTCGGGATCTTTTAAATATTCAAAATCAGTATCATAAAGCCATGATATATCTTCACTACCATGTACTTTATCTAAAGAATCAGTTACTAATAAAACAACAATTTTATTACCTGGTTGACTCGCAACATAATCAAACATACGTGAACACGAAACTGGATTTTGATCTTTTGATAACATCGTAATTACTTCTAAATTTTGATAAATAATTTTATCTAAACGATCTTTTTTTAATTTAAGTTCATTAAAGCCTTCTTTTATTTGGGAGTGAGTTAAACCCAATGTACGAAGAGTTGCAATTACAGTAACCATATTATATATGTTAAAAACACTATCAGAGATCAATTTATAATTATAATTACGTTTACCATCTCTAATTGTTAAAATATTTTTTTTAAAATTTACTTTTAAACCTAAATAATTAGGAATTGGTGATTTAAAATCACATTTTTTACAATAAGCTTGTCCAATATGATGATAATGACGATATTTAAATTCTAATCGATGTTTACAGACTGGGCAAACCATAATATCTTGAACAATATTATCATAATTATCAGTAATATCTAGCTTATTAACACCAAAATATATTTTTTGATGATTCTCATTACCAATTTGACAAGAAATTAAATCATCTGCATTTAAAATTAAGGTGGTTGTATTAGGAACTGAACTTTTAATTTTCGTTAATATAAATTCACTATGTCCATTTCGCTTAATTGAATCACGAAACAAATTAGTACATACTAAATAAGTTGGTGAAATGTGGTCATATATAAAACCAGAAGCTCGTTCGTCAACTTCAAGTATGGCAATATCTGCTTTTACATTACCAATTAAATTAGCAGTTTCAATTAAAGATGACGCAATCCCTGGGGAAATATTTGATCCTTTGTCATTATTAATCGTTTGATAGCCATTTTTTATCAAAATATTATTAATAAAATTAGATACACTAGTTTTACCATTAGTACCAGTTACGGCAATTACGATTTCTGGATGTCCAATTCGACTTAAAAAATCAGGACATATTTTAATGGCATATTTACCGGGGAAATGCGTCCCCCTATCTTTAAAAATTAATTTAATAATCATTTGGATTATTTTTCCTATGTATAGTGCGATAAAAAAACGAGGTGACCTTTTCTTTTTTCGTTGCATACTACCCACTCCTAATAAAGTAAATCTACCTAAATAATACACTGATTTACGTGGGTTGTCAATCAATATAGCAATATAAAATTAGAGCTTAACTCTAATTTTAGTATTTTTATTTTGCACCCATACCACCATCAATTCGGTAACTAACACCATTTATATATTTAGCACGTTTTGATGCTAGAAAATACATTAAATCTGCTACTTCTTCATTAGTTGCATAACGTTGTAATGGAATTGATTTAATAGTTTCATTTTTTACTTTTTCGGCTTCACCTGGGATGGTTCCCTCTTCAATTGAACGCATCATTCTATTTTCAACCGGACCTGGACAAATAGCATTTACTCTTATATTATAAGATGCTCCTTCTAAACAAGCAGTTTTTGTTAACCCAATAACCGCGTGTTTAGAGGCGGTATAAGGTCCTAAACCAGGAGAACCAATAAACCCTGCTACAGATGATGTGTTAATAATACACCCTTCTTTTTGCTTCATCATAACTGCCATTACATGTTTTAAGCCAAAATATATTCCTTTAATATTTACCCCTAAAACAAAGTCTAAGTTTTCTGCAGTAGTATCAACGATATTTTGGACTTTACCTTCTACACCAGCATTATTAATAAAAATATCAATTTTACCATATTTATTAAGCGTTGCTTCAACGTAACGCTTAACTTCTTCTTCCTTCGATACATCTGCCACTTCAATAAGATAGTTTTTTTCATCTAAATTTAATGATTCAACTAATTCTTGTAAACTATCCTTATTAACATCAACCAACGTCAATTTAGCACCATTTTCTATAAATAATTTTGAAACAGCCTGCCCAATACCACCAGCTGCTCCAGTTATTATTACAACCTTATCTTGAAATTCCATTCTTCCACCTCCATATTATTTTTTATTATCGTGTTCATTTTTCAATAAATTATTTAATTTATTTAAAGTCCAATTACATCTTCCACCTCCATATTATTCTTTATTATCGTGTTCATTTTTTAATAAATTATTTAATTTATTTAAAGTCCAATTACATCTTCTACCTCTAAAACAAAAGTTATTCCTTTTCCTTTTTCCTTAATATTTAATTTACTTGTTATTTCATCAATTACAAATTTTTCTTTTTCCTGCTCAACTACAATCATAACAATTTCTTTTTCGGGTTCGATCGGAAAACCAAATATTTTTCCTTTTTGATAAATACTGGAACCACGACCATTAATTACTGTCCCTCCTTCAGCCCCACCTTCTTTAGAAGCAGAAATTACATTAGCGGCCATCCCTTTATCAACAATAGTAATAATTAATTTATACTTTTTATCATTATCCATTTTTAATCACACCTTTCTTCTATATTTAATAAACTTCTTAAGCCATACCATTCTTTCAAATTTATAACCAGCGCAATTCCGGTTCCTGGTTCAGTTAATTTTCCAACCTTCGTTACCTTTGTTAAAAGTGATTGAATTTTTATTGCTTTTTCGATCACTAAAATAACTTCTTTTTCGGGTGCAAATTCAATCCCAAAAATACTTTCACATAGTTCTTTATCAACACTACCTTCACCATAAACAATAGTCCAACCCATAATTTTTTCTTTCATTAATCGTTTTACTATTTTATGAGATTGACCACGGTTAATAATTATCATTGCTAATTTATATATATCATCTTTGTGATCCATAATTTATTCCTCCGTCCTTTTATTTCGTTCGTATAAACAACCTAAAATGAGAATCATTATAATTGGAATAATTGCCACTAATGATAACATACCAAAATCATCTACTATAGTATTGAATCCACTAACAGTTTGGGCATAACTAGCAGTAATTACCAAAAGAAAAGTTGCAATTAACGGGCCAATAACAATCCCACCAGCATCAAAAGCGATAGCAACAAACAATGGACTAGCATATTTAGTTAAAATAAGAGCGATTAAATAACTAGGGAATACAAAATACCATAATGATAATCCCATTAAAATTCTTAAAATAGCTAATGATACTGATACTCCTACACCAGTTGCTAAAAAACCCCAAAATAATTTAGGTTTAATATAACCAGTAGTAATTTCTTCTATTTCATCAATTAAAATTTTTACTGCCGGTTCTGCTAAAGTAACAATAAAACCCAAAACAAAGGCAATTGGGACCATTAACCAGTTATTATTTAGCGATCCAATTGCTTTACCAAGCGATGATCCCGCTGCAATAAAACTAATATTAACCCCATGTAAAAAGAAAATTAATCCTATAAAAGTTAATAACATTCCTTTAATAATAGTAATCATTTGTGAACGGTTTAATTTTAATAAAAATATTTGCATAATTACCAAAATAAGTAATAAAGGAATAAAAGCATAAAAAGATTCTAAAAAAACATCAAAAAAACCATTTGTTAATTCTTTAATCATCCGATAATCACCCCCAATATAAGGACTGCTAAAATTGTGCCAATAGAAGCCAGAGCAACAAAACCAAAACTTTCTTCTGTTCCTTTGGCAATTCCTTTGATTGAAGTAAGGCCAAGTCCTAATGCCAAAAGAAACGGCGATATTATTGGTCCGGTTGTTACTCCACCAGAATCAAATGCAATCGTGAAAAACTGATAAGGTGCTAGATATGAAAAAATAAAAATAAAAATATAGCAACTAATCAATAAGGTTTTTAAAGAAATATTGAAAATAAACCGAAGTAAAGCAAGACCTAAAAATATACCTACCCCTAAAGCCATAACTATTATTAATAAATAACTAGGAACAATTCCATTTATTACAATATCAGTTTGCGGTGCAAAAACTAAAACAGCTGGTTCTGCTACTGTCAAAGCAAAACCTAAAGCTACTATTAAACCAATTACAAACCATAAACTAGTTTTTGTAATTAATGATTGCCCAATTTTTTTACCAAGGGGCAACAAACTAACATTCGCACCAATTACAAATAAAATAAAGCCAATTGTTGCCATTAATACACCAATTACAAAAATAATAATTGATTTTATTGATATATCAATAAACAATAACAATAAAATAAAAATAAAAATAGTTAACGGAATAATTGAATAAATTATTTCTAAAATAATATCTTTTATATTCATTATTAGGCCTCCTAGGTGTATTTTCTACCTTAAATAATTATATCATATTTCAACTATTTTCGAATTAAATATTAAAAAAACAATCAATTACGATTGTTCTTTTATTTTAATAGCACCATTCTCACAACGATTACCCCAAGAATCAATTAAGTAACCATCTTTAAACACACATATAATTTCACAATTATTAGCACATTTCTTACACTCAACGCCTCTAGTTTCAAATTCAATATCATTTATATCAAAATTAAAATCCTTTTCTAGTTTTGCTTTTTTTGCTAATATTGCTACACCTAAAGCCCCCATTAAATGAGAGTTATGGTCTACAATAATTTCCTCATTTGTAACATCACTAAAAGCTTTAATAACACCAATATTTTTACTAACACCACCTTGAAAAACAATAGGCGGTTTTATTTTTTTACCTTTACCTACATTATTTAAATAATTAGTTACTACTGCTTTACATAAACCGGCAACAATATCCTCGCGACGATGCCCAATTTGAATTTTATGAACAAGATCTGATTCCGCAAAAACAGCACATCGAGCAGCAATATTAGTTGGATTATTACTTTGTAATGCTAAAGGGCCAAATTCTTCTACATCTATTCCTAATCTTCGTGCTTGACTAGTTAAAAATGCTCCTGTCCCTGCAGCACATAAAGTATTCATCGCATAATCAACTACTATCCCATCTTCTATTAAGATTATTTTAGAATCTTGACCCCCAATTTCAAAAATAGTTCTAACTTCCGGATATAACGAAATAGTTCCAATCGCATGTGCTGTGATTTCATTCTTAACTACGTTAGCATCTAAAATAACACCAGTTAATTTACGGGCCGAACCAGTTGTACCAACACCTACTACTTTATATCTTTTTTGGTCAAATTGATTAGCTAATTCACTAATTAATCTCTTAACAGTACCAATTGGATTTCCTTCTGTCCAAAGATAAGCTTCTGCTAATATTTTATTATTTTTATCAATAATAACACCTTTAGTTGAAATTGATCCAACATCAACACCTAAATATGCTTTCTTCATTATTTCTTTTCCTTCCTCATCACAATCATATCATAAAATGCTTCTAATCTAGTTTTAATACCAGTTTCACTAGTTTGTGTATCAAAACTTAAGTATAAAATGGGAATTTTATAATCATTACTAATATTTTGCAATACTGGAATAGCATCAACTTCTGGCATACAACCAAATGATTTCACATGAATAAGACCATCATATCCTTCTTTTGCTAAACGAAGGGCCTCACTTATAGTATCCATTCCCGTTGCCCCTATATCATATTGCAAATAACCTTTAATTTTTGTTTTAACATCTTTTTCTCTTCTTAAAAATAAACTATTAGAAATATTCATTGTTCTAGTAATAATCATTCCTTTTTTAGCTAATTCTTTTTCTAAATAACGATTGCTAAACGGCTCCATAATTGTATAATATTCGCCAATTATTCCAACTTTTAATGGTTTTTTTGGCTTTTTTATTTTAATTGCCTTAAATTGTTTATAATAATCATAATAGATTTCATTTATATCTTTTTTATTTTTAACTTTTCTCAATGCTTCTAAAAATTCTTTTAGTAATTTATCAAAACTACCACTTACTACTTCAAAGCCAACATTTTCCCGAATAAAACCTTCTACTTTGTCAATTATCTTAACCATTCTAATCATTAATGACATATAATTTGTTAATTTACTAATTGATAAACGAGGATTAATTTTCTTAAAATCAGAAAAAAGAGTATATGGTTTACGATAACTAACCTTAGCTAAATTAATAAAAATAAAATCATAACCTAAATCTTTTAAAATTTGTTCATGCAATTCTCCATAATAACCTAAACGGCAAACACCACCAGTTTGAATTAAAGTGTTCGCACCCGCTTCTAAGGCTTCAATATAATTACCTAAATTGTATTTAAATGGTGAGCAAACAAATTCTGGACTATGCATACTACCTAATTCTAATGTTTTTTTTGTAATTGGTGGTGGAATAATATAATCAGCATCTAAAGCATTTTTAACTAAAAATTCAATTGCTACCCAATAATTCCCAAGATGCGGAAAACTAACTTTCTTTTTGTTTTTCATTTACAACATCCTTCTTTAATTTTATTATATCAACAAAACTTTCTAATCTAGTTTCCATTCCGACATTTCCTTCTTGTTCATCTAAAACTAAATTTAAAATAGGCTTTCCCTTAATTTTTCTAATAATCATTTCATTAACTAAAGAATCAGGGCCACATGGAAAAGAACTCATCAAAACAATACCATCAACTTGCTTTTGATATAACTTTATCGCTCCTAATAATTCTTTATTATAGGTCCATGGTAATGTTGGACTCATTTCTTTAGCTTCTCGTTTAGCTTCTTGTTTTGGCGAAATTTCACCGATTATAATAGTGCAATCTAATTTTTCTAAATATTTAACAATTGGTTCGCCAACAAATTTATCATATATGTTATAAGCATGAGAAACTATCAATACCTTTAATTCACTATCACGTTTTAATAATTCTTGTTGTTTTTTTAATTCTAATTGAAAATAAGTTTTTTCAGCTTGCTTAGCCATAAAATATGCTCTAATTATTTCAAATTTACGTTTATTTAATTCTTTTCCCATTTTCATAAAAGCCTTAAACTCTGTTTGTTTTTTACGATGATCAATATTATAATTTAATATTTTTATATTTTGATCCCGAAAAGTATTAGCAATTACATCATAAGCAGCTTGAAATTTAGTACAAACAACTTCCCCTAAACCAAAATTAGCAATGCGAGGGACTAAAATATAATCACACTTATCAATTAAATAATGAACGTGACCTAAATAAATTTTTGAAGATAAGCAGCTTTCATCCATCGCATAATTAATGCCATCTTTAACAATTTGACGATTAGTTTCTGGACTTAAAACAATTTCACAACCTAATTCATGAAAAAAAGTTTCCCATAAATAACGATATTTATAATACAAAAAAGCTCTTGGAATCCCTATTTTCATCATTACACCTCATGTCCTTTTTGATTTTAACATACATTTAATATTAGTTCAAATACAAAAATTATCTTATAATTTATTAAAAAGGTTCCTAATTAGTAATTAGACTTTTAATATAATAATAAAGCCCTTATAAAATAAGGGCTTTATTTATTGGAGCATTGACTTGTCTTATTCAAGAAAAATCATTGCTAGAAAAGATATAAATTAAATTTAATTTATATTCATTTTATAATGTTTTAATTATTATTATTATTATTAACTTATTTTCAAAAAATGATATAATAGTTATCATTGTTGGAGGTGTATAATAATGTCTAAAATAAGTAATGTATTAACTATGATTGAATTGTTAAGTATCGGTAAAAAATATAGTATTCAAGAATTATCAGAAAAACTAGAAGTATCACCAAGAATGATAAGAATTTATAAGGATGAGATTGAAATGGCCGGAATCTATATAGACACAATTAAAGGTCCTTATGGTGGTTATGTGTTAAATCAAAATATTAATGTTCCAAAAAGATTTATTACTCCTATTCCATTAAAAATTAAAAATAAAAGTACTTATAATACTTTTAACAGAGCAATAAAAGAAAAAAGGAAATGTTTTATTGAATATTATTCAAAAGATAAAACTATATCAAAAAGAACTATTCATCCATATGATTTAATAATTTTAGGTAATGAATGGGGTATCGCTGCTTATTGTGAGTTAAAAAGCGAAATAAGGCATTTCTATATAAACAGAATAAAATCAATCAAATTATTAGAAAATTTTTTTAACTGACATATATAATGCCACTTCTTTTGATACACTTATATTAAAAGAGGAGGTTTTAAAAATGTTACAGCATAAATATACTGAACCAGCTAAAACTAATTTTTCGAAATTAGAAGAAAGGCTTATGCAAATTAATTCAGAGAAAATATTTACTCAATTTTAATTTTTACATAATTTTTGGTGGCCAATGACAAATTCTAATGGTTTTAAAAAACCAACACTAATTATGGCTACAGGTGGCTCAAAAGCTGCAGCTTATTATTTACAGATGGTATTAGAAAGCAAAGGAACAATAACTGAAGTAATTGAACCACGTGATTATTCTTATAAAACAAGTATTAATAATTTTGATAGATTGATTGCACTATCTAAAAATGGTAAAACAAATGGAATTCAAGAAGCGCTCCATTTATTTAAAGGCGAAAAATATCTGTTCACAAGTGATTATGTATTATCTGATAATAATTATAAAAAAAGCAAGTATTTTGGAGAAAATGAAAAATCTATGATTACTAATATATATTGGGCCAACAGATACTATGCAGATAGAGAAAAGAGTTTTGTATCTCTCGTATCAACTCTTGGTCCTATGATTATTTTTTTAGAGCTAGCATGTTATGAAGGAAAAGAACTTTGCTCAAAAGAATTAAGAGGAATTAATAATAAACTTAAAACACTAATTAAAAAAAGTAAGAACAAAATAAGTTCATTGGATTTTGATTTTTTTGATACCAATATAATTCAAATTATGTCAGGATATGATACTAGAGCATCGGCAACTATCTTAGAATCTAACATGACAGAATGCGGTGCTTATCCAACTATAATTCATGACAAAGGTTCATATTGTCATGGCAGGAGCAATTTACTGTTCCAAAATCCAGATAGTTCCTTAATTTATTTATTACATGAAAAGAAAGAATTGGACGAGACCTTATTAGAAATACTCCGAAAAGAATACCAAAACGTATTTTTGTTTCACACTTCCAACTTTGAAGGGAACATTTTTTGGAAAGAATTTTATTTGTCTCTTCAAATGTTCTATTTATCACAAAAACTCGCTAGCGACAAACAAATTGATTTAACACAACCAGAATATAATCCTAATGTAGTAAAAAAACTTTATAATTATAAAGGTGGTATGTAAAGTGGGGAAAATAGTATATGCAACAGGTAACTATGGGAAATACATTTCAGTCAAGGAACAATTTGAAGAAAATGGCATAGATATTGATTTTTTAGAACATGACTTCGATGAACCAAATGTTAATGATATTGAATTAGTATCAAAAACAAAAGTGTTGGAGACGTATAGTATACTCGGAAAACCTTGTTTTGTTGCTGATACTGGCTTTTATATAGACGATTATCCAAACAATCCAGGATATCCTGGAGCACTTGTAAAAAGAAGTGGAATTAGTTCAAACATTAATGATTTACTTGAAACAATGAAGAATTCACAAAATAGATCTTGCCAATATGTTGATTGTTTAACGTTTTACGATGGAAAAGACTTTTATACTTTTTATGGTGTAAGTAAAGGAACCATTGCTTTTGAACCACGAGGTAGTCAAACAAAAAAAGCTAAATCAAATTTGTGGTATGTTTTTGTTCCTAAAAATCATCAAAAAACATTGGCAGAGATGACAGACGAAGAAAGAAAAAACAGAAATGATGAGCATACATCTGCTACACAAATATTTGCTGATTGGTACAAAAATGAATATTCTATAAATCCAAAAACATTAATACGAAAAGGCCATTAAAAAGAAGTTAAAAACTTATTATAGTTCCAAGTCTTCTTTTTTTATTGAATTAATATCATATCATCTAATAAATTTTTATCATATAAATCGTCAATAACCTTTTTTATACATAAACTCCTTTAAGACCTCATTATATTTTGTCTTAAATTTATCACTAAGCCTATCTATATGTTCTTGCAATTGCTCTCTATTTAAACCAATACCAATTCTTAATAAGTAGGTTCATTATTAATTGTAATTGGTATTTTAAAATCGACTATACCTAAGGAACCTAATTTATTTAATTGTTCCATATAAGAACTTCAAAACAATATCTGTTTAATTTTTAACTTTTTGCTTTTTTTAAAACACAAAAAAACCAATCTTCCGATTGATTTAACCAAGTAACATCGCACTGGTGCGACGATTTTATCTTTTGGAGC
>Ga0334898_1001632_pt1 | contig 23718 bp, 20 predicted proteins | sample GraSluR3_MG_10_FD_207228 | JGI IMG/M metagenome (GOLD analysis project Ga0334898, IMG submission 207228) | Sludge microbial communities from methane-producing bioreactor in Wageningen University, Netherlands - Granular Sludge_3_08-R3 | ecosystem: Engineered > Bioreactor > Anaerobic >... | reverse complement strand
TGAGATCATTCCTTTCGCCTCCAAAAGTATGGTAATCAACTCTTGGAGAATGTTGTAATAGGATTGGCCCATTTTTCAATTGTTTTTTTACAAAAAGTGATCCACTTTTAAATTACCAAATACAGCGTTATCATTTCTTTTCATGAACCCCTGCAGGGCAATCATGATATATTCCGTTTCTTTGTGAAAATTCATGCAAGTAGTTTGCGAGGGATCTCATACAGAGGGGATCCTTCAATGAAAGTATACGATACCAATTTCAAATGGAAATCCTTTTCTGCTACTGATACAAATCATTGTTTAGTGAACTACTCATTGCGAGAACAACGAACATTGTTTCCGGTTCGCATGGTTACTGTTGAAAATCCTTTTGATTTCAATAATGACACCTGGATTGATGAAGAAGATATTCAACTGTTTCTTCCATCTTTTGGAAGCAGACAAGGCGATCCAGAGTTTTCCAAAAAATATGACATTCATCCAACCGTGAACGAAGAAGGCCTACGGGGCGATGGAAAGATTGATTTCCTTGATTTGTACTATCTAGTAAGTGAAATGAAGCAGCAAGATGCTTTGATGAAAGAAATCCAGCGTAGCTGGGATAGTTTTGAATAAGAAATAGGCAACTTGCACTTGTAATCAGTTTGTAACCGTTCTAAGCAATCCTATATTGACATTCATCAATATGTTTGTATGCTATATATTGGTATTTATCGATATGTACTATTGGACGGTGATATATGACAGAACATGAAGAAATTATCCTTTTCTCAAAAGCTTTGCAAGATGAAAATCGATTGCAAATTATTGAAATGTTACAAGATGGCGAAAAGTGTGCTTGTAAACTGTTAGAAAACTTGTGTATCGAGCAGTCTACGTTGTCACATCATATGAAAATATTATGTCATTCCGGTTTGATCACAGGAAAAAAAGTGGGCAAATGGATGCATTATTCAATTCATCCTCAAGGAGTAATGCGAGCTATGCTTCTTGTACAGAAATTGACAGCTTTACAAAATGCTCTACCACCCACATTAAACCAAGGAGATACCTCTGTTTCATGCAATTGTATGAAACATGACATTCCTGCAACGTGAGAGAGCCTCCTACTGCAAAGCTTCCAATCATCATGGTAGTTTGTACCGATCAGCAGGAGATTCTATCTTGTTGTATATACTGTGTTCGTTCTGAAAATACCAATCACATTGTAAGGAGATATTCATGGGTACAATCTTTATAACGATGCAGCAGTGGATTGCAGGTTCTCTTTTCATATCCATTGCTGGATCTTTCATTTGGGGAATTTTAAGCATTGTTCTCAGTCCTTGCCATCTTGCTACAATTCCTTTGATTATAGGGTTTATCTCATCGATGGAACATCAAACCACAAAGAAGGCATTTGTATCTTCTTTGCTCTTTGCTTTTGGTATGTTCATATCCATCGTCTTAATAGGCCTTATCACTTTGTCTTTGGGTCGAATTGCTGGAGACGTCGGTGGATGGGGAGACTACTTAATTGGGGGACTATTAATTTTGTTTGGACTTAATTTGACAGGAATCATTACTCTGGGAAATTGGAGCGGGGCTTCTATCTCAACAAACAAATTGAAACCCACCCCATTTCGCATATTTATATTCGGGTTCCTTCTTGGTGTTGGCTTAGGACCTTGTACTTTTGCTTTCATGGCTCCTATTTTGGTCGTTGTTTTTGAGGCGGCGCAATCAAATCTGACCCAAGCCCTTCTTATTCTGCTCTTTTTCACCATTGGACACGTTGGGGTTATTGTTCTCGCAGGAACTTTTGCTGGAGCAGTACAGAAGTATTTGAAATGGTCTGAGTCTTCCAAAGGCATAAAAATTGTGAAAATTATTTGTGGACTCCTCGTCATTGCAGCTGGCGTCCACATGATTCTGAAATAGCAAAACTGTATTGAAAGGTGGTCATTATGAAGAAAGCTACAAATTGGTCAATCGCTACCGTGCTTTGTGCTATCCTATTGTTTTTTATTGTTACAACCCTACCCCTATGCAACTGTGGTTGTACAGGTTCTGGAAATGAAACGGTAACGAATTCTCCCTCCAAATCGAACCCAAATGTTATTGGACCTAGCATCTCGAAACCAAAGGATACAGGCTCTCAATATCGCAACCTATTGATGGAATTTGTTGATATGAACAACAACTCCAAGCCAATATTAGTTGATTTAGGATCGACATCGTGCGTTCCTTGTATTGAAATGAAACCCATTTTGGAAGACTTTGAAACAAATTATACGGACTATTTCCACACATTTTTTGTGGATGTTAACAAGGATCGTTCACTGTCGAGTCAATTTGGTGTACAGTTTATTCCCACGCAAATTTTCTTTGATGCCCAAGGAAATGAATTGGAAAGGCACGTAGGCTTTTTCTCAAAAGAAGAAATGCTGGCCGTTTTTGCAGAACATGGCTTCGATGTTGGGGACAAATAATCAAATACTTCCTTACGTAATAGTTAAACCTTCCTATATAAAAAGCAACTTGGATGGTGATTCCAAGTTGCTTTTTTTCATCTTTAGAACAGATGACACATTTTGTGATTTCAGTCTCCTGCCGATCCACCCGTAAGAATTGTGTTTCACACAACCCTACTAGTAGATTTAGGAGCTAGTTTTCACTCTCTGTTTGCTGCGACAGCAAGTAAGTCTTTCACTTGTTGTACGCTGAGAAGTTTTCCCGCAGAAACCACTTTACCATTAATGGCCAAGCCAGGTGTAGACATAACACCAAAAGATACAATCTCTTGAAGATCTACTACTTTTTCGATTTCCACTTCAAGGTTCATCTCTTTAGCTGCTTCTTCTACATTAGATAGTAGGGTTTTGCACTTTGGGCAACCCACACCAAGAACTTGAATTTTCATAAAAACCTCCTGTTGTATTACTATAGATAACCGTATATTAAGCCTGCAAGCATGGAAAATACGACCACTAGAACGATATAGGTTAGGGTCTTTTTAAAACCAAGCACCCTACCGATAACTAGCATAGCTGGTAAGCTTAGAGAAGGACCTGCCAATAAAAGAGCCAAAGCTGGCCCCTTGTGCATTCCTTTTTCGATAAGGCCTTGCATGATAGGTATCTCTGTCATAGTGGAAAAATACATAAAAGCTCCAAAAATGGATGCAATAAAATTACCTAGTATCGTATTTTGTCCAACGATTCCCTGAATAAGAGACTCGGGTAAAAAAGGCATAATGAAGCCAGCCACCATGACACCAATCAACAAAGTTGGAAAAAGTATCTTAGTGAAAGTCCAGGTTTCATTAATCCATTCTTTTGCAAGATTGCGCTGAAATTTAAAAAGAGCAATGAAAGCGACCGTTAATGCCATAATAATCATCGCTGCATATTTGTACCAAATGTAGGTAGGAGGAACGGAAAACCCATTGATAATAAGAATACCTACAAGAAATACAAAGAAGAGGATTAGAGAGCTTTTGGAAGCAGGGTTTTCTTCAGAGTCTCCAATAAACAAACCCCCACCCTCTATTTTTTCCGGATAAATCCAATGCATGGTTAGGCCGATGATGATGGACATAACCACGGCAAAAAATATTCTTGCTAAACCGATCGAAAAGCCGAGTACGGATATGGTTAAAAACATCGCTGCAATGTTTATAGCGGGGCCAGAGTATAAGAAAGTAGCAGCTGGGCCTAAACCTGCTCCGCGTTTTCGTATACCAGCAAACAAAGGTAGAATGGTACAAGAACAAACAGCCAAAATGGCTCCTGAAACAGCAGCAATTGAGTAGGCTACCCATTTCTTACTTTTGGGTCCAAGATAAGACAATATGACATCTTTTTTAATAAAGACGCCAATAGCTCCTGCAATAAAAAAAGCAGGAATAAGACATGTTAACACATGAGCTCTTGCATAATCGTTCAACCAAAACAAAGAAGAATATATGGCTTCTCTGAAGAGTTCTGATCCTAAAGGCATAAAGAAAGCAAAAAGGAAAAACCCTGTTAGCAAAAGAAGAGTTTTGTGCTCTTTATTCATTATATCACCTGCATTTAGTATTTTGTTAGAGTTTTGAGACAGTATCTTTTCGATTTCTGCACCGGAAACACTTTACGGGTTGTTATTCAACACTCCGGTAAGATACTATACTAACATATCGAAGTTTGTCAATATGTTAAATGAAACTTCTGCAAAAATGGGATTAAAAGAGAATAGAAGAGATCTGAGAGAAAGTGATACAAAGGAAAGAAATAATGATTAATTGACGGGAGACTATTGGAGCCACCATTGGCGATAGCAATATGAGAATAAAAAGGTATCCTACAATGAAAAAAGCCGGTGGAAGAACCACCGGCTTTTGTTTAATTCAGGTTTGAAAGAAGCGTTCTACCAGCTACGGTTTCTGTTTCCGCCGCCGCCGCCACGATAACCGCCACTGTCACGGCTTTCGCGAGGTTTTGCTTCTGAAGCTTTGATTTCTCTACCTTGAAGACTTTTACCATCGAGTTCTTCGATAGCTCTTTTGGCTTCTTCTTGATTGGGCATTTCGACAAAACCAAATCCGCGTGAGCGGTTTGTCATTCTGTCTTGAATTACACTGGCGGTTGTTACTTCGCCAAATGCTTCGAAAGCACTTCTTAAATCAGAATCCTGTGTGTCAAACGATAAATTACCTACATAAATGTTCATAATTGCCTCCAGCAATTTTTTTTGTTGTATCACTAGACTAATCTGCTGGAGTGATGTAATCTTACCAACGTAACTAACCTAATAACCGATGATTATTGTAACACACATTTTCAAATTGTATAGGGGCAAAAACATTTTTTTCATTTTTTTTTAGGTTTTTTTGTTTTTTTTTACAATTGCTTACATCTATGGTACTAAGTTGACCTCTTCTCGAATCTATCCATGAAATAGCTTGACAATCTTTTGTACAAGTATTTAATAAGTACATGCTGTAGCTTGCAAAACCGATGAATACTATTTCTCTGTAGCGGATGCACGGATAAAGGCAGGTAAAAAGAATGTTTTATGTTGATTTTTGGAAAAAATATCTTGATAAAACGGGCAGAACTAGAAGAAGAGATTTTTTCTTAACCATGGCGATAAACCATTTAATTTTTTCCCTTCTCTACGAATGGTTACCCTCATATTATCCTTCTATGGAAAGTGAATTGACGTTACTTTCTACTTGGTGGATTCTTCTCATCTTCCTACCTACCATTACATTGTATATCCGTCGTCTGCATGATATAGGAAAAAGTGGCTATTTTTTACTGGTAGGACTGATCCCCCTAATTGGGCCTATTGTCCTTATAGTGTATTTCTTTATGGATAGCGTACCAGGAGACAACCAATATGGTCCCAACCCCAAAAATGGCCCTTACCCTCAAGATAGTTTTCATTCAAGGGATGATACCGACGATGTTTTCTTCCCTTTGGAGAATTCCGATATTATATAGGCTGTTGCGTTCATATAGAAAACAGAACATGCTTGGAAGTTCTTCTTGTTTTTCCTTTTGAAGTGAAACTCTTGGTAGTTTTTATGAAACATGATATGCTTTTATCAAATGATGTATAGTGGTATAGAGGAGGATCGCACAAAAGAAGGCCAGGAATTCTACACACAAGAAGGCCAGGAATTCTACACACAAGTGACCGCTCTGGATCCTTTTCATGAAGAATTATTGTACCAATCTAACTGGATAAAGGGGTTCGCTTCAATTCTTCGCATCGAAAAAGAATGAAACACAATTCTCAATTCATACTCGTCCATTCTTTTTCTGCCGGTATTTTAATCCACTTCGTTGGAGGCAACAATTACCCAAAAGCCAGGGAAGAAAACTTCACTGAATCCTTTAAATCAAGTTATTCCATTCAATCCGGGAATGGAAACCCAATTGTGATTCGTCTTTCAACAGCTTCCCACATGGCTTCCATATTCCATATATCCAGTAAAAAATACAGTGGAATCATAGCAGAATTCTCCTGAACAAAGGGGGCTTCCTCTAATACAATTTCGTTTCCATTGATATATGCTATTTTACTCCCCATTGTCAGCTCAATAACATCGTTTTCTTTTTGGATTAGGATTCGTGGAGGTTTGGTTTCGCCTTTGTATTGGACAGAGGCACCAAAAGCTTCTGCTAGAAAACGAAGGGGGATGAAAACCCTATTCTTAACGATTGAAGGAGAAGTGGAAAGAGATACTTCACGACCATTGATATAGCCTATTTTAGAACCAATTTGTAACTCGACTCCTCTTCCATGATACACATGTCGAAGAAGAGTTTGTGTATGTCCTGCCCAATCCGTTATCGTGATGGAGATATCATTTTTTCCAGGGTTTAAAGGTATCTCAATTTGAAAGTCACCGTTGGGTCTAACTATGCAAACTTTGTTCTGGACTTGGATGGACTGGTCAATGATCGTAATAAATTGATAATGATCGATAGTGATTGGTATTCTTATGTTTCCTCTGACAATACATGAGGATGCTGGAACAATACGCCAATCCTTATCGGGTTGTAGCAATTCACAATGAACTTCTTCGGTATCTACTTTCACTAGGAAATTCTTTGGATTGATTGAAAAACCCGATGTTACTTCATCGTTCACATAAAAATACGTGATATGTTGTCCATTTAGAAGTGGTATGTCTTCGATGGGAAGAGGAATAAAGGTTCCATTCAATTGGATGAAACCAACCTCATCTGTTTCAAAATGCAACCAGGGGGCTTGAATACACCATTCGTTTTCACCGAACACCTGTTGAGTGAGCGACACAGTACTGGTTTTTTGTGGTCCAACTACAACCCAGCGATCGGTCCAAACTGTAACATGGGTTGTTTTTGTTTCAATTCCGATCTGTATTTCACTCCCCGAGTCGGGGTGAATAAATCCAGAGGAGGGATGGATTTCCAAGCGCACATCGTTTTCGTCCTTGTATCTCGGGTTCAAATCCTCTGGTGATACTTTCAAATGGATATTATTTTGAATCACTTCTATCTGAGGGTATATGACACCAATCCGATGTCCATAGAGCGTAAGGCCTTTATAAGGGATTTCCGTTGGCAGTTGGTAGTGAGACGGAAAGTGAACCACAAATCCATCTATTAAATGCTGGAAGAGATCTTGAGATGTTACATTGCACACAAAAGTAAAAGAATCAAAAGCTACCAGAGAAGATAGTGAGGCATACTCAATGTGCAATGCATTGGGTTGTAGAGCTAGGGGAAGAAAGTGGACCCATTCTTCTTCGGGAGAATATCGGAAAGCAAATTGCAGAGAATCGACAGAGGGATTGATAAATATTTCGGTGGATCGATCTTGGAGATATTCTGTAAAGACAAGCTCATACTTCCCGTTTGCTGGTAGATCCGTGGGAAGAGGAACAGATACAACTCCATTTTGAAATAGTACCTTGTTAATTCTTCCATACCGACTCCATTTGTAGTAGATGTCGGTGTTTTCTTCCATGGAATAATTCGACGGCCACAGGATATCCACAGACGTAAATGAAATCGGTTTTTCTGGATCGCAATACCAATTCAAACTATATTGTGCTTGAGTCCCTACTACAGTGCTTGTAGAAGTTATGAAAGGTTTACCAGTAGAGATTTCAATGGAACCTTTACTTACAAGGTTTTTCTGCAAAACAGAGGCAATAGCGACCTTTGCTTCATAGTCAAAAGTACCGTATTCGTCCCCAAAACCCAATTGAAACGATGCAGGAATGTGAATATGGACAGTATCATTTGGCCGTATGGTTATGGGAAGGACAATGGAGAGATGTTTGCTAGAAACTTTGGCTTCGTACACAGAAACACCATTCACGGTAATGCGAGAATTCACACAACATATAGGAGTTTTTAGGGTCTTCTGAAAGAAAAGCTCAACAGTACATTGATTTTTGTAAACAATCCATGGATAAGAATGGTTAAAAGTAATGTCCCAATCGGTCACTTCGTTACAAACTGGATTTTGAATGTCGATGGAAAAATTGGATAGAACGTCTGGGTGTTCAGTGATTTCAATATCGTTCGTATACCGGATTGATGAAAACGACTTGTGCCATATTCCAAAACGGCCTTTAGCCTCTTCATTAAAGCTTTTTAATGAAATGCGAATAAAAAGATACGAAGGTGTATTACCCCCTACTTCCAGTGCCCGAGGCATTGGAAAGGCGATGGAATTCTCAGCATAATTGAGTATTGGTAAAGGTTTGAATGGATCCAATGGCAAAAAATTTACCATGATTTGTCTGCGAATAGTATCCTGGGTGTTTGTTACCCTGCCTGTTTCGTCCCGTCTTTCTGTATAATTGGGAATTGGATACATTTCAGGTAGAAACACCACAATCCATTCATCTTCCATAATGCTATCATGGATAGGTATTTGTAGTAGAATGTTGGAGGATGTTTTTGTAAATGGATTTCGAACATAAGCTTTGGCTATGGAATCTGCTTGTACATACGTTACAATGTTTCTGGAAAACCCACTGCTGCTAAATAGAGAAAAAACAACGACACAACAAAGGCATTTGATAAAGTTTCGATAACGCATTTTTATGCCCCCCACTAACACGATTTATTCTAAATAGTAATTCCCATAAAAAAGGTTTGCATGAAACAAGATGAATAAGCAAACAATTAGGTTTCTATTTGGAATAGTTACTTCCTTATCGATCCCAGTACTCTGTTGAATACTGGGATCGATAAAAGAATAAATCGTACAAAGGGACTATGTCAAAACCTTGGATCGTAACTGTGAGAAGAGAATGTACAAGCCGATTAACATGGCTAAGGGTATGGCAATCCACAAAGCTGTATGACCAATGGTAATTTGATAGAATAAGGTGGCAATAATCCATGCAATAACTGTTAAGTACCCCACTGACAAATAGGTAACAAGTGTTCCAGCTTCCTTTTTAATGACGCCTAATACCGCAATGCAAGGGAAGTAGATGAGAATGAACAAAAGGTATGCATAGGCTTGCCAAGGTCCTTTTGTAAAACGATCCTGAAGCTGCTTGAAAAGGCCGACATCTGCATCAATTACTCCAGCTACATCTTCCTCCGAACCACCAACATCAACTAGTCCCATTGCATCTTTGAAGGCGGCAAATGCACCTGAAATATTCTCTGGGATGGAAGAGAAAGCATCAGATATACCTCCCCAAAAGCTCCATGTTTCTTCTTCTGGAGCTTCCTGTAGTTCTGCCAGACTGCCCTGGCTTTCCAACTGTGCATAGATACCACCTAGTGTTCCAACAACAGCTTCTTTGGCGAACAAACCAGTTAAAATGCCCACAGATGCAGGCCAGTTATCTTTTTCTATACCCATGGGTACAAATATGGGGGTTATGGCTTTACCTATAACAGCAAGGGCAGTTTGTTGCTCGGGTTCCTTGGAGATACTTTCAATGCCTGCATTCGTTTGAGATAGCCCTTCACTTGTTGGTACTACAAAACTATTCAAAAAACCTAACAACGTCATGACAATAACAATAAGAATACCAGCTCTTTTAATAAATATACTAGTTCGTGACCAGGCATGTTTCAATAGAAGTCCAAATCTCGGTGCGTGATAGGGTGGCAACTCCATAACAAAGGTGGAAGGTTCTCCTCGAAACATGGTTTTCTTTAAAAACAATCCAGTTGCAATCGCTATAAGGATACCGACCAAGTAAAGAGAAAATACAATCAATCCTTGATGAGTTGGAAAAAAGGCTGCTGCAAATAAGATATAAACGGGAAGCCTAGCTCCACAGGACATCAAGGGGGCCATAAATATGGTCATATACCGATCTTTTTTGGTCTCTAGGGTACGTGTGGCCATAATGGCAGGAACAGTACATCCAAAACCAACCATCATGGGAACAAATGCTTTTCCAGGCAAACCAATTTTTTGCATGAAGCGATCTGCAACAAAAGCTGCCCGAGACATATAACCAGAGCTTTCCAGAAAGGATAAGAAAAAGAAAAGCACAAACACTAGTGGGATGAAAGTGGCAACCGTTTGAATACCACCGCCAATTCCATCTGCCACAAGAATCGTTAGCCAGTCAGGGAAACCTATGTTGACCAATACGGTACCAAGTCCTGATACAAATATTGTATCCGCCAGAATATCAAAGAAGTCGATGAAAGCTCCAGCGAATTGCTGAACCAACCAAAATAGTAGATACATCACAACCAAGAAAAAAGGGATTCCAAGCCATTTATTCAAAACAAGAGAATCAAAGGTTTCCGAAAAAGGTCGTTTTGTTTGAACTTCTTTTCTTACCTTCTTTGCGTATTCACGAATCGTTGCGTAGATATCCTCAGCAACCAAAACATCGACTTCCTCATCCCATTCATTTTTAAGATCTTGAATCACTTTCTTTGGCTGGAAATCCTGTAGAATACTCGGGGGTAGTTCCTGTGTGATCTGGTTTTCTAGTAAGATTTCCAAAGCTATCCACCGAGATGAAACATACTGCTTTTTGTTCTCTTCATCAATCTTTGTACTCCATTTGGAGAGAATTTTTTCAAGGGAGGTTCGAAATTGTATTCTGTGATTGGAAGTACATTCGAAAGCATCTGCCTTAACCAAAGCTTCTTTTACTTTTAAAATATCATTTCGATCCGTTCCTTTGATGGAATAAACTGGTACAGAGAGCAGTTTCTGCAATGCCTTTTCATCAATTGTGATTCCTCCCTTACCAGCCAAATCTTTCATGTTCAAAAGGACAATCATGGGAATGCCCATTTCAAGTAAAAGTAGGGTTAGGTACAAGTTTCGTTCAAAATGTGTACTATCAATGATATTGACAAATACCTCTGCATCTCCCGATAGGATATATTCCTTCGCAATTCTTTCATCATCAGAAATCTCTTCATCGAAACTGTAGATTCCAGGCAAATCGACAATTTCCATCTTTTGATCCTTATACCGAAACCATCCTGATTTTTTTTCCACTGTTACGCCTGGCCAATTTCCTATGCGCTGCTGGCTACCAGTTAAAGCATTGAATATCGTCGTTTTACCACAATTTGGATTCCCTATTAATGCAACTTTCATACTACTCTACCTCCACATTAACAATAGCAGCCTCTTCTTTTCGAAGAGAAACAAAACAGCCTTGTACTTGAATTTCAACAGGATCCCCTAAGGGAGCTTTTCGAACAAACGCAAAAGGTGTACCTTTTAAAATACCCATTCGAAGAAGTTTTCTACGGTATTTTTTATCCGCATCATCAAAGCTAACTACAACACCCTTTTGACCTGGTTTCATCGAATCTAGTTTCATATTAAACTCTCCTAATGTTATTAGTTTAGACTAACTTTATACTAAAAAAAATTTATACCAGTTGTACTACCAAAGAATCTGCTGTCTGACGATCCAATGTGATTTTTCGGTTCTCAATGGATACCAGACACGTTTTGTTTGGTTCATTCTCAATAATAGTAAGAATATTGCCGGGGATAAAGCCCATGGAAATGAGTTGGCATCTTCCACATTTATGTCCCCGTATAGCAACAATTTGAACTTGTTTGCCTTTTGGAAACTCATATATAGAACTACCGCTATGCCTCGATTGAGGAACGCGGTCACAACAAGAAGGTTCGTAATGACAATTTCTACCTCGATGTCTAAAAAAGCGCATACTGTTTCCTTTCTGCCACCTAATCCAATACGTTTCGACTGGAATAATGGTTTGCATTTCAGTGAAATATTTTAGTTAAGTAAAAATATTAGTCAAGTCTAACTTTAAAATATTTTCTCTATACATGAAATGAATCTCTGTATAACACACAATGGTGAGAAAATGGATCTCTATTTTTTTGGAAACAAAAAACCTTTGATCAAAGGAAATAGAAAAAGACCTGCGATGAGCAGTCTTTCAGTCCAAGGAATTGGATATTGCCAAAAGACAGCACCAACAAAGAAAACCGATGCAATACTGTAGCGTATGTCAAATTGTTTAACCCACCTGCAAAGGATTCCAAAAACAACCATTGATAGCAGTGCTGGCAACGGAAACAACCAGATCATAGCACCTACAAGCATAGCGACGCCCTGACCACCTTTGCCAAGCAAAAAAGGAGAAAAAGCATGTCCAGACAACCCTATAAAAATGTAACACAGGATTTGTGTATTTGAAAAACCTACTTGTTGCAAAATGATCAATAACAGAATTCCTTTCCCTGCATCAAGAAGCAAGGTGAGAAAACCAGGCAATAGCCCTACGCTATGATACACATTTCGTGCACCTGGGTTTTTGTCTCCCATGGTTCGAATGCTTTGGCGATTGAATAGATATGTCAGAATAGCAGCAAAAGGAATAGCCCCGATCGTAAAACTGAGTACTATATAATTGATATTCATAGTCATGATCGTACTAGACTTTTTGCAAATTCCTAGTTGTCAAGGTACATCTTAACTGAATCTTAACGATTTCTTATTCCACCTTTAACACACTTTTCATTGCAACCAATACAATAAGAACAAGATGAAAAGAACAAGCATTTGGAGGATATTACAATGAAAAAAGCCGACCTTCATGTTCATTCGAAGTATTCTGGAATCAGTTCGATGTTTTTCCTGCAAAAAAATCAAATCAATGAATCCTATACTGAACCAGAATATATCTACCATACAGCAAAAAAGATGGGGATGGATTATGTTACCATTACCGATCATGATTTGATAGAAGGCATTCAAAAACTCATGCAGAAACATCCCGAGGATACTTTCATGGGTGTTGAACTGACTGCTTATTTCCCAGAGGATAAAACGCAAGTGCACATTTTAGTGTATGGCTTTACCGAAAACCAGTTCAAAGTATTAGATCAAAAGCGCCACAACATCTATGATCTGAGAAAGTATATTTTTCAGGAAAACCTACCTCATTCTGTCGCTCATGCAACCTATGCTGTGAATCAACAGTTACGCATTGAACACCTAGAAAAGCTGATTCTTTTGTTCGACAGCTTTGAAACCATTAACGGTTGCCGGAGTACTGCTAGCAATAAGATTTGGCGAAATTCGTTAGAACAGTTGAATGAAAAAGAAATGGAAAGACTTGCCTTGAAACATAGCATCCCACTAACGTACCCCATATCATGCAAAAAAGGATATACAGGAGGGTCAGATGATCACTCGGGATTGTGGATCGGACACACCTATACACAATGCCAAGGTAACACTGTGCAAGCATTTCTTCAATCTTTACAAAGTTGCACTTCTGATGCCACAGGAAGCGATGGCAACTACCGCTACATGACAGCAAACTTTCTTAAAATCACCCATCACTGCCTTCAACACAAACAACCAAAATATGCTCGTAAGCTCAGTGGCAAGCTAGCAGATACTATTTTCACACCGCAAGCTCTTTCGTTTTGGACAAAATCAAAGCTGTATTTGTGGTATTGGATGTCTTTGTTCAAAAGAAAAGATTTTATTCCATCGATCATTAAGTCTCTTATTCATCTTTTAGATCGTAGAACTACCATGGAAGAACGAATAAATGGACTGTATCAGGCAGTATCTACAATCATTGACGGGATGATTGTACAAGCATTATCAAGTTTATCGGACGATTTCAAACAAGGTCGCTTGCGTTCCATTCTATCGAAAAGTATGCTCATTGTTGAAGCGACAATTGCAGTTTCCCCTTTTATGGTTACTCTTCGTGAGCAAAATCAGCAGAAAACGATCCTGCGACAGTTGCAGGAATTGTATCCGAAGAAACAAACTTCTTGGTCCAAAAGAATCCTGTGGTTTACCGATACGTTTTCTGATTTGAATGGTGTTTCTGCAACCCTTAGCGACATATTCACCATTTCTCAAAGGGATCGTCTACCCGTTAAATTTGTTGTTTCAGAAAATCCAAATGGTCCTATCAGTAAAGTGCATAAAGAACTTATCAACCTTTCCAGTATATACGAAATCCCTTTGCCTTTCTATGAGCATTATCAGTTAAAATTACCATCGCTTCTTACTGCAATGCAAAGAATAAGCGAAGAAGAACCTACCCATATCTATATTTCTACTTTGGGACCTTTAGGTATGCTAGGCTTGTTAATGGCAAATCTTCTCCACATTCCGACAACAGGGATTTATCACACAGATCACTCAAAACAGGTACAAAATCTCACCGATCAAAGCTTTGTTCATCAAGCAATGAAATGGTATGAACAGTGGTTTTATAACCAAATGGACACAGTGATCGTACATTCCATGGCTTACAAGCAAGAGCTTCTTGATATGGGAATCTCTGAAGACAGGATTCAATGGCACCCTAAAGGGATAGACACAAGTTTGTTTGATTTCCTGCCTAAACAGCTACCTCCTTCAGATACGTTTCGATTGCTGTATACCGGAAGAATATCACAGGATAAAAACATTGAGTCTCTCTTGCAGGTTTTTCAGCAAGTTCGAAAAACAAATCCCCATATGGAATTATGGATGGTTGGGGATGGTCCATTGATGAAACCACTGGACATAAAATATGGCTCAGACCCCTCTATTCAATGGTTTGGAAGACTAGAAAGAGCAAAACTTGTTGAGCTCTATCAGCAAGCTGATCTGTTTGTTTTCCCTAGCAATACCGATACCTTTGGCATGTCTGTGCTGGAGGCTCAATTGTGTGGTTTGCCAGCGATTGTTAGTAGTAAGGGAGGACCAAAAGAAATCATATTGGACAATAAAACCGGCAAAGTATGTTCCACGGAAAACTCGCAACTATGGATGGATGCGATCCTTTATTTTTGGAAAGAAAAAAATCAGCAACCTATAGCTTGGGTGGATCGAAAAAGTAAATCCAGAGAATATGTGAAAAGAAATCGAGACTGGAAACAAGTATTGCCAACAATATTGGATATTCGTGAGCCAGAACTTTGTGTACCATTTCTACATGAGAATGCTCTTACCATGTAGAAAAGTAGTTTCTTTGGAGACAAATATGTATTTGTTCAAACAATTGTGCCTAGTGCCAATCATTTTATAGAAAGCAATTGTATTGATCTTTCATTTTCAAGCAGAAAGTAGTCTCTCTGGGGATGTTGTGATACAATGTTTTCATAAAATATGATGACAGTCAACTGTATAAAAATAGCATGAAATGGAGACCGATAATGAAATTCTTAAGCCTTGCAATGGTTCTAGTTTTGGTTTTGTTTTCATTGTCCCCAAAAAGTACTGCGCTTTTTGTAAGAGAAATCTCCGAGGAATCATCCTATTTCTTTTCTGCTAGTGGTTTAAATGGGGGTGGTGGGCAAACCATAATTGCCTTTGATCCTCATCAGAAAGACCGAATCCTAGCTGGGGGTGATTGCAATGGTTTTCATATCAGTGAAGATGGTGGTAAAAACTGGCGTCCTGCCAACAAAGGTTTGCTGGAACATACCAAATTTGGTGTTGCTACTATTTCGTTTTCTCCATCAACCCCCGGGTTGGTCTATGCAGGCGTAGGGAGAACCAACGCTACGGGAGGAGCTTTTTTACGATCGATAGATGGGGGACTAACATGGGAATTGATGTCCGATACGATTCAATTCTCTGGTGCTAGAAATAGATCCAACCAGGATGATGAACCTATACGTTTGCCCTCTATTGGGAAATTAATTGCCTTAGACGAGTATTGTCAAATCCTTTACGCTGGGACATACAATAAAGGGGTCTTCCATTCCATGGATGATGGTAAAACCTGGGAATATATGGGGCTTGTGGGCAAATGGATTCGCTGCTTGGTTCTGCTTCCCGATCGAACTACCCTTTATGTTGGTACGTTTGGTCATGGCTTGTACAAGCTAGATATGCGGTCTAATCATGCAAAAGATAGCTTCGTAAGGGTCGAGTCCAGTCCTGATACGGTAGAAGACATTGTATATGTACCTGAATCCAAGGAACTTTGGGTAGCGGCTGGCGCGGATGGTATTATGGTTTTGAATGAACACAATCAATGGCATCATGCATTCAAGGGTTCTGGTGATTTGTTCAAAGGTCCTCTTTGGAATACTCTTGCTATTTCAGAATCCACTATTTTAGCTGGTTGTCACCTGCCACCTTTTGATCCACAAAGGAAAAATTTTGCAGCAGTTATACAGAGTACAGATCATGGGAGACATTGGAGCAATGCAATTCATCAGGTAGATCATGAACTATATGGGAATCCAGGTGAAAGCTGGTGGAAACGAGATGGTAGAGCAATGATCCATGGGAAAAAGTTTGAAGGAGGTACCGTTTTGGGTGGGTCTCACGGACGAGTCCCAAACATTGCCATAGACCCTTTTGATGAAGAAAAGGTAATGATGGCTTCTTGCGGGGGAAACTATGTCAGTGAAAACGGTGGAACTCATTGGCAATTTGCATCTAAAGGCATGCAGCTGGTTGTACCTATTTCTATAGGGATTGCACCATGGGGAGAAGTGTTTCTAGGAATGAAAGACTGGGGTTATGTAATTGCTCAGCAGGGAGCGGAAGAAATACGTGTCTGGAATCGCCATGACAATGCTATGATGATGGCGAGTGATTTTGCTTTTAACAAGGAAAAGGAATCTTTTTATGTCTTACTAAGCCCTAATACTACGGGTGGAGGTATGATCGTGGAAGGAGAAAAAAACAAGCATGAGCTACGCATTTTTGCGGATCTAGAAGCTCTTACAAGGAATCGAGAAGGCAGAGCGTTTCGGATGTTATATGACACCTCGAGAAAGGAAAGCGTATTCATCGTTGCCATCATTCCTTCTCACCCCTACAACAAAAATGGAATCTGCAGTATATATCGAAGCGTAGATGGTGTAAACTGGACAGAATTGCAGAAAATCGAGTGCGGTGCAGGAGAATTTAACCTTTCCATGCATTGGGCTGGAGGACAAGAAGCACTGTACGTCTATCATTCTACAAAAGGGCTTTATCGTGGTGAAAATGGGGGAGAGGGACGCTGGATTCACACAGATAAAATACCCCCAGTGACCACTCCTTATTCAGGTTACATGACAACTTCTCCATCCGATACCAACCAATTGTACATCTCAACCGATACTGGTTTGTATCAAATTCATCATGCCCATACGTCCAATCCTTACTTTTCAAAAATAGATTTGGGTCAAGATGAAATTACCGGACCCATTGCATTCGACTCCTCTGGAACACTTTTTGTAACTGTTCCAGCCCAAGTGAACAAACCAGCAAAACTGCTTCGAGTAGATTCCGCTATGCATGTAGTAGATATAGCAGATGATTTTTACCGCAGCTCTTCCCTTTTTCCTAGAGCAATACGTGTGCAAGAGGATGGTAGAATCATTGTCGCGAACCAGGTGAATGGCTTTACAATTTCCAATGCCCAGTATTAAGTTAGAAAAGCACTCGCAATAAGGCTTACAGGAGTAGATTAACAAGTCGATGGAACTTTTCTATCAACCATGAGTTTTAATACTATATTTTGATTTTAACGCCCAGTTTGAAGATCATGCAGAACATGTATATGCAAAGTTTGTGGAAGATCACCCTGGTTTGGATCAACAGAACATCATCAATCCTCTTGTTAAAGAGTATGCTGACCTTTCTACCTGGGGAGATGTTTTCCGACGCATTTCACTAGATGAGCGTGACCATATGAACAATAGTTTTCTTTACAGTGGGCAACCTGAGAACATAATTCATTACCAAGGTATGCCAGACTAACCCTACGAAAAGCTTATCTATCCATAGCACGGGGGAAAATGCAGTACGATTTCATATTGTTCTTCTGATATTCGTAATAGAAATCCCATCACTTCATTATTCAAAGTGAAAACAGTTTTTCTATTGTTTTAATTCTCCTGTATAAATATCGACTAAAAGCCCATAAACATGAAATTTGCAATGGGTTTTCTATGAGTAGCTATTTGGTTTATCAAAATCTAGTTGCAAATTTCTGTTAATCTTTCTATTATTAATTCAGATTCATTTTTTTTATAAGAAATTTTTTTAAAGTAAAGGTCGGAGAGATTTGTTCAAATTCAGTTATAATACTTTTATGAAGGTTAAAATTGTGTAAACGATCGCATCAACTTTTTTTCCATGATTGCCCTTATAGCTTTCAAACTGATGTTGGGAAAACAAGAAAGAAAAATGAAGATGCACTAGGGTGTTATATTCCCCAAGACCCTCAGGTTTTCCATGAATATGGGGCCATCTTTATTGTGGCAGATGGTGTAGGAGGAAGCTTGCACGGAGACATCGCAAGCAGACTTGCAGTCAAAACAATTATTCACAAATATTACAAAGCTCCCGTTAGCAGTAGTATCCGCGATCGTTTAATCACGTCAATACAGACCGCGAATGAATTGATACTAACTGAATCCACAATGAATCATGAATCCAACATGGCCACTACGGTTGTGGTTGCAGTTGTATGCAAGAAAATGATCTATTTCGCCAATGTTGGTGATAGTAGAGCGTATATTTCAGGCCCTCACAGAGTGGGCGGAATGGAACAGATTACCACTGATCATACATTGATTGAAGAACAAATAAAGAAAGGCTTGATATTAAGAAAACATATTTTAGAAGCAGATTGTCAGAATATCATCACCAATTGTTTGGGGTTTGAAAAGAGTGTTCATGTTGATTCTTTCGAAGTACCAATATTGGATCAAGACAAAATTCTGTTAACATCCGATGGACTTACACATGTTGCCAATGACAACCAAATTCTTGACGTTTTAAATCAGGCAAGTTGTGAATTCAATTCCAAAGGCTTAGTTGATTTAGCAAACTCCTTAGGGGGGCCAGATAATATTTCCGTATACGTCATAGAAGCAAATTCTTTACAAAAACTCCCCCCTATAAAAAAACAAAGCTACAAAACTCCCTTCGTAACAGTAAGTTTTTTTCTTTTCATTGCCATATTTCTTTGTTGTCTTTTTTCATTACTCTTCATTTAAAGACATTTCCACACCGTTTCTTTTTTGGTTGTATTCGAGAAATCCTATCTCATTCCTGTTGATTAGTAGAATCCAAATACCTATATTAGTAGCTGTATCCTATGCGAAAGTGTAATTCAGAAATGGTAGAGTGGTTTATGAGAAAAGAGTTTGCTTGTTTATTGGGCCAGGCAGCCCTTCAATTCGATTCACAATTGATTGTTAATTCACTATGGCCTACCTGGTCTTTGTGTCATACTCCCTTTTCCCTGTATGCGTATTTGCATGCCTTATCAAAAGCTGGATTCAACAGAAAATGGAGTTTTTATTAGTACATAAAATGATTTTTTTTAGGTATTTTTGAGTTTTTTCTTTGAAAAAAAGGGATTTGGGTTTACTATAGAACTACTTCATTGCATACGATAAGGAGGATATCATGAAGTCTGTTGTGCGATTCTTTGTATCCTTTCTACTAGTCATATCAAGCATGCCCTTCACTCCTTTTTGGGGAAACCATTACACCACGGCTCAAGAAGGCTTTTATTTCGAAATTTGTCCAAATCAAACGAAGCGGTCTACCATCACTATTACAGCGAACCCTGACAACGACGAAAATTGCCAGGTAACAATATCATGGTCTGCTACATGGTTGGATATTTCTCCTTCAGAATTGGTGATTCCACCAGGAGGATCCGATACTGTAACAGCCACAATCTCTTCGGATGATTTTGAACCAGGGTTGTACGCAGATACTATTGTTTTGCAGTCCAATTGCAAGCCGCAGTATTCAGAAATGCCTGTACAAATGAGGGTACTGCATTCTACAATTCAAGTGGAACAAACTGATTATGAGTGGGAAATGCCTTCCACTGGATCGGTAGAAAAATCCGTGTGGATATACAATCGGCAGTGCGATTGCACCTTACGACTAGATTGGGAAGGGTATATGGATGAAACTATCCGCATCACCTGTCCACCCTCAATATCAATTAAACAGGGGGAAAGAGTAGACATTCCCATACACATCAAAACGCAAGAATGGAATACAAAACAAAAATTCAAACTCCAATTCATTTCGTATGATGTGATTCTTGCTACTATTGAGATGACATTGATCCCTTTCGGAGAAATCCCTTTAATCACGCTTCAAGAGCTTGCGCAAAACTCTTCTCCATGGGTTGGTAAAGAAGTTATGATCTCAGGCTATTTATGCATGACACAGCCCCCTATTCTTTTCGATCGTATTCCCTATTGTGTAGAAGAACAAGATAGTACATTCTTTGTTGAAGTAAAAGAAGTGCCAACCTATATGGGCAATATCCCCAAAGGAGATATTGTGTTTTGTACTATTCAAGGCACATTTTCGGATGGAACAATAACGGTAACCAAGCCAATTCAGAATCCGGCACCTTCTCTTCTTTCCTTCCGTTCGAAACAAGACCCACCCCCATGGAAAGAATTTCAAACACCCTCTAATCATTTTCTACTCTTTATTCAATCTGATTCCACAAACCCTGAACCGATACAACAATTTTTTACGAACCAAACCTTGCAAACTATATCGCAAATGCCAATCCAAAGTGATCATGCCACCGTTTTTTTACCCTTTGCAAATCCATATCGAAACATCCCAGCATCGTTTTCGAGGGATTGCATTCATACTAGTTCAATTGAGCATATCAAAGTGGCCTTGTCGACACTGAATCAACAAATGAGAAAGACTCTCAGGTCGTCCGAGAAGCCCCTTTTATGGATTCACCTAAGCGGTTGGTGGAAGACAGACCAAGACGATCCTTACATTCAAATCCAAGGCAAACCTTTAACATTGTCTGTGTTCAAAAAAGAGCTTGAAAAGCTCAGTATTTTAGGACCCATTGGTATTGTCTTAGAGACAAATCTTCCACCTGGCATTGAGAAAAGTTTATCGCAAATTGGGAACTGCACTGTTTTCCACCCTTTATCAGGACAATCCGATTCATTGTGTTATCCAGTTTCCTTAACGCAGGATTTTTATCGAACTCTTCCTGTGCTTTTAGAAAAAAAGACCTTCAAATTGAATCCAGAAGGGCTTATGCAAAAGCTTCGAGAAATGTGCCCTTTTTCACATGGTTTTTTATATACACAAAAACTGCAATGCGAAATGGTAGGTCGCAAAAAAAGTATGAGTCGAAAAAACATGGATATTGTATCGTATCGGATAACAATTCATCAAACTCTATCTGAAAAACAAAATGCAGACAAAGGAACTACTTCTGAAAAAACCATAGAAATGTCACTTCTCTACCCCATATCAATCGATGACGCGGTTCCTTTCTGTCCCCCGCCCCTGCCGCCTATCGAAATTCGACAAGGACCTTTGGGGAAAATAGATCAATCCACACCAATTCATGCAAAGGGAATCGTAAAAAAAATCAACGAAAAAGAAGAACACTTCTGGGTGGAGTCTTTTTTTGATGTGTACTATCGTGTAGAATTTCCTGAGCGCAGCATAGAAGTTGAATTGGATGATCACGTGGAGATTACTGGAACTCTGCAAGGAGAGACAACGATCATACCTGAGACGATTGAAATTCTGGAAAAGAACTGTGCAATACAGATCCGTGACATTGCATCTAAAACTCTTTGTCCAACTTGCTTTACATGGGATCATGCCAAGGGTGGATATGCGGAGTACATGGATGTGGAATACCTTCTTTCCAACACCGGAGATATTGATGCTGGCATTGTGGTTTCCACTACGATCGATCAGATAGAAGGATCGGTTGATGTTTCTATAGAGCTAGCATGGAATACAACGTCCTTCTCACTTGCAGTAGGTTCTAGTTACAACTTGCAGGGTGAAATCGTACTTGAAAATATACCGGAGTTGATCCCGGAAGAACAACTATTTGAAATCACAACCACCTTTCTTATCTCACCCGAACCTTGCCCAAAAACGATGACGAAAAAGTTCCAAATTCGCTTGTGTCCCACAAAACGTGAAGTACAAGGCCGCCTTTCATTTTTAAATGCAAAGGGGAAAGAATGTGGTATAGGGGATGCATTGATACGGCTGTACCTTCGATATGAACCGCAGTGCGGACATGATCGATCGCTTACTGTTGAAATGGATCCGATACCAGGAGTCCACGAAAGTGCGAAAAATGGACTTCCGTACTACTCGTTGTATGTGGAAACCAAAACAGATGCAGATGGTTTCTATCACGTTTCCTTTATCGATAAAGACTGCGATCATCGATACCGGGTGATTGCTATCTTCCGTAGCGATCAAATGAATCTCACTTACAAAGACTGTACCAATACTTTTTTTGCTTCGGGAGACATCTCCGGCACTCAAGAGCCCTGCAAAGAAGTGGACTATACCCGAAATATCTTCATAGGCCAAGATACCGATTTACAGCTTCCCTCCGATTTTGCCCACGATGGAAGATCCATGGCACAGATCTACTGCCATATGCAAGAATGTTTTTCTGTCTTCGATTCGCTGGAATGCGATGGCACTCCGATGATTCCTGCTGCAATGAAACCCCTTTTGGTTTGTGGTTTCAGCAGTACAAATGGTACTTTTTATCAATTCACTCCCACCAAAAAAATCAATATTGATCAAGCAGACAGTGGTATTCATTCAAACAATCGTCCCCACAACCGAGAATGGCATGAATTTGGACATTTCCTTCATGACAGTTTGATGGGGCTGCAGCTTCACCCTGGAGATTTAAATCACGAAGGATACCGAAACCCAACGTCTCATGATTCCTTTGCAGAAGGATTTGCAGAATTCACAAGTTTGTTGATGGCAAAAATGATGCAAAGTCGCAACACTTGCTGCGATGAATATGCAGGAATCCCTAACGGCATTTACAGATGGGCCGGAGGTGCAACGGATATAGAAAATGATCGTAATCATCACGCACGCAATGGTCAGTATGGCTACTTTGATGCTAGTGGAAACTTGGTTCCTGTACCCATCGAAAATACTCGCGTAAATGCTGCGGGTAGAATTACAGATGCACATGGTCATGCGATTATCATGTATCGTTCAGAAGAAGAGTTTGCTGTAGCAGCCCTTCTATTGGATTTAGTAGACAATGCCGGATGGTATGATCGTGTAACGCCAGATGTTGTGATTCATGGCAGGGATGATGATGGATTTTCACTTCCCAACTGGAGAGATATTTTCTGTTTGGTCCAGAAGGAACAACCAGACACGATGAAAGATCTTTATGATTCATTGATGCAAAAGTTTCAAGGCAATCAGAATGCTCTTCAGAAAATCAATGCAATTTTCGTAAACCAAGGATTCTTTGAGGATCGTAATGGCAATGGAAGACGCGATGCGGGAGAAGCAATTGGTTCTACATACCGTCCCGCAATGACCTATTATTGGCCAGACAATCATGGCAATTGGGTACCAAATCCCATCCCTGCCATTCCATCCAGACCAGATTTACCTGTGATTCCTGGGTCGTGTATCAGGACGTATTTCTTGGCTGAAGATGGACAAGAAATCGACCAAAAAACACTAGAGATCACAAGCTTTTCGCTGGACAGCAATGTCTATTTCACCTACGAACAGACTGTTTTTCATGGTTCTGATCTATACATTTATGCCCCTCCCAATTCCAGTCATTGGCTTCGGATTACCCTTGCTGGGGAAGATCAACAAGTTTTACTTCTTTCTACGCAAGTGTATTTGGTAATTTAAAAGTGGATCACTTTTTGTAAAAAAACAATTGAAAAATGGGCCAATCCTATTACAACATTCTCCAAGAGTTGATTACCATACTTTTGGAGGCGAAAGGAATGATCTCATTA
>Ga0334898_1001627_pt1 | contig 23757 bp, 15 predicted proteins | sample GraSluR3_MG_10_FD_207228 | JGI IMG/M metagenome (GOLD analysis project Ga0334898, IMG submission 207228) | Sludge microbial communities from methane-producing bioreactor in Wageningen University, Netherlands - Granular Sludge_3_08-R3 | ecosystem: Engineered > Bioreactor > Anaerobic >... | reverse complement strand
GCACATTGGAGCAGAATCAAGTGCACAAACTCACTGGAGCGCTTAAACGAGGAGCTCAGGCGCAGAGAGAAATGCATCAGGATATTCCCTGATGAAAAGAGTTGCCTGCGGCTGTTTGGTGCGATCCTGCAAGGTTATTCTGAAGACTGGATAAGCGGGAAACTGTACCTATCGGAGCCAATAGAAAGAATAAGAGACACTCTAAAGAAGTCCATACCATTTGAGGCAACGCGCGACGGGCTGGAGCCCGTCGCAGCAAGGTAGATTATTTATGAAAAAGAACTTGACTAGGATTAGCAAGATGAAAACAATGCAAGTGGTCGCTTGGCCTTACATAGATTGTGAGTCACGAGGGATATCAGATGCCCTCAAACAACCAGAGAAACAATGAGTTGGAATTTACACCAACATTTGGGACTCAACACTCGACGACAGAGCAAGATCCCTCTTTACTTTAGCTTAAGAAAGGCAAAAGGAGAATACAATGTCTTACAAAGCATTTTTCACCCAAGATGCTCATGGTTCAGAATCAGGAACCAAGGCAATGAGCAGAATAAGTATGGAATATGATCTACATGGGAAAAGATATGTATCCGAAAGGGGAAATGTATCAAACTCTCGCACCCAAGCTCTGCTCAAAATCGGTATCAGCTTAGCATGTTTGAATCAACATCCAGGAGTTAATATGAAGCAGGTTCTTTTTCTGGCTACAATGATTATTGGTCTGTCTTTACTGCTTGCAAATCCCACTATAGTCCACGTGCCTGCTCAAGCTTCTACTATTCAGGAAGGGATAGATCTAGTCGCTGACGGGGGAACAGTAATAGTCGCAAGTGGTACCTATAGTGTGAATGAGTTATCCTGGGCGAACAAGCATGTCCGCCTATTAGGATCTGGCAATCCAGTACTCACGAGCGGTTCGCATGCCATTAAGTTGGACTGGAGCGGTATAAACAATACTGATCGAATTCATGGATTCACATTCCAAAACTGTTATGCTTATGATAATGGCCCTGCAATTATGTTACTTGAAGGAGCATCACCACTGGTCTCAAATTGTACTTTCGATGATAACAGGGTGCAGGGTGAATACAACATGCAATTCAATAATCCATCTGGATATGGTGGTGCTGTATTCATTCAAGGTGGTTCAAATCAGTTAAACTCACCCAGATTTGAGAATTGCACTTTTACCAACAACGCAGCGGCTAATGGTAATGGTGGTGGTGCAGTTGCGTTGTTTGGGCCTGCAACATTTCTATCCTGCACGTTTACGGATAACTGGACATCGACAGCTGTGGGCTTTGGCCCTCCCGCATATTTCGCCGCTGGTGCCATCTTGATCTATGGTGATGATTACAATGGAGACATCCTGATTCATAATTGCACCTTTACTGGTAACTCTGGTCAAAATAGAGCCAATGACATATGGGTAGCAGGAAGTAGAGGTATTAATAATCTTACCATTGAGAACTGTACGTTTAATCCAGATACCAGCTATTATTCTGAGCCCGCAATCTGCCTCTTTTATGAAAACATGCCATATTTTGAGGCATCAAGCACAGATTTTGTAATTACCGGGAACACGTTTAAACTCTCAGATAAAGGCGCTGTGTACTTCCATGATTATGCCGGTCGCTGTAGTATGAAATTTAACAATAACGTTATTGATGGGATCGAGGGTACGACCTATGGTTTACATCTCTATTACTATGGTGGGGCTCCTCAGAATCCTGATTACTTCCAGTTTAACAACAACACGCTTCTGAACTTGACAAGTTCGGGATTAGTGCTGTTCAAAGGATCAGACTATACTATTGAAAACAATATATTCCACAACTGTTCTCCTTATGATGTGGAATGGGGTGGTCATACCGAAAATCCCAACCACGCCACTGAAAGCCTGACCATCAATAACTGCTTCTTTAATGATCTTACTAACCATGTTGACACACAGGGTAACGCATATCAGGTGTTCTCAATATCCAACCCGGTTGTGGCTTCGGATCCTCAGCTCGACTCTTATTATCAGCCTCTCTGGACAGCCAGCACCATGTCGCCTTGTATTGATTCCGGTGTTGGTACTGATGAGGACGGCACTCCAGCTGATATTGGAGCCTATCCTGCAGTGAACCATACTCGTGACGTATATACTATGCCAACGAATGGAACCCCGAAATGGATGAGCTTCCCGGTGCTGAACAGGACCACTCCAAGCTATGATATAGCTGAGAATTACTTTGCTCCGATAACGGATGTTGATGTCCTTGATCAAGTGATTTGGAAAGATGGGAATAATCCACCAGAGTCTATGCATATCCAAGAAGGATTGTTGTTAAACGGAGACTCTCCCGTACGAAGTGTCCTTGGTTACAAGATAGAGCTCCAACCTGGAGTTACTCAAGCTATTGAGATCCCAAGCTCTGGCTTTGTACAATCTCCCAATACCGTCATCAATCTATATGCCCATCCCGCTGGATCTTCTACGGGGGTAAACGAAAACTGGATAGGCTATTACCTGCCACAGAGTTCCAGCCCCTTCACTGCTCTTGCCTCCATTCTGGATAAAGTAACTTCCATCAAAACGCAATATTGGAGTGCCATTAAGGGCAATGGGTTCTGGAAGGTCAGCTCAGCGAACTTAACTCTGAACTATGGAGATATGGTAGTTTTAACCGTAACCGAAGATTGCAGCTTCGCGTGGAGCAATGTAACCCCGATAGACCCGAAAGTAAGACCCAAAGCAACTGCTTTTGAGTATGTGGAGAAACTTGATTACACCCCCATGTTCATCGACCTTAGCGGTTTTGATGTGTTACCGTCTGAGATCGGCCTGTATGTGGATGGAGAATGTAAGGGCGCGGTAAAGGTTGAAGGCGATTATACCGATCTTTGCGCGTATCTGGACAAGTATGAAGTTATCAATCCGGAAGATTGCGAATTGGTGTTCTATTTTGATACCAAGGCAGTGGATAACGTTAAGCAGCGTTGCCGGCTGGATTCCAATGACATGAAGCTTATGAGTGAGTTTGGCATTCGGCATTATGAGATTGCCATAAAAGCAGAAACGGAGCTTAACCCCATTATCTCCAAAAACGCTTTATCGCCAAATTACCCCAATCCCTTCAATCCGCAGACTACCATCAGCTATGAGATTGCCTCAGATGGTATTGTTAAGCTGGATATCTTCAACCTGAAGGGTCAACTGGTAAAGACCCTGGTAAATGAAAACAAAGTATGCGGACCACACAAAGTGGTGTGGAACGGAACTGACAAGTATGGCAGGAAGGTAGCCAGCGGATTGTATCAATATCGCCTGACTACCAAGGAAGGAAGCATCACCAAGAAGATGATGCTGATGAAGTAAGTAATGTTAATTTGCAAGGGAGGGTTACGCTCTCCCTTGCTCATTTTAACAGTATCCTACGCGGGAATGACAGATTATAACAGAGAAAGGATAGGATCTAAGATGATTGGAGCAACAATGAAGAGACTGTTATTGGTAACCCTAATGGTGGCATTTACCACGATGAGCTTTGCCGTAACGCTAAATGTAGCAATAGATGGCAGCGAGCAATACATCTCCATTCAAGCTGCCATAGAAGCTGCTAGTAATGGTGATACGGTATTGGTACATCCCGGTAGATACATCGAGAATATTGATTACATTGGCAAATCCATCACTGTATGTAGTCTGGAGGCCACTACCAATGACAGCACCTACATTAGCCAAACCATTATCGATGGCAATCGCAATGGCTCTTGCGTTGCCTTTCGCAATGCCGAACAGAATGCCACTCTAAGGGGTTTTACCATTACCAATGGGACAGGTTTTCTGACCTATGACGAACTTACAAGAGGGGGAGGAGTACTGATTAATAACGCCTATATGACTGAGGGGTCAGTTTCTCTTACAAATTGTGTGATAACCGGTAATCATGCCGGGATGGGAGCGGGTATTAGTTGCTTAAATGCCTCGTTGCAATTGAGCGGCGTAAATATTCACCACAATTATAGTCTGGCATCCGGTGGGGGGATTCTTTTTACAGGAACCAACACAATGATACCAAGTATTGTTTTTGACCCTGTGAATAGATGTTCCGTTTATGAGAACTATGGAGCTGCCCCGGTAGATATAGCCGTTTTTGACATTCCCGCCAACTTGACAATCCACTTGAACAAAGCGACCATCAGTCCACCCTCAACCTTCTATATCGGCAGGCATAACAATTTATCCAGTCTGCAGCAGTATCATGATACGGCTGTTGTACAGCAGGCTCATCGCACGGAAATAAACCGTGACTTTTACGTTAGCCCCAATGGAGATGATAACAATAGCGGTATCAGCCCTGATGAGCCAATGCGCACCATCACCAGAGCAATGCATCTGATAGCTTCCGATAGCCTTGAGGTCAAAACTATCCATTTGCTGCCGGGCGTGTATGAAGAAGCTGAAGGGCAAATCTACCCCATCCCGATCAAGTCCTACACCAATCTCGTCGGAGCAGGGTCGGATTTGGTTACGTTAACATCATCAGTGGTTTGCACATTAGGTTATCCAAGATTCATCAATGCCATCAAAGCTAGGCACAACACGATTTGCGGATTCACCATTACTGAAAGCGTGCCCAGCAACAGAAGGCCATATACAAACCCATCAACCCAAGATAACTTGTATCTGAATGATGTGGTGATATCAGATATCCAAGCTTGTGAGTATAGCGCATTTATGATAAGTGTACCAAGAAACGTTGAGATCAATAAACTGGTCATCAAGAATATCACAACCCCACATATAGTTGTAGATTTTAATAAGGTACATGATTCAAAGATCAGCAATTCAACCTTTACGAATATCCATTCCACTTATGTAACCGATGACCCTTTTTTCAGAGGTTCTGCCGTAATAAGCTTCAGGGTTGTAGATTCGTTTACTTTTGAGAACAATGAAGTTAGCAACATGAGTGTGTACTACGACCAACCCACCTTTGCTATCTCTTTGTGGAATCCAAGGACTACCGAGGCAGTAGACATTAGGGTTAACAATTGCCTGTTTGACAACATCAGAACCAACGATGACCGAGCTGCGCTGTTCGGTAGTAACGACTATAGCAACGTAGAAATCTCAAACTGCACTTTTTATAACAATTATGGTTCTGTGGCAGCAGTGGGGCTAATTGGAAATATAAGAATGCGAAACAACATCTTTTTCAACCCTGTAGCTGATCATGAGATTGTGATGTATCCTCCAATATCGGGACAGCAAGACCCGTGTAATCTTGATATAGATTACAGCTACATTCGCGGTGGCGAAGAAGGCATATATAATATTTCAAACTTCAATACATTAAGCTATGGGGAGCAGAACCTAAGTGAGGGGGAATTGTTTGCCGACACCAATGCCGGTAATGTGGAATATCTTCGTCTTGCTCCAGGATCTCCCTGCATTGATGCGGGTACTCCTGATATCTCTCTACTGGGTTTGCCGCCCTATGATCTGGCGGGTAATCAGCGGGTGTGGAACGGGATCATAGACATGGGAGCATATGAATATGGCTCTCAGCCCTGGGTGAGCATTAATGATCCGGAGTTGCCTGCCATCGATCATCTTGTTCTGAGGCAAAACTACCCCAATCCTTTCAATCCTACTACCACCATTGCCTATAGCTTGCCGGAAGCCTCGAAAGTGCGGCTTGACATTTACAACGTCAAAGGACAATTGGTCAAAACCCTGGTCAATGCTGAAATGCCTGCTGGGCTGCATAGTGTGGTGTGGAACGGTAGAGACATGAATAATAAGGCTGTAGCCAGTGGCGTATATTTCTACCGCGTCAGCAGCCCGAAGGCAACCCATACCAAGAGAATGCTGCTCATGAAATAGTATCTTACACACTATGTATGAAGCCCGGGGCAAGACTCCGGGCTTATCCATTTTATCACACTAACTGATATTTAATGGATTTGAGCCTGATGATTGTCCATGCCGGAGTAGCAACAATTCGGCAATATGAAGAGGCCGATCAGATTCTTGCACTTTTAGCTTTCAGATGTTTTGTAGCAACGGATAAGCTCCTTGTGGAATTTTTATTATGGGACAGGGTGTTTGGAAAAAGTGGTAGATGAGGTAATGTGTTAATAATGAGGGAGATAGGGAGAATATGGAGGTTTGGAAATAATTGGGGATTTTGGGTGAATGTTCGACAGGGTGTTTGGAAATTGCGACAAGGGGTTTGGAAAAGATACGGGTGGAGAATGATGGCTGTAATGAGGGAGTTGTGGTGCGAAAGAACGAATTAGTTTGAGGTTTCCTTTAGTGATTTGAGGATGGCTTCGATGAGGAATCGGCGTGGTTTGAGTTCATTGTATTTCATTTTTCGAGCGATAGCCCAGGCGAGGGAGTGGTAGCGATCGGCGAGCTCTTGTTGCTTTTGGGAGAGCTTTGCTCTTGAATTGAGATGAACGGAGAGCTTTACACCTGGGGCAGTGTGCGAGAGCAAGCGTTTTTTTCGCGCCCACTCTTCGATGGGTGCAATTGGTGGCATTTTGCCGGCTTTTCTGCCCTCGTGGACGTATTGGGCATGGGGAGCGATCTTTTCATCTGCAAAGACGTCTATGGTGAGTTTTTGCGGGTCTACCTTAGTTTTGATGGCTCTCCTGAGCTTTCCCCATGCAACGATCTTATCCCGGTCGATAATGGCGATAGCGTTTACTTCTATGCGATTGGCGAGATCGTTCAGGATAGATGTAACATGCTGTTTTGGGCTATTCATGATAAGCTCTTCCGGAGATTTCGATGGAGTGGGAGATGGGATCGTAGGAAAGTTCCAAGGGACGGATATGGTAGTGATCGAAGACAGCTATTGAGTTCAGAAGCTCGTAGGGATGGGACAGCCCCAGGGAGGAGTAGTCTTCGCTATAGAGGTGGGTATTTAGGCGCGCATCGAAGGGAGAGGCTTCGAGAGTGGCTCTATAATGCGAGCTGATGGCATCCAGGACAGCCTGAGAAGCGACAGCAACGGGTGTAAGCTCCGGAGCAGAAGTGTCGGCTTGATCCAGCTCGAACTCGATGGGATCCGCGAAATGAAGCACAGGCAGCTCATCATCCTGGCGGTTTTTTATATAGAAGGAGTAGTTATCTACGGTTATTACAGCATTTGCGACGCGGAGAAGCTCGCCCAGGAGGTCTTTGGCTTTGTATTCTCCGGGAACGATTTCGATGCTGTTTAGCGAGCCGGGTCCAGAGTAGTAGGCTTTACCGCTTTCAATGCGGTAGTTGCCAATTCCCCAGATGTATTGAGCCACTTCTGGAGCGGGGGGAAACTCATGGACTTGGATGTTATGAAGGTCTTCGCTTTCCACGGGTGTAATTGAGGCGTTGTTCAAGATGAATTTGCGCCATCTGAAGTGATTCCAGCTTCGTGTAGAACACGCTTGCCAATAGACAAGAAAGTAGTCCTGCCCTTCATTTGTAAAGCCAAACACCTCTTCATTGTACATATAGCCAGGATACTTCAGAGTGCGACTATCTGCCAATACATGATCCACCAGGGTAAAGGGCAGCCACTTGGCTTGATTGTAAGAATAATGAGCATACTGGTAGTTAATGGGTCCAATGCAGAGGATCAAGCGCAGAACATCGGCATTGGTGTAGCTATCGGTATCCGGTTCACCATTCATAGCCAGGGGATGGATGATAGAGCCGATAATGGAGGGGATAGTAGCCACGGGATTGATGTATTGATCGGCAAGGGTGACAAGCCGATCGGAAGCAAGCTGGAGGATGAGCCCCAGGTAGTCCAAGAGCTCCAGTTCTACGGTTTTTGCGGAAAGTGAGAGGTATTCCACCGAGAAGGATGATTCCGGCAGGACACCTGTGTAGATGAGGCTATTGGCATCGTCGTAGATGAAGGCGCAGAATGTATGAAAGCCGGCTTTGATCTCGCGCAGAGAGCCCACCAGGATGGACTCAAGAGTGTCATCCATGAGGAGCTTAATTTTGGCAGAGCGGGCTTCCTGGCTCCAGTAATCGATACCGGAAAGGCTGAGGGGATCAAGCTCGAGCTCCAGGAGGGAGTCGGATTGGTAGATGATGGAGGTGATGCGCTTTATTATCAATTTCATAGTTACGCGTTATCCGTTATGCGTTATGAGTTTGGCGGCTTCGAGTTCCTGGCGCTGCTTTATGCACTTGATATAGCTATTGAATACATTGTAATCGAACCAATCGGCATAACGCTGAAGGACTATCTTATCCACGGCGAGGATGCGCTGTTTGAAGGCTTCGGGGATGGTATCCCATTCTTCTTCCATGCCAAGGCGGTTGAACATTTCCAGCTCATCTGTAGAATCATCACCTTCGAAGTAATCGATGATGTATTCATATTGTCTAACATCTATATCAGTGGTCATTCTTGACACTCCTTTTGAAACATATTGATCTGATAACATCATGACCTTCCCGTGAACATTTGGATCAAGATTTTGCATGATCTTTTCGATCTGTTTGGGATGAAAAGTTTTAAGGCATTTTTTGTCAAGGCTAAAAACGGCAAAATCATGATACTGGGATCCCCTCAATTCTCTAACCCTGGGATCCCAGACATAGAGATTGAGCGTGCGATCGCGGGCAGAGATGGCGAGTCCCATCTGTTTGAGTGGATTCCTTAGCAGAGCAGAGACTTTAGCCATGTATTCGACCTGAGTAGAGACCCCGAGATCGCTTTTGTGCTTTGCCAGGTGTTCAAAGAGCTTATCGCGGGAAGCGTATTCATAGTTCATTACCCGGGAAACGATGGCTTCTATATGGCGATCCTGGAGCTTTACAAGGTTGTGATAGCGATCCAAACCGGCATCGAAGGGATCGGAAGGTTCTATATATGGAACGAGCCTGGTGCGGCAGTTATAGTGGTAAGGCGGCAGCCAGGAGAGGTATACGATGCCGCATAAAAACACGACCAACTATAGAGCGGTCATGATATGTATGGGTGTAGCGCTAAATGCTATCAAAAAAGTGTCCACTATTTTAGGACTTTACATTATCCCTTGACTTTTCCCGCCACTACAATAGACTTGTCTCGTGACTTGATGGTGCTATCATTAGGTAATAGGGAATTCGTAAACGAAGCGGCCTCCGCCACTGTATGCAGCACAAAGGTTTGAGTAGTCACTGTCCCGGATAGGGATGGGAAGGCTCCTCAGAGCTATGAGACATAGCAAACCGCTGTGAGCCAGGAAACCTGCCAGCAAGGATGGGATAGATCTCCGGAGTGATGGGATCAAGCCCAAAATCGTTCATCTCAAGTCACAATATAAACAAAGAGGTGAACAACGATGACACATGAGAATGTGTACTGCCTGCCCCACAGGCGCAAGTTATCCTGGCTCAAGCAACTGATCTTGCTTGTTATATTACTATTCCTGATGCTGCCGCTTTTGGCGCAGAACTATGTTTTACGCATCGAAGATTCTCAGGGGAGCCCATTAGCGCATGTGAAGGTAAGGGGCTCAAAAACTACCGTTATTAGTGATGAAAATGGCAATGTATCCATATCATTAAGCGGTGAAACTCTGCACTTCTCCCGTCTGGGTTATGAAGATTTATCCATTAGCTCCAAAGAAATCCCACAGACGATGATCATTGTGATGCAAGCAAAAGCAATAGAGCATCCCATGATTCGCGTGCATGAGAGGGAACCACGTGGAGCTACTCCCGCTCTGGATATTCATTTGATCCATCCGGATACAAATTCCAGGGCATTGGGCAGCGCAGATTTGCTGCTCAATTCGGTATCTTTCGCCAGTTCTGACAACCGTCTCATCGGAGAACGGCAAACCCTATCCTTATTGGGATCTCTGAATCGACATACATTGGTTATGTTGGATGGAGTGGCGCTCAATACTGCCGGAGAGGCATTCGATTTCAGCAAGATCCCGGTCTCGCAGATTGAGCGCATCGAGATCATCAAGGGCAATGCTTCCGCATATGGCGGATCCGCGGCTATCGGTGGCATCGTGAATATTATCACCAAAGCCCCCAAGCGGCTGGATCAAGCTGAACTCGGTATCTCCACACGCATTGGATCTTACGACATGTTTGGTCAAGAATACCAGATATCTCTGATGAAGAGAGCGCTATCACTATTCGCTCAATATCGCCATTATTACGCTCTCAACGATTTCTCTTACCAGGCGTGGTGGGATCCAGACACACAATATCGGCGAGAGCATAATGCAAAGACCAGCGATAATCTATATCTAAAAAGTAGCATTGCATTGGACCAGCACCGTCTAGAATACACCCTCAGCCAGGGTGCTTTTATCCGTCAATTGCCGGGACCGATAAACTTCACCGAGCTTTACGACGACTCTCGCATGAGCGGCTCCAATTGGTTTCACTCCGGTAAATACATCTGGCAATCCAGGAACTTGATGGGGGAACTGCGCGCTTTTTACCAAAGTGATTACAGTGCCTTCCGCAATCTTGAGCCCAGCAATCCTCAAAACCCGAATAAATACAGCCAGGATCAGAGCACCAGCGGGTTACAAAGCAATCTTTCGTTGATCCTGGCGGAAAGCAATCTGGATTTATTGGCTGAGATAAAACGGATAGAATTTGGTTTCACGGAATATGACCTCAACGGTGGCAGTAAAACCATGCTGAAGGGAGATCGGGAAAACTATGCTCTGGCTTTGCGGGGTGGCCACAAGTATCCGCTGGCGGTGCTTGATGGCAAAACCCAGCTATCGCTGCGCGCAGATGCAGGGGATAATGAGGAGCATTTCACCTGGCGAGCGGAGCAGGAGCTTAGTTACCAGGCAGGAGCGCGATACTATCTGGGTGGAAACCTGGGCACTGCGTTTGCTTTGCCTTCTCTTTATGACATGTATTGGATTGGAGATAGCGAGACCCTGGGAAATCCGGATCTGGAAAGTGAGAAATCCCGCGCTTTCAGTTTGCGAGCAGGCATTGAACACAAGACCTGGCAATTAAAAGCAGCTTATTATGATAACGAGATAGATAACCTGATACAATGGCGACAGATTTTCCTCTTTGGCAGCCGCTGGAAACCCTTCAATGTGGGCACCGCTAAGATTCGCAATCTGGAGCTTGAAGGCAAGTGGCAAGCTCTGAGCTTGCTCTCGTTCTTCGGCGGCATCACCTTTACCGAGGCAAAAGACTTCTCGAAGAAGGCGGATGGCAGCAATTCTGCCACTTATGGCAAATATCTAACCTACACTCCGGATCTCAAAGCCAGCCTTACGATGAAACTGGCGGACGACAAGCGCTCAATTGGCTTGAGCTGGAATTATACCGGAGAGCAATACAGCACGGTTGATAACGCGATCGATCCTCTGCCCGGTTTTGATGTGCTGGATCTTTCGTTGATGCATAAGTTCACTTTAGCCAAACTGGAGATTAGCCTGGAGGCAGGTATCAAGAACATCTTAAACAAAGCGTACGAGATCTATGCTTATACGCCTCAGCCCGGCATCAATTGGAATTGCGGCATGAGCTTGAACTATGTATTATTCTGAGTTCTCTGCCTTTCGTCCACGGTTTGAACTGGAACTATGTGCCAGATTCAATCCTTGACGAAAATAGAGATTTCAAAACAATGACTCCGTGACTTGATGGTGCTTATACAGGTAATAGGGAATTCGTAAACGAAGCGGCCTCCGCCACTGTATGCAGCATATAGGTTGGAGCAGTCACTATCCCCCTTGGGGATGGGAAGGCTGTTCCCCGGGATCAAAAAGGATCCCAAACCGCTGTGAGCCAGGAAACCTGCCAACAAGTAATGACGCAGCCCCACGGAGAGAGGGGTGCTGCCGAAAGCAGTTCATCTCAAGTCACGAATATATCAATGAGGTGAACAAAATGAACAGACACTGGCTTGCCATTCTGGCGATGCTCCTGTGCCCCTGGCTATTGATGGGGCAAACCTTGTTTGTGGTAAACTCCCAATCCCGCACACTCAGCCGGATCGAGCTTACAACGGACACAGTAGACAACAACTTCGCTTCCCTGGGCAACATTCCCAACAAAGTCCTCGTTACAGAGGATTACCTTTGGGTGGTAAATTCTGGGGATAACTCTCTGCAAAAGATTTCCACTCAAACCGGTGCTACCCTCGCCAACCACTTTGTAGCCGTAAGCAGCAATCCTTGGGATGCAGTCTATCTTGACGGCTACATATATATCACCGGACTGATGACTTCCAGGCTTTACAAAATGGATGCTTCTTCCGGAGCCGTGCTTGGTTATGTAACAGTGGGTACTGCCCCCGGCGCTTTGTTGGTTTTTGAGAACAAAATCTATGTATGTAATACCGGAAACTACATGACAAACTATGCCGGAAGCTCCGTTTCGGTAGTTAACCCAGCGTCCATGGAAGTGATCAAAACCATTCCCGTTCATGCCAATCCCCAATCACTGGCGGAATATAACGGCATGATCCATGTTTCTTCCACCGGAAACTGGACAGATATTGAAGGTAAGATATCGGTAATTGATCCCTCCGTGGATGATGTGTCTCACACCATCCCTCTGGGGGGAACTCCCGGTAGAATCTGGATCAGTCCAAATGGCTTAGCCTATGTGGGCGATGGCGAAGGCTACAGCTTGTACCGTTACGATGCAAACGATTACAGCATGTTGAATCCAGCCTCCAATCCCTTGCCGTTTGCAGCTTCTGAACTAATCGGTAATGGTTCCATGCTTGCCCTGCTCAGCCCTCAGTGGGGAGAAAACGCCACCCTGCAAATCCTGCATCCTGATCTCAGTAGCTGGAAGAATTTTACCGTGAGGATGATGCCTTCGGATCTGAAAATGCTGGATCAATCTTCTTCCAATAGTGATGCAAGCCAGGCTCCGGCAATCTTGCGAATATATCCAAACCCTGCTCGTATTGGCTCAACAATCCGGATTGAGGGAAAGGAAAGCCAGAATGGTAGCCTGGAGATTTTCAATGTAAAAGGACAGAAGCTGGCAAGCGTTCCCATTACACGAGGTTTGGCAGAGCTGCACACGGAGTCATTTCCATCAGGGATGTATTTTTACAGATTGAACAGCCCTCAGGGAAGCGCTTCCGGAAAGTACATCCTTACTCGATAACACCCATTAAACCAATGAGTGCCCGGGATCAAACCCTATAAGTATGGTCCCGGGCACATCTTTTTCCCCTTTACATAAGGCAGTGAGCAAGCATAGTTAAAGCAGTTTCCTAGCTGTGGGGAAAGCTTCAGGATGGCAATAGCCATGCTTTCGGATAGCTGAAGACAAAGGGGAAGAAGGGGTTTTATGTAGAATGTTCTTAGATTGTATCTGGAACCCAGCGTAGTCATAGCAAGTTTCTTGTTCGTTCAGCAAATACCGAAGAATATCAAAGTCCCTAGTCTGAGGATTCTTCAGCTTTTAGCTTGACAAGTTTTTGCTATGCATGCTTATGAACCGAGTGAAAAAAGTCAGACTCTTTACTTGCGAGATAAAACGCCACCGACAGATAGCCCCGGAGCTGTGTGCGGTCTGCCCTCGTGTGGCAAAATGCAAAGCATTTAGGATCTGGTATCACACTCACAACCAGGAATATCTGGATTTTGTCTTAGATATCGTAGAGAAATTTCCGGAAAAATATCAAATGGAGGTTCAGTTCGTGGCCGAAAAACAACATTTCGTGCAAATCGTGGACATTCAGACCGGCAAGATTGATCGCATCGTAAATCTCAAAGAGATCGATGCCATGAGCCCGGAAGAGAAGCTGGAGCTTTCCAGACACAAAAATCTCTTTGTCGTAACCCATCGTATGCAGCCCATCGTCAAGGTGGAGCTCAAGAAGACGGTGATCACATCTCCCATGCAATTTGAGGACGAGCCTGCGGCTGAGGAAGAGCCGGAAGCAAAGCCTGAAGCCAAGCCCGTCAGAGGCAGGGGACGCAAAAAGACCTAAAGCTATGCCGATCAGAGCGTAAAATAAAAAAAGCTTTTCAAATTTGTGCTATCCAAAATACTGGCACAAAATGAGCTTTTTATGGCTCGTAAATTGGCAGAAATACAGATAAAAGCATCTGTATAAAGGAGATCATTATGTTTACTCTGGATGAAAAACATCTCGACGAAGCCAAGAAGATTGCCCACGATCACCGCAAGAAAAAACGCTGTGATGATTGCTATGATCGCGGCTGGATAGGCGTTTCCGAACAGAACCTCTTGGTGCTTTGCACCCGCTGTGTGGATATGGATGCCGCCATGGATGAATGGAAGAAATATGTAGTCAATCACGAAGAGCTCAAAGAACACTTTAGCGAGCTGTTTGAAGAGACCCCCGAAGAAAACGACGCGCAGGAAAGCCATCCTGCCCAACAAATTCACGAACACAAAAAGGCACATCCCGTAGGCAAGCAAGCCTTCGCCCCTGCCGGACCAAAAAGAACAGGAAGAGCAAAGAAAATCTAAAATATGTATAAAAGCATCGATCTAAAAGAAAATCCCAGAGATTTGGAAGCCCGGGTGCGCGCGCATTGGGACAATCAATCCCTGGCTCAAAAGAGCATTGACTTTCGCGACGGAAAACCACAGTTTGTATTTTACGAAGGGCCGCCAACCGCCAATGGCAAGCCCGGAATTCATCACGTCTTGGCACGCACTCTCAAAGATACGGTCTGCAGATATAAGACCATGACCGGATATCAGGTCAAACGCAAAGCCGGATGGGATACCCACGGCTTGCCGGTCGAAATTGAGGTGGAAAAACAGCTCGGCTTGGAAGATAAGCGCGGCATCGAAGAATATGGCGTGGAAGAATTTTGCTCCAAATGCCGTGACTCCGTCTTCTCCTATGAAAAGCTCTGGCGTGAGATGACCGAACTGATGGCATATTGGATCGACCTCGACAATCCCTATATTACTTTGGACAACAACTATATAGAATCCGTTTGGTGGATTCTCAACGACTTCTTCCGCCGCGATCTGATCTACAAAGCACACAAGATCGTGCCATATTGCCCATCATGCGGCACCCCGCTCTCATCCCATGAGGTTGCCCAAGGCTATCGCGACGTCGAAGACCCATCCGTCTTCGTAAAATTCAAAGCTTCCGATGAAGCTGATACATATTATCTGGCCTGGACCACCACGCCCTGGACCCTTATCTCAAACGTGGCACTGGCAGTGAATCCGGAAGAGACATATGTCAAGGTGCGTCATCAAGATGAGAATCTGATCTTGGCAAAAGCGCGCTTGGAAGTGCTCGATGGCGAATATGAGATCCTTAGCGAAATGCTCGGGAAAGAACTCGAACACAAAAGCTATGAGCCGCTTTTCAGCTTTGTACCGGTGGACAAGAAAGCCTGGATCATCGGTGTGGCAGATTATGTCTCGATGAGCGATGGCACCGGAGTGGTGCATACCGCCCCGGCATTTGGCGCTGATGACTATTCTCTGGGCGTCAGATACGATCTCCCCTTTGTCAACCCGGTCGATTCAGAGGGTAAATTCAATGAGCTTGTCACACCTTGGGCGGGAATCTTTGTAAAAACCGCCGACAAAGAGATCATCCGCCATCTCAAAGAAAACGGCAGCCTATATCGCCGCGAGCAGATCAAGCACAATTACCCACACTGCTGGCGCTGCGATAGCCCACTCATCTATTACGCAAGAGAAAGCTGGTATATCCGCACCACTTTGTTTAAGGATCAGCTTCTGGAAGAAAACAGCAAGATCAAGTGGTATCCTTCCTTTGTCGGCGAAAAACGCTTCGGCGAATGGCTGGAAAACAACGTCGATTGGGCACTTTCCCGGGATCGCTTTTGGGGAACTCCGCTCAATATCTGGGTCTGCGACGATTGTGGCGCATTGGATAGCGTCGGTTCACGTGATGAGATGGCAAAGCGGGCAAAAATGGAGAATGGGGACGCCGTCTCCAAGGATATCGAGCTGCATCGTCCCTATATCGACGATGTGACTCTCTCCTGCGGCAAATGCGGCGGCAAGATGCATCGCACCCCGGAAGTGATCGACTGTTGGTTTGATAGCGGCTCCATGCCCTTTGCTCAGTGGCACTATCCCTTTGAAAATGCTGATATCTTTGATAGCGAACTCTTCCCGGCAGACTTTATCTCCGAAGGCATCGATCAGACCCGCGGTTGGTTCTATAGCATGCTCACCATATCGACGCTCTTGAAAGGAAAATCATCCTACAAAAGCTGCCTGGTAAACGACCTAATCTTGGATAAAAAAGGCCTCAAAATGAGCAAGAGCCGCGGCAACAGCGTGGATCCCATCCAACTCATGCACGACTATGGTGCAGATGCCATCCGCTGGTATCTTCTGGAGGTCAGCCCGCCATGGGTGCCCACTCGCTTTGATGTGGACGGTGTGCGCGAGATCCTCAGCAAATTCATCGGCACCCTCAAAAACGTTTATTCTTTCTATGCCACCTATGCCAATATTGATGGCTTTAATGCTGCAGATTATGCCGACGACTGGCAGCGTGACGCCGAGATCGATCGGTGGATCATCTCCCGTCTGCACAGCCTTAGCCGCGAGGTCCGTGAATATACTGAGGTTTACGAGTTTACCCGCTCTGTGCGCGCTATCCAAGGCTTTGTGATCGACGAGCTTTCAAATTGGTATGTCCGTCGTTCCCGTCGCAGATTCTGGGCGATGGACCTGACCGAAGACAAGATCCAGGCCTATCGCACCCTGCACAAAGTTCTCGTGGAAGTCAGCAAGTTAAGCGCCCCCTTTGTGCCCTATCTGGCAGAGGAGCTATTTATGAGCCTGACCGATGGCGAAAGCGTGCACTTGCAGGACTATCCTGAGTCTGTCACTGACTTTATCGATGCTGATCTTGAGCGCGATATGCAGGCTGTGATCGATGTGGTCTCTTTAGGACGCACCGCTCGTGGCGAAAGCAACATCAAGATCCGCCAACCCCTCGGCGAGATGCACGTACCGGCAAAGATCAGAAAGTCTCTGGATAAGATGCTGGATCTCGTCAAAGAAGAAGTGAACATCCACCACATCAGCTATGTGGAAGAAGATAGTGACTTTGTGAAATATGAGCTCAAACCCCAGTTTAAGATCATGGGCCCCAAGTTTGGCAACAAGATGAAAGCCATCGCAGCAGCGCTCCGCTCGGTCGATGCCGCCAAGGCGCTTAGCAGCTTTGCCGAAAAAGGCAGCTTTGAGTTTGATCTGGCTGGCGAGAGCATCAGCCTCATCCCGGAAGATCTGCAGGTTCAGATCCTGCCGCAAGAAGGCTATGTCTTTGCCAGCGCAAAGGACATCTTTATCGCTCTGGATACGACGCTCACGGAAGATCTCATCATCGAAGGATATGCCCGCGAGATGATCAATAAGATCCAGTTTTCACGCAAAGAGCAAGGCTTTGAGATCATGGATCGCATCCGCATCTCATATCAAGGCGATAGTCAAATAGATAAAGCCATCGCAAAGTATGGCGACTACATCAAAAGCGAAACTCTTGCCGATCTCATCAGTAGGTCTGAGGATGAGAATCTACCCAAAGTGGATATAAACGGCAAGGAAATAGCTCTGTTGGTGCAAAAGAACAATGCTTAAGAATGCACAATTATTCGGGAGGACATCATAGCACACTTTTGTATAAACTGTGGGGAACAGATACCTCAGAAGGCTAAGTTTTGCCCGTTTTGCGGGGAGAACAACCGCTTGGATGAGCTTCAAGACGCTCCGGTTGGCTCGGAGTCATCTGAATCAAAGACCAAGCCCATCGTGGAGGTAAAAGAGCCTCCGCCCGTAGCGGACAAGAATTTCACCCTGCTGGATCCGGGGGAGAGCTTTGAAGGATACACGATCCTGAAGATGCTAAACAAAGACAAAGAAGGAATCAAGTACATCGCAAAGAAGGATGACAAAGAGTATATCCTCAAGATCTTCTACCACTCCAGCTTCCAGAATATGCACACGCTCTTTGATCTGCAGATGCGGCTTTCTCGGCTGAACCATCTGGAGGCAGAGGGCATAGCCAAAGTAAAAGAGATCAAGCATCACCGCAATCCTGCCTTCATGGCGGTTGAATATGTCCATGGCAGTTCATTAGCTGAGATCAAGCGCTACAATCCCGATAGATTGGACGAAGCACTGGTTCGCAAGATCATGCCTCAATTGATCAAAGCAGCCAAAGCTGTGCGCAAACATGGGCTCACGCTCAGTGAGCTCAGCCTAAATGGGATCATGCTCAGTGACAATGATAGCACCACTATCCTCTCCAGCGGCATCGTATATCGCGATGTGGACGAAAGAGAAGATCTCTTCACCCTCGGAATGCTCTGTGCGCAGCTGCTTTCCCGCAACCCAAGATACCACATCGTCTATAGCGACGAGATGCTCAGGCGAAACAAATTCGCCTACATCGGCGGGGTGAGTCTGGCACTGAACAAGATTATGGCAGATTGCTTGCACCGCAATATCGGCCAACGCTACAAGAGCTTGGACAAGCTGGAACAAGCATGCCGGGATCTTCCTGATCTGAAAAATGCTCCTGTAAGCGAGGCGGTCAGCACTGTCCTGCCTGATGAGTCCAAGATCAGTGAGATCGTCCTGCCAAAATTCCGCATTGAGTATGGCTTTTGGGCATTGGTTCTGGCCGTCGTCCTGCTCTTGGCAGCCATCTTTGGGACAGGTCTCTACGACGTGATCTTTGGCCCAGAAGAAGAGCATCAACATAGCATCAGCACTGTCTGGGCTCCTGATACTTTGGACACACAAAGCCCGATGCCGGATGAAGCTCCCCCGTCTCGTGAACAAAACGCGCTTTTAACGCCATATGGAGAGCTTCGCAGCACGCCTGCTTCTCAGAGGCAAGATCCGCGCAGATTGCCGCCCCCTACCCAGACTACGGATGCAGATCCCGCGCCGATTGCGCGCTCATCCGAGCCTCCGGCCAACTTTGTATACATCCAGCCTTCCACATTCGGCTTTGGAAGATTGGGCGAAGAACACGCGCACAATGTATCCCTTTCCGGATATTACATCAGCAAATATGAAGTCACTCAAGCAGACTGGAATCGCTTCATGAAGCCCGCCAGGGTCTCAGCTATCGGAGACAATCTCCCCGTTGATAATGTTTCTTGGTATGACATCGCCATCTTTTGCAATGGTCTCAGCGAAGCTGAAGGTCTCATGCCCGCCTATCGCATCCGCGGGATCGGCGAAGCGCGCGTGGTGACCTGCGATTTTGACGCGAATGGCTATCGCCTGCCCACGGAAGCGGAATGGGAGCTCGCCGCAAAAGCCGAGAAGTTCTTCATATACAGCGGTTCTGATGATCCCGCTGAGGTAGCATGGTATCGGGACAATTCTGCCGGCAAGCTGCGCTCTCCGGGAGGCAAGGACGCCAATGCCTTTGGCATCCATGATATGACGGGAAACGTCTCTGAATGGGTCTGGGATTGGCATGATGCAAACTACATCCGCAGCCTTTCCAGATTCGTAAACCCCACGGGTCCCCAAAACGGAAGTCAGAAAGTGATCCGCGGAGGGAACGTGATGAATAGCGATGGCAGAAACCTCCATCTCATGTGGCGTGAGCGTGGAGATCCAAACCGGGGCTATCCATTTGTCGGTTTCCTCCTGGTACGCACACACTAAGCTTTTATGAATAATACAGATATGTCCATTCGCTTAACTGCGGATGGACTTGTTTTTTGCGCAAAAGACTTGACATCCTCTGCAAGATCGAAAGCATGGCAAAAACGATATTGGTGGAGACTTATGACCCGGAGAATGCTTTTTATCACACTTTGCTTGATGAGCCCTTTGTTGCTGCAAGCTATTCCTCAGAACCCACACATGGCACACCTTGAGGATTATCTCCGCGTCAGAAGTGACCTATCTGGAGATGACAGCGTGATGCACATCCAAGGCCGCGTCTATGCCATGATCCCCCAAGAGAAGACCCTTCAGCTCTTTGCCGTGGAGGGATACCACATCTCTCGGGTGGAGCAGGTAGAGGGTGGATATCGGCTTCTCAGCAGAGAGATCCTGCTCTTCAAAGACCATCGCACCAGACAGATCTTCATGAACTGGCGCAATCCTCTAAACGGCAAGACCCTACCCGTCATGCACATCCTCAATGACCCCGTCAACCACAGCTATGCCTATGAAGACCATATGATGCCCTATATCCGGCAGATTATCCCCTCGGAAGAGCTTGCGGATGCTCGCGTCTATCATAGCGAGATCTTCCCCTACCACCCCAGTTTGCTCCCGCGGCGAGATTTCAGCGCAAATGTACAAAGCGACTACTTTCAAGCCGCTGAGATCGCATCCTATCGTGCTCAAAAAGATGCTTTGGCAGACAGCAGCCTCACCAGCGTTCCCGCGCAATTTGACTGGACATGGATCTCTCCCTGGTTGCCATTCATGGAGATGGCGGATCGGGAAGGCCAATTGCTCTTTGTCTGTCGCGGCGAAAAACTACCCGGCGGATTTCCGGCTCTCCCCTCAGACATCAGAAACTTCGTAATACGCGAGAATGAAGAATTCTCCGAAGCCCCGTTAATCTGGGAAGATACCAAGATCAATCCTTGGTCATACTACAGATCCCTCTTTATTATAGAGGAAGATGAGGAGTAAGCATGAAAAACCTCTTGATACTGACTTTTTTGATCATCTCTGTATCCCTTTTGGGACAGATCGTCTCTCCTTTTGGAAATCTAAGACACAGCTCGGTGGATCCTGACGGAATGCTTCACCTGCGCTTTGATGCTCTGCCAAATCATGCAGACTACTCACTAAACTATAGATACGATGGAGATTGGCTCTCTGCTGATCTCCAGCATCTGGGTGATGACGTCCTGGAAAGCCTTGTCCCCTACGACTTCGGTCAACGCCTCAGCTACAGCCCGCATTTTAGGATCGAGATGGCGGAATATGCCCTGGCAAACTTGTTTATTCCCCGTCTTGATAGCCCCGACTTCCCTCCACCGCTTTCGTACATGATCAAGATCGACGATGATCCCTCCGATGACCTCATTGGCGCCACAAACCCTGATCTGGACATCGCCGCAAACTATGTTGCTATCTACGAAAACCAGCTCTTTCGCGCCATAGAAAACCATAGCGGAAGCTATTCACTCGCCCAGAGTCTCACCCAATACAACCTCTATATGAGTCTCATCGTCAATCCTGAAGCCAATACGGAAATCTATGCCTACGCTATGGTCTACACCTTCAATATTCCCGGACTCATCTCGCCGGGCTTGTACAAAGTGGGCGTGGATCTAAACAACCCCACTCTTCAGCGCCTGGGAAACATCCAGAGCACTGTCCATGAAGGAATCCTGCACATGAGCTGCGACATGGATCTTCTGATCTCAGATCCGGATTTTGGCGCATGGCCGAATGATATTAACACTTTGATGATGGAAGACGTCACCCTCAGCTTGGCGATCGATCTGATCACCATGGAACCGGAGCTTACACAGGGAGACATCAGCACACTTGGTGCAGTGGACTTCACCGAATTGGTCTATGAAGTATCCCAAAATACCATCCCCACTCTTAAGGTAGTGGATTTTGACCCATACAATGGAGATTTGGAGCTGCTTTATCTGGACAATGAAGGGGATTTCCCCCTAGCCGCCACAGTATATCTTCCGAACGATCAGGGCGGCTTCACCCAGATGGACATGAATCCCATCTACAATCCCGATGGCAGCATCACGTTCTATGAAACCGGCGGACAAAACATCAAGTTTGTGGTAAGCGACAATCTCATCGACTATGTCGAACTATATTCACCCACGGTCTCAAATCAAGACCAAGTCGCCAATCTGCCTGTGGATATATCCATCCAAATGCCCAATCCCCTAAATAGATCGCTGCCTTCTCATGAGCTGGAAATCAAGAATCTTCAGGATTCTGAAGCAATCATCAGCCTTTATAACCTCCGTGGACAGAAACTTGCACAGATCGCCACCCTGACTTCACCCGAAGAATCCGAGCGCATCCTGCTTAGATCCCCGGACTACGCGCATCTGTCTGCGGGGATATATTTCATCCGCATTCAGCAGGGTGGACGCAGCAGCGCCAAGAAGTTTAGCATTATCAACTAAGAAAAGAGGTATTACTTGTTTATAGATTACGCAAAGATCAAGATCCAAGCCGGTTCCGGCGGTGATGGTGCGGTGAGCTTTCGCCGCGAGAAGTTCGTCCCCAAGGGCGGTCCCGATGGCGGTGACGGAGGACGCGGCGGAAACGTCGTAATCTTGGGAGATACAAACGTAAACACACTCCTAGACTACCGTTATCACAAGTTCTTCAAAGCCGAAAACGGCAAACCCGGAGCGGGCGCTCGCAAGACCGGAGCTTCCGGCAAGGATCTCATCCTTCGTCTTCCGCTCGGCACCGAGATATACCAGATCAATGAAGATGACAGCAGAGTAAAACTGGTGGACGTCACCGAAGAACACGAAGAGATCATCCTCGCCAAAGGCGGCAGAGGCGGCAAGGGAAACAGCAATTTTGCCACTCCCACAAATCAAGCACCGCGTCATGCCACTCCCGGCAGACAGACCGAAGCCATGCAACTCGAGATGGTGCTCAAGCTCATGGCGGACGTAGGCTTGGTCGGCTTTCCAAATGCCGGAAAATCCACCCTGCTCTCCGTGCTCTCAGCGGCTCGTCCCAAGATCGCAGACTATGAATTTACCACTCTGGAACCCATGCTCGGCGTGGTCAAAGTCAGCGACTACCAAAGCTTCGTGATGGCAGACATTCCCGGAATCATCGAAGGCGCGCATATCGGCAAAGGACTGGGACACCAGTTTTTGAGACACATCCAGCGCACCAGCACCCTCCTCTATCTCATCGATGTAGCCTGTGAAGATCCCCTGGAAGCCTTTCGCACTCTGCGCAGCGAACTCTATCTCTATGACAGCTTCATGGACAAAAAGCCCTTCACCATCGTGCTCAGCAAGATAGACACCCTCCCAGAAGAAGAACGTGAAAAGCGCATCGCTGAAGTCAGCAAGATCTTTGCTGATATCACCAAAGAAAAGATCTTCGCCATCTCATCCGTGGGAAAAATGGGCTTGGAAGCGCTAAACTATCATCTTCACAAGCTTATCCAAACAGCCCGATGAGGACTGAAGACTACCCCGCCTGGCTCTGCCTCAAGACGGCTCCACAGCTTTCTCAAAAAGCCTGCATGGAGATCCTTGAGCATTATCCCGATCCGGTGGATTTTGTGGGTAAAAGCGCCCATCCCATCTATGCCGGAGGCATCCTAAAAAGCCAGACGGCTCTTCACCTCAAAGAGGGGGTTCTGCCTGCCAATCTTCCGCAAATCAGGCAGCTCATGACGCGCTATGAGATCTCCTGCCTCAGCATCCATGAATACCCCGAACGCCTTGCAGATATCTTTTCACCACCACTGCTTCTATATGTGCGAGGAGACCTGCAAAAAGCCATCACTCCCCCGAGCCTGGCAGTGGTCGGAACCCGCAAAGCCAGCACATATGGACGAGAGATGCTCAAGAAAGTCCTGACCCCCGTCTGTGAAGCCGGAGCCAGCATCATCAGCGGCTTGGCTCTGGGGATCGACACCGTCGCTCACAACCTCGCTGTGCGCAACCACACCCCCACTGTGGGTGTTTTGGCATGTGGCTTGGATAGCATCTACCCCGCCCAAAATCTGGAGCTCTCACACAAGATTATCGCCAATGGTGCGCTCGTGAGTGAATACGAACCAAATTCCAAGCCCGATCGATGGA
>Ga0334898_1001626_pt1 | contig 23758 bp, 16 predicted proteins | sample GraSluR3_MG_10_FD_207228 | JGI IMG/M metagenome (GOLD analysis project Ga0334898, IMG submission 207228) | Sludge microbial communities from methane-producing bioreactor in Wageningen University, Netherlands - Granular Sludge_3_08-R3 | ecosystem: Engineered > Bioreactor > Anaerobic >... | reverse complement strand
TCGGGCCGAAAAATCCGTTTAGGAGCCTGTGTGAATACCGCGTCGGTCGCCTCGCCGGGTCTCTTGCACCCCCGCTGTGTTGCAAAAAGTCTCATTTGCCTCCAGCAAACCACGACTTTTTGCGCCTTGCGAGGTGCACAAGATTCCTCGGCGATGCTCGGTCCGGATACTCACACAGACTCCTAATCGCAGCCGTTGAATCGGTTCATGGCCGCCTCGATCCCTTCTTCCATCCAGGACTCGACGGCGTCGGCCCCGCGAAGAACCAGGTCCCGCACGGCCTCGGTTTCGTCCGCCCGGAATTCCTCCAGGACGAAGTCGGCCGGGTCCCGGTCAGGGGCCAGAGGGCCGATTCCCAGACGAATCCGGGGAAAGGATCGCGTGCCCAGGCACTCCATGAGGCTGGCCAGCCCGTTGTGTCCCCCCGTGCCCCCCTCGCGGCGCACCCGCACCCGGCCCAGAGGGATCGTGAAGTCGTCCACCAGGGCCAGGATCCTGGACGGCGGGATCTGGAGGCGGGCTGCCAGGGACTGGGCGGCCTGTCCTGAGAGGTTCATGTAGGTTCGAGGTTTGGCCAGGACGACCGGGAGGCCCCGAAGGGTGCCGGTGCCCGTCAGGGCCAGGCGCGTCCGTTCCTGGACCGGGATCTTGTGTCGGGAAGAGAGTTCGTCGAGCACCATGAAACCCAGGTTGTGCCGCGTCCAGGCGTACTCCGGGCCGGGGTTGCCCAGTCCCAGGACCAGGAACGGCAAAGCGGCGGTCGACACCTGGGGTGCCCCGCCGCTTGCCTCCGGGTCGCGGTGTTCGCCGCGCAATTCCGGACCTACTCGGCAGATTCGGTCGTCGCCGCCTGCTCCTCGGCCAGGGTCACCGAGCGCGGGGTGTGGACCACGGCCAGGGTTTCTTCCGGGTCGGCCAGGAAGGTCATCTTGTCGGAGACCGGAAGGTTGGCCACCGTCAGGTGCTCGCCCAGGTCCAGCTCGGTGATGTCGATATCCAGGCTCTCGGGGATGTCCAGGGGCAGGGCTTCCACCTGGATTTCGCGCACCATCTGCTCGATCACGCCGCCGGCCTTGACGCCCTTGGACTGACCCACCAGGGAGATGGGCACCGAGGCGGTGACCTTCTCGTCCAGCCGGACCTGCTTGAAATCGACGCTCAGAAGGTGGGTCCCGAACACATCGCGCTGGTAGTCGGCCAGCATCGCCGTCTGGGGGCCGCCGGGCACGTTCAGGTTGATGATCGAGGTTCGACCTGCGGTGCGCAGGACGCGTTCCATCTCCTTGGCATCGACATCCAGGACCATCGGGGTCTGGAGATGGTGCCCGTAGAGGACGGCGGGGACCCGGCCCTGGCGGCGCAGTTTACGGGCCACACCGGTGCCCGTCTTTTCGCGAACATTGGCTTCCAGCTTCACCTGGGACATCGTGATCCTCCTCGAAACCTGTAAAGGCCGTCCCGGTTCCAGGGAAGGCCGGAAAGTCGCGACCCGGAGTCGGCCTCGCCGCCTCGGACGGTCCGGACGGGGCCACGGCGGGGCAAATGCCCGACGATTCTAAGTCGCGCATGGGTGACCTGTCAAGGCCCCTTGGGGGCCCTGAATCCGCCGCCTGGCGTGAGAACCGGCGGATTCAGGGGGCTGGCAACGGGTCGGGAAGCCCGAGGGTTGCGGGACACAGACGAAGGGCCGGGACTTCTGCCCGGCCCTTCGTCTCGGGGTGACCCTCGAGAGGGGGAGCGTTATGCGTTCCGGTCCATGTCCTTCTTGCGCATCTCGACCACGGAAGGCCACCAGTCAAAGGACTGAGCGGTCTTGCCGTCGCGGACGAAGGTGCCGCGGAAGTTCTCGTGGGTCGTGCTCAGGGAGGTGATCCCCAACTCGTCCAGGCCCAGCAGTTCACCGGCCTCGACGTTCGCGTTGCTGTTGACATCCTGCCAGACCTTCAGGCCCTGCAGTTCGCTGCCCTCCAACCTGCCATTGCCGTCCACGTCCAGGGCCTTGAGGGCCTCATAGCCGTTCTCGAAGCCGCCGAAGGTGCCGAAGAGGCAGGAACCGTCCACGCTGCCGTCCGCGTGCGGGCGAACCAGCAGGCCGTCCTGGGGACCGACCCACTCGGTCAACACCGGGAAGCCATTGGCGTTGAAGTCGAAGAGGGCGACCCGGGTCTTGTCAAAGCTGTCCGCGTGCGGCTGCCATTTCCCGGCGGAAGCCTGCAGCTTCCCGTCCCCATCGAGGTCCAACACGATGGGGGAGATGCTCACCCGCTGGTTGGTCTCGTAGTAGTTGGTGGTGTGGATGTTGGTGGTGATGGTGTTGACGTAGTCATTGGTGTAGTGGTCCGTGATGACGGTGTGCTGTTTGACGTTGCCCTGGGCCACGTAGGCGCTCTGCAGGGCATCCGCATCACCGACCACGATCAGGTTGGGAGACTCGGTGGTCGTCCGCGTGGACGTGGTCTTCACGTAGGTCTCACCGACGTAGACGGGACCAGTCTCTGAGGAGGAGGAGCTGCTGCTGGACCAGGAATTGTCCACGACGCTGCCCCAGGCGACTCCCCGGTCGTTGGCTCTGGCCCTGTCAATGATGGCGCCGCTCTGCTGTGCCGTCTCATAGTAGTCGGCCCAGCCGGGACCGGGGTCGGCTCCGCCGCGACGCCAAGCCGCCAGCTCGTCCAACAGGGAAGCCAGTCCCTGCCCGTCCGCTCGGCCGCCCAACCACTCCTTGATGTGGAGCCTGTGCCCATTGTCGATCGTGGTCGACGAGCGTGTCGTCACGTGCTTGTCGACCACGCTGTCCGAGTAGCTCTTCTGGGTCTTGGTGGTGATGGTCTTCGTGCCGCCCTCTGCACCGGTCACTCCAGCCAGTGCGGGAGCAGCCAGGAATCCGACCAGGGCTACCGCGACGGCTGTCTTCAGGAATTTCACAACAGCCACCTCTCCTTCAGATGGTTTCCGGCACGGACTGGCCGGCTTTATCATCATGGTAGCGCCTGGCGGCTGAGAGTGTGTTAATAATTGGCCGCAGGATGTTAAATTCTTGGGCTTCTTTGCGCCGCCGGCGCACCCCGGACAGGAACCTCAAGCTCCCAGACCAAAGAAGGTGGCTGGAAGAGGGCTCTCCTGGCCATTTGAAGCCCGCTCCAAGGAGGCACCATGCGAAAGTTCCTGCCTGGACTTCTGGTCCTGACCATCCTGCTGGGAGTTATGGGAGGCCGGGCGGCCTTCGCCGAGGTGTCGCACACCACTCCGCAGGTCCTTCGGACCCTGGGAGTGGACCCCGGTCGTTTCCTCCTGGCCTCCTTCTCGCCGGATGGCCGGAGCATCCTGGGGTCGGAGCCCGGCACGACCGAGGAGGTCGCCAAGGGGATTGCGCACAAGATCTTTGTGCTGTCGGTTCGCTCGGACGGTCGGGTGACCCAGGCCAGGCGCTACGAGATTCCCGAGGTGGTCGAACAGTTGTCCTTCACGCCGGATGGTCGGCAGGTCGTGATGGTCACCCGTTCGGGAGCCACCTGGCTGGTCCTGGATCTGCAGAGCGGCCAGGTCCGGACCTTCCACGAGCACGTTTCTGGTCAGCCTGGCTTCCGTTCCCACCCCGCGATCATCCGCAACGAGGGCGGCAGGTTGCTGGCAACGGGTTACTTCTACGATGAGCAGGACTTCGGAGGACCCAACGTCCTGGCGGAGGTGGACCCCTCCCAGACCGGAGTCGCCGCCTTCAAGGAGACGGCCGAGGTCGGTTCGGTGCAGCGCAGGCTCAAGAACCTGGCCTTCTACTCCTACACGGCCGGAGACCGGGGCTTCTTCTGCAATCAGGAGGGCGAGCAGCTCTTCCGTCTCTACCGCTGGGTGGCCGGGAACGAGCCGGTCCAGATCGACGAGGCTCAGCGCTTCACCGCCTATGATGCAGCAGGGGAGTGTGCGGCCTACTCTGCGCGGCGCTCGGAGGGAACCAATGAACTGGTTCTCTTCGATGCCTCGACGGGAAATCGGAAGGTCCTGGCCACCTCGGAGCAGCCCTTCCTTTATCTGACGTTGTCCAGGGATGGAACACGGGTGGTGGTGACCCGTCTGGTTCGGGACCGGGTCCTGTATTTTGTCGCCAGCCCGGGGACGGGAATGGAGCTCAAGCCCGTGCCGGGGCTGCCTCGAGCCCGCGCTGGGGCTCTCCGGATGACCTTGGACGGGCACAAGTTCTGTCTTTTCAACAGCGAAGGCCTGCGGGTGGTGGACATCCCATAGGCGAGCCGACTGCCGGGATGGCCGACTCGAGTTCCCGGCGGACTCATGAATCGAAGGCCCGGCTGGAAGCCGGGCCTTCGATTCTGTGTGTGTGGGCAGCGTGGCCCGGATCGGGCGCGAGGGACTCAGTCGAAGAGCTTGCTGACCGAGAGGTTGAAGTAGTTGCGCCGGATGGTCTCGCCCAGCAGCGGGGCTACCGAGAGGACGGTCAGCTTCTTCAGCCTGCGTGCCTCCTCGGGAAGAGGCACGGTGTCGGTGATGACCAGCTCTTCGATGGGCGAGTTCTCGATGATGCGGGTGGCGTTCCCAGCCAGGATGGCGTGGGTGGCCGCCGCGTAGACCTTCTTGACCCCCCGCTCGATCAGGGTCTCGACGCCGCGGACCAGGGTGCCCCCGGTGGAGATCATGTCATCCACCACCAGGGCGGTCCGCCCCTCAATCTCGCCCACGACCTCGATGACGTCGGCCTGGTCGGGTTCCGGCCGGCGCTTGAAGATGATGGCCAGTCGGGCCCCCAGGCGTTCGGCCAGTCCGCGGGCCCGGGCCACCCCGCCGGCGTCAGGTGAGACCACGACCAGGTCGGAGTTGACGATCCCTCGGGCCTGGAAGTAGTTGGCCAGGAGGGGCAGGGCCACCAGGTTGTCCACGGGGATGTCGAAGAAGCCCTGGATGGCGGCGGCGTGCAGGTCGATGGTGATCACCCGGTCGGCGCCTGCGGTGGTGATCAGGTTGGCCACCAGCTTGGCCGAGATGGGCTCGCGTCCCGAGGTCTTCTTCTCCTGTTTGGCATACCCGTAGTAGGGGATCACGGCGCAGATCGAGCGGGCCGAGGCCCGGGACAGGGCGTCCACCATGATCAGCAGCTCCATGATCGAGTCGTTGACGTTGCCGCAGGTGGGTTGGATCACGAAGACCTCTGCACCGCGGACGTTCTCCTCGATCTTGACCCGGGTCTCGCCGTTGGAGAATCGGGTGACCATGGCCTGACCCAGGGGAAGTCCCAGGTGGCGGGCCACGGCCTCGGCCAGGCCAGGATTGGCCGTGCCCTTGAAGAGGACCAGGTTCTCGTCCATCAGGGATGGACGGGCGGCTTCCTCCATCAGCAGGGCGGGAAGTCCGCTCTTGGAGGCCGTGGTGGGCGAGTTCCCCCGCGACGAGGCGCGCGCCCCCGGGGTGCTGAGGCTCGAGCTGGAGCGGTCGTTCATCAGGACTCCTCTCCCCGGTTGGGGGTCTGGCCGTCGGGGGACTGGCACTCGTCGTCGCGGCGTCGCATGGGACGGGCAGGGACCCCGGCCACCAGGGCCCCTGCAGGGACGTCGCGCACAACCACCGAGCCGGCGCCCGTGGCGGCACCCGCTCCGATCCGGACAGGGGCCACCAGGCTGGTGTTGGAGCCGATGAAGGCACCCTCGCCGATCACCGTTCGGTGCTTGGCTGTCCCGTCGTAGTTGCAGGTGATGGTCCCGCAGCCGATGTTGGCCCGGCTGCCCACATCGGCGTCGCCCACGTACGACAGGTGCGGAACCTTGGCGCCGGCGCCGATCACCGAGTTCTTGATCTCCACGAAGTCGCCCACGCGGGCTCCCGGCCCGATCCGGCTGTCGGGGCGCAGGTAGGCGAACGGGCCCACCGTGGCTTCGTCTTCGACTTCAGCCTGCAGAAGCACCGAATGCTGGATGCGGACCCGGTCGCCGACCCGGCTGTCCACGATTCGCGCATGAGGCCCCAGGACGCAGCCGGTCCCGATCACCGTCTGCCCGCTGAGCATGGTCCCCGGCAGGATCTCGGTGTCCGGCCCGACCCGCACGCCGGGTTCGACCCAGGTGCTGGCGGGATCCAGGACGGTGACCCCGTCCAGCATCATCCGGTGGAGCATGCGGCGGTTCAGGACCAGCCCGGCCTGGGCCAGGTCAGCCCGGCTGTTGACTCCCAGCGAGCTCTCCAGGTCTGCCGTCTGCACTGCGCCCACGGGCCGGCCGGCGGCGCTGGCCAGGGCCACCAGGTCGGTGAGGTAGATCTCGTTCTGGGCATTCTGCGAGCCGATCCGGGGCAGGAACTCGCGCAGCAGGCCGACCTTGGCGCAGTAGGCGCCGAGGTTCACCTCCTTGAGGGCGTACTCGGCGGGGTCGCAGTCCCGGGCCTCGACGATCCTCTCGACGTGGCCGTCGGGTTGGCGGACGATTCGGCCGAAATCGCGAAGCTCGGGGGCGTCGGCGGTCAAGACGGTCAGGTCATCCCCCGATGCCAGGTGCGCCGCGTACAGCTCTTGCAGGACCGCGCCCGTCAGTAACGGCATGTCCCCGTACAGGATCAGGACCTGGCCCTCGAAGTCCTCCAGGGCGGGCAGGGCGGTCAAGACCGCGTGGCCTGTCCCGCGCTGGACGGTCTGCTCCGCGTAACGGTGGGCGGGCCCGCAGACCTGGCGGACCTGGTCGGCCTCGTGTCCGATCACCAGGACGGTCCGCTCCACCTGCACCTCCTGGAGGGCATCCAGGACGTAGAAGAGCATGGGGCGCCCCAGCAACGGGTGCAGGACCTTGGCCCGCTCGGACTTCATGCGTGTTCCCTTGCCTGCGGCCAGGACAATGGAAGCGAGAGGTGTGGGGTCTTGGGGGGTCATTGGCGGTCCTCTGGGAACTCCTGACGCCCCCAGAGGCTGTCCCGGAAACCGGGCGCCTGGGCCTGAGGACGGCCAGACTTGTGCGCTGGCCGTTTTCTACGCCGATCCGGGCGATCCTGCGCTGGTGACGGGCCGCGGGACCGACCTCAGAAGAGCACGTGCGTGGCGGGCAGCGCCTGGCGGAGGGCCTCGACCTCACCCGGGTCCAGCGGGTTGCCCGTCAGATCCAGCACTTCCAGGCCCTTCAGGCGGGCCAGGGCCGGGGAAAGCCGGGTGAGCCGGTTGTCCCGCAGATCGAGGATCTTCAAGGCTCCCAGCGGGCTGAGGTCTTCGGGAAGCTCTTCCAGGAGGTTGCCCGCCAGGTTGAGTTCGCGCAGTTCGTGAAGCTGAAGGGCCGCGGCGGGAAAGGAGCGGAACCGGTTCTGGCTCAGGTCCAGGGCCCGTAGGCCGGCCAGGGCCTCGGCTCCAGTGAGTTCGGAGATCTGGTTGCCTGCCAGCGAGAGCTGGCGCAGCGTGGTCCTCTCGGCCAGCCCCGGAGGCAGCCCGGTCAGGCCGTATCCGGAGAGGTTTCGGACCAGGGGCGAGAGGAGCAGGGCCTGGCGCCCCCTCAATCCCTCGCCGGACCCCAGATAGGCCAGGATGGGCTCGGTGTACAGGGAGGGGACGGCGGCGACCCGGTTGCGGATGCTCTGGGCCTCGGGGAGCGCCTGGATGGCCTGGGCGTGGTATTGGAAGTACATCTGGACGGGAAAGGTCACCCACAGGTTCTGCTCGGTCTCAAAGAGCCTCAGGACGGCCTCGGTGGTCTGCGACGACCCCCCCGACATCAGGGCAGTGGCCAGGAGGGCCTGACGGCGCAGGACGTTGTCCTTCTCGGACTGGAAGCGAGCCACCGCGAAGTCCTGCAAAGCCTGGCTGAGTTCAGCTCCCAGCCTCTCAGGGCTCTCCGAGCCGACCACTCCCAGCAGGGCCAGGGTGGGGAGTTTGGGGAGGCGGGAATACTCGGACATGAGCTTCCGGCCCAGTTGGGGAACCGCCTCGGTTGGCACGCCCAGGGCACCCCAGATGGCCGCTCGCTGCTCTGCGGTCACCGGGGCGCTGGTGCGGTCATCCAGGGTGCGGAAGTAGTCCACCTTCTGACGTTCGCGATCCAGGAGCTTGAGGAACCCGGCCTGGTTGCCGACCTGGATCCGCGGAAGATCCCGGGAGGGGTCAAAGGCTCCGGCCAGGGGAACCTCGCTTCCTGGGGCAGGGGATGGGGCTGGAGCGGGGGAGGTGCCGGTCGAGGCGATGGTGACCTTTCGCGCGGCTCCTTCCCAGAGGACCTGGGCACCCAGGGCTTCGGCCACGAAGCGCAGAGGCACCACGGTCCGGCCGCCCACCACCGCGGCGGGCACATCCAGGCTGACCGTGCGCCCGTCGACCGTGGCCGACCGGGAGCCCAGCGGGAGGGTCATCTGGGAGGTCTGCGTGCGGGCTCGCACGGTGCGGCTGGCGGCGTCCCACTGGACCTCGGCGCCCAGCGCCTCGAAGATGCCCCGCAGGGGGACCAGCACGCGGCCGTCCTGCATCAGCGGGGGCTGGTCGAAGCTCAGCGCACGCCCGTCCACGGTGACGGAGATGTCGGAAGCGGCCAGGGCTCCGGCCGTCAGCAGGGCGCTCAGGGTCAGGGTCATCCATGCTCGGAGTCGATGCATTGTTGAGATCCTCCTGGCGATGGAATCCTCCCGGGGTTGAAGGGTTTCGCATCCCCGGAGGATGGGTCGGGCCTGGTCGAGTCGAAAGCCCCCGGGACTTCGACACGAGGTGACCGACGTGCCTTCTCGCCCTGGTCTTTGCAGCGCCCTGATCCCCTGTGCTGGACTGGGAACCCGGTTGCTGCCCCTGACCCGCGTGTTGCCCAAGGAACTCCTGCCCTATCGAGGCCTGCCCATGATCCAGCACGCCCTTCAGGAGCTCTCCCAGGCCGGGATCCAGCGGGTGATCCTGGTGATTCGCCCCGACAAGGAACTCTTGCAGCGGCACCTGGCCGAGCCCTATGCCCACGCGGATCGGGCACAGTGCCCCGAGCCGGTTCCGGAGGGGATGGAGCTGGTCTTCGTCCGGCAACCTCGGGCCGACGGTCTGGCGGGCGCCCTGCTGGCGGCGCGTCCGGAGCTTCCCCAGCGTTTCCTGCTGGCCTTCCCCGACCAGTTGTTCTTCGGGGCCCGGGGCGCGGTGGAACAGATGATGGCGGTGGAGGATGGTCGGGGCAGCCTCTCGGCCCTGGTGCGGATTCCCTCCGACGAGCTGGAGTATTTCCAGGGGGCCCGTGGGCTGACCCTCCGAGGACCGGGGCCCGTCTTCGAGGCGCAGGGTGTCCTGGGCGAGGAGGAGAGCCTGCCCGGCGGTTCCGGCCAGGTGCGGGCCTTCGGCCGCACGGTCCTGGAATCGAGGATGCTGGACCTGCTGGGGGATGACCCGGCGGACGCCTCCTTCGGACGGGCCATGGAAGCCTACCTGGCACAAGGGAGGCATCGTGCCCTCCTCCTGGAGGGAAGCCCGGTCGATCTGGGCACCATGCCGGGATACCGGTACTACACCGAGGCAGCCCGCCGGCTGGGCTGAAGCTTGAAGGAGCGCGCCCAGCGCGTGATCCTCGCGGGTGCGCCCGGCGCACCCCTCGCGCGCACCTCGCGCGTCGCCCCGCGACCCAGCATGTTTCCCGGGAACATCCTGCGAAACGTGATGGAGACCGGCGCACCTCTCCCGCTTGAGTGTGCCGCCGGGTCCGCCCCCGCCGTCCTCCTCCTGTCCGGTCGGCCAGGCCGTCCCGGGCCGCCCGCCCCCGCCGGACGGCCAGCCCGGTCGACGCAGGCCGAGCGCCTGATGGCCGCCTGAAGAGACCCTGGACAGTCCGGGCCGGTCATGGTAGCATTGCGTGCCCGAACGATGGGAGCAGTCCACGGTCCCCGCCTTGGGGGAGCCCTCTCCTGGTGTTCGCCCTCCTCGACCTTCAAGGTCGCGGCGGCATGCAAACCGAATGGAGAATACCCCATGCAACCCGTCCCCTTCGCTCAATGGGAGCTGCGCGCCGATCTGGTGGCCGCGCTGGCTGAACAGGGCATCACCGTCCCCACCGAGGTCCAGCAGCGCTGCTGGCCGCTGGTCCAGGCGGGCCGCGACCTGCTGGTCCAGTCCCGCACCGGCACCGGCAAGACCCTGGCCTTTGGCCTCCCCATCCTGCAGGGGCTGCCCGATGGGCCCGGGCCGGTGGATGCCCTGGTGGTCCTGCCCACCCGCGAGCTGGCCATGCAGGTGGCCAACGCCCTGGGTCGGGTCGGTGCCAGGCCGGCCCTGCTGTACGGGGGCGGAGCCTACTCCGACCAGCTTCGGGCCTTGCGCGCCGGGGCCCGGATCGTGGTGGGCACCCCAGGCAGGCTCTGCGACCATCTCACCCGCGGCACCCTGGACCTGGGCACCTGCCGGACGCTGGTCCTGGACGAGGCGGACGAGATCCTCGACCTGGGCTTCGCCGACGAGCTGGACCGCCTGCTGGAGGCCCTTCCCGCCCAGCGTCAGTCGCTGCTCTTCTCGGCCACCCTGGCCCCCGACATGCAGGCCCTGGCCGCCAAGACCCTGCGCGACCCCGAGACGGTGGCGGTCAGCACCGGCCTCTCCGTCGCCGTCGAGATCCGGCATGTGGCCTACGAGGTCCACCGCGAGTTCCGCTCGGACGCCCTGAGCAACGTGCTGCACGTCGAGAATCCCGAGCTGGCCATCATCTTCTGCCATACCCGGGCCGAGACCGAGGAGCTGGCGGAGCGGCTGCGGGGCGATGGCTTCCAGTCGGCCGCCCTGCACGGGGACATGGCCCAGGCCGAGCGGACCCGGACCCTGAACGCCTTCCGACGCCGGCAGCTCCGGCTGCTGGTGGCCACCGACGTGGCGGCGCGGGGGATCGACGTCCGCGGGGTGACCCACGTCTTCAACCTGGCGGTCCCGCAGAGCGCCGAGACCTACATCCACCGGGTGGGCCGCACCGGCCGCGCCGGAGACTCCGGGATGGCGGTCACCTTCGTCGCCCCTCGGGACGCGATGCGCTTCCGCCGCCTCCTGGCTTCCGCCAAGGTCGAGCTGCAGGTCCGCCCGGTGCCTCAGGCCGAGGATGTGCGCCGGCGCCTGCGCGAGTCCTACCACGGGACGGTGTGCCGTCGCCTGGCCGAGGGAGTCGATCCGGGACTGCGGGTTCTGGCGGAGGAACTGCTGGCCTACATGGAGCCGGTGGACGCGCTCTGTGCCCTCATGGGCGGAGACCCGGCTGCCCAGGCCGTCCTGGGGGCGGGCCTGGAGGTGCCGGTTCCCAGGGCGCCTCGTCCTGCTGCCCCGGTCGTGCGTTCGTCTGCAGCGCGCGCGGCTGCCGCCTCGCCGGCCCATCCCGGTACGCGCCAGGTCCAGGTCAACGTGGGCCGGCGCGACGGCCTGATCCTGGCCACCATGGTCCGGCTGCTGCGCAGCGCCACGGGCATGCCGGCGCGGGCCTTCGGGGCGATCACCCTCTTGCCCCACTCCTCGGTCGTCGAGGTTCGCGCCGAGGAGGCCGAGCGGGTGGCGCACCTCCTGGAGGGGCATCCCTTCGGTTCGGGCGTGCTCAAGGCTCGTTGTCTTCCGTCCGGTCCGGCCCGGGCTCATGCGCCTGCCCCGCGAGTCCCGCGCCCCCGAACGCGCACCCCGCAGGCCCCCCGCAGGGTTCGGGCCTGAGCCTGAACCTCCAAACGCACCTGGTGCGGGGGCGAGCCGGTCAGGCCAGGGCTTCGTGCACCTTGGCCAGGAGGACCTTCAGCGAGAAGGGCTTCTGCAAGAAGTGCACCCCGGTCTCCAGCACACCGTGGTGGGCGATGACGTTGGCCGTGTAGCCGGACATGTAGAGCTGCCGGGCCTCCGGGTGGATCTCGGCGATTCTCCTGGCCAGCTCGCGGCCGCTCATCCGGGGCATGACCACGTCCGTCAGCAGCAGGTGGATCGGGTCGTGGTGGTGCCGGGCCAGGTGGAGGGCCTCGGTCGGATTGTCGGCGCTCAGGACGCAGAAACCTTTCTGTTCCAGCATCTGTCGGGTGATGTCGCGGATCATCGGCTCGTCTTCGACCAGAAGGATGGTCCGGGGACCTCGGGTTGGCGGAAGCGGGCCCGGCGGCTCGGGGTCGCAGGGCGCCGGGGTCGGGAGCTCCGCGCAACGGGGGAGGTACAGCTTGAACGTCGTCCCCTGGCCCGGCTCGCTGTAGACGCTGACGAATCCGCTGTTCTGCCGGAGGATTCCGTAGACCGTCGGCAGCCCCAGGCCGGTTCCTTGCCCGGGATCCTTGGTGGTGAAGAACGGCTCGAAGATCTGCGAGAGGGTCTGGGCATCCATCCCGATGCCGTCGTCGCTGACGCTCAGCAGGACGTAGTCGCCCGCGGTGAACCCTGCGCGGACGGTGCAGTCCTCTTCTTCGAAGCAGACGCCGGCCGTCTCCAGGGTGACCCGTCCGGTGCCTCCGGTGGCATCGCGGGCGTTCAGCAGCAGGTTGGCCAGGATCTGATCCACCTGGGAGGGATCGATCCGGACGAATCCCGCCTCGGGGTCGGGCCGCCAGGACAGCTCGATGCCCTCACCCAGGATCTGGCGCAGCATGGGCATCATCGCCTCCACGGTCCGGTTGAGGTCCAGGACCCGGGGGGCGGCCGTCTGGCGGCGGGCAAAGGCCAGCAGTTGCCGGGTGAGGCGCGACGAGCGCTCGGCGGCCTCGTGGATCCTCTGCAGGTCTGCGCGAAGGGGGTCGTCGGGGCCAGCCCGCTCCAGGGCCATCTCGGCATGCCCCGCGATGACCGCCAGCATGTTGTTGAAGTCGTGGGCCACCCCTCCAGCCAGCCGGCCCACGGACTCCATCCTCTGGGCCAGCGCCAGTTGCTCGCGCAACCCGTCGCGTTCCTGTTCCCCGCGCTTCAGGTCGGTGATGTCCAGCTCGACTCCGTCCCAGGCCACCCGGCCATCCGAGAGGATCCGGGGAGCGGATTGGAAGAGGCGCCAGCGGACTTCTCCAGAGGGGTGGACGTTCCGGACCTCGGCCCGGAACGGGGTGAGGGTTTGGAGTGCGGCCTGCTCGAGGTGCTCGAGCCTGGCCCGGTCCTCTTCATGGATCTGGTTGTAGATGCGGGAGCAGTCGGCCAGGGCCTCCTCCACGGTCAGGCCATGGAGGACCTCCACGCCGGCGCTGAGGTGGCTGAAGCGGCGTCGGGTTCCGTCCCGGTGGATTTCGATCTGGTAGAACATGCCTCCCGGCAGGTTGTCGCCCAGGGCCCGGAGCCGGCGCTCGCTTTCGCGCACGGCATCTTCGGCCAGCTTGCGTTCGTGGATGTCGATGGCCATCTCGTAGCGCACCAGGCGGCCGTCCGGCCAGGGGATCGCCTTGTCGATGCACTTGTACCAGCGCTGGACGGCCTCGTTGCGGAACTCCCAGACGTAGGAACGGCCCAGGTACTCGCCCAGGATCTTGTCGTTGGTGCAGAAAGGACACGGGCTCGAGCGCTGCTGCAGGTACTCGTAGCACCGGCGCTGGTCAGGAGGGCCGAAGGACCGGATGGTGGCCCGGTTGACGAAGAGCACTTCGAAGGTGGTCGGGTCGGCCACGTAGACGGGTTCGTCGATGCCCTCGAAGATGGCCAGCAGCCCTGCATGGCCTGCAGCGGCCTGTTCCTCCGTCCACCCGGGCTCTACGGTCTTCGGCAGGCGAAACTGCGCGTCCTCCGCCATCCTCCTGCATCCTTTCCGCCGTTGCGCACCGGATTGCTGGAGTCCTCCCCACCGTCGGAAGGCCAAGCCCAGAAAGGTTCTGGGTCCGGAAGAGAGGCTCCTTCAGGAAACCGGACGACGCGCGTTCCCGGGGCCGGCCCGCCTGCCCTGAATCCGTTCAGGGGCGGGCGGCCGCGAAACCGGGTTCGAGAGACGGGCTGAAGGCTGGCTCGGCCTCGCGTGGAGCGGATGCCGTGCCGAGGGAGGGGGTGAACTGGTAGAGCGTCTCGACGGGAATCTCGACCACGTCAGTCTGCAGCCGGACCACGTCGCCGGCCAGGCCGCCCAGGAACTGCCCGGTCAAAGCGCCCGCCACCAGGCCGGGCAGGCCCGCCACGGCGGAACCCGCCCAGGCTCCGGCCAGGAGTCCTCCCACCCGCATTCCCGGATCCCACAGCGGGGATCGGGTCGCTCGGGCCACCGCCTTCTGCAGGTCTGACTGGCCCCGGGCCGCGGTGGGGTGCAGTTTCTGGTCGGGCCGGACCACCACGACCCTCCCGTCCAGGAGGTCCTTGCGGGCCAGAAGCGCTCCCGTCGAGTTGGGCAGGCAGGCCTCCGGCCTCAAGAACCTCCCCAGGGTCGTGAAACGCCGGATCTTCTGCTCTTCGGGGACCACCGAGTTGAGCAGCTCCACCTGGGCGGTGAAGCACGAGTTCAACAACGTGTGGTACCACTCACCGGTCCGGTCCCGGGTGGACTGGTCCAGGGCGTTGCGGAGCAGCGACTCCTTCTGCTCGGGTGAGAGGGCCAATCGGTGCAGGAGCAGATCGTGGCCCTGTTGGCGGGAGACCTTCTGCAACTGGTCAGCCAGGGTCCCCACCTGGTAGACCACTCCGAAGTTCTTGCCCATCCCCTTCAGCAGGTCATAGGACGTGCCCGGGGGCCGCAGGGCCTCGGCCGAGACGACCAGGGCCGGGTCGGTTTCCCCCTGGCTGTTGCGCACCGGAGAGTCCTGCTCGAACTCGAAGAGCACCAGGCTGTGGCCGGCGACGATTTTGGGGGCGAAGGGCTCGACCGCCAGCCAGACGTCCTTCACCTTCCTGGGATCCACCACGGCCTCGGTATAGATCGGCTTCCAGGCCGAGGGGTCGGGGGATTCCTGGAACCCCCAGCGGACGTCACCCAGTCGCACGGTCCCGTCCGGGCAGGCCTCCAGCAGGACCGGATGGCGTTGCTCGGGGTTCCAGGGGACGGCCTGCCAGCGTTGGCGGTCCTCCTCGGAGACCCGGGGCTCGGCGTGGGTCCGACTGACCCGGGCGAAGTGAGGAGCCTGGTGGGCGAAGGAGGCGCTCGAGATCGAGGAGATCGTCATGTTCGGAGTCTGCCTCGAATCCCTGAAAGGAAGCTAAAAGCCGACCGCGTGGGCGGGAACCTCTCCGACCCCGGGGCGCTCGGGCGGGTCCTGAGGCTCCGGGTTCAGCCCTGGGCGGCGGGAGCCGATGCCGACAAGGCTTGCAGACGCGCGGAGAGAAGCGGGTGATCGTCGGTCGGTCGGGAGGTCTCGGGTCGGTCGCCCTGGAGCCGGGTCAGGACCCGCGCCATCGCCGAGCGCGGGTATCCGGCGCGTTCCAGCATGTCCGAGCCCAACGCGTCGGCCCGGAACTCCTGCTCTCGCTGCAGGCCGGCCGTGGCCAGGGTTCCAAGTTGCTTGATGGCGGCCGCGACGGGAGGGCTTCCGGCCGCATGGGCTGCCAGGACCAGGCCGACCTCCGTGCAGATCGAGGCCAGCGTGGGATGTCGCTCCAAGAGGTGGGCCCGCTCGTGGGCGAGGATCGCCGCGGCCTCCTCTTCAGGCAGGTCCAGGACGTCCTGACCGACGTACAGGTTCTCGCCCCCGCGCACGAACGCCATCAGGGTCGGGCCGTCCAGCACCACCACCTGCGTCTGGAGCGCAGAGGGGCTGGAGCCCTCCAACCGGTCCATCAGCGCCTGACCTTTGGCCGCCAGGTCCGGTGGATTGTCCGTGGGCAGCAGGAAGCCCTCGCGGAAGCGTCGCGACTCGGCCACCTCCTGCTCCCGATTCGCTTCAGCGAGCACCCCGGGGGCGATCTGGGCCGCCAGGTCTCGGATGGCTCGGATTCCGGCCTGGGTCTCCGGGGTCTCGAAGCGTCGGAGTCCGACGTCGGCCACCGATCGTTCGCACGTTGCCAGCGCCAGGGCCACGGCCGCAGGGAGGCTGGCCAGGTGGGCCTGGGTTGAAGCGCGGAGCAGGTTTCGGAAACGGGGCACGTCGGCCGTCGTCGCGGGAGGCGAGAGGTCCACCGTGTCGGCGATCTTCCCCGCTCCATTGGGCGGCGCCGCGGTGGGGAAGCCCGGGGTCGCCGGGGCCGAGGTCGACGCGGTGACCCGGGTGGACGCGATGTTCACGGTTGGACTCTCCGATCGATTCTTCCGGTTTCGGGCGAAGGCGCCCCGGCCAGCTCGCGACGGCGCATCCGGCCCGGATTCCCTGACCCGGACACACCAGGCGATGCCTCGACGTGGCCTGGGATGGGTTCAAAGAACCGCATTCTGCGAGCCTTGGAGTCGACCCGCCAGGAACCCTCCTGAACGAAGATACTCCTGCGCCGCCGGCTGGCGTGTTGCAGGAAGGTGAACTGCAGTCGCTTTCAGTCGGCTGCGGGCGGCTTCGCCGTGCCCCACCTGCCATCCGGGCCTGGAAAGTCCCGGGGGCGGGCGGCAACGCCGGATTTCTTCCACGAGGTGAAGGGCGGGCGCCGGGATTTCCCGCCGAGTCCCATTTTTCATGCATTTTTCCTTGGCCTGCGATACAATCAGGAAACCTTTGAAAGGGCGGAAAGGGGCCGGTTTCGACCATGCGCATCGACAGGAACTCCATCCCTCCGGGTCTGAACACGCGGTCCGGCGCGTTCCGGACACCTGACGCGGGCGTCTCGCCGTCCGCCGATCCGAAGGACTCGGTCGCCCTGAGCGGGTTGGACCCTGCCGCCGAGGTGAAGCGGCCGGTGGCCCCCAGCCTGGCCCGCCGGGCGGGTGCGGTGGCGCTGGCCGTTTCGGCCGGGGTGGCTGCCTTTGCCGGCTTGATCCATGTGATCAACTCGGGGGGAGGCCCGCCGCCCCCCCAGCAGCCCCCCTCCAGCATCGGCGTCGTCGTCGAGACGCCCCAGCCACCGTCCAACCTGCCATTCACTCCGGCCCAGCCCACGGCTCCCGTGGCCGAACCGACGCAACCGGCCCAGCCCACGGCTCCCGTGGCCGAACCGACACAACCGGCCCAGCCCACGGCTCCCGTGGCCGAACCGACGCAACCGGCCCAGCCCACGGCCCCGGTGCAGCAACCCGACCAGATCCAGGACGTCGAGGTCGACGCTTCGCTGCCCGCGAACGTGCGGGCCCTGACCCCCGAGTTCTTCGAAGACCTGGGGCATATCGGCTACAACTACAAGGGCATCGCCAAAGGCGACTTCGTCCTGACCTTCGACGACGGTCCCAACCCCAACGTGACACCGAAGATCCTCGACACCCTCAAGGAGCACGGAGTCCAGGGGGCCGTCTTCTTCGTGACGGGTCAGAACGCTCAGCGCTATCCGGACTTGGTCCGGCGCATCGTCGACGAGGGGCATGTCCTGGGAGGGCACACCTGGAACCACCCCAGCCTGACCGGCCTGTCCAGGGATCAGGCCCTCTCGGAGTTGACTCGCACGGACGAGGCGGTCGACCAGGTCATGGGTTACGACTACCCGTTGAACCTTGTACGCCCGCCTTATGGCGCCACCAATGCCTCCGTCCTGGAGACCATCGGCGAGACCTATGGGGGCAACTCGGTGCTGTGGCAGGTGGACAGCGAGGACTGGAAGGTCCAGTCGGACCTGCGCCAGGGCAAGTCCACCACCTCGCTGGTCGACCGGGTGGTGGCCGGGGCCAACCAGGTGGATCGCCGGGGGACCGGTGGCGTCATCCTGATGCATGACATCCACTCCAACACGGCCAAGGATCTCGGCAAGGTCCTCGACGCCCTCCAATCCCGAGGCTATCGGATCATCTCGATCACCGACGTCGGACAGACCGACTCGGCTCCCGGGGGGCTGGCCAACCAGTAGGCGCATCCAGGAGGACGCTCGATGCACGCTCCCTCGGGGCATCCGGTCTGGAATCCCACGTCAAGGGGCCTGGAGGCCCGGCTGGAGAACGGCCTGCTGGCGCTGGCCTTCCTGGCCCCGGGAATGGTCCGGGTCCGTTTCACCCCCGGGTCGGACTTCGTCCTGCCTCGCCCCTGGGACCCCGCCCGTCCGGATGAGGACTTCGAGTCGCCCTCCCTGTCCTTCAATCCGCAGGGTGAGAGCCTGGAGGTCCAGGCCGACCCCATGCGGGTGCGCCTGGACCTGGGCCGGGGGACCCTGGCCTTCTCGGACTTGGAGGGGCGCCGCTTCGCGGACGACCTGGGCGGATTCCGGGTCGTGGAGGTCGCTGCCGGAACGGAGGGGCTGGCCTCCGAGCATGTCGAGGGCCTGCCTCCGGGTCGGGCGCGTCGGTTGGTGCTGCTGGACAAGGCCATGCACCCGGAAGAGGGCTACCACGGTTTCGGCCAGCGCTCCCAAGGCCTGGAACGCCGGGGCAACCGGTTCACGCACTGGAACCAGGACGCCGCCTGGGGGCATAACCGAAGCGACGACAACCTCTACCAGAGCCATCCCGTCTTCCTGGCTGTCCGGCCCGGATTCGCCTGGGGGCTGTGGTTGCGATCCACCTGGTGGAGTCGTTTCGACGTGGGGAGGACCCGACCCGGGGTCCTGGAGCTGGCCACCCTGGGGGGCGAGCTGGACTACGTGCTCTTCCACGGGCCGGACCCCGCCGGGGTGGTCGAGAAGCTGACCCGCCTGACCGGGCGCCCCATGCTCCCTCCCCTGTGGAGCCTGGGTTACCATCAGTCCCGCTGGAGCTACCGCACGGCGCGGGAGGTGGAGGACCTGGTCGGCCGGTTCCGCTCGCGGAGCATCCCCCTGGATGCGGTCCACCTGGACATCGACTACATGCGGGGATATCGCTGCTTCACCTGGGATCCCGAGCGCTTTCCGGATCCCGCCGGCACGCTGGACCGACTGCGGGCTCAGGGTGTCCGGGCCGTGACCATCGTGGATCCCGGGATCAAGCACGAGCCCGCGGCAGGCTACCCCGTGGCCGACGAGATGCTGGCCCGGGGCCTGTTCTGCCGCGCTCGTCAGGGGCAGCCCTTCCAGGGGTTCTGCTGGCCCGACGCGGCCCTGTTCCCGGATTTTGCCCGGGAGGAGGTGCGCCGCTGGTGGGGCCAGCAGCATCGTTCCCTCCTGGAAGCCGGGGTCGCCGGGATCTGGCAGGACATGAACGAGCCCTCGGTCTTCGCGAGGCCCTTCAGTGAGGGGGAGGCCGGCCAGATGCGGGTTCCCCTGGACCTGATGCACGGCGACGCGGACGCTCCAGCGCCCCATGCCGAGGTCCACAACGCCTACGGACTCCTGATGTGCCGGGCCACCCGCCAGGGTCTGGAGCGCCTGCGACCGGACGAGCGCCCCTGGACCCTGACCCGCAGCGCCGGCACTGGCGTGCAGACGCTCTCCTGCACCTGGATGGGGGACAACACCTCCTGGTGGGAGCACCTGCAGATGAGCCTTCCCCAACTGGCCAGCATGGGCCTGAGCGGAGTCCCCCACGCCGGGGTCGACATCGGCGGCTTCATCGGGAACTGCACGGCCGAGCTCCTGGTCCGCTGGACGCAGGCCGGGGTCTTCTATCCCTTCATGCGCAACCATTCGGCATGGGACACCGTGCCGCAGGAGCCTTGGGCCTTCGGGCCGGAGACCGAGGCCCTGGTGCGCGAGGCGATCGCCTTGCGCTACCGCCTGCTGCCCTACCTGTTGACCCTGGCCCACCGGGCCCATCGCACCGGCGAGCCGATCCTCCGGCCCATGCTCTACGACTTCCCGGACCAGGAGGAGCTGCGCCACCTGGACGACCAGTTCATGTTCGGTCCGGCCCTGCTGGTGGCCCCGGTGGTGTGGCAGGGCCACCGGCATCGGCTGGTGCACCTGCCGCCCGGGGAGTGGCTCGACTTCTGGGACGGGACCCGGCATCAGGGCCCCCTGGCGATGGCCGTGGCCGCTCCCCTGGAGAGGATCCCCCTCTTCGTCCGGGCGGGCGCGGTGCTGACCCTGGGCAACGAGCGGCTCAGCACCGACGACCCCCTGACCGAGCTGACCTTGGAGGTCTTCCCCGGAGATGTCGCCAGCGAGTGGACCTGGATCGAGGAGGGCGGTCTGTCCCTGGTCCACGGGCCGGAGGATCTGGCCGAGACCCGGGTCTCGATCCACCCCGGAACCTTCCTGGAGGTGAAGGTCCACCCGCGCTCGGGGGGCTGGCTGCCCCACCCGCGCACGCTGCGGGTGCGCCTCCACTGCCCGGAGCGCCCCGCGAGGGTGCTGGTGGATCAGCAAGGCTGCGAGTGGACCTGGAATGATCGTTACGCCGAGGTCGGCTGGCTGGACGAGGGGCGTGCCCGGGTGGTCCGGTGTTGCTGAGCGCGGGCGGCTTCCAGGCCGTGCTGCTGGCAGCCTTCGGAGGGCCGGAATCCCCCGAGGAGGTCATGCCGTTCCTGGAGAGGGTGGTGGCCGGTCGGAACATCCCCCGTTCCCGCCTGGAGGAGGTCGCGACCCACTACCACCACTTCGGAGGGCGCAGCCCCGTCAACGACCACAACCGGGCCCTGGCGCGGGCCCTGGAGGTCGAGCTGGCCGGGGTCGGTCTGGATTGGCCGGTCTACCTGGGCAACCGCAACTGGCACCCCCATTTCGAAGAGACCCTGGTCCGCATGCGGGACGACGGCATCGGGCGCGCGTTGGCGCTCTTCACCACGCCCTACGGGTCGTACCCGGGGTGTCGGCAATACCTCGAGGACCTGGAGCGGGCCCGGGCGACGGTCGGGGAGGGGGCTCCGGAGCTGGTCCGGGTCCGCTCCTACTTCGACCATCCGGGATTCATCCAGGCGTCCATCGAGAGGATCCGGCAGGCGCTCGAGGCTCTTCCCGAAGTCGAGCGCCCTGGGGCCCGGCTGGTCTTCACGGCCCACAGCCTCCCGCTGGTCATGGCCCGGACGTCGCCCTATGTGGCCCAGTTGCGTCTGGCCTGTTCCCTGGTGGCTGAAGCCTTGGGGCGCCCGGATTGGGACCTGGTCTTCCAGAGCCGCAGCGGTCCGCCCGACCAGCCCTGGCTTGAACCCGACGTGCTGGATTTCCTCCAGGGGGTGCCGGGGACCGAGGCGGTCCTGCTCAGTCCGATCGGTTTCCTGTCCGACCACGTCGAGGTGCTGTGGGACCTGGACGTCGAGGCCTCCGAGCTCTGCCGCGACCGGGGGCTCTCCTTCCGAAGGGCCGCCACCGTCGGGGTTCATGCCGCCTTCGTCCGGGGTCTTCGCCAACTGCTGGAGGAGTCAGCGCGCCCTGGCGCGCCTGTGCTGAAGCTGCGGGCCGAGGCCTTCGAGCACCGGACCTGCGGCGCGGAGTGCTGTCGGAGGCCCCCCAGGCCGGGCTGAATCTGGATCATATGCAGCCTCGGGCGGGCCTGCTAACCTTTCGGTTGACACTCGGAGGTCTTGTCTTGAGCGATCCGCGGGTCCTCGAACTCTGCCGTCTGGCAGAACGTTTTCGCGAAGGGTGCTTCGAGGTCGACCCCTGCGTCGCCGGAAACGACGAGGTGGCTCGACTGGCAGGTTCCCTGGGTGAGTTGGGGCGGACCCTGCATGAGGGGTTCGAGAAGGTCCGCCTGTTGTCCCGGATCACCGAGGAGATCAACTCCGGCCTGCTCCTGGACGAAGTCCTCGACCATGTCTTCGACGGTTTTCGCCCGCTGATCCCCTATGACCGGATCGGCTTGAGCCTCCTGGAGGATCAGGGGCAGACGGTCCGAGTCCGCTGGGAACGTTCGGAGCTGGCAGGTCCTCCCTTCCCGGAGGGCTACAACCTCGCTCTGCGCAAGACCAGCCTGGATTCCCTCCTGGAGAAGAACCACCCCCGCATCCTGAACGACCTGGGCGCCTACCTCCGGGAGAGGCCTGAATCGGAAGCCACGCGCTACCTGGTGGAGGCCGGGATCCAGGCCAGCCTGACCTGTCCCCTCCGAGCCATGGGCCACCCCGTGGGCTTCCTGTTCTTCTCGAGTTGTCAGGCGGGCGTCTATCGCGAGGCGCACGTCGACCTCTTCGCCCAGATCGCCGGCCAGGTCAGCATCATCCTGGAGAAGGCGCGTCTGTATCAGGAGATCGCCGAGCTCAACCACCTCAAGGATCGTCTCCTGAGCGTCACGGCCCACGATCTCCGCAGCCCTCTGGCCTTCCTCAAGGGCTATCTGGACCTGCTGCGCGAGGGGGACATGGGGGAGTTGACGCCGGCCCAGTCGGAGGCGGTCGAGAAGATGCGCGCGACGTGTCGGACCATGCTGGCCCTGATCAACGACCTGCTCAGCCTCAACGCCATCGCCTCGGGCCAGGTCCGGATGAACCCCCGGCTGGAGGACCCCCGCCTGCTGTTGCAGGAGTGTGCGGCCATCGGGGTCATGCTGGCCACGCGCAAGAAGATTCACCTGATTCTGGAGGCTCCCGACGAACTCCCGATGGTGGTCTGCGACCGCGAGAGACTGGCCCAGGCGCTGAACAACCTGGTCTCCAACGCCGTCAAGTTCTCGTACCCGGGGACGACGGTGAGGATTCGGGCCGGGACCGACCAGGGGGCGATCTGGCTGGAGGTGGCCGACCAGGGAGTCGGGATCCCCGAACATGAACTGGGAGGTCTCTTCTCCTTCATGCACCGGCCTTCGGTCCGCCCCACGGGTGGCGAGATGAGCACCGGGCTGGGCCTGCCCATGGTGCGTCGCATCCTGGAAGCCCACGGTGGGAGCGTCTCGGCCTGCAGCGCGCCGGGACAGGGCTCGACCTTCACCCTCCGGCTCCCCCTGGAGGGGTGTCTGCAACCTGGAGTCCGGCTGGGGTGAACCCGAAACCTCAGGCCAGGAGCGGTTCCCGGCCCACAGGCTGGTAGGGGCAGGCGGGATCCTCGCCCAGGCAGTCGCCGCTGGCCGCGTAGGCTCGCGAACGCGATCCCCCGCAAAGGTCGCGGTAGCCGCAGCGTCCGCAACGTCCACCAAAGGCTTCGGCGCTGCGCAGGCTGCGGAAGAGGGGGCTCTCCCGATAGACCTCGGAGAGCGGGCTCTCGCGCACGTTGCCGGCCACCACCGGCAGGAATCCGCTGGGCGAGACGCGCCCCTGGTAGTCCACGAAGACGATGCCCTTGCCATCCCGGGTGCGGGCCGTGTGGCTGCGCGGAGCGCTCGTGCCGGGTCCCAGCCGGCGGCGCAGGTCGGTCAGCAGCTCCAGGGCCAGGGGGCCGGGGGGCGCGGCGGTTCCCGCCTGGATCTGGTGCACGACGCGTCGGAAGAAGGGAGCTTCGACGGTCCGCACCGTCAGGTCGTGGCTCGAAGCCTCGTACAGCATCCAGCACACGGCCTCGCACTCTTCGGGTCCGGGAGCGGAGAGTTCGGTGCCCCGGCCGGTGGCGATGAGGAAGAAGACCTCCCAGACTCCGACCCCCGCCTGAAGCACTCGCTGGCAGATTGCGGGGAAGCGGCCCAGGTTCTCGGCCATCACCGTCGAGTTGATCTGGACCTTCAGACCGGCCTTCACGGCCCGCTGCGCGCATTCCAGGGTGCGCTGGAAGGTGCCGGGCACGCCGCGAAGTCCGTCGTGGGTCTCTTCATCCGGCCCGTCCAGGGAGAGCGAGATGGCCGAAAGGCCCGAGGCCGCCAGGCGGTCCACCACCGGGTCGGTCAGAAGCGGGGTGACGGCGGGGGAGAGAGCCACCGGGATGCCCCGGGAGCGGGCATGTTCCAGAAGGCTCCACAGGTCCTCGCGCTTGAGGACGTCCCCCCCGGTCATGACCAGGATCGGGGAGGGGCTGCCGAAGGCGGCAATCTGATCCAAGAGCGCCAGGCCTTCCTGATGGTCCAGTTCTCCCTCCAGGGCCTGGGGGATCGCCGAGGCCCGGCAGTGGCGGCAGGCCAGGTCGCAGGCCCGGGTGGTCTCCCAGAAGACCAGGATTGGTTTTTCG
>Ga0334898_1001625_pt1 | contig 23763 bp, 15 predicted proteins | sample GraSluR3_MG_10_FD_207228 | JGI IMG/M metagenome (GOLD analysis project Ga0334898, IMG submission 207228) | Sludge microbial communities from methane-producing bioreactor in Wageningen University, Netherlands - Granular Sludge_3_08-R3 | ecosystem: Engineered > Bioreactor > Anaerobic >... | reverse complement strand
ATATTCCGGTGCTACGCACCTTATTCCCGATGGATCGACATCATTACTACAAATATTCAGGTGCGATGCACCTACATCTTTGAACAACTGATATCTATCTGAAATCAGCAACAGAGCCGAAAAAAAATTTTAGCTAAATTAAATTCCGCAAAAAAAACAGCGGCAGAGTCGCGAAAAAGTTTTAACTGCAAGACCATCACAGCAGGGAATCAGCGGCAGAGCCGCGAAACATTTGTAGTAGCAAAAGCATCAGAACAAAGCTGAAGGTGCAGCGCACCGTAATATTTTCTTTCTTTTTTAAATCTCACTCCCAATCTCTTAAATCATCAAAAAATTCAAACAAATATTCATCATTAAACTGAATGTCATTCTTCCTCAAAATCTCCAAATATTCCGTTCTGAAATCTGTTTTTTTGTGATGTTTCTCCTGATTCAAAACATATTTTACAACAGTATCAATTTGGGATCGGGAATGAGAAAATGCTCCATAACCCTTTTGCCATTCAAAACGAAATCGGGAAAAATTGTTTTGTTTTATCCAATCATTGGTTGAAGTTTTAATTTCTTCAACAAGTTCCGGAATCAAATGATTGACATTGTATCCGATAAAAATATGAATATGGTCCGGCATGGAACCAATAGCGAGCAATTTGTGTTTATGATTCTGAACAATACCCGTAATGTATTTTTCCAATTCATTTTTCCATTGTCTTTTAATCAATGCATTTCTGTTTTTTACCGCAAAAACCAGATGGGCATAAAATTGGGTGTAAGTATTAGCCATAATGTTTGAATTTTATTGTGCATTGTAAAAATAGACACATATTTCATTTTGTGAAAAGAAATTTTAATATTCCGGTGCAACGCACCTTATTCCCGATGGATCGACATCATTACTACAAATATTCAGGTGCGCTGCACCTACATCTTTAAACAACTGATATCCATTTGCAATCAAGCAACAGGGCCGAAAAAAAATTTTAGCAAAATTAAATTCCGCAAAAAAACAGCGGCAGAGCTGCAAAACATTTGTAGCTACAAGAGCATCAGAACCGGGAGCCAGCGGCAGAGCCGCGAAATATTTGTAGCGGCATGAGCGATACAACAAAGCGAAAGGTGCAGCGCACCGTAATATTCTTATCAACCCATTATTGCCAATAACAATAACGAATCTAATATTCCGGTGCTACGCACCTTATTCCCGATGGATCGACATCATTACTACAAATATTCAGGTGCGATGCACCTACATCTTTGAACAACTGATATCTATCTGAAATCAGCAACAGAGCCGAAAAAAAAATTTAGCAAAATTAAATTCCGCAAAAAAACAGCGGCAGAGCCGCGAAACATTTTTAGTTACAAGATCATCAGAACCAGAAACCAGCGGCAGAGCCGCGAAATATTTGTAGCAGCAATAGCAACACACCAAGGCGAAAGGTGCAGCGCACCGGAACATTAATTCAAAAAAATAATTTTCCGAATCCCTGTCCATATTTCCGAACCTCGTGTCCTTTTACAGAAATAGTTTTAGGCCCGGGATTTACCATTTCCCAAAATCGAATAAAAAATACATTTTTATAGAAAACGGTTTACCCAATTGTTCATAGTTTTACATGATTCCGCCCCCGAAAATGAGGGCGGAATTTTTTTTGAAAAAAATGTTAAAAATTCTGTCCATATTTTAAAAGCTAAAGTCCTTTTAGTACAGAACGATCAAATATAAATGGAAAACATCAGCAAATATCTCGACGATAAACGGTTCATCCAATGGGTGTTCAGCCCGGGAAACGAGCTCAATGATTGGTGGAACTCATTCGAAGCCGCCAATCCCAAAGAAAAAGAAAACATTCAACTGGCACGCCGGATTCTGCAAAAACTGCATACTACCGATAAAGAGCTTTCAGAAGATGAAAAAATAATGCTCTTCTCCCAAATCTTAAAACAGGTGGAAAAACAACAGCAAGGGCAAAAAAACAGGAAAATTTCTATTGGGTTGTTGAAATACGCAGCGGTTGCCATTCTCTTTTTCGCCATTGGAGCACTGCTTTTTTACCAGAAAAATAATTTCAATCCACAGTTTATCACACAGGAAATTTCGGAACCGGTACATTCGGACGAAGCCCGGTTGATAAGGCCCGGCGGGGACAATATTTTACTCAGCGAAATCAACTCGCGCATCGAACACAAGCAGGATGGAAAAGTTGTGGTGAACGACAATATCGTTGAATCATCTCCTTCCGCCAACAAAGGGACTCCCGAAATGAACCAGTTGGTTATTCCGTACGGAAAAACCTCTGAAATTATCCTCCCCGACGGCACACATGTTTATCTGAACGCCGGAAGCCGCTTGATTTATCCCGATTTTTTTGCCGACAAAAACCGCGAGGTCTTCCTGGTGGGTGAAGCTTTTTTCGATGTGGAACACAACGTGGAAAAACCGTTTGTGGTGCAAACCACCGATATCCGTGTGCGGGTGCTGGGCACACAATTTAATGTTTCGGCCTATCCTTCCGACAACATCATTGAAACTGTGCTGGCCGAAGGGAAAGTACGGATGGAACAAAACAACTCAACCCTATTTTCCCAAACCATGGATTTGTCGCCGGGGCAACTGGCAGCGTTTAATAAAACCGAACGCACCACACAACTCAAAACTGTGGACATCGAAAATTATACGCTGTGGAAAGAAAACCTGCTCAAATTTGAGAGCACCGACCTGAGCCGCGTGGTGAAAAAGCTGGAACGGTATTTTAACATTCGCTTCCGCTATGCCGACCCCTTTCTGGGCGGCATAAAAATATCGGGTAAACTGGAACTGGCCGACAGCCGGGGTGCTGTGCTGGAAAATGTGGCCGCGGTGGCATCGGTGAAAATTATACAAACAGGAGATAATTATTATGAAATAAGCAGATAAAATAAAAAACCGGCAGGTGCTGCAACACCTGGCCGGTTTCATTGTGTTAAATTTTAATATTGTGTAACTTAACAGTTCAAAAGTATGAAAAAAAAGCGAGAAAGGCGTCTCCCGCAGGGGAGAAACCAAAAACTTAAATTAAGTTTTAAAAAGATGAAACTAACACTAATTTTTTCCATGCTGGTTCTCCTCACTTTCGGGAACGGTTTTTCCCAGACGAAAGTGACGTTGCATTTTGAAAAGGCAACCATCCAGCAAGTGCTTGAAACGCTTGAAGACCAGACCGGTCATGTTTTTCTCTACAAAGACGAGATTTTCGACCCTTCTAAAAAGTACTCGGTTGATTTTACCGACGAACCTTTTGAGGAAGTTTTAAAATCGGTTTGCGCAACCGCCGGAGTGGATTATGAAGTGAGAAGCAACCGGCAGATTATTCTGACGCAAAAAGAGAAAGAGTCTGCTACCACCATTACTTTTCAGCAGCGAACCGTTACCGGCGTGGTGACTGATCAGCGTGGTCTGCCACTTCCAGGAGTTACAATTGTTGTAAAAGGAACTACCACCGGTACAGTAACCAACGCCGACGGGAACTTTTCCCTGGCCATTCCACCCACTGCCGAAACCCTGCAGTTTTCGTTTGTGGGGATGCGGACGCAGGAAGTACCGATCGAAGGAAGGACTGCGTTTACGGTGGTGATGGAAGAGGATGTTGTTGGAATTGAAGAAGTGGTAGCTATTGGATACGCTACACGAAAAGCCGGCGAAGTAACAGGTTCTGTTTCTTCAGTAAAAATAGAAGATATTGAAGAAATGGCTGTTGTTGAGGCTTCTGAAGCGCTCAGAACAGCATCAGGTGTGTCGGTAAGGAGTTCAAACACCCCCGGGGGAGGTGCAACAGTACGTATTCGTGGTTTGGGAACCATTAATGATAATGATCCATTATGGGTAGTGGATGGAATTCCAGGGGGCGAAGTAAGTCCCAATAATATTGAGTCTATTTCAATTTTAAAAGATGCGGCTGCACAGGCAATTTATGGCGCAAGAGCAGCTGGTGGAGTAATACTTGTTACTACAAAAGGTGGTCGTAGAAATCAAAAAGCTCAGGTAAGAGTAAATTTCAAAAGTGGAATTTCAAAATTTACGAACTACTACGACTTGTTAAACACCCAGGAGTATGGTGAAATGTTGTGGTTGCAGGCAAAAAATGACGGCATTACCAACTATAGTCATCCTCTTTATGGAGATGGAGCGGAACCTGATATTCCTGAATACATTATACCAGCTCGTGGTACAAATGTAGATCACAGCTTGTATGATGATAAAATGATTCATGAAGATGGTGATGACACTTATTTAATAGCAAAAGCTAACCAAGAGGGAACAGAATGGTTGAAAGAAGCATCACAAAATGCACAGTTTATTGAATCGACTGTTGATGTAAGTGGCGGAAGTGAGAACACTTCCTACTCATTCCAGCTTGGATATTTGCAAGAAGAAGGAATTTTAAAATGGACTGGATTCGATAGATATAATCTTCGATCTAATGTTACATCTGATTTAACTGATTGGTTACAAATAGGTGAGAAAATTGGTATTACTTACAGTGAGAGTCAAGGAAACCATACCAACCATGGAGAAGCTTCACCGGTATCGTGGGCATACCGGATGCAACCAATAATACCAGTTCATGATATAGCTGGAAATTATGCCGGTACTCGAGCTGAGGGGACAGGAAATGCTCAAAACCCCATTTTTATTTTAAACTCCAACAAAGACGACCTGAGAAGACGCATGAATATTAGTGGAAATGTTTTTATGAACATTAACTTCACTAAGGATTTAACATTTCGTACATTGTTCGGGGTTACCCATACATCATTTCATGAAAGAAACCCAAATTTTGTTGAAAAAGCACATGCTGAAAGAGGTAAGTATAATTCACTTTCAGAAACAGGAAGATACTATATGCAATGGAACTGGACCAATACGCTCGAATATTCAACTGTTTTGGCTGATGTTCACAACATTTCTGTTATTATTGGTTCTGAGGCAATTGACAATAATTATAATTTTCTGAATGCTTCCAGATCTGAATTTTTTTCAAAGGATATCAATTATATGCAAATTGCTACAGGATTGCAAAGTATTAATAATGATGGTAATCAGTCATCCTGGGCTTTATTGTCCACATTTGCACGTTTAAATTATTCGTATGCAAACAGGTATTTGTTGGAAGGAGTAGTTCGCAGGGACGGATCCTCTCGTTTTGGAAGTGAAAACCCATATGGTATATTTCCTGCTTTCTCATTAGGATGGAGAATGAATGAGGAAAGTTTCATGTCTTCGACATCAGATTGGCTCGATGAGTTAAAACTAAGGGTAGGTTATGGATATACAGGTAACGACCGGATTGGAAATTATAATAGTTATACCAATTTTGGAATTAGCTATAATGATTCTTTTTATCCAATTGATGGAGCAAATGCAACTACTGGAGCTACTGGATTCTATCAAACGACCTTTGGCAACCCGGATGTAAGATGGGAATCAACAAGTACTATCAATTTAGGATTAGATGGGACTTTGTTTAAAAACATAGATTTTTCTTTGGATTTATGGCACAGAAGGACCACAGATATGCTTTATCCGAAACAAATTCCAATGGTATTGGGCCAGGCTTCTGCTCCTTCGGTTAATGTGGGAGAGATGGTAAATAAAGGAATTGATTTTGAATTAGGTTATTACAATACTGCACTAAACGGAGAATTGAAATATAGTCTTGATTTCGATATTTCTCACTATAAAAACGAGATAGTAAAACTTTCGGATGTCGAAGGGGAATTTTTAACCGGTGATGCACACCGTGAAATGACATATACTCGCGCCGAAATAGGCACCTCTTTCCCTGAGTTTTATGGATATATAGTAGAAGGTATTTTCCAAACTGACGAAGAAGCCAATGCTCATCCACCTGCATTTGGAGAAAATGGTATCTACAACAAACCCGGGCACTATAAATATAAAGATGTAAATGGGGATGATGTAATCGATTCAGATGATCGTACATATATAGGTTCTCCACATCCTGATTTTACATCAGGATTGAATATTCATTTGGAATACAAAGGGTTTAGCATGGTAACTTATTTGTATGCAAGTTATGGTAATGAAATGGTGAACTATGTGCGCAGGTTTATTGATTTCGCCCAGTTTCAGGGAGGTAAAAGTCACGATCGCCTTTATAACTCATGGGGGAGCCCCTATCTGAGTGATAATTCAAAAGCAAAATTACCCCTGGCTGAAACCGAAGATAATGGTAGTCAGCAACCATCCACAGCTTTTGTTGAAGACGCTTCCTACCTAAGAATGGAAAATTTAAGGTTAGGTTATGACTTAAACCGATTGTTGAAAACTAACTTCAGCTCAATTCAAATATATGGACAGGTAACCAACGTTTTTACAATTAGCGGCTATTCCGGGCTGGATCCTGAAATTAGCAGAACAGGGGCAAATATGGGTGTTGATGCCGGTGCATGGCCGACCCCGAGGCGTATAATGTTCGGTTTGAATTTTGGCTTATAATAATGATTAACTAAAAAAGGATTAAAATGAAAAATATATTAAAATATTCATTGATTTGTACACTTCTTTTGAGTATAAGTCTTTTCTATTCATGTGAAGATTTTCTTGAAAAAGAACCCCCTGGAGCAGCAGCCGGTACAGTAATGGAATCACCGGAAGGAGTTGAAGCACTTTTGATCGGAGCTTACAGCACATTACAAGGTGCCGGAAGATTCGGCGGCGCTTTGGCTACTGACTGGACTTATGGCGGAGGTGCATCAGATGATTGCTATAAAGGTACATCATCAGGTGACCAGAATAACTTTAATGAGGTGGAACAATATGCCGTGTTGCCCACAAATGCCTATATGAGTGAAAGGTGGCGTGATGCTTATAACGGAGTTGCGAGAACCAATCAAACCTTAAGTTTTCTATGGGCAACCCAGGCAGGAAGTAATCCTGTCGAGGAGTCCAGAGCTAAGGAAATTGAAGGGGAAGCTAAATTCCTGAGAGCTTGGTATCATTTTAAAGCTACAATTGTTTTTCGGAATATTCCCTATATAAAAACACAGGAAGAGCTTGGAGAAGGTTTACTTCCTGAAGAAATCCCAAACGATTCAGAAGGATGGGATGAAATTGAAGCTGACTTGCAGTTTGCCGTTGATAATCTCCCCGAAGAAAGTCCATTAGGTGAACCGGGAAGAGCCAATAAATATTCTGCAATGGCTATGAAAGCAAAGGTACATCTTTATCAAAATGAATATGGTCAGGCAAAACCACTACTTGATAATATTATTGACGCTGGTAAGTATAGGTTAGTCGATAATTACAATGATAATTTTGATATGGCTACTGAAAATAATGAGGAGTCAATCTTTGAAATTCAGGCCGCAACAAGTGGTTCCAATCATTCTTCAATGCTGCTTGCTGGTCCTGTAATGCATCAGCAAGGACCTGCAGGAATTGGTTGGGGTTTTTATCAACCTTCACAAAACCTTTTTGAAGCCTTTCAGGTTACCGAAGATGGATTGCCAGTTCTTGATGTGGAAGATAGGAAGCCATTGGCACACGATATGGGTATTGGAAGTGCAGAAGAGTTTCATCCAACAGAAGAATATCTTGACCCAAGGGTTGACTGGACTATTTCCAGACGAGGAATAGATTACCTGGGATGGGGAATTTGTGAAGGAAGATCCTGGATTAGAGAACAACCCAACGGAGGCCCTTATATGACTAAGAAGTTCATGCACTCATTTGATAACCAAAGTTTAAATAATTACGGCAGTGGATTCGATAATGGCAAAAATTTCCGAGCCATACGTTATTCTCATGTATTACTTTGGAGAGCAGAAGTTGCAGTAGAGGATGGTGATCTGAATTTGGCAAGGCAATTGGTAAATCAGGTTAGGGAACGTGCACAAAAAAGTGAAGTTGTGAAAGGGCGCGTATCAACCTATATTTTTGATGGAAGACCAATAGAAGTTGACTGGGATCAGCCCGCTGCAAATTATAAAATTGAGGTGTATCCAGCTGGAGCTGATGCTTTTTCAAGTCAGGAACAAGCAAGAAAAGCTGTTCGTTTGGAACAACGACTAGAATTTGCAACCGAAGGTATGCGTTTCTTTGATTTACGCCGATGGGGAATAGATGGAGAAGTTTTGAATAATTACATTGAACAGGATTCTAAATTCAGAACTTTCCTTTCAGGAGTCAGTTATAATCCCAACAAAGACTATTGGCCATTACCACAATCACAACTTGACATTCAAAGAGGAATTCTCAGTCAGGATCCTAATTTCGAAAAAGAAAAATAAAAAACTTGAACGAAGAAGCATTTTAAATAATAAAATGCTTCTTCGTTTTTATATTAACATCAGATGGAAAAAACAAAAAATCAATTAAACCGTAGAAAGTTTCTGGGACTGTCAGCACTTGGTTTAACGGGCCTGACTGTTTTACCCGGTTGGACAATTAATGGAATTAAAATTGCACCAAGTGATCGGGTAGTGCTTGGTTTTATAGGTGCAGGTCGTCAGGCTCTGTCCGACTTTACGAGTTTTAGCAGCGTACCAGGTGTACAGGTTGCAGCAGTTTGCGATGTAGATTCTATGAAGCAGCTCCGTTTTAAAAAGCGAGTGGAAGACTGGCAGGAGAAACAAGGAGTTGCCCCGCGCTGCGATATGTATGAACTTTATGAAGAACTACTTGAGCGGAAAGATATCGATGCTGTTGAAGTGGTTACACCGGATCACTGGCATGCACTGCAGACTATCCATGCTATGCAGGCCGGTAAAGATGTGTATGTGCAAAAACCACTTGCCTTTACCATTAAAGAAGGTTTGGTGATGGTAGATGTTGCCCGCAAAAATAAAAAAGTGGTGCAGGTTGGCAGTCAACAACGTTCCAGCGGCGAATTTCAAAAAGCCATTGAATTGGTTCGCGAAGGAAAAATCGGGCACATTGAAAAAATTTACTCCAGGGTTGGAAATCCACCAAAGCCATTGGATTTGCCTAAGGAGTCTGTTCCTGGTAACCTGAACTTCAATCTGTGGATGGGGCCATTAGATGATCCTAATATTCATTATCATCCCGATTTGTGTCCACCCATTTCGCTCGATCCTCCAGAAAATGAAAAGCTTTGGGGGGCCTGGCGCTGGTATCGTGAAACTGGCAATGGCTTTACAGCCGATTGGGGGGCTCACATGTTTGATATTGCTCAGGCTGCAATTGGAATGGATGGTTCAGGTCCGTCAGAAATTATTCCTAAAGGTTATAACGGAACAGAATACCTCACCTTTAAATACCTGAATGGTATTGTAATGACCGAACAACCCTACCTGGATGATATGCCGGATGCACAGGGAATTAAGTTCATCGGTACCGATGGCTGGATTGAAGTGGCCCGTGGATATCTCGGGTGTTCAGACCCCTCATTGGTTCCAGAAGATCTTGCAGGAAGAAGACCACGTAACTTAACTGATGAAGAACGCGAAGCAATGCGAAAGGAATGGGCAAAAAGAAGGGAAGAAAGAGAACAACAACGCGAAGGCTTAGCCTTTGAAATAAGTGCTCCGCACATGCAGAATTTTATTGATGCTGTTCGTTCACGCCAAAAACCAATCGCACCCATTGAAGTAGGATGCAGTACCAATACTTTGTGCTGCCTTGGTAATATTGCCACAGAGTTGGAACGCCCGGTAAATTGGAATCCGGCCACGTTGAGTTTTGGCGATGATAAAGAAGCAGCAGGGCATAGGCTTTATTACTACGAATACAGAAGACCTTATTCATTAATTTAAATCAACTAATAAAATACTGAAATGGAAACAAAAAGAGAATTTTTGAAAAAACTGGGGCTGCTCACTGTTGGTGGGCTGGTTGGGGGATCATTAAAAACTGCCCAGGCTTCATCATCGCATAGTACTCTTTTCCCATCACAAAAAAGTATAGGTTTACAGCTTTATTCTCTGGGGAGAGAACTCACTGAAGATGTGCCGAATGGATTAAAAAAAGTGGCTGAAATTGGGTATACCACTGCTGAGGCAGCCGGGTACCGGGAACGAAAAATATACGGTTATGATATGGCTGAATTCCGGAAGCTGGCTGATGATGCCGGACTGAAGGTAACCGGTTCACACGTGAACCCTCCTGTTCGTAAATATACAAAAAGTAATACCGGCGAAATTGCTGATTTCTGGAAAGCAACTGTCGAAGATCATGCAAAATTGGGGGTTACTTCGTTGGTACAGCCCGGAATGCCAACTATCGAAAATCATGATGATGTGGCCTTGGTTTGTGAGGTTTTTAATAAAGCGGGCGAAATTGCTAAAGATGCCGGGATACTGTGGGGCTACCACAACCACAGCGGAGAATTCAGGCGTGTGGTTAAAGAGGAAGATAAAAGGAAAGAAACCAACCGAAGGAACCCTGTGGGAGATGTTATTTACGATTTAATGCTTGAAGGAACTGACCCAAAGCTGGTATTTTTCGAAATGGATGTGTACTGGACCGTAATGGGACAGAATGATCCGCTTGAATATTTTGAGAAATATGCTGGCCGTTTTCCGATTTTACACATCAAAGACCGCTCAATTCTTGGCCAGTCGGGGATGATGAATTTTAAAAACATTTTCAATAAAGCTTATGAAATTGGTTTGGATGAATTCTACGTTGAGTTGGAAAATATCAGGGAAAATATTACCCAGTTTGAGGGCGTGAAACGCTGTTTTGATTACCTGTATAATGCACCGTTTGTAAGTTAAAAAAACATATTATCCGAAAAAGGGAGGTAAGGGGTTAAAATTTTTTCCTTTTATTTCCCTTTTTTATTTAAAATGAAAATAAAACCAGAAAGTATTATGATACTTATTCTGCATAATATTTTTTTGAGTAGAAGGGCTTTGTCGTGTTTGTTTAAAATCAGAAATATACTGGTTAAAACGTAATATTGTTTCGTTGCTGATTGTAAGATCGCCTAAATCAGGTTTTTCGCCCGTGCTGTTGGTATAAGCCAGGATTGCTTCTTCGATATGGCGGGGAATTTTGTTGTAATTCAGGTTATTGAGCATTGGTAAATTATTTATAATACCTTCCACATTTTTAGATAAAAGAAACCAGACCATCATGTATTCGAAGGCTTTTTTGTTCTCAGGATTTGATTGAAGTAGTTTTGGAATGTTATTTTGTGGTGAGATTATTTCAGTGAAAAAATCATCTTGGGGCATAATATTTCGTTTTAAACCAAATTCCGGATGTGCTGCAATTCGTGAAGTGTCTGTAAGTAATTCTTCATATTCATTTCCCCGGTCGCTGTAAAAAGCTGTATTTTTTAAAATATCGACATATTTGTGAGCACGCTTATAGTTTCCGTTAATAATATTGGTTTTTGCCAATAATGAAATATTTTGTGGACGATAACCGTAAACAATCATTTCTTCGTAGGCCCAACGGTGTGCTTCGTTGATTAAACCTACTGTGTAAAAAAAATGAGCTCCCCAGTTTAAATGCTCTTCGTTCCAGGGGAGGATTAGTGCATTAACATTAAAATCCTGCCGCCCGTAAAATAATCTGCTTGCCAACTGGTCTGTTTCCGAAAGTGCAATATTGTAAAAATATTGTGCTATCAAATTTTGAGAAGGATATTTTTCGTGAAAATTAATTGCCTGGTTGTATTCCTCATCAAGCACCATCTTTTCTAGTTGAATCACTCTTGAAGTTTGATTGTTATAAGAATTGAACAGCGAAAAAATTGAAAAACCAAAAATAATAACCACGGCTGCTGTGCCAATAAATTTTGATTGATGGAGTTTTGTTCTAAAGGTGGTTAAGGCTTTGGTAATTAATGGATAAACTGCAATAAAGCCAGTGGTTATATAAAGAAAAAGGTGATGGTTTTTATTTTCTACTGAAGGAAAAGGATAGGTAATTAATTGTTCAAAAGGTTGAAAGAAAAGAACTTTTTTGCTGAAAATTACCGTAATGACAGCAACCCCCAATAGTATAGAAGAATTGATGAATCGTTTATTACCCTTTTTATAAAAAAGATTAAAAAGGATAAGCATCATAATTAAAATCCAGGCATAAACACCTATGAAGTAGTAAATTAACGGAAACAGAATTAGTGGAACATAAGAGGTTTTATTTTTGAGAAATGTCAAATAAATGTAGAAAAAAAACAGAATCAGAAGAAATCCAAAGTTGAATTCAAGCATGTGGTAATAATGAGTCTGCATCAACAGTAACAAAAAGGGAGGAATTATCATCAACGGTAATGATAATTGAGAATGAGGAAGAAGGTGCTTGTTGATGTGATAAATCAGAATTGCAGGTAAGGTTAGGGTCGTTGCAAGAATTATAACCCCAATTATTGCATGGAAATAAAACTGAGTAAAAAATTTACCTGTAAGTACGAGAAGACCGCCAGGTTGTGTGAAATAATCATCTAAGTAAAATTTTGAAAAAATGAATAGATGATTGTTTTCCTGAAAGAATAAAATGTGGTTAGCAATCCCAAAAAAGTAACTAAATGCAGTTGCAAAAAACAGCAAATTAATAATATAAAAACCTGGATTTTTTAATGTTCTATTCATGTACTCCCTTTTCAATCTTAGCACGTTCTTTCTCATTTTCCAATTTAATCCATCGGGGTGTAGTATCATTCGGATTCCCGGGACTGGATATTAATGGTTTTTTATTTGCAGCTGATTCAAAATCCGTTGGATTAAATTTCACTTTACTTGTTACAAACTCAGGGATATTATAGGATTCCAGCATTTTATTGTAAAAGTTCGGGTTTTGTTGTGGAAGCACAAAAGGTTTTCCGATACTATCCCAGGAATTAATATAGGCAAAATAGGGCCTTGCACTTCTTCCATCTATTCTTTTGCTACTAAAAACAAGCCATTTGCCATTCGATGACCAGGTGTGGTAACTCTCAGTTTTGTTACTGTTTAGTTCCATTTTTTTAAACTTTCCGCTTTGTAGATTTAGCAAATACAGGTCAGCCTCTTCGTGCCATATTGGGAAAGTTCCATAATCAGCCATGGTAAATACGATGAATTTCCCATCCGGAGAAATTCTCGGAAATGAAACACTTTTTTTCATTTCTGAAGCATCAAAAACAAGTTCATCTTTTCCAAATGTCCGGGAAGTTGAATCAAAGGATTTACGAACCAAATTGTAATGTATATCCTTAATATCGTCCAGTGCTAAATTCGAACCAGTTTTTCTACAACCGGCACTACAGAAATATAAATATTTTCCATCGGGCGACCAGGAGGGAAAAGTTTGCAGCGGGTTAATGGAATCTCTTTCTGTTATGTTTATTATTTCATTTGTTTGAGTATCATATAGTATGAGAGAAGAAACCAAATCGAAAACCTCGATACTTCTTTCCTGATGTGCATAAAAATTTTGCCTAACCTGATTTGATGAAAAGGCAACAAATCTACCCCCAGGGTGCCACGAAGGGTACGTAGCTCCTCCCGGCATACTTTCAATTTTTAAATCTGTTTTCAAAATTTGTTGGTCGTCAGCAAAGTAGGTTCCACCTTTTGACCCCCGAATATGAATTAAGAATTTCTCAGGATTGTTTTGGTTAAAAGTATGACAATTCACACAGTTTTTTTCAAGCAATTGATTTTCAACTATTGATGTTTTTTCAAAACTTTCAAGTGAACGTTGTTCAATTTTCATGGTTGACCAATTATAATATCCCGGATGAATTAACCTGTAAACTAAAAAGGGATCAATTTTTTCTTTCGCTACATAAATATAAAATGGATTATATTTTTTAACTTTTTTAGTAGTGTTTTCAGCATAAATTTCTACCTGTATTTTACCACCTATACTGTTTTTAGTTAGTTTTTCCCATTTTCTTTCTGGTATCTGAATCTTTCCATTTGTTGTGTTTACTAAAAATTGATAATTTTCTTTTTTAGAGGAAAATTTAACAGCAACACAATTTTTAGGATAATCAATCATGAAATTAAGTGGTGCAATATTGGGCGGAATTGTAACGCCCTGATAACCTGGTCTTATTTTGGCGTCTCGACTTATTTTCTCTGTGTTGCCATCTGAAAACTTTTGACATCCTCCGAAGAAAATTGTTATTGCTAAAACTATGGTTATATAATTTTTTAGGAAATTCATTAATGACCAAATAATTTATTTAAAGAAGGGTAAATTTATAAAAGAATATACCATCTACAATAATATTTTGCAGATAATACAATGTGTCTTGCCCTGAAATATCTTGACACAAAAACGTCAGGAAAAATGAAAAAAGGGAAAGAAATCATGTTAACAGATTCCATGGAGGGATTTCAGGAGAAAAAAATTAATTATAATGATTACGAAGTAAGTTTTCGCCGATGGCTGGTCATTCAGATAGATTCAGGGAACATGACTTGCCGGGAAGCGCGCGAACGTTTTTCCTTGCCAGCATGGGAATACAAAAAAATTATAAGGCGCTGGCAGGAAAGATATTCCGATGAAATCCACTTATCTTTGCGAGCTATGAGTGCAAAAGAAAGAACAGATGTTAAAGCGTTGGAGAAACGCATCAGGGAACTTGAAGAGCAGTTGAAACGGGCGCAGATGAAGAACGTGGCACTGAACACGATGATTGATATTGCAGAAAACGACTACAAACTCGAAATCAGAAAAAAGTCTGGACCCAAACAGTAGATGTACTGGCGCGCATGTATCCTTTGGTTTCCAAGGCGGTACTATGCGAACTGTTTGGGTTTACCCGCCGGCCTGGTACGACAACAAGAAACGTCAATCCGGGCACCAGATGGAGGAAGTTTTCATATTGAAACAGGTAAAAGAGTTGCGCAAAGAGCACAAGAGGATGGGGGCCGAAAAGCTCCACCGGCTGATGGGGCCGGCCCTACAGGAACATAATATTAAATATGGAAGAGACAAATTTTATTTCCTGCTGCGGGAACATGGCCTGTTGGTCAGGCGGCGCAGGCGCGGGCCTAAAACCACCCATTCGAAGCATTTTTTCCGCAAGTATCCCAACCTGATAAAAGATGCCGGAATAATGAGTTCCGGGCGGTTATGGGTTAGCGACATAACCTACATTCGCACTGAAAAAGGTTTTGTTTACCTCTCGCTTGTTACCGACGCTTATGTTACCGACGCTTATTCCAGAAAAATTGTTGGCTGGTGCCTCTGGCATGACCTTACCAGCGAAGGGGCTTTAAATGCCCTGAAAATGGCCATTTCAGGGGAAGGGGTAAAACAGAACCTTATCCATCATTCCGACCGTGGCATCCAGTATTGCTGTACCGACTATGTGAACTACCTGAAAGGTTCAAATATCAGTATTTCGATGACCGAAAACGGCGACCCGTATGAAAACGCAATAGCTGAGCGGGTTAATGGTATTTTAAAGAATGAATATGATTTAAACGAAACTTACCCGGATTATCATGCAGCCCTGGAAGCAACAAAAGTTGCGGTTTACAAATACAACAACAAACGTCCACACCGCAGCGTGGATTTTATGCTTCCGGTAGATGCGCACAAGGAATCGGGACCACTGAAAAAGCACTGGAAAAAGCGGGAATTTGATACGACAGAGAAATCAGCATCAGAGAATAAAACCGGTAACGAAAACCAGGGATAAAATATGAATTTGCAGGAAAAAACAGGAAGAAGAATTTTATCTGTTCCTTTAATTAGGGATAAGACAGAAAGGAGTAAGCATTTACAGGAATTAAATAAATGCAGGAAAGAATTTGCAGGAATAAAAAATTAAATAGTTTTGTAAATCAGTAAATGCAGAAAAACATTTACACTTATCAGAAATAAAAGTTAAATCTGTCAAGCTATTCCAGGAAAGGACACGTTCGGGTAGCACCCTGACCCACCCGAGTAGCACTTTTTCGCAATTCGAGTAGAGGTTTCGGGTGTCCTGTTGCAGTTTGACCTGCCCGAGTAACAGTTTTTAGGAAAACGAGTAAGAGTTTTGTGCACACGAGTAAAACATTTGAATTCACGAGTTGAAAAAAGGGGTTTCCGCCGGTTGGCAGAAACCCCTTTTTTGCTATTCCATATTGGGTTCGCTATCTTCGTCCGGTTCCCCGGATGATTTTCGGCTGTTTTTGCGCTTCCAGAACTCGCTGGTATAACCTCTCATCCGGTCGGGATTCCGCCAGAACAGATACTTACCGGCCTCGCGCACTTCATCCGCCAGTGCTTTCAGGTGGGTGTAAGCTTTGTCGCAAACGGTATTCGATGCGTTCTGTTCGGCTTTGTCAACGTTAACCAAAATACCTCCCCTATCCTCTCCCAAAAAAAATTGAATATATTTGTTCTTTCTAAATCGGACTTAATGACTACGAGCGAACCGAAAAAAAAGAATCTCGACTTTCTGTGGCAATCCTTTCTTAAAGGTGACGATAAAAGTTTTTCGTTGATTTATCAGCAACACATCGACGGTTTGTTTTTATACGGTTCGAAGCTATGCCCCGACCGCGAATCGATGCGCGATTGTATCCAGGAAATTTTTGTCGATTTGTTTTTGAAACGGAAAAAAAAGAGCGGGGAAATCACCAACCTCAAATCGTACCTGTTTGTTTCGCTTCGCAACTGTATTGGAAAAAAAGCGGAGAAAACCAGGAAGCTGAAATTTATTGACGAGGGGGATGGTGAAAACGGGGGTCCGTTCCAAATTGAATACAGTTTTCTCGACAAATATATTGAACTGGAAATTTCCAATGTAATAAAAAAACAACTGCAATCGAAAATCAATAACCTGCCTTCCCGGCAAAAAGAAATTATCTACCTCAAATTTGAAGAGGAAATGGATTATCCCGATATCGCCCGCATCCTGAAAATATCGGTAGAATCGGCGCGTAAACTGCTTTACAGGGCTTTGCTCACACTCCGAAAAACAGTCGATCCATCATTAGCGCAAACACTTTTCATTATTTTTTTCAAAAAAAATCCGGATTCTCTGCCCATGTTTTAGCTTTTTCCGACTCCTGATAGTAAATTAACAAAGATCAGATTGGAAAAATTTTTAAAATACTTCGAAAACAAGGATTTTGTCCGATGGGTGCTCCGACCCGACGAGCAACTCGAAAAATACTGGAACGATTACCTGGAGAAAAATCCTCAGGAACGGGAAGAAGTGGCATGGGCCCGCTACCTGGTTTCACAACTTCAATCGAAAAAAGAAGCTGATGCTGCCGAAAATGAATCGGTAAATCTGCTTTCAGAAATCATACAGCAAATTGAACGGAGAGAGAAAAAAAGCAACATCAGGAAAATTGCCTTTTCGCTGGCAAGATATGCCGCTGTAGGTATTTTGTTCTTTTTTCTCGGAATAGCTTACTACTACTTTCAAAAGCCCGATTCGTTCAGCGATTTGGCAGAACAAAAATTTTCTGTTCAAAATGAAAACAATGTACAGCTTATTCTCGGAGACGGAAAAAATGTTCACATTAACCAAAAAGAATCGACAATAGAGTACAAGGCAGATGGAAAAATCGTTATCAACAGTCAGGATACATTACCGGCTGAATCGGGCAGGCAACAACAAAAGCTCAATCAACTGGTTATTCCCTTCGGAAAAAACTCATCCATCACATTACCCGATGGAACCATTGCCTATCTGAATGCCGGTTCACGACTGGTTTACCCCAACTTTTTTAAAGGAAAAAAACGGGAAGTAATTCTCGTTGGTGAAGGATTTTTTGACGTGGCCCCCAATGAAAAAATGCCTTTTGTGGTGCAGACAAACGACCTGAACGTGACTGCGTTGGGTACCAAATTCAACCTTTCGGCTTATCCATCCGACAATAGTATCGAAACGGTTCTGGTAGAAGGAGAAGTAAAAATCGACATGAGCGGGCTTCAACCGTTTAAAAACGATTATATCCTGAAACCCAACCAACTGGCCACGTATAACCGAACCAGCGCAGAAACAAAAATCAAACATGTAGATGTAATTAACTATGTTTCCTGGCACGAAGGATACCTCAACTTTGAAAGCTCCGATTTAAGCCGGATTGTTAAAAAGCTCGAACGCTATTACAACATCAATATAATTTTGGATGACCCTATGCTCGGAATTCGCTCCATTACCGGGAAATTGCATTTAAGAGATGAAACGGAATATGTGTTAGAAGTACTGGCAAAAACAGCTTCGGCAAAAATGAAACAATTAAACGAAACAACATATGTACTGATGTAAAAAAAAAAAACCAGACAGTGCTCCACCACTGCCCGGTTTTCAAATAGTTAAATTATTAATAAAACTTGTCAAAAGTATGAAAAATTTACGAATGAGCTACCTCTTCAGGGAAAGGGGTATGAATTTAAAATTAAAAAAAATGAAACTGACATTGCTATTTTCATTTTTGATTTTCTCGACGGTTTGGGCTGAATCCTACTCCCAAACTGTAAGTCTGAACCTCAGGAATGTACCTGTGAAAAAATTTGAAGAACAGTTTGGAGTTGTTGCAGAAATTGCAGAAAACCAGATTGTTTTAAAAAAGAATCCACTTCCCCAGGCTTTTCCGGCACAGCAGCCCGAAAAAAGTGTAACCGGGTTGGTGGCCGACCAACAGGGGCAACCGCTGCCGGGAGTGACAGTGGTTGTAAAAGGAACAACCATAGGTACAGTAACGAATGCGGATGGACAATTTTCACTGGTTTTACCACCCAATGCAGAAACCCTAATGTTTTCTTTTGTGGGTATGAAAGCCCAGGAAGTAGTTATAAACGACAAGACTACATTTGCAATTTTAATGGAAGAAGAAGCGATTGGAATTGAAGAGGTAGTTGCTGTTGGGTATGGAACCCAAAAAAGAGCAAATTTGACCGGTGCCGTTGCTACAGTAGATGTGAGTAAAACGCTGGAAGCACGTCCTTATTCCGATATATCAAAGGCATTGCAGGGAACAGTTCCGGGGTTATCGGTTATTACCAGCAGCGGCAGATTGGGCGCTCAACCTTCAGTGACAATACGTGGTTTGGGGACATTGAGTAATAATGCCACGAGTAATCCGCTGATTGTAGTAGATGGAGTACCTATGGAAGACATTTCATTGTTAAATACGCAGGATATTCAAAATATCTCGGTATTAAAAGATGCAGCTTCCACTTCAATCTACGGCACAAGAGCTGCATTCGGTGTAATTCTGATTACTACCAAATCAGCTCAGGAAGTAGAAGGAGTTTCAGTGAATTATACAAATAACTTTGCTTGGGAAACACCCACGATTTTACCCGACTATCCCGACGTGCCCAGTCAGTTAAAAGCGCTAATTGAGGCCAATGAACGTGCGGGACTCGCAAACGAGTTGTTTGGTATGTATCTGGATGAAATATTGCCATACGCCGAAATGTGGAAAGAACAAAACAATGGCAGGAAAGCCGGATATCGTGAAATGGTGCTGGGACACAGTGATGCACTTACCGACAATTCGAAACCGTTAGGTGATTTTATACTGGATAACAATGGTGTAGGAATGTATTTTGCCGATTGGGATATGAAGAATATCATGTTCAGGCAATGGAAACCTTCGCAGAGCCATAATTTGTCTGTACAGGGTACAAGTGGAAAAACATCCTACTATATGTCGTTAGGACATAATCACGATGAGGGAGTGATGGAGTTTTACCCTGAAAAACTAAATAAATGGACCGCCATGCTGAATGTTTCTACAAATGTGAGAGAGTGGTTGCAGGTGGGTGCGCGTTACAATTACAGTAACAAAGATTTTCAAGGCCCGGCGACCAGGAGAACTACCTACCAGTATATGTGGCGTTGGGGAAGCTTCTTCGGTCCCTACGGAACCTATGAGGGAACAGATTTCCGAAATGACATAGCCTATCGTAAACAAGCAGGTGACTGGACAGATAATAACAGTTTCGTGCGCATGGGTGCTTTTGCAAAGATTACGCCTGTCAAAGGATTAACGCTGAATGCTGATTACACTCATAATGTGGAAAATTATACCTATAAGGCAGCCTATATTCCATTAAGCGGTTGGAACTCCTGGGGCGGAGCCATTACAGAACCCATTAATTTCATCAGCAGTTCGTGGCTGGAACAACAATCAAGTCAAAGTAAATCTTTTGCCCTTAATGTTTATGGCAATTATGAAATTAGTGTAGCCGACAACCACAATTTCAACATTATGGTGGGTACCAACGCGGAAAGTGGTACCTATTTCAATCATTATTCCGAAAGGGATGATCTGCTTGATTACAAACTACCGGAGTTCGACCTGGCCACAGGAGCGCAATATGTGGATGGTGCAAACTCACACTGGGCTACTGCAGGCTATTTCGGTCGTCTCAATTATGATTACAAAGGAATCTGGTTGTTTGAACTGAACGGGCGCTATGATGGGTCATCCCGTTTTCCTGCGAATGATCGATGGGCTTTTTTCCCTTCAGCATCGGCCGGTTACAGGATTAGTGAAGAAGCTTTTTTTGAACCGATACGTGAAGTGATTAGCCATGCTAAGTTACGTGCTTCTTACGGGGAGATAGGTAACCAGGCTGTAGGCAGTAACATGTATCTGGCAACTATGGCAAAAAGATCGCTGAACAGCACTTACTGGTTAGCTGATGATGGAACAAAAGTGGTGGCGTATGATTTACCCAAATTGGTCTCTTCAACACTGAAATGGGAACGTATTCAAACATTGGATTTTGGAGCTGATTTAGGCTTTATTAATAACGAATTGAATCTCTCTTTCGATTGGTATCAGAGAACCACGAAAGATATGCTGGCCCCGGGTCAGACTATGCCTCAGGTGCTCGGCGCCAGTGCGCCATACGTCAATGCCGGCACTCTGAGGACTCGTGGATGGGAGCTGAGCGTTGACTGGAGGCATCGTTTTAACCAGTTGGTGGTTTACGCCAACGCTAATGTCGGTGACTTTATGACCGATGTTGTGAAATGGGAGAATGAAACTAAATTATTAAATCAGAATTATAGCGGTAAAAGATATGGCGATATCTGGGGATTTGAAACAGACCGCTACTTCACAGAAGATGATTTTAATGCTGACGGAAGTTACAAAACCGGGATCGCATCGCAGGAAGACCTGGAACAAGGTACTTTTATTTTTGGTCCAGGTGACATAAAATTCAAAGATATAGATGGAAGTGGGGTGATTGACGGTGGAAAAGGAACAGCCGATGATCACGGAGATTTAAAAGTGATTGGTAATTTCACGCCACGGTATCAGTATGGCTTTCGTTTAGGAGGCGAATGGAAGGGATTTGATCTGGACATGTTCTTCCAGGGCGTCGGCAAACGTGCTGTCTGGACACAGAGTGCTTTTGTGATGCCTATGATGCGTGGAGCTGATGCTATTTATGCAAATCAAACCAACTACTGGACCGAAGAAAATCCGGATGCAAATGCCGATTATCCGCGTCTGTTCCCGGGGAATGCCGGCAGAGGAACTATCTCTGTGCTTGAATTGGGGAATCACAACTTCTATCCACAGACCAAGTACATCGTAAATATGGCCTATCTGCGATTTAAAAACCTCACTCTGGGGTATTCATTACCTGCCAATATTGCATCAAAAATATATATGCAGAAAACAAGAGTTTACTTCAGTGCAAATAATTTAATGGAATTAATCAACAAAAGCAATGCACCAGTCGACCCGGAAGTGAACGATAAGGAAGAAGGTGCCAGCCTGGGTAATGCGACGTGGGGAAGAATTGATCCGATGTACCGAACAATTTCTTTAGGTGTTCAGTTGACATTCTAAATTTTTAAATATCTTAAATAAAATAAACATGAAAAAATTAAATATTACCTGCATAGTCTCGTTAGTCATACTGTTTTCGGCATGCAGCGATTTCCTGGACAAAGGGCCACTGGATACATTTACCAATGATAACTTCTGGACAAGTGAAAATAATATTAAAGGATATGCCAATACATTTTATCAGGATTTTACAGGTTATGGAAATGCCGGTGGCGGAGGACTATTCTACTTCAGAACTTTATCCGATGATCAAGCCGGCAACAGTTTTGCCGACTGGACTTACCAGAACGTTCCGGCAAGCAGCACCACCTGGAGAGATGGATGGATAGAGATACGAAGGGCCCATATTCTATTAGAAAATGTGGATAAAGCAGATATGAGCGAGGAAGCAAAAAATCACTGGAAAGGGGTAGGTCGGTTAATGCGGGCCTGGCATTATTATCAATTGATACGCAGCTATGGCGATTTACCATGGGTTGATAAATCCCTTGACATTACAGATGAAGGATATCTGTATGGGGCCCGGGAGAACAGAGACATAGTGATGGAAAAAGTGCTTGATGATCTTAATTTTGCATGTGAAAACATGTATGATAATGCATCCAAAATAACTTTCAACCGGAATGTTGCTTATGCGATGAAAGCTGAGATCACACTCTTTGAAGGTACCTTCCGCAAATACCGTGAAGCAGAAGATGGTCAATCAGCTCCTGATATGACCGGAGCCAACAAGTTCCTGAATGAATCCAAGAGTGCTGCAGCCTATTTAATGGGTAAGAATTTCACATTGAACAGTTCTTATCAGGGAAATTATAACTCCACTGACCTGGCTACCAACCCGGAAATGATCTTTTACAAGGCTTATAAACAAAATGTATTGCATCATTCACTAATAGCTTATATCAGTTCTTCAACTCAATTGAGCGGAATGACAAAAAATGCTTTTGAATCATATTTGTTTAATGACGGCAAACCGTTGGCATTTACTGCCCTTGATAGTGACGATGCCGCAAAGATGTATGTGGGTACAAAAATAATTGCAGGTGAAGAGGTACCTGATACCGTACTTTCTATTACCCATATGTTGGCTGTTCGAGATAAGCGACTGTCAGAAACAATCGACACCGCACTATGCTATGTTGACCGCGGTTTTACACGTTTTGGAAACGGAATTTCCATGACCTCTTCCACCGGCTACGGAGTAAGTAAGTATGATAACAAAAGTCTCGATAATTTGTATAGGAATCAGACAAGTCAGAATTTTACACATGCTCCCATATTCTGGTTGTCTGTGGTTTATTTGCAATACGCTGAAGCATGTGCTGAACTGGGGAATATCACCCAAAATGATCTGGATGATTCAGTTAATAAACTAAGAGAAAGAGCAGGACTCCCCCCTTTGACACTTAATGTTGGTTTCTCTGATCCTGCAAATAATATGAATGTAAGTGATTTAATCTGGGAGATTCGACGTGAGCGTCGTACCGAGCTTATGTTTGATAACTGGACTCGTTACTGGGATATGATTCGCTGGCATCAGCTCGATAAGCTGGATTCATCTGAACATCCTGATATTTTACTGGGTGCCAATATTGTTGATGATCCTTATAACGCTGCTGTGAACAAAGTGGGTAATTATATTGATGGGAGTAAGGATAAAATTCGTGTTTATGAACCCAAACATTACTGGTATCCGATACCATCAGATCAGATCTCTTTGAATCCACAACTATCACAAAACCCAGGCTGGAATGATTGAAAAATAGATTTTTATTAGAAAAGAGGGAGATCTCCCTCTTTTCTAATAAAAAATGATATCAAGAAATTTTGACTATCTGACTTAGTGTAGAAATCATATCGTGATTTTGCAAAATAATACCAATTTGGTACCTGGATATTTTGTTTCATTAACATTTTTTTAAACACAATTCATTCTGTATCTGGCCTGCGTGTCTATTTCAAATAAATATTTCCACATATCAGAAATAACCAGTTTAATCTGTCGGGCTATTTCAGGAAGGGTTG
>Ga0334898_1001620_pt1 | contig 23815 bp, 23 predicted proteins | sample GraSluR3_MG_10_FD_207228 | JGI IMG/M metagenome (GOLD analysis project Ga0334898, IMG submission 207228) | Sludge microbial communities from methane-producing bioreactor in Wageningen University, Netherlands - Granular Sludge_3_08-R3 | ecosystem: Engineered > Bioreactor > Anaerobic >... | reverse complement strand
ATATTCAAGATGAATATATTAAAAAAGATTTATCTGAAAGATGGAATGATTTTGGTGAATTTAAGATACAAAGAGATTTATATAGTGCATTCATTATAATGTGTACTAAAAGCAATTTAAAAGAAAATGATAAAGATTTATGCAAAGAAGAATTTGAAAACTTTAAAATTAAACATGATGAAGAAATTAAAAGAATAAAAAACAGTGATAATAAATTAATATCCAGTATGGGGATATAAAATCCATATAGGTTTTGACATGAGCCTAATACTATCGTTAATTCATTCATTAGAGTGATTGGTAGTGAAAGTCTATCTAAAACAAATTAGTATTTATATGTTGTAATAATCCTAGAGGTTATGAGAGTATAAAAGAAATTTGTATAGGATAGAACCCCGCTGCTTTAGCTGCGGGAGTGTCAGTTTAGATTTTCTATATAATTTTTTGTTCAAAAAAATAAAAATGAGGTGAAAGATTATGAATGAAGGAATTATTGAAAAAAGTTTAAATCTAATAAAAAAAGTTGATTCATTAGTATTAAGTACTATTGATTACGAAGGATATCCTAACACAAAAGCTATGTTGAAATTAGAAAATAAAAACTTTGATTATTTTTATCTCAGTACTAATACTTCATCAACAAAAGTGAAACATATTATAAGGAATCCAAAAGCTACAGTTTATTTTTATGACGAAAAAAATTTTATCGGTTTAGAGTTAATCGGAAAAATAGTAATTATTAATGATGAAATTATTAAATCAAAATTATGGAAAGAAGAATTTAAAATATTTTATAAAGAGGGGAAAGATGATCCGGATTATTGTATATTAAAATTTATACCTGAGAAAGGAAATTACTATGAAAATTTAAAAAATTATGATTTTAAATTAAGATAAAAGGAGAATTTATGTTTGAATATACAATTTGTTTTATAAAAAGAGGAAATCAAATCTTATTATTAAATAGAGAAAAAACTTCTGGTTGGATGGGAAGTTGGAATGGAGTTGGCGGAAAAATTGAAAAAGGAGAAACTCCATATAATTCAATAATAAGAGAAGTAGTTGAAGAAACAGGAATAAAATTGTTAGAAGCTGAATATAAAGGTGATGTAACTTGGGAAAATAACGGAAAAGATTTTGGTGGAATGTATGTTTTTCTTGCTGTAGTTCCTACAAATTTTGAATATAAAACTCCAAAAAAAGTTGAAGAAGGAATATTAGATTGGAAAAATATTGAATGGATTTTACACCCTAAAAATACAGGAATAGCTTTAAATATACCGAAATTTTTACCAAAAATTTTAGAAAACGATGAAATTTACGAACATAGATGTTATTTTGAAAATGATCATTTAAAAAAAGTGGAAATAGTAAGAGAAATAAAAGGAGAATAATATGGAATTAATTTTAAAACATTTTAACGAACTGTCTCTTGAAGAGTTATATGATATTTTAAGATTGAGAAATGAAGTATTTATTTTAGAACAAAATTGTTTTTATTTAGATTGTGATGGCAAAGATAAAAATGCTCATCATTTATTTTTGAAAGAAGACGATAAAATAGTCGCTTATTTAAGAATATTGAATAAAGGAGTTTCTTATCCTGAAAATTCAATAGGTAGAGTTATAGTCACTAAAAGTTTTAGAGGACAAAACATTTCAAATTTAATTATTGAAAAAGCTATAAAATTTATTGAAACAGAATTAAAAGGCACAGAAATAAGAATATCAGCTCAGGCACACCTTCAAAAATTATATGGGAAATTAGGATTTAAAACAGTATCTGAAGAATATCTTGAAGATGATATACCACATGTTCAGATGTTATATAAAAAAATAACCCCTTAAGGGTTATTTTTTTATTGGCATTTTAAACAAAGTTAATTTTTTATTTTTTAATTATATTTTTGACAATATTTTTGATATAATTAATAAAAAAATAAAAAATATAAAAAGGGGATTGAAAATGAGAAAAATATTTTTTGTTTTATTAATTATTTTATTGTTAATTAGTTTTTCTGGATGTGTTTTAATTCCTATTCAAGGTTCTTTGTTAAAACCTTATCTTATTAGAACAGCTGAAGATTTAGAAAAAGTTAAATTAAATCGTGAAAGTCATTATAAGCAAATTGCAGATATAGATTTATCTGAATATGAAAATTGGGAGTCTATTAAAAGTTTTTCTGGAAGATATGATGGAAATGGATTTAAAATTACCAATTTAAAAATTAATAAAAAAAGCGATTATACAGGACTATTTACTTCTATTAGTTCTTCAGGCGAAATTTTAAATGTGGTAATTGAAAATATTGATATAAAAGGAAATTATTACGTTGGCGGAATAGCAGGATGGAATTCTGGGAAAATATGGAATTCAAAAGCAAGTGGAAATATTAACGGAAATTCTTCTGTAGGAGGAATTGCTGGATATAATATAGGAGAAATTATTAATTCTGAAGTAAATGGAAATATTTACGGGAGTTTTCAAGTAGGCGGTGTAGTAGGATATAATCATGCGAAATATTGGATAGGAGAAAAAAAAGATTTTTTTGGTGTTGTCAAAAACTGTTATTCTGAAGTTATTGTAGAGGGTTATGAAAATATTGGAGCGTTAATTGGAGAAAATACAGGAATAGCTGAAAATAATAGAGCAAATGGAAAGGCGATAGGAAAAAATTATGTGGGAGGTTTAATAGGTTATGCATTAAGAAATGTCACAAAAAATAATATGTCAAATGTAGAAGTTAAAGCGACTGGAAAAGATGTGGGCGGATTAATAGGATTAACAAGTGCTTCGATTGAAAATTCTTATGCAATAGGAGATGTAACCGGTTCAGAAAATGTTGGAGGTTTAGTAGGTAAATTGATTTCTAGTCGTATAGTTAATTCTTTTTCAAATAACACAGTAACTGGAGAAAAAGTTTTAGGGGGGGTTATAGGATATAGTTCTCATGGGGTTATTAAAAATTGCTATAGTGTGGGAGCAGTCAAATCATTTTCTGATACAGATGAAAAAGGTGCTTTCTTTGGTATTGGTTTTGTAATAATTGAAAATTCTTATTATGATTTAGAAAAATCTGAAACATCTGACGAATATGCTATAGGTAAAAGCACTTTGGAGATGATGAAAAAAGAAACTTTTGTTGAATGGGATTTTGAAAGTATTTGGGATATAAATGAAAGAAAAAGTTATCCGTTTTTAAGGGAGGTAATTTAATGAAAAAAATAATGTTTTTTTTGATAATCTCTTTATTTATCTTATTAAATTTTTCTGGTTGTTTTCTTGGAACATATAATAATCCAATCAAAATTTTGAATGCGGAAGATTTATTGCGTATAAACAGAGAACACTTCAGAAGAGCTTATTATAGACAAGAATCAGATATTGATTTGTCTGAATACGATAATTGGATTCCAATAGATTTATCAAATGCTTTTTTTGATGGAAATGGATATAAAATAAAAAATTTAACTATAAATGATGAATTTGGGGATTATCAAGGGTTATTTGGGAGAGTATATTATGATAGTGCTATAGAAAATGTTTATTTAGAAAATATTTCAATTGTTGGCGGTAATTATGTGGGTGGTTTAGCTGCTTTAAATAGCGGAAGAATTTCTAATTGCTACGTTACTGGGAAAATACAAGGAAATAAAATAGTTGGTGGGATTGTTGGAATTAACAATTATAAATTATCTGACTCATTTTCAAATATTGAAGTTTTAGGTAAGTCTAATATAGGCGGAATGGTTGGATATAATAGAGATACTGTTATTAATTCATACTCTATTTCTAAAGTTATTGGCGATGAATCAACTGGCGGATTGATAGGTTATAATGAAAATGGAATAATAGAAAATTCTTATTATGATTTAAACACTTCTTTTCAAAATGATTTTGGGAAAGGTGAAGGTAAAACAACAGAACAAATGATGAAAAGAGAAACTTATGTTGAGTGGGATTTTGATTTTATTTGGGGAATTCAAGAGAATACAACATATCCTTATTTCAAAAGAACAGTTCAAAAATTTTCATTAGAAATAAGACTTGAGCCTAACTACGGAGGGGAAATTTTTTATTTAAATAGATTATACGAAGTAGCAGAAAAAGTTGAAATAAAAGCATATCCAGAGGAAAATTTTAAATATTGGACTGATGCAAAAGGAAAAGTTTTATCTTACGATAATCCTTTCATATTTAATATGCCGCAAAAAGATTATGTATTAACCGCAAATTTTGAATATAAATTTAGTGGAGGAAACGGAACAAGAAATAATCCATATTTAATTTCAACTTCTAAAGATCTAGAAAATGTGAAATATAATTATAACAAATATTTTAAACAAATAGCAGATATTGATTTATCTAAATATGAAAATTGGGAAGCTATAGGACTTATAAGAATATTTAATGGAAATTATGATGGGAATAATCATAAAATAAGTAATCTAAAAATACAGAATAAACCATATAAAGGTTTATTTTCACAAATAGGAGTAAATGGCGAAATAAAAAATTTAATTCTTGAAAATATGGAATATTATAGTAAGAGCAATTTATCAAATACTATTGGAGTATTAGCGAGTGAAAATTACGGAAAAATTTTAAACGTAGAAATAATAAATTCAAGTATAACGGCAGATAGGCCTTATGTTAAAATGGTTGGTGGAGTTGCTGGTTACAATGCAGGAATTATAGAAAATGTAAAATTTGAAGGGGATATAAAAGGCTTAAATCTTGTAGGCGGAGTTGTTGGATTAAATGAAGGTCGCTTAATAAATGTGAATGCAGTTGGAGATATTTTAGGAAATGAAAATATTGGTGGAGTAGTCGGAATGAACAATATGGACTATTATCGCACTTATATGTTAAATGCATATGCTTCAGGAACAGTTACAGGAAAAAATAATGTTGGAGGGCTTGTTGGTTCTAATGGAATTAGTATAAGGAATTCTTATTCAAGTTCATTAGTTACAGGAGAATCTAATACAGGAGGATTAATCGGAAATAATATAAAAGGAAATATACGAAATTCTTATTATGATAATGAAGTATCAGGTCAAAGTGATATAGAGAAAGGAGAAGGAAAAACAACAGAGCAAATGATGAAAAAATCGACATATAATAGATGGGATTTTAAAAATATTTGGGAAATAATAGAAAACGAAACTTACCCATTCTTTAAATATGAAAAATAAAAAATATAAAAAGGGGATTGAAAATGAGAAAAATATTTTTTATTTTATTAATTGCTTTATTGTTAATTAGTTTTTCCGGTTGTATTTTATTATACGAAAAAGGATCATTGCAAAATCCTTATCTTGTAAGTACTGCTGAAGATTTAGATAATGTTAGATTAAATCTTGAAGCTCACTATAAGCAAATTGCAGATATAGATTTATCTGAATATGAAAATTGGGATCCTATAGGTAATTATATTGGCTTTTCTGGAAGTTATAATGGATATGGATTTAAAATTAACAATTTAAAAAGCCTCAATAGAATAGATAATGTAGGATTATTTAGTATAGTTAGATTTTCTGGAGTAATTGAAAATGTAGTAATTGAAAATACTGATATAATTGCAAATCGCTCTTGTGCTGGTGGAATTGCTGGATATAATTATGGCAAAATATCAAATTCAAAAGTGACTGGAAATATTACTGGAAACTCTTATGTTGGTGGAATAGTAGGAAGAAACTCAGGAAATATATCAGAATGTTATACTGAAATTCTTGTTGAAGCAAATAATTATGTGGGAGGTTTAATTGGACAAAATAGAGGAGTAGCTAGGAATAATAACTCTTATGGAAAAATAAACGCTTCAAGTAGATATGTAGGAGGTTTAATTGGACAAAATTCAGGTAGGGTTGAAAACAACATTTCAAACGCAGAAGTGAGTGGGGCGTGGGATTATATAGGAGGTTTAATTGGACAAAATTCAGGTAGGGTTAAAAATAACGTTTCAAGCGGAAAAGTGATTGGTTTGAGATACGTTGGTGGATTAATTGGATTATCTGAAGAAAATATTATAAAAAGCAATTACTCTGATGTTACAGTAACAGGAAGTGATTATATTGGAGGATTAGTTGGCCGTTCAAAGTCTCCAATTGAAAATTCTTATGCTTTAGGAGATGTTTTTGGGTTGAATTATATTGGAGGATTAGTTGGTTATAATGATTTAAATCATATAATAAATTCTTACTCTAATAATAATGTTACAGGAAGAAATTATTTAGGAGGATTTGTAGGATATAATTTCCTTGGAGCTATAAAAAATTGTTATAGTACAGGAGAAATTAAATCTCTTTCTGAAAAAGACGAAAAAGGTGCTTTCTTAGGTTTTGATTATTATAAAAGTGGAGTGATAGAAAATTCTTATTATGATTTAGAAAAATGTGAAATATATGATGAATACGCTATAGGTAAGAGTTCAATAGAAATGAAGAAGAAAGAAACTTTTGTTGGATGGGATTTTGAAACTATTTGGGATATAGTAGAAAACGAAACTTATCCATTCTTTAAATATGAAAAATAAAAAATACAACAGGAGGGAGAAATGAGAAAAATATTTTTTGTTTTATTAATTATTTTATTGTTAATTAGTTTTTCCGGATGTGTTTTAATTCCTATTCAAGGTTCTTTGTTAAATCCTTATCTTATTAGAACTGCTAAAGATTTAGATAATGTTAGATTAAATCTTAAAAGTCATTATAAGCAAGTTGCAGATATAGATTTATCTGAATATGAAAATTGGGAACCTATTGAATGGTTTTCTGGAAGATATGATGGAAGAGGATTTAAAATTACCAATTTAAAAATTAATAAAACAAGCAATTATACAGGACTATTTAAACATATTACTACTTCTGGTGAAATTTTAAATGTAGTAATTGAAAGTGTTGATATTACCGGAAATTCTTCTGTAGGAGGAATTGCTGGATATAATTCTGGCAAAATATCAAACTCAAAAGTAAGTGGAAATATTAATGGGAATTCTTCTGTAGGAGGAATTGCTGGAGATAATTCTGGCAAAATATCAAACTCAAAAGTAAGTGAAAATATTAATGGGAATTCTTCTGTAGGAGGAATTGCTGGATATAATTCTGGCGAAGTATCAAATTCAAAAGCAAGTGTTGATATTACCGGGAATTCTTCTGTAGGTGGATTAATTGGAGAAAACAGAGGAGAAGTATCAAATTCAAAAGTAAGTGGAAATATTACCGGGGAATCTTCTGTAGGTGGATTAATTGGAGAAAATAAAGGAGAAGTATCAATTTCAGAAGCAAGTGGAAATATTACCGGGAATTCTTCTGTAGGTGGATTAATTGGAGAAAATAGAGGAGAAGTATCAAATTCAAAAGTAAGTGGAAATATTACCGGGGAATCTTCTGTAGGAGGAATTGTAGGGATAAATTCAGGAGATATATCGGAATGTTATGCTGAAATTCTTGTTGAAGCAAATAATTATGTTGGAGGTTTAATAGGAAAAAATACCGGTATAGTTGAAAATAACATTTCAAACGCAGAAGTGAAAGGTATGAGGGATTATGTTGGAGGTTTAATAGGAGAAAATACCGGTATAGTTGAAAATAATATTTCAAGCGGAGAAGTGAGTGGCACGAGATATGTTGGAGGTTTAATAGGATTATCTAAAGAAAATATTATAAAAAATAATTACTCTGATGTTACAGTAACAGGAAGCAATTATATTGGAGGATTAGTTGGTTATTCAAACTCTCCAATTGAAAATTCTTATGCTTTAGGAGATGTTTTTGGGTGGGATTATATTGGAGGATTTGTAGGCTTTAATGACGATAATCTCATAATAAATTCTTATTCTCATAATAAGGTTACAGGTAGAAATTATTTAGGCGGATTTGTAGGATATAATTTTCTTGGAGCTATAAAAAATTGTTATAGTACAGGAGAAATTAAACCTCTTTCTGAAAAAGACGAAAAAGGTGCTTTCTTAGGTATTGATTATTATAAAAGTGGAATGATAGAAAAGTCATATTATGATTTAGAAAAATATGAAATATATGATGAATATGCTATAGGTAAGAGCACAATAGAAATGAAGCAGAAAGAAACTTTTGATGGTTGGGATTTTGAAACTATTTGGGATATAGATGAAGGAAAAAGCTACCCATTTTTAAGGGAAAATTTAAATTAATAAAATAATATTTTTTGCAATAAAACATGAAGTTTAGTATCTGCGGGTAAAAAAACATTAGCTCTGTACTTATTATTTAAAAGAAATTGATATATATATTTTTTTTCGAATCTGGAAATTGGATTCCAACAAATTTTAAAAATATCAACTATGATAGAAATAATTTAAAAATAAAAAGGGGGATTTAAAATGAGAAAAATATTTTTCGTCTTATTAATTATTTTAGTATTAATTAATTTTTCTGGATGTTTTATAGATCTTGAAGAACCTCAAGAACCTCAAGAACCTCAAAAAATTATTTATTATATAAGTACTGCAGAAGAATTGTATAACCTAAGATACATTAATAACAGACATTATAAGCAAATTGCAGATATAGATTTATCAGAGTATGAAAATTGGATACCAATTGGTGATAAAAAGCCTTTTTCAGGGAGTTATGATGGAAATGGTTTTAAAATAACAAATTTAAAAATTAATACTAAAGAATTAGATAATGTAGGATTATTTAGCGAAGTGACGAGATTTTCAAAAATATCAAATGTAACTCTTGAAAATGTTGATATAAAAGGAAACAATTATGTTGGCGGAATAGTAGGAAGAAATTTAGGAGAAATATCTAATTCAAAAGTTTCTGGGATTATTAGTGGAAAAAATTTTGTTGGAGGTATAACTGGTTATAATTATAGAATTATAACAGAGTGTTACGCTGAAATTCTTATTGAAGCATATAATTATATTGGCGGTTTAACGGGAGAAAATAGAGGGATAGTTGAAAATAACAATTCAAATGGAAAAATTAGAGGAAATGATTATGTTGGCGGTTTAATAGGACTAAATACAGGTACAGTTGAAAATAGCATTTCAAATGGAGAAGTGCACGGAAATATATATGTTGGTGGTTTAATAGGAAATACAAGAAAAAATATTTTAAAAAATAATTTTTCAGATGTTAAAGTTATAGGAAGAGACAATATTGGTGGATTAATAGGGTATTCGAGTTCTCGGATTGAAAATTCTTATGCTTTAGGAAATGTTATAGGAAGAAATTATATAGGTGGATTAATAGGTTATATTGAAAAAAATAGTGTAGTAAACTCTTATTCTGAAAATAATGTTACAGGCACAAGTAATTTAGGTGGATTTGTAGGATATAATAATTATGGAATTATAAAAAATTGTTATAGTGTAGGAGAAGTTAAATCCAATTTTGTAACTTCTTCAAAAGGAGGATTTTTAGGTATTAATCTTGAAGAAATAGGAATAATAGAAAAATCATATTATAATTTAGAAAAATCTGAAATATCTGATAAATATGCTGAAGGTAAAAGCACAATAGAAATGAAGAAAAAAGAAACTTTTATTGGATGGGATTTTGAAAATATTTGGGATATAGATGAGGGGAAAAGCTACCCATTTTTAAGGAGTGAAAATTAATGAAAAAAATGATGTTTTTTTTGATATTAATTTTATTTATTATTTTAAATTTTTCTGGATGTATTGGAACTTGGAATAATCCAATACAAATTTTTACTGCAGAAGATTTGATAAAAATGAGTAAAACATACCATCATAAGCAAACATATTATATTCAAGAAAATGATATAGATTTATCTGAATACGATAATTGGATTCCATTAAGTTTAGAAGAATATGTTTACTATAATGGAAATGGGTTTAAGATAAAAAATTTAACTATAAATGATGATTTTGGAGATTATCAGGGCTTATTTAGTGTAATTTGTAATTATAGTTATGTATATAATCTTCATTTAGAAAACGTATCGATTAAAGGCGGACATTTTGTTGGAGGAATTGCAGGTTTAAATGAAGGTTCAATATCTAATTGTTATGTTTCTGGGAAAATTGAAGGTAAGAAAAATGTTGGTGGGATTGCAGGTTTTAATAAAAGTTTAATAAAGAGTTCTGATGTAAATATAATTATTTCAGCTATAGAAAATGTAGGTGGAATTACTGGAGTAAATTTATCAAAGAAACAAAATCGGGATTATAATTTTTCAAATCTATCGTCTTCTGGAGAAATTAACGCAGAAATTAATATTGGAGGAATAGTTGGTTTAAATATAGGAGATGTATCAAATTCTACATCAAAAATGAAAGTGAATGGAGAATCCAATATAGGTGGATTAGTTGGAGTTAATGAAAGTGAAGTAATCAACTCTTACTCAGTTACAAATGTAGTTGGAAATGAATCGACGGGCGGATTGATTGGAGTTAATAAGGGTAAAGTAATTAATTCCTATTCAGGAGCAGATGTTGCGGGAGATGAATCGACAGGCGGATTGGTTGGGGTTAATGAAAGTGAAGTAATCAACTCCTACTCAGTTGCAAGTGTTGAAGGAAATAAATTAACAGGCGGATTAATTGGAATTAATAAGGGTAAAGTAATTAATTCCTACTCAATAGCAAAAGTTGAGGGGAATGAATCGACAGGCGGATTGATTGGCGTTAATGAAGATGGAATAATCGAAAATTCTTATTATGATTTGATTACTTCACTTCAAAATGATATTGGAAAAGGCGAAGGTAAAACAACAGAGCAGATGATGAAAAAAGAAACTTTTATTGAATGGGATTTTGATTTTATATGGGGAATACAAGAAAATAAATCATATCCTTATTTTAAAGACACGGTACAAAAATTTTCATTAGAAATAAAAATTGAACATGAATATGGAGGAGAAATTTTTTATTTAAATAGGTTATACGAAGCAGGAGAAATTGTTGAAATAAGAGCATATCCAGAAGAAAATTTTAAGTATTGGATAGATGAAAAAGGAAAAATTGTATCTGTCGAAAATCCTATTAATTTTATTATGCCAGAAAAAAATTTTATTCTGACAGCAAAATTTGAATATAATTTTAGCGGCGGTAAAGGTACAATTGAAGAACCTTATTTAATATCGAATGCTAAAGATTTAGAAAATATAAATTATAATTACGATAAACATTTTAAGCAAGTTACAGATATAGACTTATCTGAAAATGAAAATTGGAATCCAATAGGAATTTTAACAAAAATTGAAAAATTAGATATTAAGTTTTTTATAAAAGGATTTGAAGGAACTTACGATGGTAATAATTATAAAATAAGTAATATAAAAATTAATGATAATTCTTTAAAAGGATTATTTGCAAGATTAGAAGAAAATGCTGAAGTAAAAAATTTAACACTAGAAAACATAGAATATTTAGGATTAGTAGGTGCAGGAGGAGGATTAGTTGTAAATAATTATGGGAAAATTTCAAATGTAAAAATATTAAATTCATTTATAGAAGGTTTTAATACAATTGGAGGAATTGTTGGTTATAATGAAGGAACTATAATTAATTCGTGTTTTGAAGGCAATATAAAAGGAAATAGACTAGTAGGAGGGTTAGTCGGAAATAATAAAGGGCGATTAATTAATATAAGTGCTTCAGGAAATATTTTAGGAGTTATAAGGGTAGGGGGATTAGTGGGACAAAATATTAACAATGCTTATATATTTAATGCATATTCTTCGGGAATAGTTACAGGAAATGACTTTGTAGGTGGATTAATTGGAGATAATGAGGGCGAAGTACATAATTCTTATTCAAGTTCATTAGTTACAGGAGAATCTAATACAGGAGGATTGATTGGAGTTAATAATAAAAATGGTGGAATAATAAGTTCATATTATGATAATGAAGTATCAGGACAAAATGATACTGGAAAAGGAGAAGGAAAAACAACAGAGCAAATGATGAAAAAAGAAACTTATGATGATTGGGATTTTAAAAATATTTGGGAAATAGTAGAAAATGAAACTTACCCATTCTTTAAATACGAAAAATAAAATTATTAAAAGTCTATCAAAATTTTGATAGACTTTTCTGGTTCTATGTAAAAAAAGTGGTTCATAATAATTTATAGTCAGTTGGTCAGGAAAATCATATAAAGCCTAAAAGTTGAAAGGAAAAGCTTTTCTAAAAACAGTTTTGAAATTTTTAATGTATTTCCTATTCAACTGACCAACTTTCTGCTATCCAACTAATAATTTTATCTGATGTTTAGCACTTTGTTAATATAAAAGTTTAATGTTTTTGCTTTTTCATTTCAACTTATTAGAACTATCAACGAATATTAAAAAACAGATTTATGATTTTCCATAAATTATCTATAAAATATGAATGTTGTCATAAGTACTGTAACGCCGTGCCAAAATTCATCGTGGTTGTTGCACTACATTAAAAACCTCTCTAAATAATCAAGAGAGAAATTAATTTAAAGTTTTTTTAATAATAATTTACTAAAAATTTTCTAAGTAAAACTCCACAAAAAGATATATAGAATCACTTTTCTTATAAAAATTACAAAAATTTCTTGACATATATAATAAAAACATATATAATAAATAATGATATATATAAAATTAGGAGGTGTTTTAAAATGAAATTAGCAATTCCAGTATTAGAAAACAAAGGAGAACAAAGTCCAATTTCAGAACATTTTGGTCATGCTGATTATTTCGCTTTTGCTGAAATAAATGATGGAAATTATGAAATTAATGTAATAGAAAATCCTATGGCAGAAACACATGAACCAGGACAAATTCCATCTTTTATGAAAGAAAATAATGTTGATGTTATGGTTGTAAGAGGAATAGGTGGAAGAGCTATACAATTTTTTTCGGATTTAGGCATTCAAATTTATAGAGGTGCTTCGGGTTCTGTAAAGGAAATTGTAGAAGAATATATAAAAGGAAATGTGGAAGATAAAGAATATGAAGTTCAAGATAAACATCATCACAACGGACATTGAGGTGTGATGATGCCGAGAAATGGAAAAAGAGGCGGAGGTTTTCATGGGAAAGGGTGGTTGTTAAATGCGTATATGCTTTTAATAATAGCTGAAGAACCTTCTCATGGTTATAAAATAGCAGAAAAATTAATTGAATATGGGATAGATCTTCCAGGGATTTCTAATAAAGGAAGAATATATAGATTTCTTGCAGATTTAGAAACATCAGGAATGATTGAATTTGATTGGGATACAACCTCTTCACCACCTAAAAAAATTTATAAGATAACTTTATCAGGTAAAAAATATTTAGAAGATATAAAAGTGGAAATGACTCATTTAAAATCAAATATAGAGAAGTTTATTAGTAAAATAAATAATTTAAACGGTTAGAATTTTTTCTAATCGTTTATTTTTATGATTTAAACGTTTAATATGCTTTAATTAATTTTAATTAATTATAATAAGATATAAAAGCTTTAGGTGAGATTTTATATATATGCAAAAAACATATATAATAATAATGCATATATATAAAATTAGGAGGTGGCATTATGCCTTACGGAGATGGAAGAGGACCAGTATGGTTATTAAATGAAAAAGTTAGTGAAAGAGAGAATATTGGAAATAGAGCTTTTTCAGGAAGAAGATGTTTTTTTGGAAGGGGTAGAAACAGAAGAAATTCTTTTTTTAATCAAAGAAATTTTGAAAACAGAAATTTATGTTTTTTTGATTATGATGAAAATGAATTCCTGAAAAGAAAAAAGGATTTTTTAGAAAAAGAAATAAAAATGTTGAATGACAGATTAAATCAAAATGATTAAAAAATTTTTTATTAATTAATGTAATGGATGGAGGAGAAAATAATTGAAAATAGCTGTATTAAGTGGAAAAGGGGGAACAGGTAAAACCTTAATTTCAACAAATCTTGCGAATGTTATAAAAGAAAGAAAACATGTTGAATTGCTTGATTGTGATGTAGAAGAACCTAATAGTTCCTTATTTTTTAATATAAAATTTGAAAAAGAAGTAAAGGTAAATTTAGATATTCCAATAGTAGATAATGAAATATGTAATAAATGTGGTATTTGTGCTCAAAAATGTCAATTTGGAGCTATAAATAGTTTTCCAACAGGAACTCTTGTATTTGAAGCACTTTGTCATGGCTGTAGCGTTTGTAGTGATGTATGTCCAGTAAATGCTATAAAAACTGAAGAAAAAGATATAGGAGTAATTAAGTATGGTGCATATAAGAACATTAATTTTGGTGAGGGCGTTCTTAATATTGGAAAACCTTCAGGGGTTAAAATAATAAAAAAATTAAAACATTTTTCAAAAAATTTAGATATTCAAATTTTAGATTCTCCTCCAGGAGCTTCGTGTTCTGTTGTTGAAACATTAAAGAATGTTGATTTTGCAATATTAGTTACTGAACCTACTCCTTTTGGTCTTCATGATTTAAAAGCAGTTCAAGAAATAGTTTCTCTTATGGAAATTGAACACGCCATTATTATAAATAAGCATGAAAGTGAATATGAATATAAAGAGATGAATCAATTCATAAAAGAAAAAAATTTAAAAGTAATTCAAAAAATTCCTTTTTCAAATGAGATAGCTAAAATATATTCAAAAAGTGAATTAATTTCTGAAAATGAAAAATATAAAAAAATATTTGAAGAAATAGCAGAAAAAGTTGGTGTTTACAATGTTTAAACAAATAGCAGTTATTTCTGGAAAGGGTGGTACTGGTAAAACAACATTATCTGCATCATTTATTGATTTATTCAATAATTCTATAGGAGTAGATTGTGATGTAGATGCTTCAAATTTATTTTTATTATTTGATACAAAGTTAGAAAAACAATATGATTATTATGGCGGAAAAAAAGCAGTATTAAACAGTGAAAAATGTATATCTTGTGGTAAATGTAAAACTTTATGTAAATTTGAGGCTATTACAGAAAAGAACTCAGAATTTTTAATAGACGAATTTTCTTGCGAAGGTTGTGGAAGATGTGTAATAAATTGTCCAGTTGGAGCAATTGAATTAATTGATAACAGAGCAGGAGAATATTATAAATCTTCTAGAGAAAAAACGTTTTTAATTCACGCAAATTTAGAGCCAGGTGAAGAAACTTCTGGTGGATTAGTAGCTGAAGTAAGAAAACTTGCAAATAAAATTGCAAAAGAAGAAAATCATGAAATTGTTATAATTGATGGTTCTCCTGGAATTGGATGTCCCGCAACATCATCAATTACTGGAGTAAGTTATGTAGTTATTGTAACTGAACCCTCAATGTCTGGTATACATGATTTAAAAAGGATTATTGATACTGCAAAACATTTTAAAAGAGAGTTCGGAATAGTTATAAATAAATATGATATAAATGCTGAAAACACAAAATATATAGAAGATTTTTGCAAAAACGAAAATATAGAAATTTTAGGTAAGATTCCTTTCGATAAAAATATTATGAAAGCAACAAACGAAAAAAATCCAATTACAAAATATGTTAGTATTTCGTCAAAAGAAATTTTACTAATTTCAAAAAAAGTATTAAAAATAATAAGAGGTGAAAAAAATTGAAAATGTCATTATGTGCAAAGGAAAAAAATATTAATTCGTTAGTTGATGAAAGATTTGCAAGAGCAAAGTTCTTTGTGATTTATGATTTGAAAACTAAAGATGTTGAATTTTTAGAAAACCCTATAGATAGTGAACATGGCTCAGGCCCAAAAGCTATACAGTTTTTAGCAGAAAAAGGAGTAAATATAATTATAGCTCCTCCATTGGGAAAAAACGCTCATTTAGCTGCCGAAACAGCTAAAATTAAAGTTGTTGAACAATCAAAAACTACAGTTATAGAAAATATAGAAAGCTACCTTAATAATTCTAAAACTTCTTTTCCATGTTGATCGGGTTTAACTTTAGGAAATACTTTTAAAATAATTCCATTTTCATCAATGATATAAGTCGATCTTACTATACCCATATAAGTTTTTCCATACATCTTTTTTTCTTGCCAAATACCATATTTTTCTATAACTGTATTTTCAGGATCACTTAAAAGATGAAATGGCAAATTAAATTTTAAAATAAATTTTTCATGAGAAGATGTTTTATCTTTACTAATACCAATTACAACTGCTCCGGCTGCTAAGATTTCGTCATACACATCCCTAAAACTACAAGCTTCTTTTGTGCAGCCCGGAGTGTTATCTTTTGGATAGAAATATAATACAACTTTTTTTCCTTTAAAATCTTTCAAACTAACATCTTGGTTTTGTTCGTTTTTCAAGGTGAAATCCGGAGCCTTTTGACCTTCATTAAGCATATTTTGACCTCCTACGAATTAGAATTTTCGAAATCTAAAAGCCATTTTTTTATATTTAATCCAGCTGCATATCCTATTAACAAATTATTTTTTCCAATAACTCTATGACATGGGATTACAATTGGAATTTTATTTTTATTATTAGCATTTCCAACGGCTCTTGAAGCATTTATATTTCCAACATTTTGTGCAATATCTTTGTAACTGCATGTTTTGCCATATGGAATTTTCATCAACGAATTCCATACTTTTTTTTGAAAATCTGTACCATCTAAAAGTATAGGTAGTTCAAACTCTCTTCTTAATCCTTTGAAATATTCTTCTAATTGTGAAAAAGTTTTTTTTGTTATATCATTCTTAATTATGTTTTTTTTATATAAAATCGTATTAAATGTTAAAGATAACAAATAATTTTCAGAAGCTTTTATTTCTATTATACCAATTGGAGAATCAAAATAATCTAAATAATTATCCTTCATCTTTTTTATCCTCACTTTTAAAATGTTCACAAATTTTTTTTAATACGAAAATTTCTCTTTTTACCCATGGATTAATATCATTATTTTCAAAATTTAAAAGCTCTAAATTTTGATGTAAAGCGGTTTCAAAATTAATCCATACAGGAGAAAAATCTAATATTTTTTCATATTCATCTAAATTTTGTTCATGTTGACATTCACTTATATCGCATAAATAATAAATTGATTTCATCTCAAAAACAGCTTCTTTTTCAAAAATATCTTTTTTTATTTCATCAATAATTCCAAATTTTTCTTTAATATTAATTATTTTAAATCCGGTTTCTTCAAGAACTTCTCTTTTTAAAGCTTCTTCAAAATTTTCATTTTTTGAAACTCCACCACCAGGAAACTTATAATCTCCTTTATTAGTTTTAACCATTAAAATATCATTATCTTTTATAATAACAGCCCTTACAGCAACTCTTGAAATAATTTTTTTATTTTCTTTTTCAACTTTATCAAAGTTAATTGTATATTCAAAAATCATATTTTTACCTCGTTAATAATAATTATAATTTTTTGATTACAATACTATTATATCTTTTTTTTTGAATAAAGCAAATAATTTTAAAACATTTTCTTGTATTTTAAAAGAATATATATTATGATATTAATTATATAATAATTTTTTTAATATATATTTTTTTGTGGGTTTAATACTTTAGAAAAATGGTAGTAAATTGGAATAAAATTATTAGTTGGTTAGGAAAAACATTAAAACTAAATGCTTATAATAATTAATTGGTAAACATTGTATAAATGTTAAAAAAATTTTAATTTAATTCTCCTCTTGATGTGGTAGAAGGTTTTAATGTAGTGTAACAGCCACGCTGCACTTTGCACGGCGTTACAGCACTTATGACAACGTAGATATTTTATAGATAAATTGTGGGAAATCATAAATCTGTTTTTTAATAAGAACAATGGAAAAGCAAAAACATTATACGATTTTCCTAACCAATTAACCAAACTAAAAAATGGAGGAATCAAATGAAGGTAGAATTCTATTATGACGAAAAACCTTTTAAAAATGAAGATTTAAAATATGCTGTTATCTTTTCAAAATTTAATAACAAATGGGTATATGTAAAGCATAAAAATAGAGATACTTGGGAAATACCTGGCGGGCATAGAGAGAAAGATGAAAATATTTTTGATTGTGCAAAAAGAGAATTATTTGAAGAAACAGGAGCATCAGATTTTAATTTAATCCCATTATTTATTTATTCAGTAGAAAAAGAAGGAATTAAAGATTATGGAAAAATATTTTTTGCTGAAATAAATGTAATTGAAAAATTACCAGAAACGGAAATTGAAAAAATAGGATTATTTGATATTTTGCCAGATAATTTAACTTATCCACAAATAATCCCTTTTTTAGAAAAAGAAGTAAAAAAAATTTTAAGTATTAAAGATTAAAAGTTTTTCCATCAAAAATTATTTTTTTTGGATAAAAAACAAAATCAAGATGTAGATTAGAATTATTTTTTCCATCAAACATACTGTTCATACCTACTGCAATATGAGCAGTATGTTTAATTTTTTCATCTAACAACTGATAACCACACAAATCATTAATATTTTCATTTAAGCCTATTCCAAATTCTGCAATTTTATCATAATCTCCTGAAAATTTTGAAATATATTCTTGAATAAAATTTTCTGAACAATAAACAAGTTTTCCGGATTCAAAGTTCAATGTCACATTTTTAAAAATTTTGTTCTCAATATTAATTAAAGGAATTATAATTGATCCAAATGCAGAATCTTCAATAGGAGCAATATAAATTTCACCACAAGGCATATCGCCACAACCATCGTCTTTAAACCATTTTCTATTTTCAATAGAAAATGTAAGATTTTTATCATCACCAGTAATTATTTCTACATTTTTTGATTCTTCTAATGAAGAGATTAACAAAGAAGTTTCTGCTTTTAGTTTTTTATAATCTATATTGTAAGCGTTAAGCATTTTTTCTGAATAAATATTGAAATCTAAATTTGATTCTATTGAATTTTCTTGTGTAGGAACTCTTAATTGAATATAATATTTTTTATTTGGCATTAAATTTTTCATTAAATTTCGAATATTTGTTTTATACTCATTCATTTTTTCTTTTGGAAAATTTTTATGTGGAAAAAGAATAGGATAAGTAATTATATCAATTACAGAATCTGCTAATTTAAAAAATTCATAAAATTTTTCTGGAAATATCAAATTTTCATTTGAAATCTCTGAATAATAATTATAATTGAATTCTCTTGATTGTTGGAATTTTAATGGGAAAGCTCCTTTTTTACCAATTTCAATTGCAATTTTATCTAAAATATCAAGATCTTTATTATCTCCCCAAAAATGTAGTAATACGATTTCTCCTTTATCAAATTCAAATCCTTCTGCAATATTTGAAATAATCTCTTTAAAATTCATTTTTTAAATCTCCTTTTTTTAATATATATTTATTAGAATTGTCTAATATAAAAAAACCTTCAATAATTAATTCTTTTTTTAAAGTTATAAAATCTTCGTATATTTCTGAAAGAATAAGATGTAATTCTCTTTCTGTATATTTATGATTTTTTTCAATTTTTTTTGTTATTTCTTCAAAAACAATTAACTTTTTTTTTCTTTGAACAGGGATAGATTTTAGTTTATTATATTCAAAAAACGTTTTTATAATTTTATTTTTATATTCATTTTCTCTGTTTTTTTCGCAATAGCCTTCAGCAGTATTAAAATCTATAAATTTTTTTAAAGAAATTTCAAATAAATCTTTATTGACAAAATAAATTACATAATATTGTTCTTTTTTTGAATTAACTATTCCAGCATTTTCCATTTTTTTAAGATGAAAAGAAATAGTTGATGGAGATAATTCAAGTCTTTCTGAAAGCAACTCAACATACATAGGTTCTTTTAATAAATTGTGTATAATTTTTAGCCGTGATTTATCCGCTAAACATTTAAAAATTTCCAAAGATTTTTCAATCATATTTTTTCTATTCCCTTTATATAATTCAAAAAGAAATTTTTAATTTTTAACATAGTCTCAATTTTGATTTCTTCTACAAAGATTTTTTCATAATTTTTATGTTTTTTAGCTTTTTCTAAACTTTCATACCAATTTTGAGGAATTTTTTCAAAAAAATTTTTATAATTAGTGAAAAAAGAACTTAGGTTATCTTTAGAGAGACAAAAACGCTTATAAGTTGATTCGTAAACTTGTTTAAAAATACAAAATACATTTAGTTTAATTTTTTCCAAATCAGATTCATCAGTTCTATCATCTTTTATAAGAAATTCAATTTTCTTATTTAATTCAATTATTTCTTTTTCCATAAAATTTAAAAAAGTACAATATTCAAATTTTTCTATCATGATTTGCCTCCATTCAATAAATTCGATTTGATGATTATCGAAATAGATTCTATCATATATTTTTATAATTGTCAAATTATTTTTATAGAAACATCAAATTTAATAAATTGCTTTTTTTGAAGTTAAAAACTTTATTATGTGATAAAATATATTAGTGGAGGTGATAAATAATGAAATTTGATTTGATAGTTTTAGGTGGAGTTGCAGCAGGTACAAGCGCAGCAGCGGCAGCTAAAAGAGAAAATACTAATCTTAAAATAGCTATTTTTCAAAAAGAACCTTTTATTTCTTATGGAGGATGTGGATTACCTTATGTATTAACTGAAGATGTAAAAAGCACGGATTCTTTATTTGCCTTTACTCCTGAAAAATTTAAATTAGAAAAAGGTGTAGAAGTTTTTATTAATCATGAAGCTTTAAGTGTTGATTTTGATAAAAAATTAGTACAGATAAAAAATGACAATAATATTTTTTTTGCTGAATACGATAAACTTATAATTGCTACTGGAGCATCTCCAATAAAACCTGATTTTGGATATTCTGGAGAGGGCATATATTATGTTAGAAATCCTGAAGATATTAATGAAATAGAGATTTATATAAAAAAATATAATCCTCAAAATGCTGTTGTGATAGGCGGAGGTTTTATAGGAGTAGAAATTTTAGAAGGTCTTGTACACAAAAAAATTCATACTACTTTAATTGAAGGTTCAAGCAATTTATTGGGAGATATAGAACCTGAAATACATGAATATTTTTATGAGAATATGAAAAATGAAATGTTAGAAGTAAAATTCAATTCTTTTGTAAAAAAAATAAATAAAAATGAAAAATTTGAAATTTTAATTGATGACGAAATTGTTGAAACAGAAATGATAATAGTATCGATAGGTGTAAAACCTAATACAAACTTTTTAAAAAATTCAAAAATAGAGTTATTAAAAAATGGTGCTGTAAAAGTTGATGAATTTATGAGAACTAATATAAAAGATGTTTATTCTGCCGGAGATTGTGCAAGTGTAAAACATTTTATAACTAAAGAAGATGTGTATATTCCACTTGGAACAACTGCAAACAAACAAGGGAAAATTGCTGGAAAAAATTCAATTGGGAAAAATGAAAGTTTTTCAGGAGTTGTTGGTTCTCTTATAACAAAATTTGATGATATTGAATACGCTAAAACAGGTCTTTCATATAAGGAAGCTATTTCAAAAGGATTTGATGCGGACTTTGTTGTAATAAAATCAAGAAATAGAGCAGGGTATTATAATGGGAATTCTAGAATAATAATGAAGCTAATATTTGAAAAAGTTACAGGACGTATTTTAGGCGCACAATATTCTGGAAAAGAATTATTAGGAAGAATAAATGTAATTGTTTCACTTATTTATAAAAATGGAACTATTTATGATTTAAATAATTTAGACTTGCCATATTCACCACCTTTTTCACCTGTTTGGGACATTAATTTACTTGCTGCATCTAATGCAATAAAAAAATGAAGAGAAGAATTATCTTCTCTTCATTTTTTATAATGGTTTAAATATTTAAATATATTAAATCCGAAATTCTCAAGATCTTTCAAAAAAATTTTATAGTAAGCGTTATAAAAATATTCGTCTGGTCTTTCATCAGTAAAATAATGTATAAGCGATTCTTGTTGAATTTTACTGAGGTTATAAAAATTGTTGAAATACACATGAAAAATTTCATGTTCAATAGTATCTTCAAAAATATTTCTTTGTTTTAAAATGTGAAAAGGTTGTGTAATAATTATATATTCATCACGATGTTTTGTAGTTACTGCTGAATAATATGTATATTCCTTTTTAGTCAATTGAGTAAACTGATTGATATTTTCTGTTTCAATAATAACGATACGAATTTTAGGCACTTTTGAAACTTCTAAAAATTTATTAATGTTAACGTCATTTATTCTTATAGATTCTGGATAATAATGAATTTTATATGAAGCCGAAAAAACACTTATTATCAGAAAAAACACTATTAATAACTTTTTCATTTTTCTATATTGAATATTCTCGAACCACTAATACCGTAATTTCCCTGATAATACATATTAAAACCAATTGAAGGCATAAAATAAATTTCGCCTGCATGAGTTACTCTAAAATAATAATCAAAAACACCATTTGAAAATCCATGAGAGAAAAATGCAACTGTATCTCTCTTTACTTCAAAAGAAGAATACCAATAGTCCCATGGCTGATACCAATAAGAATAAAATTTGTTAGTGCTAGCTATATTTTTTTCGTTATAATTATTCAATATTTGAATATTTCCAGGAATATAATCTTCAATAGTAAAATATCCATCTATTGATGTTTGGAATTTTATACGAGTTTTTAAAATATCACCATTAATAATATTCTTTTCTTTTCTTGAATAATTAAATTCAAACAATAAAGGTTCTTCTGAAACATTTTTACGATTTCCTTCAAAGTTTAATAACCCAAAAGTTTTAATTTTATTATCATTTATTTCAAGTATTTTAGTAGCTTTAAATGGGAATAACTCTTCATAAGTCATCGCCTCTAAATTTAGAACATATGATTTTTCATCTGCTAATATAATTTTTCCGTCATAATAATCTAAAATTCTAAACCCATTCATTATATCAACAGTTTTACCATTTGAGAAAAATAATGATGTTTTGTTATTGTTATTAAAGATTACTATATAGTCGTTTTCTGAAACTGTGAAGTCAATTATTTCTTGAAACTGAGTTTTTTGAATTATATTATTTCTTAAATTTAAAACTATAAATTCATTGTATTTGCTAATATAAACAAAATCATTTTTAATAATTATTTTTTGAACATAATCATAATCTACATCATTAATGAAAACTCTGAAATCAGTTTTTCTAATTTTCAAATTATCTGAATCAATAATCCAGTAATCATTCTTATTATCGTTAACCCATAGCATATATGAATCTGTAATTAATAAATTATTTTCAACTTCTTTTGTTCTTATTGAATCTACTGAAAAATCATCCTCAATATTTATAAAAATATCTGCTAAAGCTAAAAATTTATTATCAAAATCATAAATATCAACTTCATATCTTTTAAAATATTCTTTTTCAAGAACAGTAGAAATATTTTCTCTTTCTTCAACAGACACGATTCTTATAACTTCGTATAATCCCGAATCTTTTATTAACAAATCATTTTCTGCTTCAACAAAATCGTGTTTTATTTCAGATGTGCCAATATTTAAAAGATTTTCAAAATTTAGCATAAGTTCGAGCATTCTTGCTGAATCTTTTGTTGAATACCATCTTCTTCCATATCTATTGTTTAAAAGATATCTGAACAAATTTAATATTTTGTCATTATTAGTATCTCTTTTTAAAATGCTATTCAAAGCACGGAAATTATATTCAATTTCTCCGAAAAAATAACCATCTATAGAAATTTTTAATTTAGATAAATCGTTATCAGTAATTATCATAGAAAGCATTTTTTCGTAATTTTCTTCATCATAAAAAGACATATACAATATATCTGTGTCGGATTTAGGAATATAAGAAATATTTTGAACATCATATTTTTTCAAAACATAGTAACTGTAACCAGTTAAATCATTTT
>Ga0334898_1001617_pt1 | contig 23887 bp, 16 predicted proteins | sample GraSluR3_MG_10_FD_207228 | JGI IMG/M metagenome (GOLD analysis project Ga0334898, IMG submission 207228) | Sludge microbial communities from methane-producing bioreactor in Wageningen University, Netherlands - Granular Sludge_3_08-R3 | ecosystem: Engineered > Bioreactor > Anaerobic >... | reverse complement strand
AGAATCCTCGGATTCAATTCCATCCAGCGACCGACAATACATTTCTGTTGATTGCCACCGGAAAGACTTTTCACACGGGTGCGTGATGATGGAGTCTTGATACCGAACGCCTTGATCTGCCTCTCGGCGATATCCCTCTCCTTCTTTTTGTTCACAAAACCAGCATGAGAAATTCTTTCGAGACTTGCCATCGAGATATTCGATTCAACCGAAAACGGCAACACAAGGCCTTGCAACTTCCTATCCTCGGGAACAAAACCCATTCCCACCTTTATTGCATCCCGTGGGGTCTTGATTTCCACCCTCTCTCCTTCGATCAACACTTCATGACCTTTCACCTTGTCGGCTGCGAAGAGCGCCCTCACTATTTCGGTACGGCCGGCTCCCACCAATCCAACCAAACCGAGGATTTCTCCCTTGTGGAGGTCGAAGGAGATATCATCGAGCTTCTTCGTGCGGATTGACCGAACCTGCATCAACACTTCACCAGCACAACGGGGGCGTTCTGGAAACTCATTCTCGATCGAACGCCCGACCATCAAGGAAATCATCTCATTACGGGATATTTCGGCAATCGGCTTGTTGTCCACCACCTTGCCATCCCTCATCACCGTCACTTCATCACAGAAATCGAATATTTCATCCAATTTGTGACTGATGTAGATGATCGAGATCCCCTTCGCCTTCAGCTGGTGGATAATCTGCACCAACTCCTTCATTTCATCGGAGGTGAGGCTACTGCTCGGCTCATCCATGATGATCAGTTTGGAATCGAATGATAGCGCCTTTGTGATCTCCACCATCTGCTTTTGAGAAACACTGAGCTCGGCCACAAGCCTATTGGTATCAATATCACAAGAAATACTTTGCAAGAGTTTCGCAGCCGCAAGATGGGTACCACGCATTCCCTTCATTTCCTTGAACCTACCGAGAAAAATATTCTCCCCAACCGTCATGGTGTTCACTAGGTTCAGCTCCTGATAGATGATGCTCAACCCCATTTGCATTGCTTGGTGGGGAGTGGTGGATTCAATCGTTTTTCCATCGAATACAATGGTTCCGGAATCCTTCTGGTATACACCGGACAATATCTTCATGAGTGTCGACTTGCCAGCTCCGTTCTCTCCTACGATTCCATGCACGGTTCCTTTGTGCACTTCAATGGAGACATTGTCGAGTGCCTTCACCCCTGGAAATGATTTTGAAACATTCGAGATGGTCAGAATGGTATCCTTGGTTTTCATGTTCATAATTCACATCCTTGTTCATGATTTGCAGACAGGCCTGCCCCCTCGAATGGGGACAGGCCTAGAAAGGGATGTTGGTCCTACCACTCCGGAGGAGTGAATTCATCGATATTCTCCAAACTCACGATATCAAGGGGAATGAAGTTCACCGGCTCGACCGAACCTCCGGCGAGCAAGGTATTGGTCATATCGAGGGATTTGGTCACGTGGGTTTCGAAATTCTGCATGATGGTGACCGCCTGGTCTCCACTCAACACCTGTTCGAATCCCGCACGGTTGCCATCGACAGCCACGATGAACACATCCTCCATTCCAGCAGCCTTAAGAGCTCCGATCACACCGGTGGCACCATTGTCCCAGTGACAGAACACACCCTCGATGTCCTTACCCCATTTGGTGATCATATCTTCCATGATCGCCATCGCTTCTGCGGTCGACCACTGTTGTGTCGCCTTGTAATCGATCACTTCGATACCGGTACCGGCAATGGTCTTGTTGAAACCGTCATGCCGTTTGATTTGTGCATCGTGTCCCGACTGACCACCGATCTCAACAATCTTCGCACCGTTGGGGAAGTTGTTGATGAAGGCTTGGGCAGCAGCCTCACCTGCCATGTCATCGTTCACCCCGACAAAGAAATCACGAACCGACGCATGCTCCGGTGGAACGTCACTACTGAACATACCGACTATCAAACCGGCATTCTGAGCTTGCATAAGACTTGGTATGATTGCATTGATATCGTTGGGATTGATATAGATGGCCTTCAGTCCCTGTGCAATCGCGTTGGTGACGACTTGTGCCTGAACCTGCGCATCGCCCTTTCCATCAAGAATCTGCACATCGAGACCATATTCTGGACCATACTTCAAGAACATCTTGGCCGAGAAGGCTTGTGACTCGTTAGCCATATCACCAGGGCTGTATCCGACTTTCGGCATAGCTCCCGCGTCTCCAGCCTTATCCTGTTGTCCGGCCGCCCATACGAAAGACCCAAGCATCAGGATTACACATACCAGTGCCAATACTTTCCGTTTCATCATCTTCCTCCTACCATTTCCTTTTGATATTTTTTTCCGACTTCCAGCTCTTTCGCATCCATATGTGGGCAACAGCTATATTACTATGCAAAAGAACTTTAACGACCGGTTTTCCGCAACATGATCAAATCATCATCATCTTTGACTGGACTCATTGTACTCCAGATATTTTTAGCGTGCAACTATTATTTGAAATTTTTTTTTCGTATTTCTTTTGTTTTACCTTTCTTTCGAAAGCCCTTTTCATGTTTACAACACACATTTCCAGTAAACTGGTAACTGAAAAATCGGATAGAGCTTTCCAACAACGCTCCCACACTACAGGTAAAAGATAAATTATATGATTGCATATCATATACTTAGAAACATCTTAACCATGATCTGCCAAAGCGGAACCTTCCGCACTACCCGACAATCCTCCTCATCTTCATATTCTTCACATTTGATTGATATTTGGTTTCATTCATGATAATATTAATTATCATTCAATAGTAATGTATCGTCATGACGGCGAAAAGGGGACGAAAATGACTGCCAACCATGAAGAGATATCCAATCTGATCTGCACCGGCAGAATACAGGCACTGAAAACGCATATGTTGGAAGAACCGCGCTATGCGTCGATAGAACAGGCGAAAATCATTACAGAGACATACAAGAGAAATGAAAACGACCCCAAAGCGATACAGAGGGCAAAAAGCCTCTACGCATCATTGACACGAATGTCGATACGAATCGACCCCATGGAACTCATCGTCGGCAACCGAACCTCTGGAGTGAGAGGAGGAGTCGTATTTCCCGAAGCGGGAAGCTCATGGGTATATGACGAATTCGCAACCCTACCCACCCGACCCCAAGACCGTTTCAACATCCATCCAGAGGATATTGAGACCTTCAACCAGGAAATATACCCCTACTGGAAAGGCAAATGCCTTGAGGATGTGATCAAAGGGAAAATCGGTGGGGAAGTCGATGAAATCGTGAAAGTAGCCAAGATCAACCAGAAGGACCATGCCCAAGGGCACATATGCCCCAACACCGAGACTTGGCTACAAATCGGACCGATGGGATTGAAGAAGATCGCACAAGAGAAGATGGAACTGGCCGATACAGACAAGAAGGACTTCTACCGGAGTGTGATCATTGTTCAGGATGGGGCTATCGAATTCATGCTCAGGTACGCCGATCTTGCCAGACAAATGGCAAAGGACCCCGAAAATGCACCACATCGTGAAAACCTCGAGGAAGTCGGCAGGATATGTGAAGCACTGAGCACAACTCCGCCCAGAACCTTCCACGAAGCATTGCAATCGATGTGGTTCCTCTACGTGATACTACAGATGGAATCCAACGCATCTTCATTCTCCCCTGGTAGGGCCGACCAATACCTCTACCCCTATTACCTACATGACATTGAAACAAAGGCTATCTCGAGACAGGATGCACTCGAACTCATCGAAGCACTTTGGCTCAAATTCAACCAAATCGTCTATCTCCGCAACTCCCATAGCGCGAAATACTTCGCAGGATTCCCCATCGGATTCAACATCGCGTGTGGAGGACAGACGAGTGACGGAAAGGATGCCTCGAACGAACTTTCATTTCTTTTCCTCAAGGCCACCAGCCATATTCTGTTGCCACAACCGAACCTCTCCGCACGATTGTTCAAGAACTCGGACGACTCCTTCGTGGAGGAATGTAGCCGGGTGATCGGAATGGGTTGCGGCATGCCCCAGATATTCAATGATGAAGGGGTCGTTCCCGCTCTTGAGCATGTGGGAATTGAGAAAAAGGATGCCGTCGACTACGCCATAGTAGGCTGTGTGGAACTTACCACCCATGGCAACAATCTGGGATGGAGCGATGCGGCCATGTTCAATCTCATGAAGGCTCTCGAGCTGACACTCACCAATGGAGTGTGTCTTCTCACAAATACACGGATGGGTCTGCCTCTGGGAACCTTGACCGACTATGCTACATTCGAGGAACTGGAGACGGCGTTCGCGGCACAATTGAACCATTACATCGAAAGGATGATACGATGCTGCGATGTGGTCGATAGAACACATGCGCAAGTACTTCCTTCGGCATTTCTCTCCAGCGTGATCGACAACTGCCTTGAGAAAGGTCTGGATGTGACCGCAGGAGGAGCACATTACAATCTCTCTGGAATACAAGCCATTCAAGTGGCCAACATCGCCGACAGTCTGGCGGTGATCAAGAAGGCGGTATATGAAGACAAGAAAATCGATCCAAAGGAATTGATGGAAGCCCTGTACTCCAACTGGGAAGGCAAGGAACCATTGAGACAATTCGTCCTCCACAAGATTCCAAAATACGGCAACGACATTGCCTGGGTGGATGAGATTGGCAACCACTGGATCTCATATTTTTCGAAACAACTTGAAGATCATACGAATGCTCGTGGCGGGAGATATCATACCGGACTCTATACCGTGTCAGCCCACATTCCGATGGGACAAAATGTGGGAGCGAGCGCAGATGGACGGCATGCCAAGGACCCTCTTGCCGACGGAGGCATGTCTGCGATGTACGGACGGGATATGGAAGGTCCCACCGCATTACTCAAATCGGTGGCAAGGATTCAATCCAAGCTGGGAAGCAATGGTACCCTGCTGAACATGAAGTTCAGCTCCGATTTTTTCAAAAACCACACAGGAATTATGAAATTCTCCGATTTTCTTCGCACATTCGTTGCATTGAAGATAAACCACATCCAATTCAATGTACTGAAGAAAGAAGACTTGCTCGCTGCGAAAAGGAATCCTGAACAGTACTCGGGATTGACTGTACGGGTGGCCGGTTATACCGCATACTTCACTGAATTGGCTTCCGATCTTCAAGATGAAATCATCGAGCGGACCTGTTATGGAGGAGATGAATGAAAGGAAATGTATTCGACATCAAGAAATTCGCTGTCCACGACGGTCCGGGTATCAGAACCACCCTATTTTTGAAAGGATGCCCATTGGAATGTGTGTGGTGCCACAATCCCGAAGGAATAGATTATCACCCCCACCTTTGGTACTTCGAGAACAAGTGCATACGCTGCGGAGCCTGTGTCGCCGCATGTGAAAACGGAGCGGTTGAATTCGGCAAAGAGGGAGAACCGTTCATCAAGGTGAGACACAGCTCCTGTTCCGACTGCAATGACTGCGTCGATGCCTGTCCAACCAAAGCCCTCAGCTACAACAGCCGATGGATGACCGTCGAAGAAGTCGTGGAAACACTACTCCAGGACCAAGCATTCTATCGAACCAGTGGAGGCGGCATCACATTGTCTGGAGGAGATCCATTATTCCAAGCCGAATTCGCAAAAGCGGTATTGCGTGAAATGAAGCGGAACCATATCCATACAGCCATCGAAACAGCGATGTATGCCAGCCGGGAGACATTCGAATCATTTTTCCCCTTGGTCGATTACTTTATTGTCGACCTAAAGCTTATGGATCCCCACTTGCATGAGAAATACACGGGTAGACACAATGCCCCCATATTGAATAATTTCAGACTCCTCACTTCCCACAAGCGGGAGGTCCTCGTTCGCATTCCCATGATACCAGGTATGACTGCGACACGGGAAAACCTTGAGTCGATAGGAAAATTCGTCATGGAGAACGCCCCCTCCACTCCCATAGAGCTGATCAATTTCAACCCATTGGCTGAAAGCAAATATATGGTGATGAAGAAGGAACATGCCCATTTGCATACCATGAAACCATACAGCGAAGTAGAGATGCAGGAGTTCTATACCATCCTTACCGATTTGGGAATCACCATCGCACCAGAATTATAGATCGCAAGAACAGGAGGCAATAATGCTCGACACATTCCTTTCGCAAGCCCAACAAGACAATCCCGTCTACATCACGGATGTCCGACAAGCCTTCGCGCTTCTTCCTGAATCGGAAAGTCACGATATTCATTGTCGGCTTGATTTTCTTGAGCCGAATGAACATCGTTGGTTCTCTTTCAGGATCCCCTCACTCATCCCAATGGAAACATCGAACGAGAAGCTCGAATTTGTCCAAGAATATCTATTTGCCGAAATCTACAATATTCTTTCGGCGCTAGGCGGACGACGCATGGACATCTATATGGAACGGAACTCCAAATCCCTGACAGACCTGCTCCACCGACTCCCCCACGTATTTGGTGAGGGCTCAACCAGATCGGAACGAAGACGATACGGAAGAGCGCTCAATGTCATCGATCGAATGTTGGGAGCCATCCTCCCGGAACGTTCCGACTTTTCATTCAACATACACACAGATGAAGCAGTTCCCAACGACAGGACCGATCGTATCAAGCGACACGCACCGGAACATAGTCTGTTCACCCGTGTTACACACAACCTCGAGGGAAAACTCCTCATCGGCATGGACATCGGTGGAACCGACATCAAGGCGGTGATGGTGAAAGGACAAACCATCGTCTCCTATAAAGAGTATGATTGGTTCCCGGCGAGCTTCACCACCAGCAGACAACTTGTGGATCCGATCTGTCTTCTCGTGGAACTATTGAGGGCGCATGCGACAGTATTGCAGGTAAAATCGGAGAACTTGCGCGACAGAATGCTGGAAAAGATCGAATCCGCACTCGCGACCTCGGCCTCAGAACAAACCATGCGGGATACCATTGCGGAGGTGAAATCGACCTTGGAGCAATCGTCGGCCGAAATCAATGGCCTGGGAATGTGTTTTCCGGATGTGGTGGTACAAAACAAGATCGTGGGTGGAGAAGTCTATAAGACAAGAGGCATCCGCAGCAATCCAGAAATAGATTATGAGAAGGATTTTTCCCAGTTGACCGAACTGGATGTACGATTACACCGGATTCTCGGTCCACAGGCAAAAATCCGGATCATCAATGACGGACCGATGGCGGCGTTTACCGCTGCAGTGGAAATGGCGGCAAACGATGGAGCACAACTGGCGGAAGGTGTGCTCGCCTACACGCTTGGAACAGAGCTGGGCACCGGCTGGGTGCTCGAAGACGGAACGATACCCGACATTCCCCTTGAAGTCTACAATTTCATCATAGATCTGGGAAGCAAAGAGCAAAGGAAGCATCATCCCGACGATATCAGGAGCGTAAACAACTTCAATACATCCATCGCCGGAACGGTGCAGAAGTATGCCTGTCAAAGCGGAGTGTTTCGTCTTGCGATGAAATACTTTCCCTCCGAAAGACCCGACTTGTATCTGGAGTTGAAAGACAAGGGATTTATTGTCGAACGAAAAATCGATGGAGAACTTCGCGCAATCGTCCCCACTGAACCGAAAGACCTTCGCAAACCATTCCTCGAGCACATGATGAGTTTACCCGATAGGGAACACGATACCACCAACGACAAGATATGGCGGGAAATCGGGAAAGCCTTGGCGATTGCATGGATTGAGACGAAGAGGATTCTGCAACCCAAGACGAACACACCCATACTGTTCGGAAGATTGGTGAAACAACCAAGTTGCCTTCGCCTTCTTAGGGAAGGAGCGAGAACGGTCGATGCAAATCTGCACTATGAAGTAGCCGATGCGACACTGGCAAACACGCCTCTGATGAAACAACTCGATTCCCACCATCACTACACCGTCGCACAGTTCGCCCAGGCGATCGGAGCAGTCTACTTCATCAACCAAGATTGGCCGATCGCATAAGACGGAAGCCAATACGTTCGGGCCCATTGTCCCATCGGACGAAGTCGATCCCATGTGCAGCGGATCACAACGTCTGCTCCGTCCTTGCGATGATATCGTTCTGGGTCTCGCGCGATAAATTGGTGAAGAAGGCCGAGTAGCCAGCAACCCGAACAATGAGGTCCCGATATTCTTCAGGATTCTCTTGGGCGGCAAGCAAAGTCTCCCTATCCACGATATTGTATTGGACATGCCATCCATGCATCCCATCGAAGAAGGCATGCAGCATGGCAGCAAGTTTCTTCTTTGATTCCTTGGACTTCAGCACCACAGGAGTAAGCTTTTGGTTCAACAACACCCCACCGGTGATCTTTTCGGTCGGCAACTTCGCCAGGCTCCGCATCACCGCGGTGGGACCCGATTGATCGGCTCCCGCGGAGGGGGAAGCCCCTTCGGCAAGCGGCCTCCAAGCCTTCCTTCCATCATAGGAGGCCGGAGCTACCGCACCAGCCGGTACATTGCCCGAGATGCTGGAAGTACCACCAAAGTATCTGCATCCGATCGGGCCACACCCATCCCTGATGGTGCGGTATTTCGTAATCTCATCGAGGTAGTAACCATAGGCTTCCACCAGTAGATTATCGACATAATCATCATCGTTTCCGTACTTGGGGACATGATTCACCAGAATCTGCCTAATCTCTTCCCCTCCGGGCAACTCGAAATTGCTCTCAATGGCCTCCATCATCTGCTTGCCGGTGAAACGCTTCTCCTCGAACACCAGCTTCTTGATGGCGGCAAGAGAGTCGGCCAGATTCGCAATACCGACCTGCAACCCCGAAACGAGATCATACTTGCTCCCCCCTTCATGGATCGTCTTTCCTCTTTCGAGACAGTAATCTGTGAAAGCGGAACAAAGGATATCGGGAGCTTCATCACGCAGCACCACATCCACAGCGGTATCGATGGCGATTCCCGCCCTCGCATAGTATCTCACCTGCAGTTCCCAAGCTTCCATCACCTGGGAAAAATCGGTGAAATCCTCCAATTTTCCAATTCCCTTGTGAAATTGCTTCTTACTGACCGGATCAACACCATCATTCATCGCGGCCAGGAACACACGAACGAAATTGAGGAAATGTTTTCCCGTACAGCGGTATCCCCACTTTCCCGGAACTGCGGTCTCGATACATCCGATCGCCGAATAGTCCCATGCATCCTCATCCTCAACGCCATAACTCTTGAAGGCGGGAATCACAACAGAATCATTATTGAACGCAGGCATGCCGAAACCAGATTCGATCACATCGATACATTCCATAAGAAAGTCTTGGTCGATACCGGGATGAAACCGTACCGAAAGGTTGGGTTGCGTGAGCTTGGTTTCGTCAACCGAACGCAACACAAGAAATGAGAGTGCATTCACCGCATCCCGACCATCCTGCAGCTGTCCACCAATGGTGACATTCTGGTACAAAGGACCACCTGCCGAAAATCGGGTATGGGACCAAGATCTGATCTTCTTCACACTCACCAACTTCAACCAAAAATTCTCAAGCAGTTCCATGACGAATGCATCGTCCAATGAACCATCCTTACTATCTTGTGAGTAGAAAGGATAAAGATATTGATCCAAACGGCCAAGGGAAAGAGAATGCCCATTGCTCTCTATCTGCAACACCAGCTGAATGAAACATGTCAGTTGAAGAGCCTCGTAGAAGGTATTCGGCGGATCATAGGCTATATGGCGACAATTGCGCTCGATGAGATGCAACTCCTGCTTGCGTTGCGCATCCCCGGTCTTCTGCGACAACTCCTTCGCCAATTCAGCGAAACGGAGAATATGGGTACTGAAGGCATCCATTGCGATAATGACCGAGGTATAGAAGCTCCTTTTCTTCAAATCTTCATCGGTGACGAAATCGGACTCGGCAAGTTTTCTCTCAGCCTCTCGACGATACCATTCCAACCCCTTTTCCATGATTTGCCTGAAATGGGCTGCGATATGGGCATCACCACTGGTGAGATTGCCCTCGGCCTTGATGATGGCCGTCTCATGCATAGCTGTCAATTCATCGGTAAACAAAGCCCTCCCCTTATCCAAGGTTGTCTTATGTTCCCAATACCTACAGATTTCCAAAAGCTCCTTCTTGGTCTCCTCATCGGGATAGAACGCATCACCATTGCGCTTCTCAAACTCATCGATTTCCTTCTGGATCCACTCCACCGCATATTCGGGAAAAATGGGGGCTGCATAAATCGTGGAAGAGTGGTTCCCAACCAAAAGGTCTTCAGGTTCGATCCTGATGGTCATCCGCTCCAATGTATCCTTGAGTGCAAAAGCCCGCTTGAGGATGACAGGCTTGTCCTCATGTCGCCTATAGGCTTCCGTATAATATTTGGCCCTCTCGATACAGAGGGTGGGTCTGGTGCTCAGTATACGCTCCCGGTAGTGTTGAATCCTTTCAGTCATAGCAAACCCTTCCTTATAATCAATACTATTTTATTTTCGTTTGAAAGTCAATATTTGTATCTTTATATCTAGAATATAATAGAGTAGACACTCAGAAAACAGTTCTTTTATCTTGCCGCATCCTGAACAAAACTATTACCACTAGATAAAACACCACGTTCATAATCTTTGCATATATTATTTATTTTTATATAATACTATCATTTACAACTCGAAAAACAAGTGTATTCAACTTATTGAATTTTACTATATCATTCACTTCTACTTGTAAATAAAGAATATACACCAATCTTCATAAAATCCATTGACAGCAATAATACTACAGTTTACTATGTTTTTACAGTATTTATATTTTCATATGATATTTCTTTTTTATCATTTTGTTATTTCGGAGCATAAATATGAAAGAATTGAATTTTCTCGACAATCTTGTCGGCGTGTTTGGACATCCTGTTGCCGAAAACCCGGGAGTAGTGATTCAAGAGGCTGCGTTCGAAGCCTTGGGACTCAAACGATGGCGTTTCCTCACCATCGATGTGGACCCCGACAAATTGCAGGATGCGATAGCTGGGCTCAGGGCGATGAAGATGCGAGGAATCAATTGCACCTTACCACATAAGATCAACGTCCTTCCGCTCTTGGACGAAATCTCTCCCGCGGCACAACTCATTGGCGCCGTCAACATGATCGTGAACGACAACAATCGGTTGTTCGGTGAAAACACCGATGGAAAAGGGTTCATGGAATCCCTTAGGGAAGCAGGAGAGGATCCAATCGGCAAAAAAGTCGTGATACTTGGGGCTGGTGGAGCCAGCAGGGCGATCTCCATAGAAATGGCACTTGCGGGAGCGTCCCAAATCACCATCGTCAACATCCCCAGCGATAGAGCGCTTGCATATGCATTGGTGGACACACTTACCAAGCACACTGGTGTCGAAGCCAAGTATGTTCCCTGGGAATCCGAATACATCATTCCATCGGAAACCGATATCCTCATAAACGCGACTCCAATCGGACTGTATCCGAATATAGATGAAAAACCCATGATGGACTATGATTCGATGCATGGAGATCTCTTCGTACAGGATGTCATCCCCAACCCATCATTCACCCCCTTTCTTGCTGAAGCGGAAAAGAGAAACATAAGGTGGAACTCGGGAATGGGAATGCTCATCAATCAGGCGGCGATCAATATCAAGATGTGGACGGGTAGGAATCCAGACAAGGCGGTGATGACCGAAGCGTACCGGACAATCATCGGATGATTTGGAAACACACCGAAAAGGACTCACCATGAACACAATCTTTCTCACCGGCAGCAGTGGATTTTTCGGAACAAATATTCAACAAGCCCTTCATGGGCGCTACCACATCATACCCTCCCATTCGAATACCCTCGATATTACCGATGCGGATGCTGTCTCAAAGGCCATCAGGGAAGCGAATCCCACGTATGTGATCCACGCCTCTGCGATCGCATCCTCCCAATACTGCAACGACCATCCCGATGAATGCCATCGCATCAATGTGGTGGGAACCGAGCACGTTGCGAGAGCGTGCGGTGAGACCGGATGCAAGCTCATATTCCTCAGTACCGAACAGGTATTCAATGGAAACACCTCCAACGGACCATATGACGAGGAACAAACCCCCGAACCTGCCGGTGAATATGGAAAAAGCAAACTGCTCGCCGAGCAAGTGGTAGCCGGTTTATGCCGCGACCATGTGATTCTGCGTCTCACTTGGCTGTTCGATTATCCCAAACCACACTACTCAAAAGGGTTGAACAACATCCTCATCAACACCATCGAGTCAATGAAGAGGGAAAAACCATTCAGGGTACCAGCCAATGAATTCCGGGGCATGACATGGATAAAGGATCTGGTGGGACTATTTCCCAAATTGCTGCAATTGGAACCGGGTGTGTACCATACCGGAAGTGAAAATCCTTTGGACCGCCATGATACGGTACGATTCATCATGGAGGAATTGGGAGCCAACGACACAGCACTGCAATTGTTGGTGAAGGACACCACAACCTATGGTTCCAGAGCGCGTGACATTCGATTGGATACCAGCAAATTGCGTCAATTTGGAATTGTTTTTCCATCCACCGAAGAAGCATTGCATACTGCAATCAAAGAATGGAGAACCACACGCTAATCGACCGCTGAACCTACTCTTGAAAATGCAACTGTTCGATTGCCTCATTCTGAGGTACTATGGGCATTGGAGGAACTCCGATGCAAGATACACGTAAGGCAATCCTCGCCTGGTCCTTCTACGATTGGGCAAACAGTGCATTCGCAACCACAGTCATGGCAGGCTTTTTTCCCATCTTCTTCAGCTCCTATTGGTCGGCAGCCCATAGTGCCCAACAAAGTACCTTCTACCTTGGCTTGGCAAATTCCTTGGAAGCGGTGTTGGTGGCGATTCTCGCTCCCATCCTAGGTTCCATCGCCGACAAGGGCAGTTACAAGAAACAGTTCCTTATTTTCTTTACCTTTCTCGGTTGTGTGATGACCATAGGCCTTTGGTTCGTTCAAGCAGGAATGTGGCCTTTGGCCGTCATGTTCTACATCCTTGCGACTGTGGGATTCTCCGGATCATTGATCTTCTATGACGCATTGTTGCCTGCCGTAGCATCACCTAAAAAAGTCGATTTCGTTTCTTCACTTGGATATGGATTTGGGTACATCGGCGGAGGAACCCTATTTCTTGTCAACGTACTCATGTACCTGAATCCATCCTGGTTCGGCCTTGCCGATGAAGTGGTCGCCATAAAGGCCGCGTTCGTATCGGTCGGAATTTGGTGGGCGGTATTCACCATTCCCCTGATCGTATTTGTCAAGGAACCCCGCTTCACACATGCCAAGAGGTCTACACGAGCCATTCGTGACGGCTTGCGACAGTTCGCAATCACCTTCCGTGCTATCCGGGACCTCAAGGTGGTGGGCATGTTCCTTCTGGCCTATTGGTTCTATATCGATGGGGTCGATACCATCATACGCATGGCTGTGGACTATGGAACGGCAATCGGATTTCCCGCATCTTCATTGATCGTAGCCCTTCTGATCACCCAGTTCGTCGCATTTCCTTCAGCCATAGCCTACAACCTGTTGGGAAAACGGCTCGGGGTAAAGCGAGCACTCCTAGTCGCGATCGCCGCCTATTGCCTCATAGCAGTGCTAGGCTACTTCATGTCGGAGGTGTGGCACTTCTATGCCCTCGCATGCATGATCGGACTGTTCCAAGGAGGAATCCAAGCACTCAGTCGATCCTACTATACCCGATTGATACCCACAGAATTCTCCGCCGAATTCTTCGGATTCTACAACATGCTCGGCAAGTTCGCCGCCATCATCGGACCAGTGCTCATCGGAATCGTCACCATCACCACGGGAAGCAACCGTCTGGGAATCCTCTCGATCACCATACTTTTCCTTACAGGGGGCATCCTACTTAAGAAGGTGAATGAGGAAGAAGGTACCGAGAGTCTTGAATCCTTCCGGAAAAGTATGGCCGCCAAAGAGCTGGAAATTATCAGCGATTGACCACACTGAAATCAAGAACCGCATTCCAGGCCTCTGGAATGCGGTTGAATGTGCATTTGTTGCATGTTTTACCTGAAAGCTACCTCTTATAAATCTTTCGTTCAGTATAGGTCGTATGTAACAGGTGGTGTGACTTCTCGCTGAGCGGCGCGTCCAGGAACTCCTTGTAGATCTGTTGGATCTCAGGATTCTGGTGCGAACAGCGCACCTCACTATTCACATCATCGGTATACAAGGCAGCGATACGCTTTTCTCGGACATCATCGGTGGTCGCATACGGCTGACCGCCACCGGCGATACACCCGCCACGACATGCCATCACCTCGATAAAATGGTAGGGAGGTTCCTTTCCATTGTCACGGGCATCCCTGATCTCATCCAACAAGGTACTCACATTGGCCATACCATGGGCAACCGCGACACGAACCTTCTTACCCTTCACATCGACTTCGCCGGTTCTGACTCCGTCCATACCGCGCACGGCCTCGATATTCACATCCTTCAGTTCCTCATCCGTGATGAGCTTGTAGGCGGTACGAATCGCAGCCTCCATAACTCCACCGGTATTACCGAAAATGGTTCCGGCACCAGCGTACGCACCAATCGGACTATCGGCCAATTCATCCTCGAGTTGGGTGAAATCGACACCAGCAGCCTTGATCAACCGCGCGAACTCACGGGTGGTGAGCACCAGATCGACATCGGCGAAACCAGAAGCATACATATTCTCGTCACGTGAAATCTCGAACTTCTTCGCAGTACAGGGCATGATGGCAACCGAGAAAATGGAAGCCGGATCGACATTCGCCTTGTCGGCATAGTAGGTCTTGGTGATCGCTCCCTGCATCATCATCGGACTCTTGGCCGTCGAGAAGTTGGGAATCATATCGGGATAGTATTTCTCCATATAATCGGTCCATGCCGGGCAGCAACTGGTGATCTGTGGAATGGCACCTTCGCCGGTGGTGAGTCGCTTCACCAACTCCGTCCCCTCTTCCATGATGGTGAGGTCGGCTGAGAAGTTGGTATCGAACACCTTGTCAACGCCCAATCTTCTGAGAGCCGCATAAATTTTGCCTGTGGTGATGGTTCCGGCAGGAAGATTGAACGCTTCACCGACCGCCACACGAACTGCGGGAGCGATCTGCACCACCACATGCTTATCAGGATCCGAAACAGCCCGAACAAAGTCCCTCGTCTCATCCTTTTCAAAGATGGCACCGACGGGACAGTGGGCCGAACATTGTCCACACTTGATACACGGACTATCGTTCAAGGGGAGCCCGGCTGCCGGCGACATGACCGTCTGATCTCCACGACCGATGAATTCGAGCGCATAGACCCCCTGCAACTGCTGGCACACTTGGACACAACGCCCACACTTGATGCACTTAGTCGGATCAAGCACGATCGATGTGGTCGACTTGTCCTGTGGGAGATCGACTATCCTTGTTTCGTAAGGTTGTTCACGAACCCCAAACTCAGCTGCAAAACGCTGCAATTCACACGTCCCGTTCCTTGCACAGGTGAGACATGAATTCGGATGGGTCGACATGATCATCTCGATCACCGTCTTCCTGATCTGGTACAACTCGGCATCGTGGGTGATGATGCTTAAATTCTCCTGCACCGGTGCCGCGCATGCGCGCAACAATTTGGGGGAGTTCTCCTGTTTCACCACACACAACCCACAAGCAGCCCAAGCGGACAAATCGGGATGGTAACAAAGGGTCGGAATATTGACATTCACCTTCTTGGCGGCGGCCAGGATGTTGGACCCCGCCTCGATTTCAACCGGCATGCCATTTATCTTCATATGAACGGTATTCACTGCTATCCTCCTCAACACCCGAAGTCCTAACGGACCTCAATGGCTCCAAACTTACAAGTCTCGTAACACACGCCACATTTGATACAGGCGGCCTGATCGATGACGTGGACTTCCCGTCTCTCACCCGAAATCGCCGTAACCGGGCATTTGCGGGCACACGCGGTACAACCGATACACTTGTCGGGAAGTATATGGTAGCTGATCAAGCTCTTACACTTTCCGGCGGGACACTTCTTGTCCACCACGTGGGCGATATACTCATCATGGAAGTAATGTAGCGTGGAGAGAATCGGATTGGGGGCCGTCTGGCCAAGGGCACAGAGGGAAGCCTTCTTCATGGCGTTCCCGATCTCCACCATCTGATCCAAATCCTCCAACGTTCCGTTGCCTTTGGTGATCTTATCGAGCAGATTCGCCAACGACCTTCCACCGATTCGGCATGGGGAACACTTTCCGCAGGACTCGTCTACACTGAAGTTGAGGTAGAATTTCGCCACATCAACAATACAATCATCCTCATCCATTATGATCATTCCACCGGAACCCATCATCGAACCGAGCTTGGTAAGTGAACCGAAGTCGATCGGAGTATCGAGGAAGTCGGCGGTGATGACTCCACCCGAAGGACCACCGGTCTGGACAGCCTTGAACGCCTTGTCGTTCGCGATACCTCCACCGATGTCATAGATGATCTCACGGAGCGTGGTTCCCATCGGAACCTCGACCAAGCCTGAATTCCTGATCTTTCCAGTCAAGGCGAAGACCTTTGTTCCGTGGCTGTCGGGAGTACCGATGCGGCTGAACCAATCGCCTCCCTTGAGGATGATCATCGGAATATTGGCCCAAGTCTCCACATTGTTGATCACGGTGGGCTTGCCCCACAGACCCTTGACCGCAGGGAACGGAGGGCGAGGAACCGGCATGCCCCGCTTTCCTTCGATGGAAGCAAGCAATGCGGTCTCTTCTCCACACACGAATGCACCGGCACCGAGTCTGATCTCAATATCGAAATCGAAACCGGAGCCAAGGATGTCCTTGCCCAGAAGTCCATACTCACGAGCTTGTGCCATGGCGATCTCGAGTCGCTTGATAGCCAAAGGATATTCGGCGCGGATGTAGATATAACCCTGATTCGCACCAACGGTCTTACCGGCGATCGCCATCGCCTCGAGGACCGAGTGCGGATCGCCTTCCAAGGTGGAGCGGTCCATATAGGCACCGGGATCCCCTTCATCGGCGTTCACCACAATATATTTCTGATCGGAAGAGGCCTGCTTGGTGAAGTTCCATTTCATCCAAGTCGGGAACCCCGCACCACCACGACCACGGATTCCCGCAATCTTCAACTCATTGATGACATCATCCCCACTCATCTCGAAGAGTACCTTCTCGAGTGCGGCGTACCCTTCGCGGGCGATATATTCGTCGATATTCTCAGGATCGATGAATCCACAGTTGCGCAATACGATGCGGAACTGCTTCTGGTAGAATTCAATGTCCTCTACCTTGGCGTGCTTCTTGCTTCCTTCCTTCACATAGAGGAGACGTTTTACTTCACGTCCTTTGACGATATGCTCAGCGACAAGCTCCTTCGCATCCTCGGGCTTCACTTGTACATAGAAGGAATCTTCGGGGAGAATCTTGACAATAGGACCCTGTTCACAAAACCCGAAACACCCGGTTTTCACTACCTGCACTTCATCGGAAACGCCTTGTGTCTTCAGCTCTGTCACCAAAGCCTCATAGATATCGTTCGCTTTGCTGGATTCACAAGCCGTTCCTCCGCATACCAAGATGTAGTTCCTAAACGCCATTATTTGCCTCCATCCTTGATGATATCCGCAGAGGGACGATCGAACACATGGTCAGAGACCATCTTGTTTCGCATGATATGGTCCTCGACAATGGCTTTGGCCACCGCTGCATCGACTTTGCCATAGATGACGGGAGGCATTCCCGGTGTGATGACCTCGACAGTAGGTTCCACATAGCACAAACCCATGCAACCGGTCTGGGTGACAGACACATCCGAAACGTGGTGCGAATCCAACTCCTGCAGGAACGCGTCGAGCACAGTCTTGGCTCCAGCCGCAATACCACAGGTACCCATTCCAACGATGATCTGGGAATTCTTGCCAGCGATATCCCGCTTCTGGATCTCGCCTTTCTTGGCGTCACGAAGCTTCCGCAACTCCTCCAATGTCATCTTTGCCATTGTAGCCTCCTCATCCGGATCTTGTATCAACTCCGGTTCCGTATTTCATCCAACGCAGCCTCTTGGGACTGCAGATATGTCCTCAACAGTTGCAGGGCGCCGATCGATTCAAACGATCCCAACAACTCCTTCAGCTCCACCCTGTCGACCATGTACCAATCGTGTCGCTCTCCGACTTTCAATCTTCGGCACACTCGCAGGTCATATTCGCCGGGAAACGCGATCATCGACACCAATGTCGACACCATATTCCCTTTCGGTGGACAATCGATATGGTCCAGAGGAAAGGAAAAGTTCACCACCGTTCCCTCGCCCGGACATGATTCCAATGAAAAAGTCCCTTCCACAGACTCGACAGCCTGCACCAGGAAGGGAAGACCCAATCCAACCGACCGTTTTATATGTTTGACACCGTCGGTATAGAATGGATCGGTCACCCTCTTCAGGACCTCTTCATCCATCCCCTTGCCATTGTCCTTCACCATGAAGGCGATGTTTCCATCGGATTCATCGATTTCAACACCAATCGAATCGGCTCCCGATTCGACCGCGTTCTGGTAGATATCGGAAAGGAAATCGCACAGGGAAGCGTGCATCACCGCTCCTTCATCAGCTGAACTTGGCGATGATTCCAGGCAATTGGTCCTTGGTGACTTTTCCGAACACTTCTCCACCGACCGTCAAAACCGGTGCAAGGCCACAACAGCCCACACAGCGAACCCCCTCAAGAGAGAATTTGCCGTCATCGGTAACCCCACCTATCTCTATGCCCAGAAGGTTGGTCAACTCATCAATGAGCATCTCTCCACCTTTGAGGTAGCATGCAGTCCCAAGGCATACCTGGATATTGTGGTCTCCCGGTTTGGTGGTCTTGAAGAAATGGTAGAACGACAACACGCCGTAAATGGTGGCCAATGGGATGTCCAACATCTCAGCGACTTTATCCGCCGCCTCACGGGACACATAACCGAACTCTTCCTGTACACGATGCAGGACCATGATCAGGTTACCCGGCTTCTCTTTCCATTCCTCAATGAATGCGATCAAACCTTTGGAGAACTTGATATCTTCTTTCATGGTAGACTTGGAACCTCCAGTACTCAGTATTCAATTATCCATTGTATCGAGAAAAAGTGAATTACTCAATATATATCCCATTATCGATTGAGAATATTTTATGATTCTATCAAATTATTATCCTAGATATTGTACTTTACCCAGTTTTATTGTATGCTTTTTCACATAAATGGGGGTTTTGTCATGAATACTGATATGATAATTCGCATAACAAGGTATTATCGCATTCTCAATCGACTACGGTCCCTCGGATTGGAGAAGGTCTTCGCACATAACCTGGCTGACGCCGCCGGTGTATCGGCGGCAGTGGTAAGAAAGGATTTCTCATTATTGGAAATCCACGGGCAAAAACGTGGAGGCTATGAAATCCATGACCTGTTGGGACATCTGGGAAGAATCCTCGGAAAAACCGATGAACCGCAAAATGTGATCATTCTCGGATGCGGACGCATTGGAAAAGCACTTATGCACTACAACGGATTCGAACCCGACGGCATTCGGGTGGTAGCCGGATTCGACAGTGATCCGCTGGTCTACAGCGACAGCACCCATCCGGTTCCCGTCTATCCTGTGAGTAGACTCGAAGAGGTGGCCAATGCGTTCGAAGTGAAGGTTGCGATCATCACCGTACCCGAATCAGCCACTGCCGACAGCTTCCAGCGCTTGATGAATGCCGGTATCCGCGGAGTTCTGAATTTCAGTCCCATCACACTCAAACCGACCAAGCTGGAGGATGGAACCTATCCGATCGTCCACAACATGAACATTGCATTGGAGCTGGAACAAATCTTCTACGAACTCCAATTTCCCAAAGCCGATTGACCGACCATCATCTGCCTGTCAGCACCACAGCGATGGGCAGATGGTCCGACACCCCTTCCTGTAAAACCACATTCCACTTGAAAGGATGCCCTTCCCCATCCAGCAAGGACGGTGACGCACCTACAGAACCTTCCGAAAATTCCAGACCATACCCATCGAAAAAGGCCGGGGACAGAAGGATTTGGTCGTAGGTTTCCCACATACCCTTGTACCAGTAGGAACCCGGCACCGGCGCGATCACATTCTGTGAATCATCCATCCACCATGAGTACCAACACCCATCGGCTGGAGCCAAACCTCCCACCACCAGCGATCCCATCTCCTTGTGACGATATGCATCCTGCACCGTCACCGGAACCATTGCCGTTGCATAACGCCCTTCCGCCCGATAGAAATCTTCGGGACTCCCATTGAAATCACCCGCAACCACAATAGGCAGGAGTGCGTTGGATTTCAACAACTGTTTCACCCGCATAGATACGGATTCCGCCATCGCAACACGTAGTGGTTCCGTCTCGGCAACTCCTTCCAGCCTCGATTTCGCATGAAGGGCGAACACCACCAATGACCCGAAGTCGGTATCGATGTGTACTTCCAGCACCGACCTTGGCGCCATACTTCCATGCACCCTCGCTTCCACGATAGGGTATCGACTTAGCACCGCACACTGGGTAGCCGATTGCACATCACCTGTTGTCGCATACCACCCATAACCACGTGAAGCCAGTGGACCTACCAGCAGGTCCTCCACCACTTTCGCGTTCTCCACCTCCTGGAGAAGGACGATATCGGGAACACGACCATGTCCTTGCGTTATGGCTCGTGCTGTACGTTCAAGTCTCTTGCCATACGCATCAGCCGACCATCCCCCCTCCAATGTATATTCATCGTACTCGGAACCGGTCTCCACCGCATCGAATAGGTTCTGCACATTGTAGGTCACAAGCATCAATTCATTCGATGATGATTTGGGTCCGAATGGATCACAACCCACCAGGATCCCCGCCATAATCACGAAAAATGGGATAAGACGACCAAGCCGTCCTCGAATTACCGCATGCAATCGTATCGGGACCATACAGGATATACGGAGATAGGATGATTTCTACTGCAAACTCTTCTTAAGCTGGTAGGAGAAGTAGAGGGCCGCGAGCGCATCATCGCCATCAGTCTGGGCCCGAGGCATCGTCTGGGCCTCTTGAATCGCATTGTTGAGATGCCGCAAGCGACTATCGCTGAACGCAAGGTTTCTCGTCATGGAAAAACAGATCGCCCAAATCCTCGACCACTCCCGGTGCTCGAACGCGCTTGCGATCGCCCCCCTCTGTTGGTCGATCTCCACCACGTCCCTCGCCTCCTCGAGGAACTCCGAGAGATAGTCGTCCATATCGAGATTCTTTTCCTCATAGAGCTCCGATAGGGATGGTGAGAATTTCAGCAACAATGCGATCAAGGCATACCGGGTCTGTCTGAACGAAGGACCCATACCCCTGCGGGAAGCGAGGAACAGATCCTCGAGGAATCCCCCCTCACGATCCATGATATCGCGTGCGATGAGGAAGTTCAGCTCCTCGGTGATGTTGGTCGCCAGATCACCGATCGACTCCACCCTCGCAAGATACCTTGAATCGCGGGTAACCCGTGCCAATGATTTGGCTGCGATCGAACGAACCTCGACCGTACCATGCTCGAGAAGATAGACAAGCGCCCGTTCGGCCTTCTCGCTGTGCACATAGGCTCCCAACGCATAGATCGATTCATGCTGGGTGTAGGAATCGACATCAAAGGCATCCCTGATGAGATCATCCAAAAGTGCAAGACGGGGACGGTCGAACAAGCCTCTGATCACCTCCGCCTTATCGTTGGAGAAGGGCGAAGCGAGCGTCCTGCGAATCTCACTGGTGGCCACACCGGTAAGATTCGTTCCCAAACTCAACAACAGTGATTTTCGTTTGATCGGATCGGTGGCCTTGTCCAGCTTGTCGATATCGATGAAGGCCCGTATCCCATGAAGCGAGAACATGATCTGTGCCGCAGCCTTGGTGGAATAGCTTCCCTTCTCGCTCAAGGCACCACTGAACACCAAACCAACGATCGAAAGTACGAGAGTCAATGCGAAGGTGAACACATACGAATTGCCGAGCACGATCCCACCAATATGGACTCCATGGACGATTCGTGAACCCTCGGTCGCCAACGCACCACCAGCGAGACCGCTGAACAGGGCGAGAATGGCAATGACAAAATTGACCATGGAGTTGAACCCGACACCTTCGTCATCGGGAATGACCCCGGCCAACAATCTTCTTACGAGAATATTGATGACACCCAAGAAGAAGTTGCTTACAAATCCCAAAAGCAGGAACCAATAGAGCGGAGCGGAAACAGGAACAACCATCCATCCCACCATACTCACCAGGAATGCAAAACCACTTGCGATGATCAAAGGTCGCGATCCCAGTCGATCGCTGAAGAACTTGCAGAAACTCCCCGAAAGGACAACCGCGATGCTGACACCGATGGTGTAGAGGAAAATGATGTTCGATTGGAGCCCCACCTCCTTGGTAAGGAAGGCCACGCTCATTCCCAACAGCACCGTCACCATCATGTAGGTCCAATAGACCAACAAGCGGATCCTGGGAATACGGTCGGCCATTGCCTCCTTGAAAAGGACGAAGATCGTCCTTCCCTTGCGGTACTCGATATGGGCCCTGCAAGGAATCTTTCCCAAATAGACCGAAGCGATGGTATTGGCCACCACTCCAACCATCTGCAACATCACCAGACCAAACACTCCCGACAGCCGTTCCAACGAAGTGACGATGAAATTGAGAAACTTCGCGAATATGGTGGAGGACTGGAAGGCCACATTGGTATTGCCGATCACCCTTCCCCGTGTCCTATTGCTTGTGATGCTCTTGAACGTGTAGTCGTAGAGCACCACGCCAAGAAGCCTGAACAGACAAAACAGTGTGTAGACGATGAGCACAATCGCAACCGCAAGATTACCCTTCACCCAGAGCAATGGAAGATAGAGGAGACCCACAAGACCACGCAACACCCAGTTGACCGTCTGGACCTTTACCACATTCTTGCCTTTGAACATCCTCGACATCAAAGGAAGGACTATTCCCACAATATACATTGCGGATGCGATATAGCCCAAGGCGAGGTTGCCCGCACCGAACTGAACAGCCAAAATATAGACGATGGTGTCTCCGAGCATGCTGAAACCCAGACCATTCCACACTTCGGAGTGGTAGAGTCTGTTTTGTCCATTGCGCTTTTCAGCCTCAGAAAGATATTTGGTTCGGGTCATCGTCACCATCCCGCCTCACCTTGTTCGGGTGGGCGGTATGTATCGAAAGGGAAAGTCTCAGATTTCCGTTCTGTTCTCAACCACCTTGCTAATCAAACCGTAGGCGAGGGCTTCCTTGGAATCGAGCCAATAATCCCTATCGGTGTCCCTCTTCACCACATCGAGCGGCTGTCCCGTTTGGGCACTCACAATGGCGTTCAACCGATCGCGGGTCCGCTCAAGCTGCTTGGCGTAGATCTCGATATCGGTCGCCACACCCTCCATCCGGCTCATCGGTTGATGGATCAGATAGCTTGAATTGGGTAGACCCAACCTCCGCTCGGCGGGAACGGCGAGGAGCACCAAAGTGGCGGCGCTGGCGACGAGCCCCATACCGATCATATAGACTTCGTTCTTTACGAAACGGGCCATGTCGTAGATGGCGAAACCGGCATCCACATCCCCTCCGGGAGAGTTGATGAAAATCTTGATCGGCTCATCGTTCTCGGCCTCGAGTATCAACAACTGCTTGACGACCTTCTCAGCGCTCTCCTTGTCGATCTCACCAGATAGCATGATCGAACGTGTCTGCAGGAATTTGTCCGACATGACATCGGGATTCTGTTCTTTCTTCTCATTCTTGTCGGTATCTGCCATTGCTCTCTCCACA
>Ga0334898_1001613_pt1 | contig 23956 bp, 27 predicted proteins | sample GraSluR3_MG_10_FD_207228 | JGI IMG/M metagenome (GOLD analysis project Ga0334898, IMG submission 207228) | Sludge microbial communities from methane-producing bioreactor in Wageningen University, Netherlands - Granular Sludge_3_08-R3 | ecosystem: Engineered > Bioreactor > Anaerobic >... | reverse complement strand
TGGATGTCCTCAATGCGGGCTAGTCATGGACCGTGACGAGAACGCGGCGATAAACATTTTGAGACTGGGACTACAGTCTCTGCCAAAAGCTAGAAGCCCCGCCCTTTAGGGCGGGGAGTAGTCACATGCCCATCTCCGCATCATAGCTGCAGGATGTTAGAATAAAATTAAAGGATCCCTGGCGGTCTTTTCTATAATCACAGCCCGTACTCCGAAAGCCTCTCCCGGGCCGCCTCCCTCTCCCGCTGGTGGTCGACGAGAAAGTCCCTTATCCTCTCCGCCGCCTCCTTCTTGCAGGTCCCGCAACTCCTCTCGCCGCTCCTGCATTCGTCAAAGACCTCTGCAAGCTCGCAATCGTCATCGGAGAGGTGGAAGATCAAAAGCTCGTAGACGGTGCACTTCTCCGGCTCGCCCCCCAGCTTCTTCTGCTCGGCGAGGGACTGCCTCCCGCCGGTGACCGCCCTCATCACCTTCTTTGCCGCCTCCTCGGGGTCCTCGGTGAGGGCGATGTGGCTCTCGGGCCTCGAGGAGGACATCTTGCCGCCGGTGAGACCGGTCATGAACCGATGGTAGAGGGACGCAGGCGGGACAAAGCCGTAGCCTCCCGCCTCCACCTCAAACTCCCTCATCATCTCCTCGACCCTTTCCGCCTCCTCCGCCTTGGCATCGAAGACGTCGATGTGCTCCTCGTACCGCTTAACCTTTTTGTACCCCATCTCCCGGAGGCGTGCGGCGGCGGCATCGATGAGGTCAGGGCCCGCCGCCTTCCCCCGGAGGCTGACGTGCCCCTCCCTCTCCTCCACCAGGAACTTTCTCATCCTCCCGGCGAGGTCCCTGGTGAGCCTTATGTGGGCGTCCTGGTCGGAGCCGACGGGGATCACCACCGGCTTCGGCCCCCCGTTCTCGGCGAGCTGGGGGTGGAGGATGTCGGCGCTCTGGACCATAACGGAGACCATGTGGGCGACGTTCGTCTCCCCGGAGAAGCCGTAGATGGCGGCGAGCTCCGAGAACCGGGCGGCAGAGGCGAGCTCGAAGGCGAGGTCCCGGACGGCGCCCCTCTTCGACTGGAAGTATATGGTGGCCGACGGCTCAAGGCCCAGGGCTATGATGCTCAGGACGTACTCTTCGATCCCCATCTCGCGGCATCTCTCCCAGCTGATCCCCCGGACGGAGTGGGCCTCCATGTCGGCGATGGCGACGAAGGCGTCCCCCCCTTGCTTCTGGTGCCAGATGATCTCCTCCATCACCATCTTGCCGCCGAGGTGGACCCTCCCGCTGGGCATGAAGCCGCTCATCACCGCGAAGGGGCGCTTCTCATTCATTGCTTCGACGACCCTCTGGTAGTCGCGGTGGCCAAATATTATATGCCTTTTCATATATAGATGGGGATCGTCGATCTGGGGCAGAACCTCCTCAAAGCTCGATATCCCGAACTCCTCGAAGAGCTTCGAGTAATCGTCTATCGAGACCGCGCCCCAGGGGTCCAGCTTCGTTGCCATAAGTCCAGGCGATGCAGAATATGGTATATTTACCTTCTCGTCATCCCCTTCGATCCCAACGGGTCGGAGGATGAGAACCGGCGAGGCTGCTTAAATTATTTAAATTCGAAAGTCGATACATATCTCGATGAATCTCGAATCATTCCCCTGCGACCTTGTGGCATGGGACGAGTTTTACGATCTTGCTAGGTCCCTATCCCGGAGGATCAAGGCCTCGGGATGGAGGCCGGACCTGGTGGTGGCCATCGGCCGGGGCGGCTACGTCCCCGGCCGGGTCGTCTGCGACTTCCTCGTCCACAATCAGCTCACCAGCATGAAGGTCGAGCACTGGGGGATGGCAGCCCGAAAAAAGGATCATGCGGTGGTACGTTTCCCCCTGGCTGCGGACGCATCCGGCAAGAGGGTTCTGATCGTCGACGACGTCACCGACACCGGAGAAACCCTCGCCACAGCCGTCGGCTACCTCAAGAGGCTTGGGCCGATGGAAGTGAGGACCGCGGTTCTGCAGCACAAGACCAGTTCGGCATTTGAGCCCGACTACTACGCCGAGGAGATCTCCGAGTGGAAGTGGATCATTTACCCCTGGGCGGTCCACGAAGATCTGGTGGGCTTCACCGAAAGGCTCCTCAATAGCTCGATCCTTCCCCTCTCTGTGGATCAGATTAGATCAGATTTGAAGAGGAGGTTCTCCATCGACCTCGCCGGAGAGGAGATGGCCGAGATTCTGGAGGAGGGGGTGGCTCTGGGGATAGTCGTCGGTTCCCATGGGGTATATCGAGCCGCAGGCACTCGAATCGATAATCTTTCTGGATAAACAAAAATAAGCTATTTATATGAGAATGATTTTGTAACCAGAAAAATAGATGTGGTTATTATGAGACAATTTTCGGTCAAAGTTTTGGACGATGCCGACCGGGAGTTCGTAGAGGTTCTGCGGGATCTCGGAATCCCCCGAAACGTCGCCAGCATGATCACTTACCTTGCCAACGTCCAGGAGGCGACCTCCCGAGAGATTGAGATCGGATCAAACCTCCGGCAGCCGGAGGTGAGCATCGCCATGAGAACCCTACGGAACAACGGCTGGGTCGAGGAGCGGGAGATAAAGAAGGACGGCAAAGGAAGGCCGATGAAGGTATATCGTCTGACCATAACCCTGGAGGAGATAATAACCCATTTTGAAGAAGAGAAGAGGAGAGAGTCTGCGAGGGTGATGGAAAATATCGGCCGACTGAAGGATCTGAGCGGAAAGCTGAGCAACAGCTGACGAGGTCCTTCAACCTGAGGAGACTATCCGGACGATCTCCAGGTCGCCAGCCTCAACCACCTCGTCGTTGGAAACGGGGTGGCCTTCGAAGAGCGCCACCACCGTCTCGGGGTTTACCTTCAATAGCTCGAAGAGGCCGTCGTAGGTCAGCCCCTTCTCCAGTTCGAACCATATTTCGGAGACGCGCCCCTCGGCCAGGATTCTCACCGAGTGGGAGGTCACTTTTCCTCTTCACCGCCTGTGCCCACGAGATCATCGAGGTTCTCTTCTCTCAGCTTCTTCTCCAGGTTCTCTGTCTTCTTGTCGCCCTTCCTCTCAACGTCTCTTTTCTTGAATTTAGGCACAAGCATCACCTCTATCATCTTCTCTTGATCTGGGACGGTATTAACCTTTCGTCAACGGAGCCTCCGTCCGACCCAGGCCCACTGATCGTATATACCGAGGTCGTCGGGGTTTGCCACCACCTCGCCGCACCATCCGGCGCAGTTCATGGCTTCGGCCACCATCTTTGCCTCCCTCTCGGTGTAGGTGGTGTAGATGACGAGATCCTTCGCCAGCTCCGACGAGCAGATGAGGATATCCTTCCAGATATGCCAGTTGACGTCGTCTATGAGCCCCACCATGAACCCCACCACCGCGTCGAAGTTCCGGGGGGGGATGAACCGGTTCAAGAGGCGGGCGTCCAGGACCATCGCCCTCGTCGGGTCGAGGTGCCCAGACTTCAAACCCAAGCAGATCTCGCAGCTGTCCAGGTCCGCTGTCCAGGGACGAAACCCCAGGGACTTCAGGGTCTGGGTGGCCATCCCGCTCCCGCAGCATATCTCCAGGACCTCGCCTCCTCTGGGAAGAAGGGGTCGCAGGAACCTTTCCAGGCTCGCCTCCCTCTCGGGGACGAAGAGGGGGAGGCTTCTGACGGGGCAGCTCTCGCAGAATAGCTCCTCTTTGAGGGCGAAAGACAGCCACTCCACCAGCGCTTCCAAGAACTTCTCCTCCTGGACCCTGACGACCTTGGAGGCTGAGCCTTTGGGAAGGGCGCCGAAGAGCTCGATCTCACCATAGCGGTCCGTTAAGAGGAGCCAGAGATCTGTCGGCTCTCTGATCTTCAGGGCGACTCCCAGGAGGGCACCATCATCTCTCCCCTCCTCACCTCTCCCCTCATCGTCTCCTCCCCCCTTCTCCCTTATCTCTATCGACTCCGCCAGACCCTCCCCTGATTCCAGGACCTCCATCGTCACCGGGAGGGCGATCAGGTCGGCGAGGGACTCTTCGGCCAAGAAGACCTCTTCTCGGGGGTCGACATTCAATATCTGATGGATCAGCACGATAGATAGGTTCCGAGGGGGGAGATAATAAGGTTTCTTTCGGGGAAACGGCTATATCGTCTCCCATCGACTCTGGTAAGGTTTGAGGCTGATAGACGTTCCTGGGGTGGGCACCAAGCTGAATGAGAGGCTCGCGGCCCACTACGGAGATGAGGATTCTGCTCTTGAGGCTCTGCTGAGTGGGGATGTGGCGGGGCTTCAGGGGATGAGGGGGATGAGCCAACGCCAGGCGGTCGCCCTGGTCCAGAGGGCGAGAGGGGCGGTCTACTCAGTCAAACCCACAGACTTTCTCGCCACCGAGGAGGCGGTCCGGATCTATGACTCCCTGATGGAGCTTTTGACGAGCCAGGCCCATACCGACCGGGCTCGAGAGAAGCTGGCAACCTATTTTCCCTCGTCATCCCGAAAGATGGTGGATGAGAACAGAAGGTTTGCAGAATCTGCCATCACCTCGGCTTCGCTCCTGGCGGGCTGCGACCTATCCGTCCACCTCTCCAGGATCAAGCCCCTTCGAAAGGAGGCGGCTGCGAGGGTGAGGAACCGGGCAGTCGCCGTCGACTCTCCCTCCGCCATCAGGGCTTTGAAGGAGAGGGGGGTCGATAGAGCCATCGACGTCCACCTCGTTGAGAGCCTGAGGGAGCTGAGGGACCTAGCCCAGGGGTATGATCGCGTCACCCTCCTGGGCGGTTCCATCGACAGTTTCGCCCTCACCGAGATCGAGGAGGCGGAGAGCGACGAGGACTGGTACCTCGTCCCTGAACGGGTCCTCCGCCGATACCAGGAGAACGGCCCCATCTTGGAGGCGATGGTGGCGGCGGCTGAGGTGCTGGCAGAATCCAAAGTCGCCTCCTTCGAAGGCCTCGACGACCTCTCGGAGCGGCTCGCGAGGCTGAAGGTCGACGAAGACCCAGAGCTCCTCCGCCTTGACAGGATCATCGCCGAGGCGGTGGGGAGGGTGGCGGAGGCGGTGGCCTGGGCGAACGCCGAATTGAAGAAGAGGATGGAGCGCTTCTCCCTCACCCTCGCCGGGGACGACCTCCTCTTCGCCCTGGGGCGGGGAGGAGACCTGCGGGACGTCTTCAAGTCGAGGATGGGGGAGACCTTCAACGAGGTCCTGAAGGAGGCGAGGGATATGGCCTCCTCTGATCTGGAGATGAAGGGGGCTGAGAGGGCGAGCCTCGAGGAGATCATTCCGCAGGATGTGAGGTATCCCCTGGAAGAGGATCGGGAGGCTCTCGTCCGTTTCGTCCAGGAGGTGCGCAAGAGGGCTGAGGCGAAGAGGCTGAACTCACGCAGGGATCTGGCAAGGGAGCTCGCCGGAATGTGGAGCTTCGTTGAGGCTCTCCACGAGGAGCTGCTGGAGTTCGACGTCGGATACTCCCTTGGCACCTTCGCCCTGGAGAGGGGGCTTCTCATGCCGACGTTCGCGGAGGAGGGGTGCGTCGGATTTATTGAAGGGAGGAACCTCTTCCTCCAGGATCCCGAGCCGGTCAGCTACTCAGTCGGTCCGACGGGGCTCGTCGAGGCGGAGGAGAGGACGGCGATCCTCAGCGGCGTCAACTCCGGCGGCAAGACGACGCTCCTGGAGCTGGTGGCCCAGGTGGTGATCCTGGCACATATGGGCTTTCCGGTGCCTGCGGCCGCATGTCGCATCACCGTCTTCGATAGCCTCTACTACTTCGGAAAGAGCCGGGGAACCCTGGGGGCGGGGGCCTTCGAGGCGACGATGAGGAAGTTCTCTGTCCTCGCCGGCGGGGGCAAGAGGATCGTCCTGGCGGACGAGCTGGAGGCGATAACCGAGCCCGGAGCCTCTGCCAAGATCATAGCCTCCCTCTTAGACGAGCTGTTGAGGGGCGGGTCGGTGGCCATCTTCGTCAGCCACCTCGCCGAGGACGTGGCGAGGTTCGCCGAAGAGGATCTGAGGATCGACGGGATCGATGCCCGGGGGCTCGACGAAGACGGCGAGCTGATCGTCGACAGGACCCCCGTTTATTATCGGCTGGCCAAGAGCACCCCGGAGCTGATAATCGAGAGGCTCGCCCGGACCTCTGAAGGAGAGGAGAGGGAGTTTTACGCGAGGCTCCTCTCCAAGTTCCGGTGAATTTTTATACCGGCAGGATAATTTATATCCCATGATCGCCACTTACCATCTGGAGATCTGGCAGATCGTCGTCATCTGCATCCTCTTGCTCCCGCTCTTCTTCGTCGCCAACTACGTCGTAGTGACGAAGATGGTCCGGGAGAGGAAGATCCGGGAGGATAGGGTGGATAGGTTCGTCGCCGCCAGCGTCGCGAGGGATATGAGCCCCGAGAACAGGTCGAAACCGCGTCCCAGGAGAAGATTCTGAGACGGTCGCCCCATGGATCCTCTCAGCCCACCTGGGGTTGCTTTCTGCGATCTGGCTCTCTCATCGGTTTCTTGAACGGTCCTGGCAGAGGTGGAGGCGAGGGGCACGGCGCGGCGCATCGGCTCGATCCCGCCGCAGCGTCTCTTGACGGCCTCGATGGAATTTGAAGGGGTGTGGTTCATGTCTGAAGATATAGAGAAGATGGAAGGGAAGGAGAAGAAGGAGAAGAAGATGGTGGAGGTCTGCCCCGTCTGCGGCAGCTGCGAGCTCTACTATGAGACCGGGGGCGCCATCGGGAAGGTCTACCACTGTAAGGACTGCAACTACATAGGTGCGCTGGTGGTGGAGGCGGACGAGGAGATGGTCGATGCGATAAAGGAGGAGTACGGGCGGGGGAAGAAGGGGAGAGAGGTGGAAGATTAAAGTGGCTTTTCGCTATTTTCATGGGGGCGACTTCAAGATAGCGATAAGCGGACTCAATCATGAAAATACCTCCCTGGGCCCTGCCTCTAAGGCGATTGGTAGCGATATCGTTCATGACGCACCTGATTTTCGGCAATCATGAAGTTGTTACGGCCGGTCCACAGGATTTGCGATCCCTTAAATTTACCGACACAAAACAGCGAAGGGCCACACACAGGACGATGAATACGGAGCGGATCGTAAGATCTTCTCCAGGCTTCTCAAGATCGGATCGGAGTGGGGGAGTGGCCATCCCATCTCCTTCCCCGGTGCCTCCGCCATCAACTCTGCCCCGCCGCCTGGAGAGACCCGATTATGATGGTGTTGTGGTGACCTCCCAGGATCAGGCCGCTCGCCTCCGCCAGCTGGACGAGGTCGCTGGTGGCGGAGCCGTCCGTCCAGCCGATCTGGGAGGCTTCGACGATTATCGTATTGTGGTGGCCAGCGTCGATCTGGCCCGTCATCGACGAAGCCTGGACGAGGCTTCCGGAGGCGGCTCCGCCAGAGGCTGCGATCTGGCTGCTCTCCAGGACGATCGAGTTGTGATGGCCTCCGGGGATCCGGCCGTCGAGGCCTGCTGCCTCTCCCGCCTGGACCTGCTGCACCCCCTGGCCAGCGCCGACGGCCGCCGCCCATCCGGGGGGACCGCCCGTCGTCGGCCCGCTTTCATCCCCGGCCTTCTTGATCTGGCCGTAGGGTACGTCGTTCTTCCACTTGGCCATCACAAAATCTCCGACTGCGGAGTTCTCTTGGCCGGCTGGCGCAGCACCTGTCGCTGGCGGCTTCCCGGAGACGGCCGTCGCCGATCCGAAGATCAGGACCGCCGCCGCTAAAAGTACCAGATATATCCTCATATCTAACCCCCAATACTCTCAGGGTTTCCCCAAACCCCTCAAGCGCGAGAGGTACTCTCGCCTTTTGCGGGTATATAGCTGCCGATCTCTCATGCGGGGACCCGCCCTGCCTCTGTGACTGAAGGAAGGGTCACTCCTCCTTCCTCACCCGCCCCCTCGCGAGGGAAGCGAAGATCCCGACGACGCAGAGGACTACGAAGACGGAGAGGACGGCCGTCACCGCCTCCAGGAACTGAGGGTAGACCTCCGGGGTCACCTGGACCCTGCCCATGAAGACCGATAGGGCCGTCATGGCGATGGCCATGGAGGTCATCATCCCCAGGGACCTCATCGTCCCCACCATCCCCGAGGCGACGCCGTAGTCCCTCTTCTCTACAGAGCTCATGATGGCGTTGGTATTCGGCGACGAGAAGAAGGCGAAGCCCGTCCCCAGGAGGGCGAGGACCGCCATGATGAAGCCGACTCCGGTCTCGGCGTCGAGGCCGAGGGCGAGGAGGAGGAGCCCCACCGCCGTCAGGGCCATCCCGCCGGAGGCGACGACCTGGGCCTCCATCCGGTCGGAGAGCCTCCCCGCCCAGGGGGAGAGGACGGTCTGGACTGCGGGCTGGGCCACCAGGACGAGCCCGGCGTAGAGGGGGGAGAGCCCCTTGACCGTCTGCAGGTAAAGGGTGAGGACGAAGGCGACGGCGAAGGTCGCACCGTAGCTGATCAGGGCCGCCAGGTTTGAGAGGGCGAAGACCCGGTTCTCCCGGAATATCCGGACGTTGAGGACGGGGCTATCGCTCTTCAGCTCCACCAGGCCGAAGGCGGCGATCCCCGCGAGGCCGAGGGCGAGGAAGGCCGCCCCGCTGGCCGACGGCAGGCTGGTGAGGCCGTAGACCGTCGAGACGAGGGCGAGGGCGTAGATGACCGAGCCGAGGCCGTCGAACCTCTCCCCGGCGGCCTCGATCCACTCCCCCTTCAGCCTTCGGACCGTCAGGAGGACGACCAATATGCCCAGGGGGACGTTCAGGAGGAATATGGACCTCCATCCCAGGTACTCGGTGAGGATCCCCCCGAGGAAGGGGCCCAGGGATAGGCCGAGGTAGACGGCGGTGACGTTGATCCCAAGGGCTCTGCCCCTTTCTCCTGGGGGGAAGACGGAGGTGAGGAGGGCTACGGACGTCCCGAAGATCATGGAGCTTCCTACCCCCTGGAAGAACCGGAAGAGTATCAGGGCGGAGCCGGAACTGGGGAAGGCGCAGAAGAGGGAGGATAAGGCGAAGACCGCCATCCCCAGGGTGAAGAACCTCTTCCTCCCCCAAATGTCGGCGGCCCTCCCCAGGGGTACCATGAATACCGCCATCGCCAGGAGGTGGGCGGTCACCACCCACCCCAGGAGGACGGCGTCCATCCCAAACTCCATCCCGATGGGAGGGAGGGCGACGTTGATCGCCGAGTTCGCGAAGGCCGGGAGGAAGGCCGCCACCGTGGCGATGAAGAGGACGCTTTTTTTGCTCTCGGCTTCGCTCATCAATCCCAAAAATGGCGAGGGGATATTTACCATCTCCCCTCGATGGAGGATGCGCCGCCGCCTACGGTGGTGGCGGCCCAGATGATCCCAAAGGTGATGAGGGTGGCTTTTGGAGTGGGGGCGCGATGGTGAGGTGATGAGCTGGGGTGGTGCCAGTTGGATGCGAAGGGTGGAATGGATAAATATAAATCACATACGAAATTAATATAATCGTCATGAGGATCGTGGGAATATGTGGCAGCCCCCGGGAGAAGGCGACGGACCACGTCCTGAGGGGGGCGCTGAAGATGCTGGAGGAGAGGGGATTTTCCGCCTCTTTCTTCGGGGTCAGGGGCAAGAGAATCAGCCCCTGCCTCCACTGCGATTATTGTCTCTCAAACAAGGAGTGCAGGATAAAAGACGACATGTACGACCTCTACCCCCTCCTCCGGGACGCCGACGGTATCGTCTTTGCGACCCCCGTCTACAACGGAGGCGTCTCCGCCCAGACTAAGGCGGTGATGGACCGGTGCCGTGCGCTGGTGGCCGCCGACTTCGACTTCTTCCGGGGGAAGGCCGGCATGGCGATCGCCGTCGGGGGGGACAGGATGGGGGGGCAGGAGCTGGCGATCCAGCAGATCATCAACTTCTACGTCCTCAACGGAGCAGTCCCCGTCGGCGGCGGCTCCTTCGGCGCGAACCTCGGCGCCACCTTCTGGTCGAGGGACACTCTGGAGGGGGTCGTTGATGACGAGGAGGGGTGGAGGTCCCTCAGGAAGACCGTCCGGAGGTTCTCAGATCATCTGGGGGGCGCCGTCTCCGAAAAGGAAAGATAAATCAATGTGTGGATGGATAAAGGGGATATCATGACCGATAAGAGGCCGAAGAAGAAGGTGGTCTGGGGGGTCACCGGCTCCGGCGACCGGATCCGGGAGACTGCCGAGGTGATGAAGGAGATGAGGCGCCAGTATGACGACGATGTGGAGATCAGGGTCTACATATCCAAGGCCGGAGACCAGGTCGTCAAGTACTACAAGCTCTTTCCCGAGCTGGAGGCGGAGTTCGACAAGATCTGGGTGGAGGCGAACGCCAACGCTCCCTTCCTCGCGGGGCAGGTCCAGATGGGGAGATTCGAGTTCATTCTCATCGCGCCTGCCACCTCCAACACCGTCGCCAAGATATCCTTGCGGATCGCAGACACCATGCTCACCAATGCCGCCATCATGAGCCAGAAGGTCCTCCTCCCCCTCTACATAATGCCATCAGACTTTCGGGAGGGGGAGGTGACGACGAAGCTCCCCGACGGCAGAGACCTCTTGCTCGTCATAAGAAAGGAGGACGTCGAGCACGTCGAGAGGCTGGCGGCGATGGAGGGGGTCAGGATGCTGGAGCGACCCCAGGATATCCCGAAGGTATTCGAGGAGCATTTCGGCTGAAGGACGAAGGTCAGAACGCTGCCGCCGCCCGCGCCGTCGGGTGAGATGTCTGGAATTTCGTCTGGCGGCGAATGGACCCCCCATCGTCCTCGCCACCCGAATAATGAGCTTTTAGAAGAGAAGAGGTACAGATCCTATGGTTTTCCGCTTCATGAGGACTTCAGCTCTTTGAGCCTTCCGATCTTCGTCATCACCTGTTCGGTTTCTGCCCTCTTGTTCGTCTCCAGGTAGTCGATGATGTCGTATAGCCCCTTCTTGAGCTTATAGATCCGATAGGGCCTCCCCTTCCCCGGGTTCTTCTCGTCCCTCTCGGCTATCCAGTCGAGCTTCCTTAGCTCCCTCATGGCTATGCTCACCTCGGGCTGCCGGAGATCCGACCCCATCTCGATCTCGCGAGAGGTGGCCTCGTCGACACAGGCGAGATACGTCAAGACCTTCGCCACGTTCCTCTTGAGGCCGATCTTCATCAGTATCGAAGCGAACTCATCGCGTTCAACGTTCTGAGCGGGTAGCGAAACATTCCTCAATGCGGTCACCATTGGTCTGGTAGTTATAGATCCATATATAAGTTACGTTCAAAATAATTATATCCTAATCCGGACCGGGCGAAGGTTAAGGCCGGTTCGATCCCGAAGGATCGAAACTGATTTTACCGACCCTTCCCCAGGAGAGCTCGATATAATATCTGGCTCATGAGGCGATCTCTTGAAAGGGCTCTACATCATTGACAGCTATCTGAAGGGCTTTGAGGCTAGGGTGGAGGAGGTTGCTAGAAGGCGACGATCTCGTCCTGGATACGACCGCCTTATACCCCAACTCCGGAGGGCAGCCCCACGATACAGGCTCATTGGCGAGAGGCGGCGAGGAGTTTTTCAGTTTTATACGTCGGCCTCACCGACGGCAAGATCTGCTGCCAGCTGGGGAGAGAGGGGCTCGTCGAAGGCGACAGGGTGGCATGGTCCATCGACTGGGAGAGGAGTTACTTATTCATGAGGGGCTACGCCGTCTGCCACCTCCTCTCCGCCGTCATCTATCGGGAGACGGGGGCGATGATCACAGGCAACCAGATCGGTGAGGATAGGTCCAGTGTCGACCTTCAGGCCTGTGGAGGGACCCACGTCGGGAGGACCGGAAATATCGGGTCCATAAAGATGCTGAAGGCCGAGAACAAGGGTAGGGCCAACAGGCGGGTCTACTTCGAAGTCTTGGGCGGTGATTGATCTTGGACGAGATGGAGCTTTTGGGAAAGACGAGGGTTAAAGTCAAGGACGAACGGGTCGTCGAGACGGGGGTGCCTCTGATCAGGTGGTGTCCCCTCTTCGATAAGGTTCGGGGGATAAAGGAGATAACCCCAGAGGCCGCGGCCGCCAACATGGTGTTTCGGATGAAAGAGCACGGGATGTTCACCCCAAGAAGGAAGCTGGAGATGGACGTCTTCGTCGGATTCGGCGCCTCGGAGGTGATGATGACGGCGACCTCCCGGAGGCTCATCGATGGCGCCGTCACCGTCTGCGACGGTGCCGGGACGGTGATCACCTCCAACCCCAGCCTCATCCAGGGGATGGGGGGCTGGATATCGGGGCTCGTCAGCACCGATCCGATACCGGAAGTTCTGGCCGGCATCGAAGAGAGGGGGGGAGTCGTCCTCGACCCGGAGACCGCAAAGATCGATCAGGTGGCGGGAGCAAGGCTGGCCTCCGAGATGTGGTCGAGGTTCGCGGTCACCGTCGCCGACATGGAGGCTGCAGAGAGGCTTAGGGACCTGGAAGAAGAGCTGAAGGTCAGAATCCTCATCGTCGGGGTCCACCTGACGGGAATCGGTGAAGAGGAGGCGGAGCGGCTCCTGGCCTGCGCCGACATCGTGACTGGCTGCGCCTCCAGGTACATCCGGGAGAAGGTCCGGCCCCTCGTCCAGGTGGGGACCGCCGTCCCTCTATTCGGCCTGACGGGTTGGGGCAAGGAGGTGCTGGTGGAGAGGGCGAAGGAGGTGGACCGGCCGATCCTCATAAACACCATGCCGTTGCCGGTCCTGCCGGAGAATAAGCAGCCGCGTCCTCTCGTCTAGCTCCTCTCTTGGGGTCTATCGTTCAAGGGCAGGTCAGATACAGCTGGTTTCCGGAGCCGATCTCTTGGCGGATGTTGAAGTCGCCGATGTAGGTCCCGCCGTAGGTCATGATGGTGACGCCTTTGGAGCCGTCTTTCACCCGGGCCCCGAGCTTCGCCGTCCCCCTCCCCTGGGATGCGATCTGGTAGACTGATGCGTTACCGTTCTGGAATATGGTGGTGTCCTTGATCAGGTAATCGAGGTTGGTGTAGCTCTCGGAGATGACGGTGCCCATTTTGTAGTTCTTGGCGCATAGGGCGTTACGAAGGTCGCTTTCGGCGTTCTGGCCGGCGAAGGGACGATGATCGAAGAACCCCCACTCGTTGAAGTACATCTCGTCCTCGCCGACGTAGGCGGTCTGTCTCCGATCGACGATCCCGCTCCCCTGGGTCCCGACTACGAGCTTCTGGCCGGAAAACCCCTTATCCGTCTGGTAGATCTTCATCTCGTCGATGTACCCGGAGAGGTATATGTAAGAGTGTTCCGTTACGTTCCCTTTTATGCTCCAGGCTCCAAGCCCCATCGGAGATGATACGATCAAAGAGAGGACTGCGAGCGACAGCAGAGTTCTGGCCTTCATGATAAACCCCTTTTCCAAGCTTGATATTCTGGACCATCCGTTATAAATCTGATGGAGTCGGAAGCCTCCCCAGCTCTCCGCCCCGTCATCAGGAGCCGAGTCGCTTCCCCGTCACCAGGAGCCGAGGCCGACCGTCGGCCTCCTCGACGAGCCGATCTGGTGGATGATAACTCCATCGTCGTTGGAAGGCGTCGCGTCCCTTATCAGGTACACGCCGCCGGTGTAGCTCTCGGAGACGACCGTCCCAACCTCGAGATTTTTGGCCCGGAGCGCTTTACGAAGGTCGCTCTCTGAGTCCATCGGCCTGTAAGGGCGGTAGTGGAACTCGCCCCGGACGTTGAAGTATATCTCATCCTCGTCGGCGTAGGTGGCCATGGTCCTGGAGGCGGTCCCGCTGCCCCGGGTTCCGTAGACGAGCTTCGAGCCTGCTATATCCTTCTCGGTCTGGTAGATGAACATCTCGTCCATGTATCCGGAGAGGTATATGGTCGATCGTTGCTCTACGCTCTTTGCGATCTTCCAGTCTGCAAGGACCCCAGGAGACGATAGCAGCATCGAGAGGGCAATCAGCAGCGATAAAACTCTGCAGTTCATCATCTACCCCTTTCTTCATCCCCTATATTCCGAAGCGTCCGTTATAAATCTGATGGGCTTTGGCCCTCAGATCCTATCTTTCGCCTCTCATCTCGCCTTTTGCCTTCCTCTTCCTCTTCCCCTTGCCCCTCCTCCTCCTCGGCGGGCTCTCCCTGATCTCCTCGATCCTCCGGTCCAGCGCCACCTTCAGGCGGGGGTCCCCCTCTCCGGAATACCTGTCGATCCGAGCCGCGATGGCGAGCTTCGCCGCGAGAGCGCGAGCTGCTCGCCCCCGGAAGGCTCTCGTCGTCCCCATGATCGCAGGGTGCCTGTAGATCATGCCGTGCTTCGGCGAGGGGGCCTTTCCCCGGAGGTGCTTGAAGAGCGCCTTCTCTGCCCCCATCACCTGGATCGCCGAGGCGGGCATCTCCGATAACCTCTTGAGCCCACCGGCCCTGGAGATGATCCGGGCGGCTAGGATCGGTCCTGCGAGGTCGGTGAGGTTCGGGGCGATCTGGGCCGTCGCCGTCTCCAGGCTCTTTGTGACCGATCTCCTCGTCTCGGTGAGGACGAGGATCGATCGGGCGAACTCCCCCACTGGCGCCTCTTCTTCGGCAAGATGCTCGGCGAGGGCTCTCCCCCGGAGGCGGCGCTCGTCGGTGAGCCTCGACCACTCGAAGAGCCTCTCCTCCAGGGCGTTTATCGCCTCGTTGAGGTCGTCGAGGGCCTCGACCGTCTGGAGGAGCTCCGCCTCAGCGCCGGCCGAGGCCCGCAGCTTTCTTTTCACCAGGTCCAGGGCCACCGATCTGAGGGCGGAGTTGTACTCAGCGTCGCCCTCGAAGAGCCCTCCTTTCAGGGCGAGCTTTCTGAGGTCGGGCTGGACCGCCGACGCCCAGACCTCCCCGATGGTGGTGGCGGCCGTTCTGGCGGAGGCGGGGATCGACTCTCCCGATATTCCCATAAGCCTCTCTGCCGTCTCCTCAGATCCACCGGCCAGAGAGACCTCACCGGTGGAGGTGTCGATATATCCAAACCAGGTCGTGATCTTCATCTCGATATCCTCACACCCCCCTGGTCCAATATTACTTTCGCCCCGCCGGAAGTAAGTTTATCTACCATGAAAGCCTCTTGGATATTGCCTCTCTATTGAAAAAACTGGAGGTCAAATGTCATGAAAGAGATCGTCGAGCAGATTTTGGCTCGGCTGCGGGACCAGAAGGTGGAGGTCCCTGCAGACGAGGTAGAGAGCCGTCTGAGGCTCCTCGTTGAGAAGTTCGGAGTTCCCGAGGGCGAGGCTGCCCGGTCCGTCGTCAACTATTTTCTAAAAGAGCACGGCATCGCGCCAACGTCCTTCTCCGCCAGGAAGAGCGAGCGCCTGAAGGTGGGGGAGATCAGCGGTCCGGGCCGATGGATCGACCTGGAGGTGAAGGTGGTGGAGCTCTGGGAGCCCTCCAGCAGCGCCATATCCCAGACCGGCCTCGTCGGGGACGATACCGGCACCGTCAAGTTCGTCAAGTGGACGAAGTCGGACCTTCCGGAGCTCGAGCCAGGAAAGAGCTACCACTTCAAGAACGTCGTCACCGACGAGTTTCAGGGGAGGTTCAGCGTCAAGCTGAACAGGACGAGCGGGATCGAGGAGCTCGCCTCCGAGGTCGTGGCTGCCGAGGCCCCGGCCGGAGGCCCGGTCCAGGAGATGAAGATCTCAGAGATCGGAGAGTCCGGCCGGTGGATCGACCTACGGGCTAAGGTCGTCCAGCTCTGGGACCCTACGAGCGAGACGATATCCCAGACGGGTCTCATAGGCGACGATTCTGGGGTGATCAAGTTCGTCAAGTGGGCTAAGTCCGAGCTTGCCGACCTCGCCGAGGGTGAGAGCTACCTCTTCAAGAACGTCGTCACCGACGAGTTCGAGGGGAGGTTCAGCATCAAGCTGAACAGGACGAGCGGCATCGAGCCCCTGGAGGAGGAGATCGAGGTGATCCCCCAGGAGGCGAAGTTCACGGGGGCCATGGTGGACGTCCAGAAGGGATCGGGGCTGATCAAGCGGTGCCCCATCTGCAGGAGGATGCTGACGAAGGGGGTCTGCGGCGAGCACGGAAAGCAGGAGGGGACCTACGACCTGCGGATAAAGGCGGTCCTCGACGACGGGGTGAAGGTCCAGGAGGTCCTCATCAACCGCGAGAGGACGGAGAGCCTCGTGGGGATCGAGATGGAGGAGGCGAAGACTATGGCGATGGAGGCCCTCGACCACGAGGTGGTGAGGGGCATGATCCAGGAGCGGCTCCTGGGCAGATACTACACCGTCTCCGGCCCCACCGTCGACCGGTACATCCTCGTCGAGACGATATCGCAGCTTTCCCCTGTAGCCGAGGGGGAGATCCGTGCCCTGGCCGATCGAGCAAAATCAGAGGCGGTGATCTGAGATGGCGAGCTTCGCAAGAGAGGTGGCGAGGAGGGTCTTCGCCTCTGAGCTTCGGGACTCCGACCTATCCTTCCGGGAGAACGAGGATCAGTACGCTCCTCTTTACTTGATCACCCCCACGGGGGCGCGGTGCAACCGGGTCCTTCTGGTGGGAACCCTCACTGAGAAGGATAATCTGGGGGACGAAGTCGAGTACTGGCGGGGGAGGATCGCCGACCCCACGGGGAGCATCTTCGTCTACGCAGGCCAGTACCAGCCCGACGCCGCCCAGGTATTGGCAGCCACCGAGCCTCCGGCCTTCGTCTCCATCGTCGGCAAGCCGAGTGTCTACGAGACGGAGGACGGCAAAAGGCTGATATCCGTCAGGGCCGAGTCCGTCCAGAGGGTCGACGCCGAGACGAGGGACCGGTGGGTACTGGAGACGGCGGCGAGAACCCTCGATCGTATAGAGGCCTTCGGGTCTTTCCTGGAGATGGGAGGGGCCGACGCCTTCTCCAGCGGCGACGAAATCCTGAAGAAGTCCCAGTCCCCAGGGGACGTGGCCGACATCGGAAAGGCCCACCTCCACTACTCGCCGGACCTGGTGAGGTACCGAGAGATGGTGGCGAAGGCCATCGAGGCCCTGAAGGTGGAGGTCTCGGTACCGAAGATCGGAGCCGAGAGGAGGGCAGACCCGGCGAAGGGAAGCGTCGCGAGGTCCGGGCCGGCCTGGGACGAAGACGAGCCCATCAATCTTGGGACCGAGGAGGCCGAGAGGCGTATCGGGGGGTTTGAGGACTTGAAAGAGGGACCTCTTCACTACGAAGAGGGCGAGGGCATCGAGAACGGCGAGAGGATGGAGGAGGAAGAACTCTTCTTCGGCCGAGGGGAAAAATCCTCCCCAAAGAAGAGGAAATAGCCTTGAGACCAGAGGCGGGCGATCCGGAATTCGCCCTGAAAAGTATATATAATATGTCTGAGTTTATATTGAGTGGTGATAGAATATGGTGATCGGAGTTACTATGGTCAAAGTGGTGCCGGGACAGGAGAGGACCGTTTACAACGCCCTGAAGGAGGTCGAGGGGATCAAGGACGTCTATCACGTCTTCGGCGAGTACGACTTCGTGGTGGTTCTGGAGGTGGAGGGGCTCTCCGTCTTAAACCGCCTCGTGGACACCATCCGTGAGATTCACAACGTGACAGCGACCCAGACGGTGGTGGGGGCGGAGCTCTAAAAGCTCCCTCCTCTTTTCTGATATGGAGATAGCAGAGGAGCTGGCCAAGCACCAGAAGGCCATCTCCGTCGCCGAATTTTTCGAGAAGAACCGCCAGATCCTGGGGTTCGACTCAGCCCCCAGGGCTCTCATAACCACCGTCAAGGAGGCTGTGGACAACTCCCTGGACGCCTGCGAGGAGTCGGATATCCTCCCGGACATCTTCGTCCAGATCATGAGGCGTGGCGAGGGGTTCCGGGTGGTGGTGGAGGACAACGGCCCCGGGATCGTCGGCAGTGAGGTTCCCCGGGTCTTCGCCAAACTCCTTTACGGATCGAGGTTCCACACCCTCAAGCAGAGCCGGGGGCAGCAGGGTATAGGGATCTCCGCTGGGGTCCTCTACTCCCAGCTCACCACAGGAAGGCCGACGGCGGTCACCACCAGGATCGGACCGACCCACGGGGCTGGGCGGTGGGAGCTGATGATCAACACCGCCACCAACGAGCCTGAGATCCTGAAGACCGAGGAGACGGACTGGGACCGGCCCCACGGGACGAGGGTGGAGCTGGAGATGGAGGGGTCCTACGTCCGGAGCCGTAGGCAGTCGATTTATGGCTATTTGAAGAACGTGGCGATAGTAAACCCCCACGCCCGGATCACCCTCGTCGAGCCCGACGGGAACGTCGAGGTCTTCGAGAGGGCGACGGATAAGCTGCCTCGGCCTTCCTACGAGATCAAGCCCCACCCCTGGGGGATGGAGCTCGGGGGCCTCATCAAGATGCTTCGGTACACCGACAAGAAGAAGCTGAGAGTGTTCCTCCAGGGGACCTTCTCCAGCGTCGGGGCGATCATCTCCTCGGAGATCTGCGAGAGGGCACAGCTCGACCCCGAGATGGCGCCCCAGGACCTCACCCACGCCGAGGCGACCCGGCTTTTAGCCGCCTTCAAGCAGATGCGGCTGAAGTCGCCGCCCACCGATTGCCTCTCCCCCATCGGGGAGGATCTGATTCGTGCAGGGCTGGAGAAGGAGTATCGGGTCGACTTCGTCTCCACCGCCACACGGCCGGTGGCGGTCTACTCCGGTAACCCCTTCCAGGTGGAGGTGGGGCTCGCCTACGGCGGCGAGCTGAAGGCCGACGGGAAGGTGGACGTATTGAGGTTTGCAAATAGAGTCCCCCTCCTATACCAGCAGGGGGGGTGCGCCATGACCCATGCCATCGAGAACGTCTCCTGGAAGACCTACTCCCTCTCCCAGCCCGGTGGCGGGGTCCCCACAGGCCCCGTCGCCCTCATCGTCCACATCGCCTCGACGAACATCCCCTTCACCTCCGAGTCGAAGGACGCCGTCGCCGACGTCCCCGAGATCGTGGCGGAGGTGGAGCTGGGGCTGAAGGAGGTGGGGCGGAAGCTCCGGAGGTACCTCTCCAAGAAGTCGGCCCTCTCGGAGAGGAAGGAGAAGGAGGAGATCATAAGGAAGCTCCTTCCGAGGATATCAAAGAAGCTGGCGGAGCTCCTCGCGCGGGAGGAGCCTGACATAAACCCCGTCGTCGCCAAGATCATGGGAAACCTCCTCGTCAAAAGGTCCATCGTCTCCGAGAACGGCGAGGCCTTTGTGACCCTGCAAGTCGCAAACTACGGCGACTCTGCCTGCGCCTTCAAGCTCCACGAGACGGTCTCGGTGGAGGCGAGGTCCACAGAGCCCCCTGCCCGGGTTATCCCCCTGGGGGACGGCTACGACCACCTCTGGAAGGTCTCCCTCCGGCCGGGGGAGGGGCAGAGCATCAGCTACACCGTTCCCTCGGAGGGGGTCAGCTTCTCCGAGCCGGTCGTCGAGGGGGTAGCATCCGAGCTCGTCAGCGGGGCGAAGGTGGTGGGATAGATGAAGGAAGCGGCGGTTACAAAAGAGAGGCTACTGGGGCTCGCAGAGACCCTTTACGACCAGTTCCAGGAGGGGATCGTCCCCCATCTCTCCCTCCCCAGCAGGACGAAGAGGAACATCGAGTACGACCAGGATGGGGAGGTCTGGGTATACGGCGACCAGGAGAGCATCAGGTCCGTCAAGACCGTCCGGGGCGCTAAGAGCGTCCTCAAGACCACCTACCTGGTGGAGTTGCTCATAAACGAGCACCTCAAGAACAACCGGGGCTCCACCCTGAGGGAGATATACTACATCTCCGAGAACTGGGACGTCGCCAAGTTCGGGGAGCAGGCCGAGAGCGACCGGCTCGTCGAGGACCTGGAGATCCTCACCTCCCTCCTGCGAGAGGACTTCCACGTCCGCCCCGAGGAGGACGGGGCCACCGTCTTCGGCCCCCTCACCATCAGCGAGAAGACCCGGAGGGGCGAGAAGACGATCCACTGCCAGGAGGACGTCGGCGAGGCCGGCTACCAGATCCCCTTCAACGTCGACAACGTCGAGTTCAAAGACCACGACGCCAAGTTCGTCGTGGCGATAGAGACGGGCGGTATGCACGCCCGGCTGATAGAGAACGGCTTCGACCAGGAGCACCAAGCGATCCTCGTCCATCTGAAGGGGCAGCCGGCCCGGTCGACCCGCCGGATGATAAAGAGGCTCAACGAGGAGCTCAGCCTACCGGTCGTCATCTTCACCGACGGCGACCCCTGGTCTTACCGGATCTACGCCAGCATCGCCTACGGCGCCATCAAGAGCGCCCACCTCTCCGACTACCTGGTGACGCCGGCGGCCCAGTTCCTGGGCGTCCAGCCGACGGACATCGTCAACTACGACCTCTCGACGGACAAGCTCACTGACCAGGACCTCCAGGCGCTGCGAAGCGAGCTCTCGGACCCGAGGTTCGCCACCGACTACTGGAAGGAGCAGATCCAGCTGCAGTTGAAGCTATCGAAGAAGGCTGAGCAGCAGGCCTTTGCGGGAAAGGGGCTCGACTTCGTGACGAGGGTCTACCTCCCCGAGAGGCTCTCAGAGATGGGGATGATATAGAGTCCCGGCGGGGCGAAATTTTATATATTTTTGAGCGGTCCTAAGGCTGTGGTCATCGACTTTCACGCTCACATCTACACCGACGATATGGCGCCCAAGGCGATCGCCTCCGTCAAGAGGAGGATGGGGGTTCGGGTGCCGGGGCTGGGGACCGTCTCAGACCTCAAGGAATCGATGGCGAAAGCTGGCGTCGAAAAATCGATAGTCTTGCCTCTCGCGCCTCTGCCAAAGCACGTGGGGCCGACCAACGACTTCTTCATCGCTGCCGCTGACGGAAACGGCCTCCTCCCCTTCGGGGCGATCCATCCCTTCCAAGCAGACCTCGAGGAGGAGCTGGACAGGCTCCTCGCCGCCAGCGTCCGGGGGGTGAAGGCCGTCCCCTTCCTCCAGGGCTTCTATCCCGACGATCCCCGGTGCGACCGGCTCTATGAGGCGGTGGCGGAGCGGGGGATGGTCCTCCTCCTCCACGCAGGAAAGGTCCCCGAGGACCTCCCGGAGTTCTTCGGGACCCCCGACCGGTTCGCCCGGATGGCGAAGCGCCACCCTGACCTCGTCGTCGTTCTGGCCCATCTGGGCGGATGGGAGATGTGGTCCGCCGTCCGCGAATACCTCATCCCGGCGGAGGAGAACGTCTACTTCGACACCGCCTACATCTCGCCTAGTCTGACCATAGAGGAGGCCTGTGATCTGATAAGGGATATCGGCCCAGACCGGGTCTTATTCGGGACCGACTACCCCTGGACCGACCAGGCGGAGGAGATCGAGTTCGTCGAGGGGATGGACCTTGCGGCCCGGGAGAAGAGGCTCATCTTATCCGAGAACGCCAAAAAAATCCTCTTCCGCTAAAGCCAACTTTTTTAACGGATCGGTATGGTGACAAGAGCATGAAGCGCGATCTGATGGAGATTCTGGCCTGCCCTCTCTGCAAGGGCGATCTGGACCTGGAAGTATTCGAGGAGGCAGAAGGGGAGATCCGGACGGGGAAGCTCTGCTGCAAGAGCTGCGGCGAAGTCTACCCCATCGAGGACGGGATACCGAATATGCTCCCGCCGGAGCTGCGGGAGGAGATGGCCCGCTAGGAGGCGTCGTTGCGAGCTGATAGCCGTCCCCCGTCTCCCTGCCATCCCGTCTGGCCCTCCTCAAAATCCCGAAACAAGATCTCCTTTTAAATTCTCTTTTCTTCTGATCGTCACTCTTATGTAGGGACGAAAACCCTTCCCGGATACGTGATAAGCGTGAGATACATCGTCGTTACGGGCGGGGTGATGAGCGGCCTGGGCAAGGGGATCACCGCCGCCTCCATCGGTCGGATGTTGATGGAGCAGGGCTACAAGGTGACGGCCATCAAGATCGACCCCTACATAAACATCGACGCGGGGCTGATGAGCCCCTTCCAGCACGGCGAGGTCTTCGTCCTCAAGGACGGGGGGGAGGTGGACCTGGACCTTGGAAACTACGAGCGATTTTTGGACGTGGAGCTGACCCGGGACCACAACATCACCACCGGGAAGGTCTACAAGAGCGTCATCGAGAAGGAGAGGCGCGGCGAGTATCTGGGTAAAACGGTCCAGATCATCCCCCATGTCACCAACGAGATCAAGGAGAGGATCCGGACGGTGGCGCGGGAGAGCGGCTGCGACGTCTGCGTCATCGAGGTCGGGGGAACCGTCGGCGACATCGAGGGGATGCCCTTCCTGGAGGCTATGAGGCAGCTGCGCAACGAAGAGATGGGCAACATCGCCTTCGTCCACGTCACCCTCGCCCCGACGACGACGGACGGCGAGCAGAAGACTAAGCCGACCCAGCACAGCGTCAAGGAGATGAGGGCCCTGGGCCTTCAGCCCGACATCGTCGCCGTTCGGTGCACAAAGCCCCTCCGGGACGAGACGAAGTCGAAGATCTCCCTATTCTGCGACGTCCCCGTCGAGGGGGTCGTCTCCAACCACGACGTCGACGACGTCTACAAGGTCCCCCTCCTCCTCGACGAGCAGAGGACTCCCCTATACCTGATGAAGATGCTCCGGCTCTACCCCCAGGAGCACAGAACCGACTGGGTGGAGCTGATCGAGAAGATGGTCGCCGTCAGGGACTCCGTCAAGATGGCGATCGTCGGAAAGTACACCGCCGGGTCGCAAGGGACGACCCACATGGAGGATACCTACCTATCGATCCGCGAGGCCCTCAAGCACGCCGGGATCGAGGCCGGGGTCTGGCCCGCCATCACCTGGATCGACGCCGAGGATCTAGAGAAGAGATCGGCCGAGGCGGTCCTGGGGGAGTTCGACGGGATCCTCGTCCCAGGAGGCTTCGGCGCCCGGGGGACGGCGGGGAAGATGGCGGCGATAAAATTCGCCCGGGAGAACGCCGTCCCCTATCTGGGGATCTGCTTTGGGATGCAGCTCGCCGTCGTCGAGTTCTGCTGCCACGTCCTGGGCCTTGCCGCCGCCAGCTCCACCGAGTTCGGGGATACCCCCCACCCGGTCATCACCATCCTCCCCGAGCAGGAGGGGGTGGAGGATATGGGGGCGACGATGCGCCTCGGCGACTACGAGGCGAAGCTCGTGGCCGGAAGCCTCGCCGAGAAGATCTACGGCAGCCTGAAGATCGTCGAGCGCCACCGCCACCGCTACGAGGTGAACCCCGAGTACATCCCCAGGATCGAGGAGAAGGGGATGGTCTTTTCTGGGAAGAACAGAAACCGGATGGAGATCGCCGAGATCCCCGGCCACCCCTTCTTCTTCGCCACCCAGTTCCACCCCGAGATGAAGTCGAGGCCCGGCCGCCCCTCGCCCCCGTTCCTCGCCTTCGTTCGGGCGATGAGGGAGAGGGCGGGAAAGCGGGGGTAAGAAGCGAAAAAGCGATAGGCTGCGCCGTTGTGGCCGGCGGCGCGGGAAATCTTTTACATTAAAGAGATTAATTAATTTGGTTCGATATATAAAATATTATCGGTGATAATGTGAGTTTCGATTTCGATAGCATTAGGCCAAAACCAAATAACTGGTTTTCACCAAACGTCGAATATGAAGGTCAAGGGCGTGCAGAATTTTCGGATCCTCATCTGATCTTAGAAGGATATGTAAAAATTAGATTCGATCAATTCGGAAATCAATGTGTTGAAATGAATGTGGAAAACGTAGAAAGCGAATATTTAATAGATGTCCCCTTAGAAATTAGAATTCTCTCCGTGATGGCTCTTCTAACCTGTGAGCCCGTTGAAAAAGAACGTGTAAAGGGTTCCAGCAAAGTGGTTAAGCAGAAATGTGTGGCAAGTAGAAAGAAAAATCGTAACTATTCAGCCACCATGGCCATATAACGCAATTCGGTGGTGACCGTTTATCCGGTTGATGTTATATAATATGGGTGTGTAAGTAGTTCACGCAGAGTCCAATTATGATCAATCAATCCCTGCTGCTTCGCAGGAGAATTCTTCTTGCAGCACCCGTTT
>Ga0334898_1001606_pt1 | contig 24038 bp, 15 predicted proteins | sample GraSluR3_MG_10_FD_207228 | JGI IMG/M metagenome (GOLD analysis project Ga0334898, IMG submission 207228) | Sludge microbial communities from methane-producing bioreactor in Wageningen University, Netherlands - Granular Sludge_3_08-R3 | ecosystem: Engineered > Bioreactor > Anaerobic >... | reverse complement strand
CCTTCCGCAACCTCACTTGATTTCCTTCAGCTTCCGCTGGCGAGCTTCCTTGTTCGTCATCTGCCGATGCTCCTTCAACGTGCGACGACATGACCATTCCGAATCCGGCCTGGTAGCAAACCCGCTCCGAGGCCCGTCAAGTTTGTGTACATCTGATCACGCAAAGTGTCATCGAATTTCGCCCCGCGCAAATCGGCGGTGAATCGCTGGGGCCGATCGTTGCGGCGCGGGCGCCGCGCCAGTCCCCGAAGAGCGAGGGCCTCTGCGCCCACGTCACAATCGCCGATCGATCGGCCTACTGCGGCGTGCGTCCCGGGTTCTCGGCCGCCTCGAGCACCGCTTTGGCGTGCCGGGCGATGTGGCCGCGAAGGTCGTGGGTGTAGGCGGTGAGGACCTGCTTGCCCACCCCGCCGTAGTCGCCGCAACGGTACAGAGCCCGCGCCAACACGAGCTCGCGCAGCGAGTCGCGGCGAGTCTTCACGCCCACGGGGCTGCCGTCCTCCTGATCGCGGCGCCGGGCCTCCTCGACCGTGTCGTGCACGTAGCCGGTCATATCGGGTTGGGTGAGCAGCTCGGCCAGGGGACGAGCCGCGTCCTCGTGGCCGATCAGCTCCAGGGCCAGGCCGACCGCGCGGTGGTGCGAAAACTCGCTCTCGGAGGTCAGCAGCTTCGCCTTGTCGAGGATCGCCGGCAGCGCGCGGGGATCGCCTGCGCGCCCCAGGGCAATGATGCGTCGGTCCAACGGGCTCAGGGCGGTTCCGAACTGGCCCATGCCGCGGAAGTTCCAGCCTTCGTCCCACCCCTCGGCGCGTTCGACCTCGGCGATCAGCGTCGGCACGCCGGTCGCGTCGCCCAGGACCGCCAGCAGATGGGCGTAGGTCAGCTTGTGCTCCGGCTGCTGCGCGGCGTGATAGGCTTTGCGCAGAAGCGGCAGCGCCTGGTCGGGCTGTGCCAGCAGCACGGCGGCCCCTTTCCCGTCCTCCTCGACCACCGTCTTGACCGCCTCGGCCAGCCGTTCGGGCGGCAGCGGGAAATTGTCGTCATCGGTCAACACGCTTTCGGGAAGGTTGCCGATCTCGATGAGGTGCTTCTGGAGCGCGCGGAGGTCGATCGCGCGCAGCGTCACGCCCTCGCGGGCCGCCATGGCCGCGGCCACGCCGGCGGCGTAACCCTGGTTCTGGATGTCGGGCTGCATCCGGGTCATCGGCACGGCGTCGCGGTGCACGCTGATGCCCAGACCGCCCACCAGGATGCCCTCCAGACCCTTGGGCAGCAGACAACGGTAGGGCACGTTGATGCGGAACCCCGCCTTGCCCGGGTGCTCGACCTCGAGGTACGGGTCGACGGTGTAGCCGTGCGAGTCGAAGTTGCTGTAGGCCACCTCGATCGTATCGGGATAGGTGCGGTCGAGCACCTGGTCGAGCAGGGTCATGGTGAAATCGCCCACGATCCGCCGCCGCTCGCGCGTGTCGATGAGGCGGCCCAGATCGAAGGCGTCGGGGAACTTGTCCTTCGCGTAAACCAAGACGTGCCAAGCGTCGACCAGGTCGGTTTCGTCGACGATCGTGAAGTCGGTGTTGTTGTAGGCTTCGCCAAGACGGCGTCCGGGCAGCCCCGTTCCTTGCATGCCGAACTCCCGCGCGTCGGTGTAGTCGACCTCGGCGCCGGCCGCCGCGGCGATGTCGGCGTTGCCCGTCGTGTCGATGACGACCTCGGCCAGCACGACGCCCCGTCCGAACGGCGTGGCCACGACGGCCCCGCGCACGCGCCCCCGATCGACGAAGGCCCCGCAACCCACGGTGCCGAACCAGACGTCGGCCCCGGCATCGAGCAGTTCGCCGCGCCACCACTCCTTGCGTTTCTCGATGACCCAACGTGTGTCGCCCCCTTCGACGGTCGCCGAGAACCCAACCCGGTTGCCCCAGTAATAGCCCGCGATGGCTCCCTCGGTCCCCACGCCGCCCAAACCGTACAGATACTCGACCACAAGCGTACGGGCTCCCTGGCGCCCGGCGGCGATTCCCGCCGGCGCGCCGCCCGTGCCGCCGCCGATCACGACGACGTCATACCTTCCGAGGACGGGAAGGGCTCGGGCGTCTTGCGGAACGGTCGGAAGCCCCTCCTGCACGGGCCGAACGCCCGTCAGAAACTCGCCCACGTCGCCCGGCGCAGCCGGATCGTCGGTCGGCTCGCCCGGAAGGTGCGGGCCCTCGATCGCGGGCCGCTCGGCGGCCTGCGAGGCGGCCCGGACGCCGATCCGCCTGCCTAAGTCCATCAGGGCCAACGGCCGCAGCAGCGCCCGGGCCTGCCGGCGCGACACGTCGGCCGATCCGCTCAGCACGAACACGCGGTCGACGCCCCGCGGTTGGAACGCGCCCGGCGGCAGCGCCGCCACCCCCTGCCATTCGCCCTCAGCCCGGCGCCGGCCGTGCATCGGGTCGGGCGGAACCTGGAACAGCACGTCCGAAGTGAACTGCTGGTCGGCATGATAGGTCATGGTGCGGGCCTTCTGGTCGGCCGCCGCCCACGACGCATAGCTTCCGTCGGCCATGGGCAGTTCGAGCGTGTACTCGATCACCTGAAAGGCGCCGCCGGCGGCCTTGGCCGGGTCGGGAAACCGGCCGGGAAACGGCGGATCGATCACCCGGGCCGTCATCCCCTCGCCCTGCTGCACCTCGCCGCCGATCACGACCCTCTGGAACGTCTGGGTTCCCGCGGGATAGGGCCGAAACTCGGCCCCGGCAAGCCGCGCCACCACGGCCCGGTCGGTGGCGTCGACGATCGTCTTGGCCACGACCGCCTGGCGCCCGGCCCGGTTCGACATCACGATGCCGCAAGGTTCTCCCCGGGCGTCGCGCAACACGTCCGTCACGAAGCAACTGTAGAGAAACTCGCCCCCCGCCCCCAACAGGGCCTCGTCGAGCACCTTTTTCACGTGGATCGGGCGCGGCATGGGACGCTTCGGCTCGGCCGCCGGCTTTCCCGTATCCGGCGCGATGATCTCGATCTCGCCCAACAGGATGCGGTCGACGTCGTCGCTCTTCTTCACGTCGAGCTTCACGTACCGGGTCGCCGCCTCGACCGGCACCACGAGCACCGAAACGTCGTCGGTCGACTTGTTCTCGACGGTTCCCGCCGGGTTCCACGACTGCCCGTCGTCGCTGGTCGACACGATGAGGCTCTGCACCTTGAAGTTCTGGCGCCGCTCGCTCGACGAGCCGCGGTAATAGACCACGAGGCGGACCTGCCGGACGTCCTTGCGTTTCGCGAGATCGGCCACGATCGACACATCGCCGTCGTACTGGACGCTCTGACTCGACGCATTGCCCCACACCCCGTCGCGGAGCTTGCTTGGAGGGGTGCTGTCCCTGTGGACCGGTGAGCTGGGCAAGCTCGCTTCGTAGGTGAAATCGAGCCCGTTCGGATCGGGGCCGAACGTCTCTTGCCGTTCATCGGCGAAGACCCGCTGGGCCAGCGGCGCGTCGGGCTCCTCGCCGTCTTCGAGCCAGAGCCGCAGCGTGGCGGTCATATCCTCGCCCAGGTAGGGATGGGGCGCCGCCAGAAAGACCTTGGCCCCGCCCTCGGCGGCGGCCACCGCGGCCGACACCGCCCCCGTGCTTCCTCCGACCACGACCACGTCGACCTCGTAGGCCACGGGGATCTGCCGCGCCGACTCGTTCACGCGCGGCCCGTCGGCCGGGGCCGAGCTCGAAAGCACCCAAACGGCCAGCAGCGCCGATGCGCATGCCCGAACGCTTCTTGAAGGTGTCGTCACGGTTCGTCCTCCTCGGGGTACAGTGTTGCGAGTGCGCGTTTCCGGCCGGCTGCCCCTCGGATTGCCTCGGCGCGCCCGTCAATCGTTCGAGCCCAGGTCGCGATGGTACGCCTCTTGCAGCAGCTCGTTCTCCCGGCTCTCGTGCTGCTTGAGTTCGTCGCGGAACGCCTCGAACCGCTCGCGGGTCTGCTGCCACCAGAGGTCGGGCTCGCGGTCGGGGTCGGCGGCCCCGGCCAGTTCGCGCGCGTAGCGGGTCATCTTCGGGTGCTGGGCCATTAACGCGTTGGCCCGAGCGATCAGCCGCGGCGCGTGGGTCAGGGCCTCGGCAAAGTATCCGCCCTGCTCCTCCGACTCGAAGTGCTTGACCAGCATGTCGCCTAGGCGCGCCAGCAAACCGCTCACCTCGGCGATCGTGCCCGACCGCTCGGCCAAGGCCTCGTTGACGTGTCCCAGAAGCTCGTTCAACGCGCGGTGCTGCTCGATCAACTCCTGGTGGGCCTTGAGTTCCGCAGACTCTGAATCCATGATCGGTGATCCTCGCCACAAGAGGTCCAGGGACAATCCCAACGGCTCATTATAGCGAACCGACCCGCCGCCTGCAGGCAGCTCACTCCTTCGCAAGAGGGGCACGCCGGCGCGATGCTTCCCGGTGAGCCGCTTGGGGGATCGTGGGTCGACGAGACTCCCTGCTCAGCCCGGACACTCCGTCCCACAACTGGAACGGAGTGCGGGAATACGAACCAAGCCGATCGACACCAGAGAGAAGATCAGCACCCGGCAGGGTCGGTCCTGCCTTCGTCCGAAGAAGACCGGTTCAGCAGCTACCCCCAGTACGTCAAGGCGTTCTTGCGCTTGCCCGTCGGCTGCCCGCGAGCCAAGATGGTCTCTATGAGTAACTCCGCGTCTTCGCTGATCGCCGCCGACCTGGGCAACAATCGGATCAAGCTGGGGCTGTTTCGAGCCGGCGCCGCCGGAGCGGCGCTGCCGGAGCCCGACGCCTGGATGGCGATCGTTCATGCCGAACCGAATCTGGATCAGATCGCCGCATGGCTGTCGGATCGGGCGCCCGAGCCGGTGGCCTGGTGGATCGGCAGCGTGAACCGGCCCACGACAACCCGGCTGATCGACTGGCTTCGCGCGATCCGGCCGGGCGACGGCATCACGCTTCTGGCGGCTCGCGACCTGCCCCTGGCGGTCGCGTTGGAGCGGCCCGACATGGTCGGCATCGACCGGCTGCTCGATGCCGTGGCCGTGAATCGCCTGCGGGCGCCCGATCGGGGCGCGATCATCGTCGACCTGGGCTCGGCGATTACGGTCGATCTGGTTTCGCCGGGAGGGGCGTTTCTGGGCGGGTCGATCCAGCCGGGCATTGCCATGTCGGCCCGAGCCCTGCACGAGTTCACCGATCTGCTTCCTTGGATCGACATGAAGGACCTCGCGGCCCCCCCGCCCGCCCTGGGCACGGCCACCGAACCGGCCATGCGATCGGGCTTGTTCTGGGGTGCCGTGGGCGGGGTTCGTCAGTTGATCGAGCGACTCAGCGAAGGTCTCGAAAAGGCCCCCCAGGTTTTTCTCTCCGGCGGCGCGAGTCCGGCAGTGGCAGAGCTTCTGGGCCCCGACGTCTGCCATGTGCCGCACCTGACGCTGGCCGGCATCGCCCTGACCGCGGCCTCGGCCGAAGCCCGAGCCGGCTATTAGCAGAACCGTCGTTTGGGAAGCGCCTCGCGACCGGGCAAACAGCGATTGTCAGCCCCAGCCTATCCCGTTAGAATCCATTCTTGCGTTTCCCCCCTGGGAGCATGGCATGGCTCTCCCCCTGCGGAAGTTCGTCAAGCGGCTCATCAAATGCGGTCTGATCACCGCCGAGGAGCTTTCCACGTTCCAGGAGCGCCTCGAAGACGAAGAACAGCCCAAGAACGCACAAGACCTGGCGCGGGAGTTGATCCTCGCCGGCAGGCTGACGCGGTTCCAGGCCCAGGCGGTCTTTCAGGGAAAGACGCGCGAGCTGCTCTTCGACGAGTACATCGTGCTCGACAAGATCGACGAGGGGGGCATGGGGCGGGTCTTCAAGGCGAAACACCGGACCACCGACCGCATCGTGGCCCTGAAGCTGTTTTCCGCGAAGGCGGCGAGCTCGCCCGACGCCGTCGCGCGTTTTCTCGCGGCCGTGAGCGCGGCCGCCAAGCTGGCGCACCCCAACGTGCTCGCAACGCTGGAAGCCCGAGAGCACGAGGGCATGTACGGCCTGATCATGGAGTTCGTCGAGGGCGACGACCTGGGCCGCATTTTGGACGAGGGAGGCCCGCTGCCCGTCGACACGGCCGTCGACTGCGTCGTCCAGGCGGCCAGGGGCCTGGAGTATGCCCACACGCAGGGAATTGTGCACCACGACATCAAGCCCGCCAACCTGCTGGTCGACCAGGACGGGACCCTCAAGATCCTCGGCCTGGGAGTTTCGCGGGTCTTTGTCGACGGCGAGGTCGCTTCGCGAAACTCCTCGGACGGAACGCCGGAGGTCGGTTCCCTCTTGGATACCGGCGACTCCACGGCCGCCGAACAAGCCTGCGGCCATTGCGGCGCCGACCCCCGCGACGACGTCTACGCGCTTGGAGGTACGCTCTATCGGCTTCTGATCGGCAAGGCGCCGCACGAGGGCGACGCGCTCGTCCCGATCCGCCGGGACCAGCGCGCTGGGCCCGTTCCCTCGTTGCGCGAAGCCCAGCCCGAGGTCTCCGAGGCCTTGGATCGAGTCTTCCGGAAGATGGTGGCCGAGAATCCGAAAGACCGCTACCAGTCGATGGGCGAAGTCGTGGCGGCCCTCGAGGCGTGCGTGACGGCGCCCGAGGATCGCAGGGCGCCCGAGCCGATCCGCGACTCGGGCCCGGCGCCCGTCCTTGAGACGCTCGGCCACGACGGGATGGCCGCGTCTCAGAGCGGATCGGGGCGCCCGGACGAGGCCCCCTCGCGGACCGGACGGTGGACGCCCCTATCCGGACGGCCCAGGGCGATCCGCTACATGGTCCTTGCCGGCGCGGTGGCGGCCTTGCTCGTTGTCGCGGCCTCGCTGGCAGTTCTGTTCGGCGGCACCGGGCGGAGGGCCGACGATTCCCCCCCAAACCGTGCCGCCGTCACCGAGGGAGGCGAACCGTCGCCCTGAGGCCGCTATGCCAGAATTCTCTCGAGTTCGTCCCGAATCTGCCGATCGATCGCGCTCTTGAAGGGCATGGCGATCAGCGGCAGCTCGGTCACGACGACCACTTGGGAGTCTTCGGCGGTGACCGTCCCCTGGACGTGAATTCCCATGGTCTTGAAGCCGAAACGCCCCACGTTGCCGCTCCAGTCTTCGTCGAAATCGGAGAGGTGTTGGGCAAACCGCGACTGCGCTTCGAGGAACTGGTCCTTGAGCCGGCGCAGGGCCTCTTGGGAGTCGAGGTCGTGCGTAACGGCGACGGTCACGTTCGGCATGGGAAGTTGTCCGGTTAGAGGATCTTGGCCTTCAGCTCGTTGAGCAGCGCCACGCCCTGGCCGATTTCGGCCTTCTGGCGCTGGGGCTCCTCGGGGATTTCGCGCTCGATGGTCAGGGGGCCGTCGTAGCCCAACTCGGCCAGGGTGCGGAGGAAGTTCTCCATGCCCACGTCTCCGGTGCCCAACGGCACCTCGGCGCCCCACTCCTTGCCCGGGTTGGCGGCCCATTTGGCGTCCTTGCAATGAACGCTTCGCACCAGGTGCCCCACCTTGCGAAGCGCCTCGATCGGCTCGCCCGACCCGTAAAGGATCATGTTCGCCGGATCGAAGTTGATGAACAGGTTGTCGCGCCCCACCTCGCCGATGAACTGCAGCAGGCCGTCGGCCGTCTCTTGCCCCGTCTCGAGGTGCAGGCGCTGCCCGTTCTTCTTGCAGTGATCGCAGACCTCGCGCGTGACCTCGACCACGTCGCCGTAGAGCGCATCGGATGCCTCTTCGGGAATGAAGCCCAGGTGCAGGGCCACCGCGTCGACGCCCAGCACGCGGGCGAAGTCGGCGATCTCGATCATCTCCTGGGTGCGCGCGGCCCGCGACTCGGGCGGGACCAGCCCGATGGTCCGCTTCACCGTGGGAATGTCGGCGTAGCTCTCCCCCTCGAATCCGGCGAAAACCACCGAGATGCGGATGCCGTACTCGTCGAGCTTGGCCAGGAAGGCGTCGGCCTGCTCCTGCGTTCGGGTCGACTTTTGGGGGGCGTGCAGATGAATCGTCGGAATCCCCAGCTCCCGAACCACCTCGAGCTTGACGCCCAGGCCGGCATCGATGCTGGCGAATACGCCGATGGGCCACTTGTCCATGAGTTTCTCCTTCCTCGCGAAATGCCAATGGAGCGGGCAACAAGCCCGTAGGATACCCGACCAACGGGCGTCCTTCAACTCGGGGGAGCAAACGACCGGCGACGTTTCGGCGATCAGCGCGCGTAGTCGTCGCCGTTGAGACTGCGAATCACCGACTTCTGCCACGCCTCCAGGGCGGCCTTCATGCGCCCGGCTCGCTCGGGCTCGCGGTCGATCGCGTCGGCGGTCTCCGCCGGATCGTCAGCCAGATCGAACAGCGAATACTCGACCCGGCCCGACTTGGCGGGAATGCGATGGAGCTTGTAGCGACCGTCGATCCAGGCGGCATGGCCGGGAAGCTCGGCCTCGGAGTACCGCTCGGCGATCGTGCCGGCATCCAGGGCGAGGTCGGCCGGCTCGGCCGGGGCCTCGCCCGCCTGCTCCCGCGCCAGCGCTTCGAGAAGCTCGGTGCTGCGGACCGGGACGCCCTTCGCCGGATAAACCCAGAAGCCCAGCCCCCCGGGGCGCGACGCCATCTCGCCGCGAATCAACGGCATGAGGCTGACCCCGTCCAAGGGCGGCTGATCGGGGACGCTCACGCCGGCCAACTCGAGAAGCGTGGGATACACGTCGACGGTGCCGCAGGGAACGTCGGAGACGGTGGGCGAGGTGATGCGCGCGGGCCACTCGATAATCGCGGGCACGCGGATGCCGCCCTCCCACAAGCTCCCCTTCCGCCCTCGCAGCCCGCCGGTCGAGCCCGGCCCCTGCGCGCCGTTGTCGCTCGTGTACCAGAGCAGGGTGTCTCGGGCGATGCCCAGCTTGCGGATCTCGCGGCGGAGGTGGCCCACGGCCCGGTCGATGCCGGTGATCTCGCCGTAGTAGTTTTGGAGTTTGGCGGGCAGGCCGGGATAGAGCGCGCGGATCTCGTCGGTCGCCACGTGGGGCGAGTGGGGCGAGCCGAACCACACCACGGCCAGGAAGGGCTGCTTGCGCCCGGCCGCCTCGCGGATGAACTCCAGCGCCGCCTCCACGGTCACCCAGGAGCTTTCGCCCTGGGTCTTCACGGCCTTGCCGTTGCGGCTCATCCAGGGGTCGTTCTCGTAGAAGTTCGGGCTGGAGACCCACCCGTCGAACCCGCTCCGGCCGGGGCAGACCGGGCTCTCCGCCCGAACCGGTCCCAGGTGCCACTTGCCGAAGTGCCCGGTCGCGTACCCGGCGCGCTGGAGGGCCTCGGCCACGGTCACCTCTTGCGGGCGCAGCGTGTGGCCCCACGAGAAGCAGGCGAACCGGTTGGGATGCCGGCCCGTCAACACGCTTCCCCGGGTGGGCGAGCACACGGGGGCGGCCGCGTAAAAGCGATCGAGGCGCAAGGCCCCGGCCGCCATCGCATCGAGCGTGGGCGTCTTCAGCACGGGATGCCCGTTATAGCCCACGTCGCCCCACCCCTGGTCGTCGGCCATGCAGAGGATGACGTTCGGCGGCGCCGCGCCCTTCGCGGCCGCGACCCGATCGCCGGCGGTCGAGAAAACCAGGGCCACCGCACACGCGACCGGTCCCAGGGAGAGCTTTGCGGAAATCGGAACCCATTGCATGGCATCACCTCGTCGTACCGGGCGGGGGGTTGAACTCCAGGCCTTCCGTTGTACCCTGCCGACGGTCGACGCCGCAAGCAATATCGACGGCGACTTTCGTTCATCGGCAAGGTGATCCCGTCCGACTTTCGGAGTCTCCTCCAGGGCCAGCGCGCACTCTGGGCAAAATGAGCTGGCGCGGCAAGGGGCTTTGTGGGAGAATCTCTCGTATGACATCTACGCGTTACTACGTAAGCAGCCTGCGTCGCAACGGCAAGCAATTCGCCAATGCCGTCCGCGACCACTGGGCCATCGAAAACACGCTGCATTGGTCGCTCGACATGACTTGTCGGGAAGATGAAAGCAGGGTCCGCAACCGCACATTCGCGGACAATCGCAACAAAAGGATTGCGTCCGCTTTCGGCGGTGCGATAATGGCAGAAGAGTGGGGGCGGCCGAACCGCCCGCGGCTGGGGTCTTGTCACGCGGGGGAACAGAGATGATCGCGCGCAAGCTCATACGGCTTTTCTTGATCGCCCCGGCGATCGTGCTCTTGGCGCCGCCCGGGGGCGCCGCGGCCCAGGAAGTGAAAATGACGGTCGAGGGAGCGACCGTCGTCGTCCCTTCGCCCGACGGAACGCCGATGGTCGTGGGCCGGCCGCCTTCGATGCCGTCGCCGGGGCCCGTGCCGGGGGCGATTTCCCCGCCCGCCGCCAAGGCGCAAGACCCGAAGAAACCCGAGGGCGCCGACAAGGACCCGTCGAAACCCAACGCCGAGCAGGGCAAACCCGACGAAAAGAAAGAGGGCGGCAAGGAGAAGGAGACGCCCAAGCCGGTCGTGCGCGAGTCGGATCCCCCTGAGCCGCCCGACCCCAAGGAACTACAGGTTCGCCCCGACGAGGAGGGGCTGCTCGAGTTCAATTTCAGCGGGCAGCGATGGCCCGCCGTGCTGCAATGGCTGGCCGACGTCTCCGAGATGAGTCTCGATTGGCAGGAGCTTCCGGGCGACTATCTGAACCTCACGACCCAGCGCAAATACACGGTTGCCGAGACGCGCGACCTGATCAACCGGCACCTGCTCGCCCGGGGCTACACTCTGCTCGAACAGGGCGAAATCCTCTCGGTGGCCAAGGTCGACAAGATCAATCCGGCCCTGGTGCCCCGGGTGGCGCCCGAAGACCTCGACGCGCGAAGCACGAACGAGTACGTCAAGGTGTCGTTCCGGCTCGGCTGGCTGCTGGCCGAGGAGATGGTCGAGCAGCTCAAGCCGATGCTCAGCCCCAACGGGAAGCTGGCCGCCCTGACGACGACGAACCGCCTGGAGGCCATGGATGCCGTCGAAAACCTTCGCCAGATCCGCGACCTGCTGGCCGAGGAGCAGTCAGGCGACGACGAGGCCCGGCTGATTCGAGTGTTCCCGCTCAAGCACACGCGGGCGGAGGTCGTGGTCGAGCAGTTGATGTCGCTGTTGGGCATCGAGACGAAGAAGGCGCCGCCGGGCCCGGTATCGCCCGACCAGATGCGGGCCCAGCAAGAGGCCATGCGCCAAGCCATGGAACAGGCGAAGCAGCAGGCCCAGGGGGCGGCGGCGAAGAGAGACAAACCCGAGGTCTACCTGGTGGCCGACAAGCGGCACAATACGATCCTGGCCAACGCTCCGCCCGACAAGATGGCGATCATCGCCGAAGCCATCGAGGCCGTCGACGTGCCCAGCGGTCGCACCCAGACGCTCGCCGCCAACCTGCTGCGCATGCACGTGTACCGGCTCGAGTCGATCCAACCCGAAGCCCTGATCAAGACGCTCGAAGAGCTGGGCGACCTCGACTTCCAGACGCGGCTGGAGCCCGACCGCGAGAACAAGGCCATCCTCGCCTACGCGCCGCTGGCCGATCACGTGACGATCGAGTCGCTCGTCTCGAAGCTCGACCGGGGCGGCCGGCGGGCCGAGGTGATCCCCTTGAACGAGCTCCGCGCCGAGTCGGTCGCCAAGGTGATCGACTTCATGATGGGCGGCGGCAAGCAGGAACCGACCGAAGACCGCTCGCGCGAGCGCTCGTTCCCCTTCTTCTTTCCCTTCAATCGGCCGTCGACACGGGGCTCCGAAACGCACGAAGACCGGTTTCGCGTCGACGCCGACGTCAAGAACAACTCGCTGCTGCTGTGGTGCAACGACTTCGAGCTGGCCAAGGTCGAGAAGCTGCTCGAAAACCTGCGGCAACACCAGCGGATCGGCGACGATCCGAACGTGGTCAAGGTGCATCGGCTCATCTCGATCGACCCGAAATCGCTGGTCAAAACGCTCCAACAGATGGAGGTGCTCGATTTCCACAGCACGCTGGAGATCGACGAGGAGAACGGCTCGATCATCGCCTACGCCTCCGAGGCCGACCAGGCCAGGATCGCCGAGTTGATCGAGACCCTCGACGGAAGCATGCGGGAGTTCCACGTGGTGCCCCTGCGCCGGCTCAACGCCGAGTACGTGGCCGGCACGATCGCCTTCATGATGGCCGGCAAGGAGGACGAGCAGCAGTCGAGCGGCTACAGCCGGACCTACGTCTACAACGAATACTACGGGGGCGGCCCCTCGCGCGGCAAAGAGAAGAAACCCGACGAGTTCCGCGTCGACGCCGACCTCGAGTACAACCGGCTGCTGTTGTGGGCCAACGACATCGAGGTCAAGGAGGTCGAAAACCTGCTGGTCAAGCTGGGCGAGATTCCGCCCAAGGGCGGCGATCCCGCCACGATCCGGGTGCTCGACCTCGTCCCCGGCCCCGAGCGCGATCGGCTGCTCGAGCAGATCCGCCGCGCGTGGCCCTCGATCGCCCCCAACCAGCTTCTGCTGCCCCCGGACGAGAAGACCGAGGAGAAAGAGAAAGCCGAAGAGAAGGCGAAAAGCGACGTGCCCAAGGAAGACCGGCAGCCCGACGAATCGCCCGTGGCCGCCGCCGCGGGCGGTTCGGTGTTCCGGTTGGCCCAACTCCAGCAACAGGCCGGCCCCGGCGCAAACGCCTCGGGCGAACCGGGCGCGCGATCCCCGTCCGCAAGCGCCGGCGCCCAGTCGCCCGAGGAGGATTCGACGCCCGATCCCGGCCAGTCCGCCGCAACGCCTCCGGCCCGGCGGTCGCCCATCAGCATCGCCGAGAGCCCCGACGGCCGGCTCGTGATCTCCAGCGAAGACACGGCGGCCCTGGATCGACTCGAGGACCTGATCGCCCAGTTGGCTCCGCCGCGCCGCGACTACAAGGTGTTCAAGCTCAAGTATGCCGAGGCCTACTGGGTCTCGCTCAATCTCGAGGATTACTTCGAGACCGAGAAGAAGGGCGCCAGCACCGAGGAAGTCTGGTGGTCGGGATGGTACGGGGCGCCGGTCAACACGGGCGGATCGGGCGGCGACCGGCGCCTGTCGCGGCGCCGGCCCCTGCGATTCATCTCCGACGATCAGACGAACACGATCCTCGTCCAGGGGGCCAGCCCCGACCAGTTGCGTACGGTCGAAGACCTGATCGAGCTGTACGATCAGCCCCCGACGACCGACTCCGAGTCGACCCGGCGCACCGAGGTGTTCCCCATCCGGTACTCCAAGGCCGAGGTCGTCGCCGAGACCGTCAAAGAGGTCTATCGCGACCTGCTGAGCGAGCGCGACAAGTCGCTGGGCGGCAGGAAGGAGAAAGACCGGCAAGAGCCCCGGCCGACCTACTTCTACGGACCGGCGACGAGCGGCGACGAGGGCGCGGATCGCAAGATGCCACGCTGGAAGGGATACCTGTCGATCGGGGTCGACGAGCTCTCGAACACGCTGATCGTTTCGGCCCCCGAGTTCCTCTTCCGCGACGTCGAGCGACTCATCAAGCAACTCGACGAGTCGGCCCGACCGACCGACGCGGTCTACGTGCTGCCGATGGGCCGGGCCGTCAGCGCCGAGGGCATGCAATCGGTGCTCTCGAAAGTGCTGGGCGAAGCGGCCGCCGGGCGCAAACCCGGGGCCAAAACCGACGAGAAGCCCGCGCCCCCCGGGCCTGCCAACGGACCGCCCCCCGCGCCGAACGACTGATCTTTGCCGCGTCGTCGGTCACGCCATGTCGACCTTCCCTCCCGTGCGCCCGCCAGGAGCGCGCGCACCGGCCGGCATGATTCCCACGCGGCCCGTCCGCGTCTCCCGGCTCGGTTGCCTCGGGCAACACCCCAACCGCGCGTTTCGCCCCTCGGGAGCCCGGCGCCCCCCTCACGCCGCCGAAAGTGCTCGCCGGATCGCGGCTCGTCTGATAGAATCACCAAAGCGCAGGCCGCACCAAGCTGCGCGGCGAAGTTCGACGGCGCTTGGTTGGTCATCGCAGCGAGACGACACGATCGAACACGTCAGGTTTGGTGCTGCGCAGAAACGTCGCAATGAAGTCGTCTGCTTCGCCGAAGGCGGCCGGACCGAGCAGCGCTTTGCGGAGGTGCCTGTCCCGCTTTCGTGGGCGTTGTCGTGGGCGAGACGATTAAGGATGTGCCGCATGTTGCGTTCCATCTCGTGTAGCGGATTCCTCACGGCGGCGTGTCTCATCGCCTCCGTCGACACGGCGCGTTGCGACGCCCCGAACCTCGCCGATCGGTTCGCCTCGGAGCCCGGCGACTCGCTGATTCGGCAGTGGGAGGCCGGACCCGGCTTCTCGATGCTGCCCGCCGGCGCGACGGCCGCCCGCTGGAAGGTCGACGCCTCGGGGCCCGACCGCTGGGAGGCGACCGACGAGGCCACGGGCGTCACGATCGTGCGCAGCCATCGCCGGCCGGCCGAGCGCAATCTGCTCGTGATCGAGACGACCCTGATCAACCGGGCCGCTCAGGTTCAGAAGTTCGGCGAGGCGGCCATCGCCGACCTGACGTTTCGGCTGCGCGATCCGCAGGACGAGGGCTACGCGAAACTCTCGTACCGCAACGACGTGTGGTACGACTCGACCTACTGGACCGGCCCCGATTGGACCCGCGTGGGCAAGAACTGGCACCACCCGGGCACCAACACCCCAAGCGTGCGGCGATTCACTGCGCCCCGCGACGGGCGCGTCACGATCACCGGGCGAGCATTCAAGCTGCACAAGGCCAAAAGCGACGGCGTGCGACTGGCCATCCGCCACGGACGCGAGACCGTCTGGCAGGCCGAGATCGACGGCGAAGACGACCAGGGCGTCGAAGCGAGCGTCGCGATCGACGTACGCGCGGGCGACGCGCTGCGGTTCGTGGTCCACAAGCGCGGGCAGATCTCCTGCGACACGACCCATTGGGACCCGGCGATCACCTACGACGACGGTACGCGATTCCAGGCGTCGGAGTCGTTCTCGACCACGAAACAAGGCATGGGCGGCTGGTCGTACGAGATGGAAACCGGCGACCCGTCGCAAGCCGGTCTGCCCCAGGTGCACTGCTTCAGCCGCTCGTTTCTGCTTTGCCGCTTGCCGCTGGGGCCCGAGCGCCCGGTCACGGCCGACTCGGCCAAATCGCTCCCCATCGTGCTGGTGGGCGACGGGCGGGGCGAGACGGGCGTCGTGCTCGCCGTCGCGGGTGAGGCGCCCTGGCGGTTCCAGGCGGCACTCGATGGGGCCGAGCGCCTCCGGCTCACGTGGACCGTGCACGATCCGTCCGGATCGTTCGCGCTCGGGCCCGGCGCGAGCCTCGCGCTGCCGGACGTCGTGGTCGGATCGTACTCGGGAGCGTGGCCGGCCGGCATGGCGCGGCTTCGACCGCTCATGGCGAGGCAGGAAAAGGCACCGGAAACGGCGACACGCACCTCCGCTGCGCTGCGGAGCCAGTCCCCGTTTCCCGAGGCCCTGGGGCGGGTCGCCGAGATGCTCGGCGAGCCCATCGAACTCGACCTGTGGCTCATGCTCCAGGCCGAGTGGCGCGAGGAGGACGAGCTCGACGAGACGGCCCCGGTTTATGCCGAGGCCACGGCCCGGCATATCCAGAGGACGGGCCGTCTGCTGGCCGATCTGCAGGCCGAGCACGGGCGGCACTTCCTCGCCGGCGAATCGGCCACCCTGGACCGCCTCGCCGAGTCGGCCGATTTGGCGGGCAGCGACGTCGATGCGCATCGCCTCGTGTACCAGCAAGTGCGACTGCTCAAGCGGCGAATCGCCCTGTCGAATCCGCTCACGCGGTTCGGCAAGATGCTCTTCTGCAAGCGCGTGCCCACCTCGTACAGCCACCTGGTCATGCAGTATTACGGCTGGCGGGCCCGGCCGGGTGGCGGACTGTTTGTGCTCGACCGTCCCGGGCGCTCGCTGGCCTGCCGCGACCTGCTCGACGGCCGGCTCGAAGGGGGATGCGTGCTCGAACCCCGCCTCTCCTACGACGCCGAGCGGATCGTCTTCTCCTACGTCGACTGCGCCAAGCAGTTCGATCCCGACGAAATCCTCAACGACGCCGACGAGGGCTTCTACCACGTCTGGGAAGTGAACGGCGACGGCACCGGCCTGCGCCAGCTTACGTCGGGTCCCTACGACGACCTCATGCCCACGTATCTTCCCGACGGGGGGATCGTGTTCTCGTCAACGCGCCGGCAAGGCTATGCCCGCTGCTTCGGCCGGCAGTTCAGCCGCCGCTGGCACGTTTACACCCTGCACCGCATGGATGCCGACGGGGGCAATCTGCGCAAGCTCTCGGTCCACGACACGAACGAATGGTTCCCGGCCGTTTCGCACGCGGGGCTCGTGCTCTACGCGCGCTGGGATTACATCGACCGCGACGCGGTCACGCACCAGAACCTCTGGGCCACGCGGCCCGACGGCACGAACCCGTTCGCCCTTTGGGGCAATGCGACGTCCAGCCCGCACTGCACGTTCCAGCTTCAGCCGATCCCCAACAGCCCGAAGATCGTGTTCGCCGCGTCGGCCCACCATTCGATTGCCGGGGGCTCGATCGCCGTGGTCGATCCGACCGTGGCCGTCGACGGGCACGAGGCCATCACGCGCATCACGCCCGCGATTCCCTTCCCCGAGGCCGAAGGGCGCGACATCCCGCGGTATTACACGGCCCCGTGGCCCCTTTCGGAGAAGTATTTCCTCGTGGGCTACAGCCCCAGGCCGCTCGTGTGGGAGCCGGGGGCCAACGAGCGCAACGCCCTGGGCATCTACCTGCTCGACGCCTGGGGCAACCGCGAGCTGATCTACCGCGACCCCGACATCGGCAGCACGAACCCCTGCCCGTTGCGGCCTCGCCCCGCGCCGCCGATCGTCGCCGGCGAACTGGCCGCACACGAGCCCACGGGCGAGATCGTTCTGGCCGACGTGTACGAGGGCCTGGGCGGCGTGCCCCGGGGCACGATCCAGCAGTTGCGGATCGTGCAGCTCTTCCCCAAAACGACCCACGTGGCCGACTCGCCCCCGATCGGCATGGCCCGCGAGGAGAACGGCCGGGCAATTCTGGGCACCGTGCCCGTCGAACCCGACGGATCGGCCCGGTTCGTCGTCCCGGCGCACAAGCCGCTTTACTTCCAGGCCCTCGACGCCGACGGGTTTGCATACCAGACGATGCGCACGCTGACGTACGTCCAGCCGGGCGAGCGGGTTTCGTGCGTGGGTTGCCACGAGCACCGCCGATCGGCCCCGCTGCGCCGGGCCGCCGATCTGGCCGCCCTGCGACGCCCCCCCTCGCCGATCGAGCCGGGCGCGCTGGGCGGACGCCCCTTCTCGTACGTCGAGGTGGTGCAGCCCGTCCTCGACAAGCACTGCACGAAATGCCACGGCGCCGACGACCCCGACGGCGGTCTCGACCTGACCGGCACACCCCACGGGCAGTACACCCGCTCGTACGTCGCGCTGATGGGCGACGTCGACTTCTGGCACCACGGCACGAACCCCGACAACGCCGCCAAGGCCCTGGTGCCGCGCTTCGGCGAGCGCAACCAGGTCGAGATCACCCCGCCGGGCGGCCTCTACGGGGCCCTCGGCAGCCGGCTCATGCGACGGCTCCGCGAAGGCCACGAGGATGTCGATCTGTCGGCCGACGAGCTGGCCCGCCTAGCCGCCTGGATCGACCTGAACGCCATCTTCTACGGCGTGAACCCGCCCGACGAGCAGGCGAAGCAACGGGCGGGCGAAGTCGTCGCCATGCCCGAGATCCAGTAACGGCCCGGGCATGGGGCGCGCTCGGGCCGATCTACGACGGTCCGCGGCGATCGGCCGGATCGGTTTCGGCGTCGGGCCAGGGGCCTTCGAGCTTCTGGTAGTCGTTGGGGACCTGGCGGCTGAACATGGGGTCGGAATCGTGAGGCGCCCAGCCGGGGACATGCCGAGGGGCGCTTCGCTCGGCCGACATCGTTTCCCACGCGCGGGCATAGGCCGGGCCGCTTTCGACGGGCTTGCCCTCGCCGGCGTCCCACTCGTACACCTTGCCGTTGCGATAGCTCTCGGCGCCCATCGTGACCGTGACGATGGCGGCCGCCCCGAGGTCGGGCGGGTTGTTGCACGCCGAGGGCGCGTTCTTGCCGATGGCTTCGAGAAAGTTCTCCCAGTGGGCCCGGGTTTCGTCGTCGGGGCGAAACGCCTCGACGTGCCTCGCCCTCGCCTCGCTGTTGCGCGTGACTTGCGGGCGCTCGGGCTCGAACTCGAAGCCGTCGCTGGTCATGTCGAACGTGATCGTGCCCAGGTGCCCGCGAATGCACTGCTCGATCGGATGGGCATTGACCATCGACGCGGTAATCAACACCTGCAACCCCTCGTCGTAGTCGGCGACGATGGTCGCCGTATCGGGCACGTCGCGCCCGTCGTATTCGAGAAAGATGCCGCCCCCGCCCACCACGCGGCGAGGATACCGCACGCCCAGCGCGGCGATCATCTGGGTCAACCGGTGGACGAACAGGTCGGTGTAAAGCCCCGAGCCGAAGGGCCAGTAGCACCGCCACTGCCGGAAGACGGCCCGGTCGAAGGGCATGTCGGGAGCCAGGCCGAACTCGGTTCCCAGGAACATCTTCCAGTCGATGTTCTTGGGGGTCATTTCGCGCTCGAGCTTGTAGTAGCGCCACTGTCCCATGGCGCTGTTGCGGTAGTATTCGGTCTGGGCCTGCACGACCTTGCCGATGCGCCCCTCGCGGATGAACGCGTTGGCGGCCTTCCACCGCCCGTCGCTGGTCCGCTGCACGCCGACCTGCATCACCCGGCCGCTCTTCTTCCAGGCGGCCACGACGTCTTGGGCCTCCTGGATGGTGTGGGTCATGGGCTTCTCGCAATAGACGTGCTTGCCCGCCTCGAGGGCCTCGATCGTCATCTTGGCGTGCCAGTGGTCGGGCGTGGCGATGCAGACGACGTCGATCGTCGGGTCGTCGACGATTTCGCGGTAATCGCCCGTCTTCGCGGGCCGGGTGCCCACGGCCTTCTCGATCCGCTCGGCGGCCCGGTCGCGGTTGAGATGGTAGACGTCGCAGACGGCGGCCGCCTCGACCCCGCGGGCCTCCTGCTGCATCTGCAAGACGATCTTCAGGTGGGCGTTGCACCGCCCGCCGGTCCCCAAAAAACCGACCCGCAGGCTCTCGTTGGCGCCGGCGGCACGCAGCGGGGCGGGCGCGGCGAGCAGGCCGGCCGAACCGGCCGCCGCCCCCGTCTTCAGAAACGCGCGGCGCGAGACGCGGTCGTTCATTGAGGTTCCTCCTTCCCAGTCGAATCGTGGGCGGCCCAGGCGTCGCGCCCGGGGCGACGGGGTCGCCGCGTGGACGCGACTTCGCCCGGCGCCCTAGGCGAAGTCTTCCAGCTCCTCGAGCCAGAGTCGGATCTCGTTGTCGTATTCGCTGGCCAGGTCGCCCATCACGAGTTGCCGATGGAAGCTGGCGGCGCCCTCCTTGACCAGGTCGGCGGCCTCGGCGCTGGGGAACCGCCGCATCGGGTCGGGGGCGATCAGGCCGCGGCAGAAGCTCATCAGCAGCTCGCTCGAGACGACTTCGTAGGGCAGGATGTTGTGCAGGCGCTGCGCCAAAAATCGCTTCGCCTCGAGCAGCTCGGCGAGACTGGGCTTGCCGACGAAGGGGGGCGCGCCGGCCAGCATCTCGATGAGCACGTAGCCCAGGCTCGCCAGGTCGGAGCGGGGAGTCGTCTCGCCCCCTTCGAGCACCTCGGGCGCGGCGTAGGCCGGCGTGCACGTGCGCCGGGGCGGGGCCCTCTCGAACTCGAAGGCCGACCCGATGTCGATGATCTTGGCGTTGCCCGTCCGCTTGAGCATGATGTTCGAAGGCTTCAGGTCGCCGTGGACGATGCCCTCGCGGTGCAGGGCGGCCAGGGCGGCCAGGCAATCGCGGATCACCGCAATGGCGATCCCCGGCTTCAGCCGCGGCTGGACCGGCCCCGCCGTCGCGACCACCGCGTTGATGTACTCCCAACGACGGTGGCTCACGCGCTGCTTGACCCGCTCGAGCATGGGCCGGGTGAGCAGCCGCGCCAGGTCGAACCCGTCGACCCATTCCATCTCCATCAGACGGATCCGCCGCCGGTCGACCCAGTTGTGCACGTCGAGCAAGTTGTCTTGCTGAATCTGCGCCACGTGGGCCGCCACGTGGGCAATGCGCCCCATCGCCTCGTCGTACGCGCGATCGTCCTCATAGCGCTCGGGCGAAAAGATCTTCAGCGCCACGGGAAGGGTGAAACTGTCGGTGCCGCGGCGCTCGCTCAGGTAGACGATCCCCTGGCCTCCCGACCCCAACGGCCGGATCAGGCGGTGGTGCTCGGTCCAACTGAGTCGCTGCTCTTCGATGATGCCGCGATAGCGCGCCAGCAGCTCGTCGGAACAACGGGAGGCGGCATGGCCGCCCCAGGTCCGCGTTGCGGTCCCTACCTGAAAGGTTGTCGACATCGGAATGCCTCATCGTGCCCGGCCATCCGCGCCACGAACGCGGTGATATTCTAGACGCCGCCGGCTCGACAAGTCCATAGCATCGCATCGTTAAGGACACGAGTCGCGCCCGCCACGGGGGGCGTCGCACACGCCGGGCGTCCCCCAAATCGGAGTCTCGCCGCCCCGGATGGGAAAGCCAAGACGCTTGTCGATCAGCCGGTTGATCAGCGGTCGCCCCGACCGCCAACGCCGGAGATTCTCGCAGAACATCTCGGTCATGTTGTCGATCCGCCAAGCACTCTGCCCGCCAACGTGGGGGGTAATCATCACGTTGGGCAGGTCCCACAGCTTGCTGTCGGGCGGCAGGGGCTCCGTCTCGGTCACATCCATGACCGCCCCGGCGATCCGCCGGTTCACCAACGCCTCGACCAAATCGCGCTCGACCACCAGCGGGCCGCGGGCCATGTTCGCCAACACCGCGTCGGGCTTCATCTTGCCCAGCTTCTCGGCGCCGATCATGCCCCGCGTCGTTTCGTTCAACGGAAGCGAGAGCACCACGAAATCGCTCTGCCCGAGAAGTTCGTCGAGCCGGTCGGCCGGCCAAAGGGCCTCGACCCGGTCGGGCTTGTCGACCGGAAACAGGTCGGTCGCGAGGATGCGGGTCTGAAAGGGCTCGAGCAACTCGGCCACCCGGCGCCCCACCCCGCCGAGGCCGACAATGCCCACCGTGCTGCGGGTCAAATCGCGCGTCGGACGACGAATGAACTCCTTCCGCTGCTGCGCTCGCAAGAAGACCGGCAGGCCGCGGCACCACCCGGTGAGCAAGGCGATCGTGTGCTCGGCCACCTGATCGGCCAGCACGCCCGAGGCACTGGTGACCACGATTTCAGACTCGATCACCGAAGCGACGAGGCAGTGGTCCATGCCGGCGGCCGACGATTGGATCCACCGAAGCCGTCCCTGGCCGACCACGCCGTCCCAGTCGACGGGCACCTTGGCATGCCCGCAGAAAATGTCGGCGGCGAACAGCTCCTCGGCAATCCCCTCCTGCCCGGCATCGACGATTTCGGCTTCGGGGGCAGCCCGGGCGATCTGTTCGCAGTGGCGGGACTCGACGGGGTAGCAGAGGACGATTCGCATCGAGGCAGACCATTCCAGCACGTCACCGCAAATGGCCCAGTATGACCGATCGCCGCGCGGCGACAAGGGGTGCGACCGCGGGGAAATCTACACCCCCTGGTGCACGGCCCTTCCGCACAAACAATCAACGAACAATCAACGAAGCCATTCCAACTGCTCGTTGTGGGAAAAGTCTTCAGCCCCTGTCTCCGCAACAGGCGACCGTTGGAATGGCTGCAAAACGCAAGTCACGCGAATCTCGCGTCGTCGGGCATCACCGCGCCCGGCTGCAAATGACCACGTGGATGCGCAAGAAAGCATGCCGAAAACGTGGCTTGCAGCATCCAATCCGCGCAAGGGTCGCACGCGAAGACGCGAAGACGCGAACCAGCGGTAGGGTGCGTGCTTGCACGCACGCGCCCATCCCGCCAACGCCGCCGGACTCCCTTGCGCAAAACGCCGTGCCCAACCTCAGCGAATCGTTCGCGGGCTTGCGAGTGCCCGGTTGATGCGTCGCTCTGGCCCGTTTTCTGCCCAACGGAATGTTGGGGAGGGAGGTGAAAGAAGAAAAGGCGCCCGACCCCTTCAGTCTTTCAATAGAAAACCAGAATGCCCCCTTTTCCACTCAAACCACCTATCTTGCCAATATCGGACCTGTCCCGTTTTCCGTGCCCAAGCTTCTTGGCACGATCCCGTTTTCCGCCCAAAGGAAAGAGCCGCCGGGCGCACCCGGCGGCTCGGTTTGAATCAACGGAATGTTGGGGAGGTGAAAGAGAAAAGACTCCCGACCCCTTTAGTCTTCTCGTCAGTTGCGGAGTCTGCGACGCACGGCGCCCGCGATGCCGATTGCCGCAAAGAGCCCCCAAATGCCCAGGGTGCAGGGCTCAGGAATAGCTCTAAGCTGGATGTCTCCTGATACGGTCTGCTGCGTTTCGTATTGCGTAACGGACAACACCAGCGTGAGGGAACTCTGCGGCGGCAGCGTAGGCCCTACTGCAGTGCCCGCTTGGTTCTCGGGTGGGAAGCTTGCCGTAGCGCCCACATGCCCGCCACTCGTGTCGAACTCCCCGCTACCCGTGTACCCGTCCATTACTAAGATGGCATCGGGCCCGGTGTCCACGCTGTATCCAAGCGCGAGAGAAGTCAGGGAGGGACCGATGACGAAATCGGTGTCCGTCAATTCAAGCGTGATTTGTGCAATCGATTCATTGCTCGCATCCTGACCTGACAGTGAGTACGCAATCAGAGTTATGGTCAGATTCAACTCTGGCACATACACCCCTCCAATACTGGGTTTGCTGGAGCCGGTGGCAACCGTCACCGTCCAATCACCCACCGAACCGGCAAAATTGATTGTCCCAGCGACACCGGGCAAGTTGTCGCCAGCTCCACCGTCCGTAATCACGACCGCGGCGGATGCATCGTTCGGGTCGTCGATTCTCAGTTTGAACGCCGCCTCCGCCGGCGTCGCGGTCCACGCGACGAGCCCGACAACGGCCAGAATCGCCAACAACTTGAAGTATCTCATTGAAGTCCTCTCCTACGAAATGTGAAAACTCTTACGATTGTTGCTTTGCACCCGGCACGGTTGCCGGATGCTACCCACGCCTCAGCTTGCCAGCGCAAGCTCGGGTGGCCGCAGCAACTCGAAGGGAGGACCGGTGGGAAGGGTCATCTTGCCTTCGCTCGGCAGGCTGGCCTTGGGCGCCGCCGGCGGGAGGTCGCAGGCGGTATGGGCCAGTGCGGCGTAAGACGAGCCACCACCGCTGGATTGCGAAACCGAACTCGACCCGCACGCCGTGGCGGGCGCCGAGTGGCGTTCGGCGTTTTGGATGCTCGGGGGGGCGCCTTCTTCGGCCGGGCTCGCCCCGGCCGGGGCCGCGTCGCCGGAGAAGAGCGATTGGATGGCGAACGACCCCAGCAGGTCGTCGGTACACTCGTACTGGGGGCACGGCAGGGCACCGACGATCAGCGCGGCCGTGGCGCAGCGGCTCGAAAGGGCCAGCACAAGCCCTGTCGCGATCGCCAGCAGCGGCGTTGGTCGGTTTCGGATCATCGGAGGCCGGAAGTGGTGCTTCTCGGTGTCGGTCTACTCTTCCCTACATAACTAATCCGCCGGAGAGGGCCCGATCCTGACAAGGGCGGCGGAAAAAAAGGGAAAAACGGCTCTAAAGGGGGGAGGATTGGCATGTTGGGGCCACCCGGAAGAGGTGTTAGGTGCTGGGTGTTAGGTGTTGGGGGGCGGAGGGTGGGGTCGAGCGGGGTGGGTTTCGTTGGAGTTCACGCTTTCGCGTGGGTTTCGAAGACAGCCTGAAGGCTGGAGTCCAGCGGAGGCCGGATGTCGGGGGTTTTCTGGTCGAGAGAATAGCAGCGCGTGGCCGATGTATGAGCAGCGGTCGGTCTATGCCCGGCCTGAGGCGAAGAACTTCTTTGCGGAAACGCCGCAATCTTCCAGTTTTGCCCAGAGAAGCCATG
>Ga0334898_1001603_pt1 | contig 24074 bp, 13 predicted proteins | sample GraSluR3_MG_10_FD_207228 | JGI IMG/M metagenome (GOLD analysis project Ga0334898, IMG submission 207228) | Sludge microbial communities from methane-producing bioreactor in Wageningen University, Netherlands - Granular Sludge_3_08-R3 | ecosystem: Engineered > Bioreactor > Anaerobic >... | reverse complement strand
AAAGCGACATGCACTCCTTTGCCCGGATTTTCGAATCTGAACACCTTGCAGTCATCATTCCCCGGGAGCTTTATTCTGAATTTCAGATTTTGAATGCTTACCTGAAAGCGGATGAAAATACATTTGAAGTTACATTTGTTCCGGTAGGGGAAAATGAAAATCCGGTGGAGCAATTACCTGCCAGAACAGATGCAGCCATGGTTTTTCCGCTGGTTCAGCACTCCGCTGCCACCACTGAGGCGATTTTTACCAGCCTGAATGAACAAGGCATTTCGTCACTGGCGGTGAATGGAGTAGCCTACCTGGAATATGGAGCTTCCATAACATTTACACCGCAGTTTACCTTTCAGCAATTGGCCCGGCAAGTGGCTGTGCGGGTTTTAAAAGCTTCCGAAGGAACCAGCCTGGGTGAAATTTCCTCCATGACTGAAAACCCGGAGCGAACACCTATCGTAAACATGGAAAGCCTTCGGCTGACGGACCGGTTTCCCAAATGGTCTGACCTGGCAAATGCAGTTTTGCTAAATGCGACTAAAATGCCCGGTGAAGAACTGACGCTGCATCAGGCCATTGCCCTGTCGCTGGAAAATAACCTGCAGGGGAAAATTACCGACCAGGATTTGCTGATGGCAGAAAAAGATATTCGCATTGCCAAAGCAAATGTTTTACCGCAGGTGGAAGTTTCGGGGATGGGCGTTCAACTGAGTGAAAATTTGGTGGAATCCTCCATGGGGCAGAAAGGAGAATATACCATTACCGGCTCGGTGTCGTTAAAACAAGTCATTTATTCCGAAGCGGCCTATGCGAACATTGCGCTAAAAAAGTTGATGGCCGAAAGCACAAAACAGGGCAACAGACAAACCACACTCGACATTGTGTTTGATGTTTCGCAGGCTTATATTTCCTTGCTGTTTGCTAAAAACAACCTTCAGATAAAAAATGAAAACGTAAGCGCCACCCTGAAAAACCTGGAACTTGCCAAAGCCAAAGAAATAAGCGGAGAGGGCAGCGTGTCGGATGTCAACCGCTGGATAAGTGAGCTGAACCTCGGCAGGATGGATTTAAACGATGCAGAGGCCGGATACAAAGCAGCCATGTACCGGTTAAACGAACTGCTGAACCAACCCGTCGGCAATACCATCGCCACCCCCGATTCGGCAGATATTGGCGAAACCATCATTCATAATCAGCAAATTTTGGATTCCTGGTTCAACAATCCAAATCTGACCGAAAAATATGCAGACTTTTTGATAAACGAAATGCTGGCCCATTCGCCGGAACTGCAACAATTAGCAACTGCAGGAGAAATGATCGACCGGCAAAAATCAATGAAAATCAGGCAGATGTATTTGCCCGAGGTAGCGCTGATCGGAAGTGCTGATCAGGCTTTTGTCCGCGAAGGAGTCATCCGGAATCCGCAACTACCTGTGCCGCCACCACCCGACGACATCACCTGGAACCTGGGCCTGCGCGTGAGCATCCCCCTGTTTGAAGGTGGCAGGAAACGAACCGAAGTACAACGGGCAACCATCGAACAGGATAAAATCAACTGGCAAAAAGATGACCTGCTCAACAAACTGGAAACGGGAATCCGTTCCAACGTGCAATTTCTGCAGGCTTCCTGGCGCGAAATGAAACTTTCAGAAAACGCGGCCCAGGCTGCCGAAAAGAATTTTTATACCATTCAGGATGCCTATGCACAGGGAATGGTCAACGTGGCGCAGCTTACCGATGCCCAAAGCGTGATGATTCGCACCCGGCAAATGGCACTTGGCTCACGCTATCAATATATTCTGGATTACATCAAAACTGAACGGTTGCAGGGAAAATTTTTCTTTCTGGAAGATGAATCCGAAAAGGCACAATACACCCACCGATTAGTAAATTATTTAACCGAAGAATAAGAAATGATGAAAACAAAAATACAACTACTTGTTTTAGGCGCTCTGCTGCTGGCCGGTTGCGGAGGCAAAGAAGAAAAGGAAGAAGCCATTCGTCCGGTTTTTTACCAGGAAGTGGGAAAAAGCAGTACGCAAAACGTGCGCTCATTTTCAGGAGTAACACAATCTGCCACCGAGGCGAAACTCAGTTTCAAGGTGGGTGGTTTGATAGAAAATGTACCGGTTGACATGGGCGATACGGTAAAAAGAGGAGTCGTGGTTGCCCGCCTCGACGATACCGACTACCGCATCAATTACAACAAAGCGGAAGCTTCCCTGAAAAATGCAGAAGCTCAGTTGGCCGCAGCCAAATCAGCTTTTTTGCGGGTTGAAAACCTGTATGTGAACAACAATGTTTCACTGAGCGAATACGAAAAGGTAAAAACGCAATTTGAATCGGCTGAAACCATGGTAAAAACAACCCGTTCACAACTCAGCGCAGCACAAAATCAACTGGATTATACGGTTTTACGGGCGCCTTTCGATGGCGTTGTTTCTTCGGTGTTGGCTCAGGAAAACGAAATGACCGGCACCGGACATCCTGTTGTTGTTTTTGCTTCAACGAACAACCTCGAAGTGAAAACGGCTGTACCCGAAAATATCGTCGGACAAATCAGTCGCGGACAGGAGGCAAAAGTGCGGTTTAGCGCCTTTCCTGAAAACGATTTCCGGGGAGTTGTTACCGAGGTGAGCCCCGGAATTCCCAATGCCTCAGCCTTTCCGGTGATTGTGCAGCTAACGGAATCCACTTCCCGGCTGTTTCCCGGAATGACCGGAACAGTGGAGCTTTCCATGAACGGTGGAGATTTTTCCGAAAACAGGTTGGCAGTGGCCACCGATGCTGTGGGGCACGACCAGACAGGCGATTTTGTTTATGTGGCCTCGAAAACAGGAGAGAACGAAATTTTTGTGGCTGAAAAACGGTACGTTACGCTGGGCGAGTTGCGTGCCGGCGGATACGAAATTGTAGGCGGGCTGAACCGAAATGAGAGAGTGATAACCGCCGGGTTGAGTTTTTTGTACGATGGCCGGAAAGTGAAATTGCTTGACGAGGATAAATAAAAAGAAAACAATGAATCTTACAAAAATAACGCTGAATAACAGCCGGATAACATTTATAGCCATTCTGGTGGTAGCCATTATTGGTATTGGCAACTATTTTGAACTGGAACGCGACAGTATGCCTCCTTACACCATCCGCATTGCCACGGTGGTTACGCAGTTTCCGGGTGCCGACCCTCACAAAGTGGAAACCCTGGTTACAGAACCACTGGAAGAAGTGATTCGCGAAATGGCCGAGGTAAAAACCATTACCAGCGAATCACGGCCAGGCCTGTCAGTAATTACGGTGGAATTGATAACTGACGTGGGAGGAAAAGAGTTGCAGTCGGTCTGGACCACGCTAAGAAATAAAGTGGAAGATTTGAAACCCACCCTGCCGCAGGGCGTTTTCGGTCCGGTAGTAAAAGACGAAGACATTGGAACCGTATTCGGAATAATTTTGGGAGTTACCGGCGATGGCGTTCCGTACAATAAACTGGAAGACTATGCCAAAGAGGTACGCGATGAACTGCTGCTGCTTCCCGATGCTGCAAAAATCAATTACGGCGGCGTACAGGAAGAACGTCTTTTTATTGAGTTTGACGACAAGCAACTGGCCTATTATGGCCTCGATGCAGCAAAACTGCGAAACATTATTTCGGCTACCAACATCCTCTATCCCGGTGGCGAAATCAACATGGGCCGTCAGCGGATTGTGCTGGAGCCTTCCGGGAGTTTTGAAACCATTGACGACCTGAAAAAAATGCTGATTCCAACCTCCACCGGGGTTTCTGTTTATTTGGATGATATAACCACACGCATTTACCGCGACTATATTACACCGCGTCAGAAGTTGGTAAAAATCAATGGCAAGCCGGCCATTGCGCTGTTCATTTCCCTAAAAGATGGCGCCAACATTGTACGGTTGGGCGAAGACGTGGACAAAGCGCTGCCTCGCATTAACAGCAATCTCCCAATAGGAGTGGAGGTTGTGCGTTCGGCATCGCAGGACCAGGTTGTACACGGGCAGGTAAACGACTTCCTGGTGAACCTGGTGCAAAGTATCCTCATTGTTCTGGCTGTGATGCTTTTGTTCCTTGGACTCCGCACAGGTTCACTGGTGGCTGCCCTTATTCCAATGGTCATTCTCACCTCCTTCTTCTTTCTTGGTTTGCTCGACCTGGGATTCAATAAAGTTTCGCTGGCTGCACTTATCATTTCGCTGGGACTGCTGGTAGATAACGGCATAGTCATTTCCGAATCCATTCTGGTGAACATGAAACGCGGGCTCAGTGCATTTGAAGCCAGTGTCTATTCCGGCAAAGTTTTGATTGTTCCACTGCTCATTTCATCACTTACCACTTCGGCAGCTTTTTTACCTTTTGCCCTGGCCCGCACTCCCATGGGCGAAATCTCCTCGCAATTGTTTTGGGTCGTCAGTTCAACCTTACTGGCATCCTGGTTTTTGGCGTTTACCTTCATTCCTCTACTGGCTGTTCTGGTTATTAAGGTGAAAACCCGGAGCAAAGAGAAAAAGGAGAACTTTATGGACCGGAACATGGAAAAGCTGAATTTGTGGTATAACGGATTGCTTTTCCGGGTTTTGAAGAAACCATTCCTTTTCCTTGGATTCATTCTGGCTTTGTTCGTTCTGGCGTTGTCGATGGTACAGTTCCTGCCTTTTAAACTGGTTCCCGACAGCGACCGGAACCTGGTAACCGTGGATATAAAATTTCCGTCGGGGACGCAAATAGAATATACCGAGCAGGCAGTGAATGATATCGGTAATTTTATTCTGGAAAACCTGATTGTCAATCCCGAAACCGAAAAAAAGAAACCGGGTGTGCTCGATTTCTCCTCGTTTATTGGCGAAGGCCCGGAACCTTACGACCTGGGCTATTTTAAAAACGAAGCCAACTCCAGCTATGCCCACATGCTTCTGAATACAACCGGTGACCGGGATAATGATTACATTATTGCCAAAGTGGATAGTTTCTGTTTCAATCATATTCCCGATGCCGACATCCGTGTAAACCGGCTTACTGGTGCAGGAGCTTCAGGAACACCGGTCGAAATCAGAATATCGGGCAGTGACCCTGAAAAGCTGGCTATTATTTCAGAAAAAGTGAAAGAGAAGCTGGTGACCATTGAAGGTGCCAAAAATATTACCGACGACTGGGGACCGAAAATCAAAAAGCTGATGGTGGATATCCATCCGGAGAAAGCACAACGCGCCGGGTTAACCAACATGGAAATTGCAATGGCGCTGAATTCCGGATTATCGGGAATGAAAGTCGGTGACTTTTTCGATACCGACGAGCAGATTCCCATTTTCCTGAAAAATGAAAACAGCGACGAGCACGACATCGAAACGGTGCAGGCATTTACTATTTATTCATCGGCCCGAAATCAGAACGTGCCGCTTTCGCAGGTAGCCGATGTAAAAGTGGATTGGCAGTTTGGTAAAGTGATACGCAAAGATTTAACAAGAACGATGACTGTTGGTGCTCATCTTGAACCCGGATACAATGCCTCTGATATTTTTGAAGCCATCACCCCCTGGATGGATGAGCAAAAAGCCGGATGGGATTTGGGTTATGACTACGAACTGGGAGGCGAAGATGAAGACAAAGCAGAAAACCTGGGCGCTATTTTTGCCAATCTGCCCCTGGCGTTTTTCATCATCGTACTACTGCTGGTTTTGCAGTTTAACTCTATTCGGAAAGCAACCATTATTGTACTTTCCATTCCGCTGGGAATGATCGGTGTGGTGGCCGGCTGGTTTATCGGTGGTTCGTTTGTTAGTTTCTTTGGTGTGCTGGGGGTCATTGCCCTTGCCGGAATTGTGGTCAACAACGCCATCATTCTCATTGACCGGATTGATGTGGAATTAGCAGAAAATCCCGACGTGGACCGGCGCGATGCTATTCTGAAAGCAGCCAACAATAGGTTCAGGCCGGTTATACTTACCACGCTTACCACGTCCATGGGAATGTTACCGTTGTGGTTTTCGGGCGATTTGCTATGGGAACCGCTCACCCTGGCTATCATTTTCGGGTTGTTTTTTGCCACTTTGATAACCCTGCTGTTTGTTCCGGTATTGTATCGCCTGTTTTTCAAAGTTTCCTTCAACAACTATCAATTTGACCTGAAAATATTGGAACGCAAGGAATTAAAAGAAAATTGAAAATTAATATTTAATTGATTTAGTTTTAAAAAATATTGACAATGAAAAAAATAATTCATGCATTGGGGTTATTAGCGATTATTATTCTCTTCACCTCATTCGGCTATCAAAAGAAAAAAATAAACTGTTCGTTAACCGTTGAAGTATCCGGTTTACGAAATGCAAAAGGGGTGGTGCAATTTGCTGTGTATAATACCCCGGACGCATTCCCTGATGAGGATTACAAAAAATATTACAGGAAACATACCGCTAAAATTGTGGATGGTTTTTCGACGGTAACTTTCGAAAACCTGCCTTCGGGAAAATATGCAGTTAATATTTTGCACGACGAAGACGAGAATGGCAAAATTAAAAAGGGCATGGTTCTGCCCAAAGAGGGCATCGGATTTTCCAACTATGAATCCATTGGGATGTTTAACAAACCTAAATTTTCAGAAGCAGGAATTGTTTTAAAGTCAGATACAGCAATTCAGGTAAAGATTATTTATATGTAATGCGATGAAAAGATTGTTGTTCTTAATATTTTATGGTTTTTTCCTTTTTATTCAGGTCGAAGGACAGGAAACCAGTTCTGTTTCATCTGCTGAACTCGCGTTAATTGCCCAGGTTAATCAGGGAAACAGTTATATCACATTTCCTGCAGACATCGGAAACATTGAACCGCTTTGGTTTGAGGCAAACTTAAGTCCCGAGTTTTATATCCGCAAAAGCAAAGATTCCAGGTTGATGGGCGTGTTAACCCCACAAATAATCATCCGCATGTACCAGGAAAGGTCGTTCCCGGTAAGAACACCAAGTTACATGCCCCAGATAACGGCCTATTATTTAATGTCTCCGAAAAAGGACAAAAATACGTTCAGTTTATTTGGAAAAATAGCTCACCATTCCAACGGGCAGGATGGTGATTTTTATCTTGAAAACGGGGAAGTAAATTTGTTGTCGGGTGATTTTGCGACCAACTATTTTGAAGCTGGAATAATTAAAACCAATTATATCAGCCGTTTTGATGCGCATCAATTTTTGAAAACATCTTTAGAAATACATCCCACAGGCTGGTCGGCCGACGAACTGGCAGGAAGATACAGTACCGTGCGCTGGCACAACACTGTTTCAATTTTCAAACTGCCGGTAACCGAAAATAAAAATAGCAGACGAAAAGCCCAGATTTCGCTGAAAGGTGAAACAACCTGGATGTTTGGCAGAGTGGAAGGATGGGATAACTTCTCATCAAAAAGACTTAATTTGAAATTAACGTTTTATTATCACCCGAAATTCCTGGAAGATATTGGATTATTTGCCCAAATATACCATGGAATGGATTACTACAATATCTATTTTAACCATCAGCTGGAGGTTATTCGGTTTGGATTAATGACAGAAAAATTAAGATTTTAAAACGGAAACTGAGTTGAATGACAACCGAAGAAAAAATACTAAACAGCGCGCGGAAAAATTTTCTGTTATACGGATATTATGGAACAACAATTGAAAAAATTGCAAAAGAAGCCGGTGTTAGCAAGGCGATTATCCATTATTATTTCAGAACAAAAAATAGATTGTATTGTAAAATTGTAGATATGATAGCCGATACTATACTAAACTATTCGAACTATGAATATCCTGATGCACATTTAACCTGGTTTTTGGTGAGTGAGTTAAGAAACAACAGGACGATGTTTTTGAACAGCATTAAAACTAAGATGAAAACTGACTGGGAAAAGAAAATTCAGGAATTGATAAAACGTTCAATGGAAGTTTATTCTTCTGTTGAGTTTTCCAAAGAAAACTGATTCAAAGAATTTATGATGATTTGTTTTGTTATTGCTATTATTTCAAAATTTACTAACTTTAGAATCAGATTTCGTTCTTTGTAGTATTTGTGAACAAAACGGTGAACCAAAATATTCACATCAATGTAAATCATTGAAATAAAGGCATATTGGGGACTGAGGCATAATCTTCTCACCCCGACAGACTGAAAATGAAAGAGTTAAGATGATTGAAATCTTGACTCTTTTTTGTTTAAACGAAAGTTAACTTTTTACCGTCAGGGCTTACAGGTTAAGGTAAAACCATTACCGGAAATGTTGCACCATCTCAATTCGTCCACAGTTTTTCAGCAGAACGAATGTAATACCTGCCCAAATTAGCGGATATTAAATGGTGCAGCAACAATAAAAAAAGAGCTGCAACAAATTGCTGCAACTCTTTCCTTTTCAGTGAACCTGGAGGTACAAAATTCGAACCATTTAATAGCAGAATTGAAGCTTTTGGGAGAGCTTTCTGTTTTATAAAAGCACTGGCATAAATTCAAACAAAAACTGCGAAGACTATTCAACTGAAAAAAATATTTATTTGGTAGAAAAGTAATTACTATAGGTCAACCACTTTCGGTTGTAGCGGATTTCCAAAAGAGCAATTTATATTCCAAAAGTTTCACATCGGTTAAAATCAGGGTGCAATCTTTAATTTTTTATACTAACTTTGTCCCCGATTTTGGTGCCGCATTTTTTATTTAACGAAAAAACGGTGAAAAGGGAATCAGGTGAAAATCCTGAACAGACCCGCTGCTGTAAGCTCCACTAAAGTCTTTGAACAATACTCAAAACCACTGTCCCGAATCCTCGGGATGGGAAGGGCGTTTCAAAGATGGAGTAAGTCAGAAGACCTGCCAAGATTTTAGTTGAAGGCTTTCGAGGAATAAAAGCCGGCGACAAACAAAGGCAGAATCGCTGATTTTGCTCCAAGTTTATCCCGATATTAAGGTCTTCGAAGGCTGTTTTGGTTGAAAAATTAAAATGGCTTTTTATGTATTTTGTTAGGTTCTTTTGTGGGCTTGCATTATTTGCAATATCAATTGGTGCGTTTTCCCAAAGCAAATTAGACAGCGTTCAGCACATCGAAGAAGTAAAGGTGGTTGCCAATCGCTACAAAGAAATTATTCCCGCGCAAACGTTGCAGGGAAAGGAACTGGAACAGCTAAACAGCTATTCCGTTGCCGATGCTATCCGTTTTTTTTCCGGCGTACAAATAAAAGATTATGGAGGTATAGGAGGAATAAAAACGGTGAACATTCGTAGCATGGGAACCAATCATATGGGAGTTTTCTACAACGGGATTCAACTGGGTAATGCACAAAACGGACAAATTGATTTAGGCAAGTTCTCTTTGGAAAACGTGGAAGAGATTTCGCTATACAACGGACAAAAAAGTGAAATTTTTCAATCGGCTAAAGAGTTTGGTTCGGCTGGGAGTATATACTTAACTACGCGACGTCCGCGATTCGCGAAAGGCAAAGACACCAATATTAAAGCGGCCATGCGAAGCGGTTCTTTTGGTCTGTTTAACCCCTCGGTTCTTTATGAATATAAAATCAGCGAAAAAATAAATACCACGTTTAGCGCCGAATGGATTAATGCCGATGGCAAATACAAATTTCGCTACCGGCGTGTTACTCCTTCCGGCGAGCTTGCCTACGATACCACAGCAGTCAGGCAAAACGGCGATATCGACGCTGTTCGATTGGAAGGAAGCCTGAACGGATATTTACCTTCGGGATTCTGGAAAGTGCAACTATATCATTACGACTCAGAACGCGGGGTCCCGGGCGCTATCGTAAACAACGTATGGCGAAATGGCGAACGTTTGTGGGATAACAACTCTTTTATCCAGGGAGTTTACCAGCAGGAGCTGACTCCAAAGCTAAGTTCCAAAATAAACATGAAATATGCTGCTGACCTTACGCACTACATCAACAACGATGATAAGCTGATTCATGTGGACAATACTTACAGGCAGAAAGAGCTTTATTTTTCGTGGGCAAATAAATATGCACTACGCAGAAACTGGGACATTTCCGCTGCTTACGATTTTCAATGGAATGGCTTGTCTGAATTTGTAAATGTTTCCCGGACAACACATTGGTTTTCGACTGCCACCGCTTTTACCGTGGCCGACCAGCTAAAAATACAAGCCAGTATTTTAGGCACTCTCGTAAATGAAGAAAACCGCGAACGAGACACGGTTCCGAACAAACAGGTATTCAATCCGGCAGTATTTCTGTCTTATCAGCCATTTAGTGCAACAGAACTTGTTTTTCGCGCTTTCTACAAAAAATCTTTTCGTATGCCCACTTTCAACGATTTGTATTATACCGATATGGGCAATGCCTACCTCCGTCCCGAATATGCCGAGCAATACAATGTGGGCGTTTTGTACGATATCAACCGCGAAAACCGGGTCTTTGAATCATTTCATATAGGTGTTGATGTTTACTACAATTACGTAAAAGATAAAATTGTGGCTTATCCCAAAGGGCAACAATTCCGGTGGACAATGCTGAATCTGGGTGAAGTTGATATTCGCGGAATAGACCTTACAACAATGGCAACCTTTCTTTTTCTGAATGAATGGAGCTTAACCGGTAAACTGCAATATACTTACCAGGAAGCCATTGATATTACCAACCCGGCAGACACGTATTACCGCGACCAGATTCCATACATTCCCTGGCACAGCGGTTCGACCATTGCCATGCTCAACTGGAAAAGCTGGTCGATGAATTACAGCTTTATTTACGTCGGCAAACGCTATAATCAACAGGAGAATATTCGCTACAACTATACGCAGCCCTGGTACACCAGCGATATTTCGATTGCAAAGTCAATAAAAATGAAGGATTTGTCGCTGAAGCTTTCCGCTGAAATAAACAACCTGCTGAGCCAGGATTACGATGTAATTCTCAATTACCCGATGCCGAAACGAAACTACCGTTTTCGCATGAGTATTGAAATTTAAACGCTAAAGATGAACCGTATTTTTTATATAATATTTTTTGTATTTCTGTTGTATTCCTGCCGCAAAGACGAGTTGGTGGTTCCTACGGAATACGATGTTTTACCCATTGAACTAAACCCCGATTCTAATCCTGTTGGAATGTATGTTTTGAACGAAGGGAACATGGGAAGCAATAAAGCTTCGATTGATTTTGTGGATTTTCGAAATGCTTATTACATCCGCAACCTGTATGCCGAAAGAAACCCGAATGTAATTAAAGAACTGGGCGATGTTGGAAATGACATTCAGATTTACGGGAGCAAGTTGTATGCGGTAATCAATTGTTCGCACAAAGTTGAGGTGATGGATGCAGAAACCGGTGTGCGCCTGGGGCAGGTAGATATTCCGAATTGCCGTTATATTCGTTTTTCGCGTGGCAATGCTTACGTTTCTGCTTATGTGGGGCCGGTAGCCATCGACCCGGATGCGCAGTTGGGAGCCGTTTACCGTATTGACACAACTTCGCTGGAAATTTCCGGGAAAGTAACAGTCGGTTATCAACCCGATGAGCTGGAAGTGATGGGCGAATACATTTATGTTGCCAACTCGGGCGGCTATCGTGTACCGAATTACGACTACACGATTTCGGTGGTTGAAATGTACGGGATGAAACAGGTGCAGAAAATACCCGTGGGCATTAATTTACACCGACTGCGCAAAGACCAGTACGGAAAGTTGTGGGTATCGTCAAGAGGCGATTACAATTCAATTCCGTCCCGACTTTTTGTGTTGGAACGCAAAAGTCAGAACTCGAACGAAATGGTTGTAACCGACACGCTTGATATTCCGTGCAGCAATATGAGTATCCAGGGCGATTCGCTTTATTTCTACAGCACCGAGTGGAACGAGCAGACCGAAGAAAACGCGATTTCATACGGAATCATCAACGTGAAAACAAAAGAACTGGTTACCGACCATTTTATTACCGATGGAACTGAAACAGATATAACCATTCCGTATGGGCTGAAAATAAACCCGGTTAATGGCGATATCTATGTTACCGATGCAAAAAATTATGTTTCGAGCGGAGTTGTGCACTGTTACAAACGCAACGGAAAACGCAAGTGGAGCGTGCGTGCCGGCGATATTCCTGCACACATGGTTTTTCTGTTTAAAAATTAAGCCGATGAAGAAATTTATACCTGCCCTGTTATTTATTGTCTTTTTGTCCTCGTGCAAACAGGATATTCCAATGGTTAATTTAGGAATAGATAATATTTACACGGTTGAGCGGATGAAAAAGATTATTTTTCACCCCGAATTTCCCGGAGAATATCAATGGAGCATGAAGGATGTAAATGGTCAGGATTCGGTGGTTTCTACAGAGCGTGACTATATTTTTGTTGCTGAATATCCCGGAGAGTACGACCTTAAATTGAATATTGCCGATGCTGAAAACCCCGTGGAACATTCCATTCAAATTGTTGTTTGGGAAGAGCAAGTTACATACAGTCGCTACATTTCAAAAGTTTTTGAATACCTGCCTGCTCCCGGTCAGTTCGTAAACACCATGCCCGAATATGAAGATGGAGACACAGAAGAAACGATGCGAAACAAAGCGCAGGAAAGTATTTCGGGCAAAAATGATGTGATGGTTTCGCTGGGTGGATTTGGCGGCCACATAACCTTCGGTTTTGACCACACTGTTGTTAATGCGAAAGGCGAAAAAGATTTTAAAATCCGAGGGAATTCTTTTTATGCCGCTTCCAATCCCAATCCCGATGGCCCGGCAGAAGGAGGCAGTTGCGAACCCGGCATTGTGCTGGTTTCTTTGGACAGAAATAATAACGGTATTCCCGATGACGATTGGTACGAACTGGCAGGAAGCGAATATTACAAGTCGGAAACCAAATATAATTACGAAATAACATATTATAAACCCGATGCCGGTAAAATAGCAACGCCACAACCCAACAGCCCGATTTCGGATACAACTTATATACGCTGGACTGACAACCTGGGGAAAGAAGGTTATATGCACAAAAACGTATATCACAGACAAAATTATTTCCCGAAATGGCTGGATATCGACCAATTAACTTTTGAAGGGACAATTCTTGCAAACAATGCTGTTGACGAAAGCGGAAACGGTTCGTATTATGTGCAGTATGCCTATCCCTGGGGATATGTTGATAATCATCCGAATGAATACGAAGACAAAATCAGTTTCGATATTGGCTGGGCAGTTGATGAAAACGGAAATCCGGTGCATTTACCCGGCATAGACTTTATCCGGGTTTATACAAGCGTTAATCAGCAATGCGGCTGGCTGGGCGAAACCTCCACCGAGCTTGCCCGGGCCGAAGATTTACATATTCAGGAATCAACAACTGAATTACCCAATCCATAAAAACAAAACAATTATGAATATTAAGAAGCTATTAATTTGGATTATCCTCTGTCCTGTTTTTTTTGCAGCGGCAGCTCAAACAAAACAATACACTGATGGTGTGTTTATTCTCAACGAAGATTGGTTTGGGCACAACAACAGCACTATAAATTTTTTAAATCCTCAAACGGGGGAATTTGATTACCTCGTTCTTCAGGGAAATGCAGATAACACAGGTGCTTCGCTAGGATGTACTGCACAGTTCGGAACTATATACGGAGACAATCTTTATGTAATATCGAAACAAGACCAGGACCCCGGCGAAACAAATCCAATAGAGGGCGGGCGAATTATTGTGGCAGATGCAAAAACCTTGAAAATAAAGAAAAGAATTCCTGTAATTTTTGAGATTAACGGAAAATCGGCTGCCGATGGCCGTGGCTTCGTGGGGGTAAACGAAAGCAAAGGTTATATAGGTACTTCCAACGGGATTTTTGTGCTAAATCTGGTAAATTTTGAAATTACTAAAAGGATTGCCGGTACCGAAAATCCTCTAATCTCGGGAGGAGAAAGCAACTCTGAAGGAGAAGGCCCGCTGTACAATAACCAAATCGGGATGATGTGCCGGACTGCGGATTACGTATTTGCCATTCAGCAGGATAAAGGAGTACTGGTTATCGACCCGGAATCCGATACTGTTATAAAAGTTATTGAAGGATGTTACAGCACCCTCACACAAAGTAAAGATGGAACGGTGTGGGTAGGGAAAAACTCAAATATGTCCTATCAGAAATATCCTTACGGAACCGTTGGCGAAAATTGGGATGGCAACCAATTGTTAAAAATAAATCCCAATACTTTAACTACTGAAACTATAAATATGAGTGGAGGCGCTGGCATTAACCAAACCTGGTATGCCTGGACAGCCGGGTCGTTGTGTGCCAGCACCAAAGAAAATGCGCTTTATTTTGCCTACAACGAAAGTGACTGGAACTGGTTTACCACAACAAAAATGTATCGTTACGATATTGACAGCGATGAGTTCACACTGATATATGACAGCGAAAATGAAGAACGCTACTTTTACGGGGCAAGCCTTCGCATCAACCCATTAGACGATAAAATATACGCCGCCTTATACCTTGATAACATCAACCAATCTTATTTTATCTATCAACTGGATAACAATGGAACCCGGTTAAAAACCTTTGAGCCGATTAAGCGGTACTGGTTTCCGGCCATGTTTATTTTTCCCGACAAATATGCGCCGGAAGTTTCCCAATTCTCACAGCTTACTCTTGATAACACCCAACCAGTAACTGTTGATTTGAACAACATGGCAAACGACCAGGATAATTTGTCGGCAGCCATAACCAAAAGAATTCTTGCAAACGATAATGAAAATATTCTTTCAGCAAGCATAAAAAACAACGTACTAACGCTTACGGCAAAAGAAGGCAAATCGGGAACTGCCCGAATTACCGTACGATTTAATTCGAATGGGAAAACAGTTGACCGGGTGCAGGAAGTGATTGTTTCAACTACTGTAACCGATATCGAATCAATAAAAGAAAGTGAACTAACAGTTTACCCCAACCCGTTTTCATCGTTCATTATTATCGAATCAGCAAAAAATAAGGAAGCAACAATTTATGATGTTTCAGGGAAAGCAGTGTTGCAGATAAATGTAGAAGCCGGTGTAACCCGGATAAATACATCAGAAATAGACAGGGGCGTTTACCTTGTGAAATGCGGAGCAGATACATTTAAGCTTATGAAATAGAATTATTAACCAATACAATAAAAAATAAACAAAATGGAAAAATCGAAGATTAATATTCGTTTCGGGGTTTTATCCCTGATAGTGTTACTGGCTGCATTCAGCCGTTTAATTCCTCATCCTCCGAATTTTGCGCCTATTGGGGCCATGTCGCTTTTCGGGGCAACTTATTTCTCGCGAAAATACCTGGCTTTTGTGATTCCAATAATAGCTATGTGGTTAAGCGATTTGTTGCTGAACAATGTAATTTACGGACAGTATTTTGACCATTTCGTGTGGTTCTATCAGGGATGCTACTGGACGTATGCAGCTTTTATTTTTATAGGACTTATCGGCTTTGGACTATTAAAAAAAGTTCGCCCGGTGAACCTGTTGATTGCCAGTCTTTCGGCTTCAGTTGTATTTTTCCTGGTATCAAATTTCGGAGTGTGGGCGTCGGGTACAATGTATCCTGATAACTTCTCCGGTTTAATTAGCTGTTATGCTGCCGGACTGCCATTTTTCAAAAATACAGTAATGGGAGATTTAGTTTATTCTGGAGCATTGTTCGGGATATTTGAGTTTGCCCAATACAAAGTTCCTGTTTTAAAAAATTCTGCATATATAATTAATAAATAACAAAAAGGAACGGTAGCGTTCGCCAAAACTTTCTACCGTTCCCGAATTGCAATACCATTAATAAATTAAATAACAGTATTATGAAACAAAATTACTTTTTTTCTTTGGTTTGTTTGTGTCTTATGCTGACAAGCCAAAGTAGTTGGGGGCAATCGTTTTCCCATAAAACAGATTTGACAGCCAATCGAACGCGAAGTTCGAGCAATTACGGGAACAAAGTCAAGAGTGCTAACCTGCTCAATTATTCAGAAACGGAATGCGATAATTCAGACGATTTTGTTTCAATGTCTGAAAAAATGTACAATAATGGATTTACCACCCCTAATGATTGGTATGCAAGTTATGCCGAGCGTTACGAGGATTTCCTTTCTTTATTTGGTTCTTTGAAATCCCCTGTTCTTACTAACGGATGCAACTCCATTTCTTTTAAATATGCCAAAGATGATTATTATGAACTTGGCTATCCTTCGTTTAAGGTAGAAATTCAAAAGGAGATAGAAGGAGTTTGGTCGATTGTTTGGACAAAAACAATAGCTAACCCTGATGCAGAAGAATTAGTCTTTAATGAAGTTTCTTACGACAGACTAAAAATTGAAGGTACAGTACAACTTGTTATTACCCGTTTGTCTCCAAATAATATTACAGGTAATCCACCAACCGGCGATGTGCCCGATTTAAAAGATTTCTGTTTAACAGATTATGTTCGCGACCTTGTTGCTCCAACTGCACCAACAGAACTTGTTGCCCAACCTGATTTAACTTCTGTAACCCTTTCGTGGGAAACTTCAACAGATAATAATAGTGTAGAAGGTTACCTGGTTTCTCTGGATGGAGCAATAATAGATACCGTTACAACTACCAGTTATGTGGTAAACGGGTTGATTCCCTCAACGGAATATACCTTTGAAGTGGAAGCGTTCGACGATGACCGGAACAATTCGGAAAAAGCATCGGTATCTGCAACAACCCTCGCTGATAATATCGCTCCTTCTACTCCGGAAAACCTGACAGGAATATTTAAAGAAAGTGGAATGATATTGTCGTGGACGGCTTCAACCGACAATGTTAGTGTGGCTAAATACAATATATATGCAGATGGAAGTCTGGCAGGCTCTACTTCCCAAACTACAGATACAATTACAGGTTTAACTGACGATACCCAATACTTGTTCGAGGTAGAAGCAGAAGATATTTCCGGGAACAAATCCGGAAAAGCTTCAGCAACGCTATCAACAACCATTGACAAAGCAGTTCCAACAGTTCCAACAAATCTGCAAGCAAATGCTAATGATAATAAAATGGAACTCTCCTGGACAGCTTCAACCGACAATATTGGCGTGGTTAAATACAACATATATTTGGATGGTTCTTTTACAGGGGCTACTACAGGAATAACTGATACTATTGAAGGGTTAGCTCCGAATACTGAATACCAGTTTGAGGTAGAAGCAGAAGATGCTGCCGGCAATAAATCGGATAAGGCATCAGTTAAAGTTTCAACACCTGTTGACAATATCGCTCCTGTTTCACCTGAAAATCTGGTTGCAGAAGCAACTGAGAGCGGAGTAGTGTTATCGTGGATGGCTTCTGCCGATAATTTTGGTGTTACTAAATACAATGTGTATGTTAATGGCGGGTTTTTAGATTCAACTGGCAATACAACCGATACAATAAAGGGATTAACAGCTGGTGTTGAATACCTGCTTGAGGTTGATGCCGAGGATGCTTCTGGAAATAAATCAGAAAAAACACCAGTTATTCTTTCTGGAGAAAGCACTGCTAAACTGGCGTTTTCTTTTAAAAATAATTTAGTGGTTAACCGCACGCGGGATGTCAGCGATTTTAAAGTGACCAAAAAGTTTACCGACTTGTTTAATTATCCTGACGGATATAACACTAAAACGGAAATTTCCAAATCCAGCGATGTAACTATTACATATAATTCTACAAACGAAAATCATTTGTTGTTTGATGGCTACTATCATAGTTCATCCAGTGGTCATAACTTTTATTATAAAATTCCTGCCGGAGCTTATGGGACAGATACGCTAACCATTAACATCGACTATCATGGTTTTACCTCTAAAGTTTTGGTTATTGCCAATGTATCTCCGATTGCGGCCAGGGATAATTCTTATACAATCGATATAGGTGAAACGCTGGAGATGAATGTTGTCAGTAACGATATTCCTTCTTCATATCTTGAAAAAGCAAGCCTTGAGCTTCTGCAAAATACAAGTTTTGGAACAATCACAAACAATAACGATGGAACCTTAACCTATGTTAATGAAAGTTCTACCCCTAATTATTCATTCGAAAATTTTGAATACCGAATTGCCGATATTGAAGGGAATTATGATACGGCAACTGTTAAAATTAATATCCACAAGAATTCTTATGCAAGCCGTGTTATTGAATTTATGCCAGCTCCGGGGCAGTTTACCAACGAAAGCATTGGACAAAGCAACTCGGCAGAAAAGACACTTGGAACACAAGGTGGAATGATAAGCCTTGGTGCTTTTGGCGGGTATGTAATATATGGGTTCGACCAACCTATTACAAATAATCCTCAAAATCCTTACGGAGTAGATTTTTCTGTAAAAGGAAATGCCTTTGCTGCAAACTTGTATGGAGTTTGGACCGAACCCGCTGCTGTACGTGTTATGAAAGACTCGAATGGCGATGGTATCCCCAACGACGGGGAGTGGTATGAACTGGCCGGCTCTGATTACTATATGAGCGGTACCCAGAAAAATGTAAAAATGACCTATTACAATCCTCATTATAATGAACGTTACACTGTTCCATGGAAAAAAGATAACGGAGAAACAGGCGCATTGCTATCCAACGCATTTCATCAGCACCCTTATTATCCCGACCCGTTTGATTTCGGATGCAACAAAGATTCGATGACCTACGAAGGGAGCATTATAAAAAGTTCGCTTGACATGAGTACGCCAAGTTATATAGAATTTTACCGGGCTCCATTCTTTGGGTATTGCGATAGTCGTGGAAACAGCGCTGATTTGACAGACCCTCAAAATCCATACTTTGCTGATGAAAAGGGAAAGGCTGCCGACGGGTTCGACATTAGCTGGGCCGTTGATAAAGACGGCAATCACGTAGAGTTGGACCAAATCGATTTTGTGAAAATATATACGGGCGGCTTTGCTAATGCCGGATGGTTGGGAGAATGGTCTTCGGAAGTATTGGGAGTTGGAATAACAACACCCGACCCGGATTATATTGCACAGGACTATTATATAAACTATATCGGAATAACACAACTGAAAGTATTAAAAGCCCACACTTGCCAGTTTGAGGGATTTTTGTTTAAAAACGGTCGTCCGCAAACCGAGGGAGTACAACAATGGAGCTCTTCCAATACGGAAGTTGGAACTGTAGATAATACAGGTTTGTTTACTGCTGTTAGCGATGGCGAAACATGGTTGCGTTTTTCACAAAAAAGCGATATTCCTACCGATTCTATCCGTTTACTGGTGGTTGAACTGGAAGGCGTTATGCTGGAAATGGAAGGTAATTCGGCCTCTTCTTCAGACAGCACCAGCCTTATTGTTGGTGAAAGTATCAGCATTACTGCCCAGGGATTGGATAACATCGGCGATGTTTTAAATGGGAGCACGTCTAATCGCTTTGTTTACGATACTTATACCTGGACAACTTCAAATCCTGAAATAGGAACAATAAATAACGGTTTATTTACCGGAAAAAAAGTTGGAAGAACGATGGTCTATGCACATTCCGACAGTAATTCCGAATTATCTGATTCGATACTGGTTATTGTGAATAAAATACCGAAACTAAGCCCGGTAAGTAATCCGGTAATCCTATCATATTACAACCCGGTGGGAGAAAAAACAAGTGGCGAACTTTTTACCACAGGAACAAACTCAACGACTTATCTTAATTCAGTAGCCTCAAAAACAGGGCTGGCCAGTCCGGTCATCGAAAAAAATGTATTAAAATGCAATTTTACTGACGGTGTTTATGGTACCGATACCTTAATTTTCAATCTTACCTCGTATAAACAGGACACAACAATAAGTATTGCATTCATTTTCAAACCAGATGTTTATGGAAAAAATGAGCAAATTTTGTTTGTAAACAACGCATTAACTGAAAATCCTGATAAATCATCATTAATTGCCTATTCACCGGATTTAGACACGATAAACGTAATTGACGACCAGCTTGATGCCTATTCGGTAAATGATGTTCTTGTTGACGGAGCTTTTGCTTTTGTTTCGGGTGGAAATTTCTTGTCAAAATATAATCTGACAACATACGAGAAAGAAATTACAATAGATGTCAATGAAGCCGAAAATGGAACATTGGCCATGTATAACAACATTTTACTGCTTACTGAACAATCAAATCTTGCCATTTATTACAAGGCCGATTTAACCTTAAGCAAAGAGATCGAGCTGGCAGGCAAAATTAATAGTATGAAGGTCGTTGGAAGTAAAGCCTACGTTTTCCTTTCCGGGGAAACAAATGTGCTTGATAAAGTTGTGGTTGTTGATTTAATCCTTGGAAAAGCAGAAAGTGAACACATGCTTGCCGATGCTGGGTTTATAGCTTCAGATGCCCTGGTAAAAGGAACGAAGTTATACTTAACAGGAACCGTTTTCACCTCGGGAAATACAGCCGTAATGGAATATGATACAGAAAATAACACGTACTCGGTGTTGGCAACCAGCAGTAGTTTTTCCAATATATTAAATGCAAATGCTGTGATAAAAGGCGACAGTATCATTCTTGCAAACGGAGAAGGGTTTGTTACCTATACTATTTCTACAAATACTTTTGGTACCGATGTATCGATGAAAACTACGGATGATTTGTATCCAACAGCAATTGCTTATCATGCTGCACTAAATAAGTATTTTGTGAGTTATTCAAATACCGCAAAAACCGCATCCAAAGGTTTGGTTTTCGATTCTGATTTTACAGAAATTTCCGATTTTGATAGTGTTGAAACAGCTCCTGCATTCTTAACCGCTGTTGGTGCCATCGAAGACAATGACAAACCTTTACCGGATTTATCTTTTAGTATGAGCAATTTCGCCACTTACGAAAGAGCTACATCAAATGTTTCTTTTACTATTTATAAGGACCGCTTTACCGAGCAGGAAAATAATTTTGAAATTTATTCCCGGTATTTGGAACATACTTCGTGGTTAACCTGGAATACAGGTTATACATCGTCAGGAAATAAAAAACTGGATTGTTATTTTGTAAATACCGTAGATAAAGATTCTGTGATTACGATTCCGGTAGATGCAATAGATAATTATGGATTTTCAGCAACACGTACATTCGATATAACCATAAAACCACGTGTTTACAAACCGCTTGTGGTGAATTCAATTGCCGATACTATTGTGGAAGTCAACAGTGCAGATATTCAAATTTCATTAGCAAAAGTGTTTGAGAATACTTCGTCAAGCGGTGTAACTTTCGGGAAAGCGGTTTCGGGAAATACTAATTCAGGGTTAATAACAACCACTATTGTCAACGATACACTTACGCTGTCACTGGTTCCAAACAAAGCAGGTGAAGTTTTTATTACCGTGAAAGATTCGGCCAAACACAATACTTACGGAGTTAAGTATGTGGAAACATCCTTTAAAGTTACTGTTGTTGATGAAGAATTACCTTCTGTCCCGACGGATTTTGCAGGTACCCCTTCAGAAACGAGTATTGCACTTTCGTGGACTGCTTCAAACGATAATGTTGGCGTAACAAGATATAATATATACAAAGATGGAGTTTTCAGAGCCAGTGTAGCCGTAACAAATTATTTGCTAAATAATTTGAATCCGGGAACTGAATACATTTTTGAAGTGGAGGCTCTCGATGCTTACGGAAATAAATCAGAGAAAGCATTGATAACCGTTTCAACTACCGACGAAACTGCACCTTCTATTCCGGCTGACCTTGCTGCAACAGCAGCCGAAACCAGCATCTCACTTTCGTGGACGGCTTCTATTGATAATGTTGACGTAGCTGGTTATGTTATTTATCTCGATGGCGATTCAGTTGATACAGTAACTGAACCGTCATTTGCGGCAACGGAATTGAATGCCTTAACGGAATATATATTTGAGGTGCAAGCTTTCGATGCTACTGGTAATAAATCCGAAAAAGCATCGCTGACGGTTTCTACCACCGACGAAACAGCTCCTTCTGTTCCGGCTGACCTTGCTGCAATAGCAGCCGAAACCAGCATCTCACTTTCGTGGACGGCCTCTATTGATAATGTTGGCGTAACTGGTTACATTATTTATCTCAATGGTGATTCAATTGGGATAGCGATTGATACTACTTTCACGGTAGTCGATTTGGAAGCCAATACGGAATATATTTTTGAGGTGGAAGCTTTTGATGAAGCCGGAAATAAATCAGAAAAAGCGATAGTCGTTCAACGTACAGTAATAACCGGAATCGAATCATTGGAGCTAAATGAGCTGAAAGTATATCCTAATCCGTTCACCGATTATTTTATAGTTGAAGCAAAAAACGATGGGAACGCGGTTATTTATGACTTGTCAGGGAAAGTAATGTTTAATATACTCTTGCAAACAGGCAACAATCGCATTGACGCATCTGGCTTGCCCAGAGGTATTTATCTGCTGAAACAAGAAACGAATACAATGAAAATGATGAAGAAATAATTAGTTTTTCTATGTTAAAAGGCCGGTTGCCCATTAATGGTAACCGGCCTTTTTGTTTTCTAATAACATTTTGGCCTACGGAGATGTGGATCTTACCAATGCCAAATTTCTTTTCTACGATTTTAGTTAATATTATTGGTTCTGGTAGTGTTTTTTAGAGGAAATTGTTCTTTAACAGAAATAGATTGCTAGCACTTGTTATCTTCTCAAAATTTTCACGCTTAACCCTTTTTGTGCCGACCACCCTTCCTTGTCGGTTAAACTGATAAAAAAATGATAATCGCCTTCATCAAATTCGCCGGCGCTATTGCCGTTGGGAACTGTAATTTCAAGCGAGGTTTCGTAGGCATCCAGCCCTTCGGGAATGTCATAATCTTCAATGGAAACATAAGCATTCACCGGCTCCTTTACATTATCTAAATTGCATTCGGTAACTTCCGTACTGTGTGAGTGATGGTCGAAGTTGTTATGAATATCAATGCTGTAAGAGCCCAGTTCAACATTGTCGGTAAACAAAACCTTAAAGATGAATGTTTCGCCAAAATAGAGTGTATCGCAATTTTGCGGAAAAGCGCCCGAACCAGTCAAATCAATTTCCGGTTTTTCATCATCAACCTCATCTTTGCTACAGGTTATAAAAACAATAAGTATGAATATTAATCCTGAAAATATTTTAAAAGCCTTCATGATAAATTGTTTTAAGCAGGGTAGTAGTTGAAACTTCCACCCTGCTTCGATTAAAATTAAAGATTTATTACTATCGGGTAATGGTTTGAATAAGCCCAATTCCCTTTTGCATCCTTGCATTTTACAAGGATATAGTAATTCCCCGACCTCCATGCATTGTTCCCGGTAATAGCGGCAGGTGTCATGTTGTTGTCGTTTGCCGTGCCCACTGCAATAGAAGCCGTAAATTCAGTTTCATCCGGGTCTTCAAAATCATGGGTATGAAGCATAACAATCACAGAAGTATTGGCTCCGCTGACATCGGCATCGGCAATATTATCCGGTTCATAAACCAAAGTAACTAATAAGCCTGCCAGTGAAATATTGTCGGTAACTGTACCGGAAATAGCAATTGTTCCGCCGTTTGCGTAACTCTTTCCACTTTCGGGCGCCGAAGAGATACTTATTTCAGGCGCTTCTTCGTCGGCCAGTTCCTCTATTTCAATTTCATCTTCAACAGTGGTTTGGTTTCCTTCCTGGTCGGTTACCGTAATGTGGACGTGGTAAGTTCCAGCCGTTGTTTCAGCCGGAATATCAACGTGCTTGTGGAATGTGGTGTTTTTCAGTCCTGCAAATTCGTCATAGCTGGCTTCAATTTCATCGCTGCTTCCTTCTTCCTGATGTATTTCCACTGTAATCACATCAATTCTGCCTTCGGCTTCCATTTCGGCCTCAATGTGCAAGTCGGCGCCAATATAAGCAACGTGGCTGTCGGCTAATCCAAGTTCCAGGACGTTTATTACGGGTTTGGCTACATCATCATCTTTTTCACAAGAAGTAAAAAATACCAGTGTTGCTGCTACAAATAGCAACAAAATTGTTTTTTTCATATGTAAATAATTTCTGTTAAATGAGCCTTAAAAGCCCATATCTTGTTTAAAATCAATAATTTCCAAAACAAAAAGCAAAAGAAAAGAGA
>Ga0334898_1001597_pt1 | contig 24121 bp, 13 predicted proteins | sample GraSluR3_MG_10_FD_207228 | JGI IMG/M metagenome (GOLD analysis project Ga0334898, IMG submission 207228) | Sludge microbial communities from methane-producing bioreactor in Wageningen University, Netherlands - Granular Sludge_3_08-R3 | ecosystem: Engineered > Bioreactor > Anaerobic >... | reverse complement strand
CGTGACATCCAATGCCGGACCGTCGAGAAACGCCTCCCGGGCGACCATTCTTTCCCAGCCGTCCGCAACCTCGCTTGATTTCCTTCAGTTTCCGCTGGCGAGCTTCCTTGCTCGTCATCTGCCGATGCTTCTTCAACTTGCGACGACATGACCATTTCGAATCCGGCCTGGTAGGTTCAACCATCAAACCACCCCTGTCGGCGCTGCAAACCCGTTCTTCCGCGCACTCGAACAGGGCATGTCGGGTCGCACTTCATCGCGTAGGCACCGATCTGGTATACTGGCGGCAGTCAACACCCGTCCACGTTTTTCCTCCTCGAACCAACCATGACCCGCGAGCCGATCTTGCAGCAGGGTGGCGAGTTTCGCGACGACGATCGCGATCTGCGACCCCAACGGATGCGAGAGATGGTCGGCCAGCGGGCCGTGTTCGAGCGACTCGAGATCGCGGTCGACGCGGCGTCGAAGCGCGGAGAGCCGCTCGGCCACATTCTATTCGACGGCCCGCCCGGGCTTGGCAAAACCACCTTCGCCACCTGCATTCCCCGCGAATTAGGGGTGCGTTTTCAGATCGCCAGCGGGGCTACCCTGAAGGCGCCCAAGGACCTGATCCCCTATCTGACTAACGCCGAGGAGCGGTCGGTGCTGTTCATCGACGAGATCCACCGGATGCAGAAGGCGGTCGAAGAGTTCCTCTACCCGGCCATGGAGGACTTTCGCATCGACCTGACCCTGGGCGAGGGAGTCAACGCCCGCACAATCAACATGCAGCTTCGCCCTTTCACGGTCATCGGGGCCACGACCCGCACTGGGCTGCTTTCGGCTCCGCTGCGCGACCGGTTCCAGATGCGGGAGCACCTCGATTTCTACACGGTCGACGAGCTGGCCCAGATCGTGCGCCGCAACGCGGGCAAGCTCCGCGTGGGGATCGACGACGAGGCGGCCGTCGAGATCGCCACCCGAAGCCGCAGCACGCCGCGATTGGCCAACAACCGATTGCGGTGGGTCCGCGACTACGCCACGAGCCGCGCCGACGGGGAGATTACCCTTCCGGTCGCCCGCGACGCCCTCGACATGCAGGGCATCGACCAGAAGGGGCTCGACCGCCAAGACCGCAAGTACCTCAGCACGATCGCCCGGGTGTTCGGCGGCGGACCGGTGGGGGTGGAAGCGGTGGCCCACACGATGAACGTCGCCCCCGACACGCTCATCGACGAAGTCGAGCCCTTTCTGCTCCGGTCGGAGTTGGTCGTGCGCACGCCCCGCGGCCGCCGCCTTACCCCGAGCGGCTTCGATCACCTGGGCGTGAGCCCGGCCGATCCCCTGGACCAGCAGCCGAGACTGTTCGGTTAGGGGAGAAAGGGCGCCCGGCGCGCTTATGGCCCCAAGGAGGCATCGCGGTAATCGCGGCGCCGAGACCAGCGAGCCTCTCCCCGTTCAGTTCTCTTGATCGTCCACTTCGTCCACCAGGTCGACAACGCCACGCCCTTTCGCTGTGCCGTAACCTGCCGGAACAGGTCGACGGACCGTGCGCCAGGGTTCTTGAACACGACGGGCTGGGGGAATCCGGGCTAGCCGACCCGCGTCATCTCGTCGATGCGGCCGGCGAAGAAGCGGGCGACGTTGGCGGCGACGCATTCGGCGATGCGGCGGTTGGCCTCGAACGTGTTCGAAGCGGCGTGGGGCGTCAGCAGCACGTTCGAGAGCTTGCGCAGATCCTTGTCGGGCGAGACCGGCTCGTAGGGTTCGGCGTGAAAGACGTCCAGCGCCGCCGCGGCGATGCGCCCGCCGGCCAGGGCGTCGTACAGGGCCGACTCGTCGACGACCCAGCCCCGGGCCGTGTTGATCAGCATGGCGCCGGGCTTCATCCGGGCAAGCCGACGCGCGTCGAAGAACCTGAGCGTTTCGGGCAGGGCCGGCAGATGGAGGCTGACGAAGTCGCATTCGGGCAGAATCGCCTCGGGCTCGGCGACGTACGCGTGCAGACCGAACTCGGAGCGAATCTCGGCGAAGCGCTTGCCCAGTTCGTTTTCGAGCTGTTCGGCGGGACGGGGGTCGACGGCCAGGATGCGCATTCCGAACCCCTGGTGGGCGATCCGGGCCACCTCGCGGCCGATCGCGCCGAACCCGACCAGCCCCAGCGTCTTGCCGCGGATCTCGATGCCGGTCTGCGGGGCGAACTGGCCGACCTTGAAGGCCAAGGACATGGATGCGACGTGGCGGGCCAGGCTGCCAAGCAGCCACATCGTGTGCTCGGCCACGCTGACGTGCAGCACGCCGGGCGTGTTGGTGACCACAATGTGGTGGCGGCGGGCCAGGCGCTTGTCGACGTTGTCGTGTCCAACGCCGAACCGGGCGATCAGCGCCCCGCGCGAGCCCCCGGTCTGGCCCAGGGCCTCGTAGAGCGGGCCGACGTACGGATCGCTTCCCACGATCGCCGCCCGGGCGTTGTGCCGGAGGATCGCCGCGGCCAGGGCCGACTCCTCGGGCGGGGCCTCGCGCACGTCGAAGGCCGCGCGAAACACGGCGCCCCCCTTGGCCAATTGCAGGGGCGTGGAAACGACGATTTCCGCCATGGGTGGAATGCTCCTTAAAGCCGGCAAGACCATGCGACGGTTGCGGGGGCCTGCGTCAGATCGAGGGAAGGTCGAACCCGAAATACCGGGCCGCGTTGTGATAGCAGACGTCGCGCACCATGCCCCCGATCCGCTCGAAATCGCGCGGGAGCAGTCCGCCGTCGATCTCGCGGCCCAGCAGGTTGCAGAGGATGCGGCGGAAGTACTCGTGCCGGGTGTACGAGAGGAACGAGCGGCTGTCGGTGAGCATGCCGACGAAGCGGCTGAGCAGGCCCTGGTTCGAGAGGCTCTCGAGTTGGCGCTCCATGCCGTCCTTCTGATCGAGGAACCACCAGCCGCTGCCGTACTGCATCTTGCCGGGAGTGCGGCCGTCCTGGAAGTTGCCCAGCATCGTGGCGACGACGTCGTTGTCGGCGGGGTTCAAGTTGTAGAGGATCGTTTTGGCCAGCCGATCTTCGCGATCGAGTCGGTCGAGGAACCTGCTCAGGGGCCGGGCCAGGGGCAGGTCGTCGATCGAATCGTAGCCCGCGTCGGGTCCCACGGCTTCGAACATGCGCGTGTTGTTGTTTCGCAGGGCGCCCACGTGGAACTGTTGGGTCCACCCCTTTTCGTGGTCGAGGACGGCCAGCTCGTAGAGCATGGCCGACTTGAACTTGGCCCTCTCGTCGCGCTCGAGTTGTCCCCCGTCGAAGACCTTGCGCCAGATGGACGAAATCTCGGCCTCGGTGTAGTCGTCGGCATAGAAGGTGTCGAGCCCATGATCCGAAAGCCGGCAGCCCGCGCGGTGGAAGAACTCGTGCCGCCGCCGGATCGCGTCGAGGAAGGTCGTAGAATCCTTGATTTCGATGTCGGCGGCCGCCGCCAGCCGATCGACCCAGGCGTGGAATGCCTCGGGCGTCTCGACCGCCATGGCCTTGTCGGGGCGGAAGGCCGGCAGCACGCGGATGTCGAACGAATCATCGGCGGCGATCGAGGCGTGATGCCGGAGATCGTCGGCCGGATCGTCCGTGGTGCAAACCAGCACGACGTTCATCTGCCGCATGATGCCTCGGCACGAGAATCCTTCGCCCGCAAGCAGGGCGTTGCACTCGTCCCAGATGCCGCGGGCCGTGTCGGGCCCCAGCAGACGGTCGCGGATGCCGAAGGGCCGCTTCAACTCGAGGTGCGTCCAGTGGTACAGGGGGTTGCGAAGGGTCTTGGGGACGGTCTCGGCCCACTTGACGAACTTGTCCCAGTCGGAGGCGTCGCCGGTGCAGTAGCGCTCGGCCACGCCATTGGCCCGCATCGCCCGCCACTTGTAATGGTCGCCGGCCAGCCAGATCTGGGTCAGATTGTCGAAGCGGTGATCGTCGGCGATCTGCTGGGGCGGCAGGTGGCAGTGGTAGTCGATGATGGGCATGTCGCGGGCGTACTCGTGATACAGGCGCACGGCCGCGTCGGTCTGGAGCAGAAAGTCGTCGGTGAGAAACACGTCGTTCACGGTCTTCTCTCTCGGGTTGTCGAGGACGGGGCGTGGCGAACCTCGCGATCCGCTTTCCCCCCGTTGGATGTCCGTAACAGTAGCGGCAACCCGTTCGGGGAGCAAGGGGCGGGGGCTCGCCCCGATCGTGACGCTCGACGCGCACGCGCCGGATGCCGCCCGCTGGTGGCGGAAGGTCGCGACCGCAACCGGCGCGGACGAGACGGGGACGATGCGGTCGGACCGGGAATCGTGTGGGCAGGCGCGTTGCCGCCGGCTAATAGTCCGACCGCGAGCCGAAGCCGCGCATGCAGAACAAGCCCACGATCACCACCCCGAACAGAAGGAGCATCCATTCCTGGGTGTTCATGGTCTCGATGAATCGCAGCATCTTGTTGACGTAGTGGCTCATGGGGCGCACCTCTCGACGCTCGCAACACGAAGGGACCGAATAAAGTGTAGGTCACGAATCGACGGGGCCGCGCCGCTTGGCCTCACAGCCCGTCCGATGGGGCAAGCCGATTGCCCCGCCGTCGAGCCATGCCATGTCGGCGACCTCCGCGTAATGGGCCATGGGCGGATGCTTGGCGTGGGGGCGACCGATTGGGCGGCAGGGGTAAGGGGCGTCGGGGTGTGGTTGCGCCAGGCGCGCGGCGCCGCGGGGGTCGCGTCGTTCGGACGCCGACCCGCGCGACACAAACTTTTTCTGTAAATAGACTTATGTCGGTTCATTTTCGGCCGTTGCCGTTGTGAGACGGCCGCAGAATCGTTATATTGATGGCACGGGGTGGACGGGTTACAGAATGGCCCGCGGACCCCCTTCTTGTTAGGTGTTTGGCAATAGCTCTTGGAAAGGTTTTTCGTTGTCCAGCAACTCCGATATCCCCAGCGATCCCATCGAGCCGCAAGGCGAGATTCCCGAGCCGGGAAACGGCGATCCGGTCGCCCGGTTGCACGACCTGGCCATCGTCGACGAACTGAAGGAAAGCTACCTGACCTACGCGATGAGCGTGATCGTCAGCCGGGCATTGCCCGACGTTCGCGACGGTCTGAAACCCTCGCAGCGGCGGATCCTGGTCGCCATGAACGACCTCAATCTGACGCCGGGGGGCTCGACCTCGAAGTGCGCGGGCATCGTGGGCGAGACGATGAAGCGTTACCATCCCCACGGCGACCAGGCGATCTATCCCACCCTGGTCCGCATGGCCCAGGAGTGGAACACGCGGTATGCGCTGGTGTTCAAGCAGGGCAACTTCGGGTCGATCGCCGGGTTGCCGCCGGCGGCCATGCGGTACACCGAGGCCCGCCTGTCGTCCTTCGCGGCGTTGATGCTCGACGACTACAAGATGGATACGGTCGACTTCGTGCCGACCTACGACGAGAAGAGCACCGAGCCGAGCGTCCTGCCCTCGCGCTTCCCCAACCTGCTGGTCAACGGGTCGCAGGGCATCGCCGTGGGCATGGCCACCTCGATCCCGCCGCACAACCTCGGCGAGGTCTGCGACGCCCTGGTCGCGGTGATCGACGACCCCGAGGTGTCGATCGACGAGCTGCTGGAGATTTGCCCCGGCCCCGACTTTCCCACCGGGGGGATGATTTGCGGGCGTAACGGAATCCGCCGGGGCTATCATACGGGCCGGGGAACGGTCGTCCTGCGGGCGCGATGCCGCGTCGAGGAATCGCGCCCGGGCCGCTTTCGGATCGTGGTTCCCGAGATTCCCTACCAGCAGGCCCGCGACCGCGTCGAGGAGCGGATCGCCGCCCTGGTCAACGACGGGCGCATCGCCGGGATCTCGGGCATCCGCAACGAGAGCGACCTCAAGGAGCCGGTGCGCCTCGTGCTCGACCTGAAGCGCGACGCCGATCCCGACGTCGTGCTCAACCAGCTCTACCAGTTTTCGCCCCTGCAGGACACGTTTTCGCTGATCTTCCTGGCGCTGGTCGACGGCAAGCCCCAGGTCCTCTCGTTCAAGGGGCTTTTGCAGGAGTTCCTCCGGCACCGGGTCACGGTGATCCGGCGGCGCACCCAGTTTCTGCTGGCCAAGGCGCGGCAGCGCAAGCACACGGTCGAGGGCCTGCTGTTGGCCCACGCGAACATCGACGAGGTGATTCGCGTGATTCGCTCGTCGAGCACCCAGGCCGAGGCCAAGGAGCGGCTCATGCAGATCACCTGCCCAGCCGGCATGCTGCGCCGCGCCTTGGGCGACGACGGGTTCGAGGTGTTCCAGTCGGAGCGCGGCGCGCGCGAGGAGTACACGCTCACGCCCGTCCAGGCCGACGCCATCTTGCGCATGACCCTGGGCCAGCTGGTCAACCTCGAGCAGGAGAAGCTCGGCAACGAACACCGCTCGCTGCTCGACGACATCCGCGAGTACCTGCGCATCCTCTCTGACGAGCGCCACATCCGCCAGATGATCCGGGAGGATCTCGCCGAGCTGAAGCGGAAGCACGCCGATCCGCGGCGGACCGAGATCAGCGGCGAGGAGATCGGCGACATCGACCTCGAGGACCTGATCGCCGAAGAGACCATGGTCGTGTCGATCAGCTCGAACGGGTACATCAAGCGCACTCCCATCAAGGCCTACCGGGCCCAGCGCCGCGGCGGCAAGGGCCTCAAAGGCGCGAAAACCGAGGAAGAAGACCCCATTCAGCACCTCTTCGTGGCCAGCACCCACGCCTACCTGCTCTTCTTCACCAACCACGGCAAGGTGTACTGGCGCAAGGTCTACGAGCTGCCCCAACTGGCCCGCGACAGCCGCGGCCGGGCCATCGTCAACCTGCTCAACCTCGGCGAGGGCGAGCAGATCGCCGACTGCCGGGCCGTCCGCGACTTTGACCGGCCCGACCACTACTTGATGATGGCCACCGAGCGCGGACTGGTGAAGAAGACGCCGCTGGAAGCCTATAGCCGGCCGATGCGCAGCGGCATCATCGCCATCAAGCTGCGCGACGGCGACCAGTTGGTCGACGTGGTCGTCACGAAACCCGGCGACGAGGTCGTGCTGTCGACGGCCCGCGGCATGGCCATCCGGTTTCGCGAGTCCGACGTGCGTCCGATGGGCCGCAACGCCAGCGGCGTCAAGGGGATCGGGCTGGTCGGCGACGATACCGTGGTCGGCATGGTCGTGGCCGATCCCGATGCCTGCCTGCTGACCGCCTGCGCGCACGGATACGGCAAGCGCACGCCCTTCGGCCCGAACCTCGAGGCGGAGCCCGCCGGCGAACCTCGCGACGACGATGAGGACGCCGCCGACGTCGACGCGCCGTCCGACGCCGATGTCGACGACGAGAACCTCTCGTCGGGGCACTCCTATCGCACCCAGCGCCGCGGCGGCAAGGGGCTGCGCGACATCAAGACCACCGCGCGCAACGGCCCGGTGATCGGCATCGCGCGGGTCCACGACGATGACGAGCTGATGATGATCACCGCGCGGGGCAAGATCCAGCGCGTGGCCGCCCGCGAGGTCAGCGTGATCGGCCGCAACACCCAGGGCGTGCGCATCATGAGCCTCGACGACGACGATTCGCTCGTGGCCGTCAAGCGCGTGCCCCATGAAGAAAACGCCGAGAACGGCGAAAACGGCCCGGACGCCGAAGGAGTCGGCCAGGAGCCGTCGTAACGGTCGCGCGGGTTGTTCTGCCGCGGATCGCGGGTCCGCCCGCGCGCCGGGTGCCGTGCTACGATTGACGTAGCGTGGGCCCCCGTGGCACGATCGTGGCGGCCGCATTCCACCGTCACGCGCCCGCGATGGGGCCCCGTCGGCAACGCACGGCACGCACCTCCGGGGAGCAAGGCGATGAAGATCACCGTCGTAGGAACCGGTTACGTCGGTTTGGTGACGGGCACCTGTCTGGCCGAGACGGGCAACGACGTCGTGTGCGTCGATTGCGACCGCGGGAAGATCGGGCGCCTGTTGCGGGGAGAGATTCCCATCTACGAGCCGGGCCTGCCCGAGCTGGTCGTCCGCAACCTGGGCGCGGGCCGCCTCGGGTTCACGACCGGGCTGGCCGAGGCGGTCGCCGGGGCGAAGATGATCTTTCTGGCCGTGGGCACGCCGCCCCGCGACGACGGGTCGGTCGATCTGTCGGCCTTGTGGGACGTGGTCGACGCGATCGCCCCCGATCTCGACGAGCACGCCATCGTGATCCTCAAGAGCACGGTGCCGGTCGGCACGAACGCCGCGGTGACCGCTCGGCTCGAACGGTGCACGGGGCGCGTGTGCGAAGTGGCGAGCAACCCCGAGTTTCTCAAGGAGGGGACGGCCGTCGACGACTTCATGAAGCCCGACCGGGTCGTCGTGGGCGTGCGGACCAGCGAGGCGCTGATCGCGCTGCGCGATCTGTACCAGCCCTACCTGCGCACCGACAAGCCGTTTCTGGCCATGTCGCCCGAGAGCGCCGAGATGACCAAGTACGCCGCCAATGCCCTGCTGGCGACGAAGATCAGCTTCATCAACGAGATCGCGAACCTCTGCGAGCGCGCCGGCGCCGACGTGAACGAGGTGCGCCGGGGCATCGGCCACGACCGCCGCATCGGCTTCGCCTTCCTGTTTCCCGGCGCCGGCTACGGGGGAAGCTGTTTTCCCAAGGACGTGCGCGCCCTGGCTTCCGTGGCCCGGCACCACGGTCTCCAGCCCCGGGTGCTCGACGCGGTCCACGAAGCCAACGAGCATCAAAAACGCGTCCTGGCCGGGAAGATCGAGCGGCATTTCGAGGGCAACCTCTCGGGCAAGACGATCGCCGTGTGGGGCCTGTCGTTCAAGCCGGGCACCGACGACGTGCGCGAGGCGCCGTCGCTGGTGCTGATCGATCGGCTGCTCGAGTTGGGCGCCGTCTTGCGCGTGTGCGATCCCGAGGCGATGGACAACGTCCGGCTTTGCTACGGCGACCGGCTGGTCTACTGCGACCGGCCCGACGACGCCCTCGATGGGGCCGACGCCCTGGCGATCGTCACCGAGTGGAAGCAGTTCGTGCACCCCGACTTCGATCGGATGCGGGCGCGCCTGCGAACCCCGGTGATTTTCGACGGGCGCAACCTCTACGACCCGGCCCGGATGCAGGCCGCGGGCTTCACCTACCACAGCGTGGGCCGGCCCACGGTCGGCCCCGAGTCGTCGACGCGCGCGGCGGCCGTCGCCGGACAAGGGCGCACCCGGGACTAATTCGGCCGATCGCCGGTTGGGGCGCCGGCGTCTCCCCCGCTGTACACGCCTCGGGCGGTCGAGTAGGTTGGTGCGTTGGAGTGGTCGCGTGACAGTCAAACCAACCTCGCGGAGATCGTCCGCCGTGTGTCCACCCTCGCGGGCCGAGACGGGCAAGGAACGCCTTGCCTTCTTCGGCCAATTCCTGTCGAGCCCGCGCCGAACCGGGGCCGTGCTGCCCAGCTCGCGGCGACTGGCCGCGCGCATGGTCGAATGGATCGACTGGCCCAACGTGCGCGCGGTGGTCGAATACGGGCCCGGCACGGGCGTGTTCACCGAGCACGTGGCGGCCTCGATCGCACCGGGCACGAAATTCCTGGCGATCGAGGCCAACGCCCGCTTTGCCGAGGCCCTCGGACGGAGGCATCCCGAGGTCCGCGTCTTTCACGACAGCGTGGCGAACGTCGGAACCCTCTGCCGGCGGGAGGGCATCGATCGGGTCGATGCGATCGTCTGCGGCCTGCCCTGGGCCTCGTTGACCGACCGCGAGCAAACCGAGTTCCTCGACGCCACCGTCGACGTGCTCAAGCCCCGGGGCCAGTTTGTGACGTTCGCCTACCTTCAAGGGCTGCTGCTGCCCACGGCGTGGCGATTCCGCGCCAAGCTCCGCGCCTACTTCTCGACGATCGAGCGGAGCAAGACCGTCTGGCGCAACATGCCGCCCGCCTTCGTCTACCGCTGCCGGCGCGGAAGTGCCGACGGCCTCCAGGCGTCTTCCGACTCGAAGTGAATAGGGACCTCCGGCTTCCCGTTTTCGGCATTCTCATTTTCGCGCCGAGTCTTGATCTCGACCTGCCCCGGCGGTCTACTGGCCCCATGGAGAATTCTTGCGACGGATCGCTCGAAAGCTTCGAACGGGAGGTCCGTCTCATGTCTCGCCTGGGTGTTGCCGTCGTCGCCGTGTGCGGCGTGGCCGTGGGTGTCTTGGTGATGCTCGTGGTCGACCTCTTCACGGCGCAGACGTCGCACGAACTGCGCCGGGATCGCGATCGCTTGGCCGCCCGGGTCGCGGAGCTCGAAACCACTCCGGCGGTCGCGCCAGTCGCGCCATGCGAGGCACCCGCGTCCCGAGGTCCCGCGCCCGACGAAGCATTCGACAGCATCTTATCGCGCGCCGAATTGGAACGATTCCTGATCGAGCTAGCGTCTCGGAACGTCTGGGACCCGAAGACTTACTGGGCCTTGACCGGCCCGTTCCGCGAGTTTCACATGATGTTGACCGTCGTCGGAGAAGGCAAGGTCTACCTGGAAGGCGTTATTCATCCTCAACCCACGAGCGATGGACTGATGCCAGTGTCGGTCATGTTCCGGCCAGGCGAATTGGCGGATCTGGACGCGGCCTATTCCAATCGCAACCGGGTAATCATCCGCTTGGCGCAGGCAGCCGGTCTGACCAGTGAGGAATTGAACCGCCTCGTCTTGGTTCTGGTCCTAACTCCGCTCGTACAGGGGCGCGTCGAAGAGGCCGTGATGCAGTTCTCGGGGGGCATGCCACAGCGCGTGCGGCAGCATTTTCTCGAGTGCATGGTCAGCCTCAAGACGCCCGGCTACAGCGGAGCGAAGCTCTACGGCGTCGAATCGCCGGCGATCGGTTTTCCGCTGAGCGAGCGATGCGTCGCCGACGTCGTGTTCGCGGGCTCCGACATCGGGATCATCCATTCCGAGGTGAACTACGCGAAGATGGGGCCCTGGTGGTCGATTGTCCTGCACTCCGCGAAGTCGGACGATTTCACGCAATCCGAAGCGAGCCCTCCGGGCATCCTGGAATGGCCTCGGCTGACCGAAGAAGAGATGGTGCAGTTCATTGACGCGATCGTGTCCAAGCCAAAGCAAGATGAGGGGTGAACCTTGATATTCGCGCGGATCGGAAGGGAACCACCAAGACACCAAGGCACCAACCTTTGTGTCTTGGTGCCTTGGTGGTTTTTTCGCAAGGTGCAGCGATCCGAAGCCGCGGGGTCGAATCTCAGGGCCCGTGCCGGTATCCTTCTTGGGGGGGCCGATCCGGTCCGGCGCCGCCCGGCGACCCGCGCCGAGCGCGTCGCGGGCTAGAACTTCGAACGGGATGGGGAACTTTGTCGCGTCGTACAACGTCTACTACCTGAGGAGAGGAACGCATCGTGTCCACGTCACTCTGCATTCTGTGGGTCTTGGCCGCGGTAGGGGCCGAGCCGGCCGCCGGCGAAAACGATACGGTCCAGGTCGTGATTGATGAAGTCGAGAAGGCATGTCTCGAACGGGGCGTGCCCATGGTGGGACGCAAGAAGGCCGAGCGCCTGGCCGAACTGGTGCGCCGGGCCAGGCCCAAACTCGTTGTCGAGTGCGGCACGGCCATCGGCTACTCGGGTCTGTGGATCGCCCGGGAATTGAAGAAGGCCGGCGAGGGAAAGCTCATCACACTCGAAATCAGTCCCGAGCGAGCCCGGGAGGCCCAGGAATACTTTCGCCGGGCGGGCCTCGACGCGTACATTACGACGAAGGTCGGCGACGCGCGGGAGGCGGTCAAGGAGATCGAAGGCCCGATCGACTTCCTGTTCCTCGACTGCGGCTACTCGAACTACCACCCGATCTTCGTGACGGTCGAGCCGAAGCTGTCGCCCAAGGCGACCGTGGTGGCCGACAACGCGGGCATTGGGGCCCGGGGCATGCAGGCGTATCTCGACCACGTGCGCTCGAAGTACCAGAGCCGCACCGAGTGGTTCGACGTTGACTTGCCCTGGGCCCGGCGCGACGCGATGGAAGTGACGATCGTCGCGGAAAAGGGGCAGAACGAAGAGTAATCAACGGATCAAGGAGGCCATCATGAGGACTACCCGGTTGCTCGGTCTCGTCGTCTTGCTCGGCGCGGTATCGGCCGGTCTTGTCGCCACCCATAGCAGGGAGCCCGCCATGAGCGCATCGCAACGCGAGTCGTTGCAGAAAACCCTTCGCGACGGCAACTATAACGATGCCTACGAGGGGTTCCGCAAGCTGGCCCTCGACCCCAACGCCGATGCGCGGCTCGTGGGCGAGGATCTTCAGGCGGCCATCCAATGCCTCATGCGGCTGAATCGCACCCACGAGGTCGACGAGTTCCGCGAGGCGGTCGTCCGGGTCCACTCGGGCAACTGGCGCCTGCTGCGGTCGGCCGCCCAGAGCTACATGAGCGTGCCCCACCAGGGATTCATGGTGGCCGGCGAGTTCCACCGCGGCCAGCATCGCGGCGGCGGCGAGGTGGTCAACGCGACCGAGCGTGACCGGGTGCGGGCGCTGCAGCTTGCGAACCAGGCCCTTGCGCTGGCCCTCGAAGACGAGAACCATGCCGAGGTCGGCGATTTCCTTCTCGAACTGGCCGGCATCCTGCTGAACAACCGCGGCCACAACGAAGCCTGGCGCCTGCAATACCTCACCGACCTGGGCGAACTGCCCGACTACGAGCCCGGCTGGGGATACTACGGCGGCACGTCGGGCGCCCCGGTCGACGCCGAGGGCAAGCCGATCTTCCACCGCGCGCCCAAGCGCTTCGACGAGGCCCAAACCGACGGCCAGCGCTGGCGATGGTGTCTCGAGCAGGCCGTCGAGTTCAACCCCGAGCGGAAGCACGCCGTGGCCCTGCAGTTCGCCGACTTCCTCTGGAACCAGTTCGGCGCGCAGACCCTGGCCGAGTACGGCTGGCGGTTCGGGCGCATGCAGACCGACGACTCGAAGGAGGACGAAAGCGGCACCTACGCCCTGCACACCCTCGGCGAAGACGAGACGATCGCCCGGCTGGCCACCGGAATCAAGCGATTCGACCTGCCCGACGAGTTCAACTTCATCAAGATCTACCAACGGGTCGCCGCCGAGGGTCCGAGCACGGGCAGCGGCTTGCAGGCCCTCCAGCGCCTGGTGCAGATCTTTGAGAACCGCCGCCAGTATCCCAGGGCGGCCGAGTACTGCCGCAGGGTCGTCGAGGTCTGCGCCGAAAACCGCGACGCGCGGACCCGGGAGAACTGGCAGAAGCGGCTCGATCAGATCGTCGGCAACTGGGGACGATTCGAGCCGGTCGACACCCAGCCGGCCGGTCAAGGCGCCACGGTCGAGTACCGCTTCCGCAACGGGAACCAGGTCGAGCTGACCGCCCACGAGATCAAGATCGACAAGCTGCTCGACGACGTCAAGGCGTATCTCAAGTCGCGCCCGGCGCAACTCGATCGCGAAAAGTTCGACCCGGAAAGGATCGGCTACCGGATCGTCCAGAAAAACCAGCGGGAGTATCTGGGCCGGCAGGTCGCCTCGTGGAAGCTGGATCTCGAGCCCCGCGAGAGCCACTTCGACAAACGCATCACCGTGTCGACGCCTCTGCAACAGGCCGGGGCCTATCTGTTGACGGCCAAAATGGCCGGCGGGAACACGAGCCACATCCTCCTCTGGGTCAGCGACACGGCCATCGCCAAGAAGTCGCTCGACGGCAAGACCTTCTACTTCGTGGCCGACGCGGTCAGCGGCAAGCCCATCGCCCGGGCCAACGTCGAGTTCTTCGGCTGGCGCCAAGAGCGCCGCGACCGCCGCCAGTACCACGTGACGACCAGGCAGTTCGCCGAATTCACCGACGCCGACGGCCAGGTGTTCACCGGCCCCAAGGAGCAATCGAACGAGTACCAGTGGATCGTCATCGCGCGCACCCCCGAGGGACGGCTCGCCTACCTCGGCTTTTCGGGCGTGTGGTACAACGACTATTACGACGCCGAGTACCGGGCGACCAAGGTCTACACGATCACCGACCGGCCCGTGTACCGGCCGGGCCAGGCCGTGCAGTACAAGTTTTGGGTGCGCCACGCCCAGTACGATCAGGAAGACGCGTCGGCCTTCGCGGGTCGGCAGTTCACCGTCGAGATCCACGATCCCAAGGGCGAGCGGATCGTCCAGAAGTCGGTCCGGGCCGACGAGTACGGCGGCATCGCGGGCGAGTACGCCATCCCCGACGAAGGCACGCTGGGCGTCTACCGGTTGGCGATCGCGGGGCAAGGGGGCGGAAGCTTCCGCGTCGAGGAGTACAAGAAGCCCGAGTTCGAGGTGACCGTCGAGGCGCCCGGCGAGCCCGTCATGCTCGGCGAGAAGGTCGAGGCCACGATTCAGGCCAAGTACTACTTCGGCTCGCCCGTGACCAAGGCCAAGGTCAAGTACACGGTCACGCGAGCCGGCTACACCGAGCGGTGGTATGCGCCGGGACCCTGGGATTGGCTTTACGGGCCGGGCTACTGGTGGCACGGGTACGACTACACGTGGTATCCGGGCTGGCGCGAGTGGGGATGCCCGCGCCCCATGCCCTTCTGGTGGCCGCAACGGCACCAGCCGCCCGAGGTCGTGGCCGAACGGGAGGTCGAAATCGGCGAGGACGGCACGGTCCAGGTCGAGATCGACACGGCCCTGGCCAAGGCGATCCATCCCGATCAGGACCATCGCTACGAGATTACCGCCGAGGTGGTCGACGAGTCGCGGCGCACGATCGTGGGCACGGGCGCGGTGCTCGTGGCCCGCAAGCCCTTCCAGGTCCATGCCTGGCTGGGCCGCGGCTACTACCGCGTCGGCGACGTGATCGACGCCCATTTCTCGGCCCGCACGCTCGACAACAAGCCCGTCGAGGGCAAGGGCGACCTCAAGCTGCTCGAGATCCGCTACCAAGACGGCAAGCCGGTCGAAACGCCCGTCCGCACCGTCGATTTGCCGACCAACGACCGGGGCGAGGCGGGGATCCGCATTCGGGCCACGCGCTCGGGGCAGTACCGGTTCTCGTACCGGGTGACCGACGCGGCCGGGCATACGATCGAAGGGGGCTACGTGTTCACGATCGTGGGGGCCGGGTTCGACGGCTCCGACTTCCGCTTCAACAGCATCGAGCTGGTGCCCGACCGGGCCGAGTACCAACCCGGCGACACGGTCAAGCTGCAAATCAACACGGATCGCACCGGGGGCACCGTGCTGCTGTTCGTGCGCCCGGCCAACGGCGTGTACCTGCCTCCCAAGGTCGTTCGCCTCGAAGGCAAGAGCACGGTCGAACAGATTGCCGTGGTCACGAAGGACATGCCCAACTTCTTCGTCGAGGCGCTCACCGTGGCCGACGGCAAGGTCTACACCGACACGAAGGAGATCGTGGTCCCGCCCGAAAAACGGGTCCTCTCCGTCGAGGTCGAGCCCTCGTCCGAGGCGTACCGGCCGGGCGAAAAGGCCCAGGTCAAGCTCAAGCTCACCGACTTCCACGGCGAGCCCTTCGTGGGCTCGACCGTCGTGGCCATCTACGACAAGTCGGTCGAGTACATCTCGGGCGGGTCGAACGTGCCGGAGATCAAGGAGTTCTTCTGGAAGTGGCGCCGCCAGCACCATCCCCGTACCGAATCGAGCCTCCAGCGCCGCTTCGGCAACCTGACGCCGCCGGGCCAGATGGGCATGAGCGACCTGGGCGTGTTCGGGGCCACGGTCGCCGAGGAACTCGATGCCGCCGAATACGACGACCTTGCCGTCGCCGTCGACGGCATGGCGCGCGGCGGCGGCATCGGCGGCATGGCCTTCGGGGCACGAGCGAACATGCTCGCCGAGGGAGCCCCCATGATGATGGCGCCGCGGGCCGCCATGGCCGATGCCGCGCCGGCCATGGAGGCGGCCATGCCCGAGGCCGCGGCAAGGCAAGCCGACAAAGGGGCGGAATCGCTGGCCCTGCAAGCGCACGTCGCGGCTCCGATGGTCGAACCCACCGTCCGCACCCAGTTCGCCGACACGGCCCTGTGGGTCGCGGCGCTGACCACGGGCAAGGACGGCACGGCCGAGGTCTCGCTCGACATGCCCGAAAACCTCACCACGTGGCGGATCAAGGTCTGGGGCATGGGCCACGGCACCAAGGTCGGCCAGGGGCAGACCGACGTCGTCACGCGCAAGGACCTCATCCTGCGGATGCAGGCCCCGCGCTTCTTCGTCCAGAAAGACGAGGTCGTGCTCTCGGCCAACGTGCACAACTACCTCGACGACAAGAAGTCGGTGCAGGTCGCGCTCGAAATCGAGGGGGGCACGCTCGAAGCGATGACCGAGCTGATCGAGACGGTCGACATCGCCCCCGACGGCGAAGCCCGCATCGACTGGCGCGTCAAGGTCGTCGAAGAGGGCGAGGCGGTGATTCGCATGAAGGCCCTGACCGACGAAGAGTCGGACGCCATGGAGATGCGTTTCCCCTGCTACGTGCACGGGATGCTCAAGACCGAGTCGTTCTCCGGCGCGCTCCGCCCCGACGAACCGAGCGGCAAAATCGCGGTGCGCGTGCCGGCCGAGCGCCGCGTGCCCCAGTCGCGGCTCGAAGTCCGTTACTCGCCCACCCTGGCCGGCGCCATGGTCGACGCCCTGCCCTACCTGGTCGAGTACCCCTACGGCTGCACCGAGCAGACGCTCAGCCGCTTCCTGCCGACCGTCATCACCCAGAAGATCCTCCTCGACATGGGCCTCGATCTCGAGGCGATTCGAACCAAGCGGACCAATCTCAACGCTCAGGAGATCGGCGACGATCGCGAGCGGGCCAAGGGCTGGAAGCGATTCGACCGCAACCCGGTGTTCGACGTCGACGAGGTCGGCCGGATGGTCAAGGAAGGCGTCCAGGCCCTCACCGAGATGCAGCTTTCGGACGGCGGCTGGGGCTGGTTCTCGGGCTACGGCGAACGCTCGACGCCCCACATGACCGCCTATGTCGTGCACGGCCTGCAAATCGCCCAGCACAACGACGTGGCCTTGGTGCCCGGCATCCTCGAACGGGGCGTGGCCTGGCTCACCAGGTATCAGGACGAGCAGGTCGCCCGGATCGAGAACGCCCTGGTCGATCCCAAAAAGCACCCCTGGAAGAGCCATGCCGACAACCTCGACGCGTTCGTCTACATGGTGCTGGTCGACGCGGGCGTGACGAACGCCGACATGCTCGGCTTCCTCGACCGCGACCGCACGAAGCTGGCCGTCTACGCCCTGGCCATGTACGGCATCGCCCTCGAAAAACAGGGCGAGAAGGAGAAGCTCGACATGGTGCTGCGAAACATCCGCCAGTACCTCGAACAGGACGACGAGAACCAGACGGCTTGGCTCAACCTGCCGGGCGGGTTCTGGTGGCACTGGTACGGCAGCGAGTACGAGGCCCACGCCTACTACCTGAAGCTGCTGGCGCGGACCGATCCCAAGGGCCCGCTCGCCCCGCGCCTGGTCAAGTACCTGCTGAACAACCGCAAGCACGCGACCTATTGGAACTCGACCCGCGACACGGCCCTGTGCATCGAGGCCATGGCCGACTTCCTGCGCGCCAGCGGCGATGACCGGCCCGAGATGACCCTGCAGGTGCTGCTCGACGGCGAGCTTCAGAAGGCCGTCGAGATCACCCCGGCCAACCTGTTCACCTTCGACAACAAGCTCGTGGTCGAGGGCGAGGCCCTGGCCGACGGCGAGCACGTGGTCGAGCTGCGCAAGGAAGGCCGCGGCCCCTTGTACTTCAACGCCTACCTGACCAACTTCACGCTCGAAGACCCCATCGCCGGCGCCGGCCTCGAAATCAAGGTCGACCGCCGATACTACCGCCTCACCAGGGCCGACAAGACGATCAAGGCCGCCGGCTCCCGCGGGCAAGTCGTCGATCAAAAGGTCGAGAAGTACCAGCGCGAACCGCTCGGCGATCTGGCCATGCTCCAGAGCGGCGACCTGGTCGAGATCGAGCTGGTGATCGAAAGCAAGAACGACTACGAGTACCTCGTGTTCGAAGACATGAAGGCGGCCGGGTTCGAGCCGGTCGATCTGCGGTCGGGATACACGGGCAACGCCCTGGGCGCCTACGTCGAGTTCCGCGACAATCGCGTGGTGTTTTTCGTCCGGGCCCTGGCCCGGGGCAAACACAGCGTGGCCTACCGCATGCGGGCCGAGATCCCCGGCCGCTTCAGCGCCCTGCCCACCAAGGCTTGGGCGATGTACGCCCCCGAGCTGAAGGCCAATTCCGACGAGATCAAGCTGCAGATCGAGGACTGAGCATCCGCGAAGAAACCACCGTCGTCCTCTGAGTTTGGAGCGTGATGGACGCCGCGATGCGCGCGTCGCACGAGTGAGACCGGCGGCGCGGCACTTCCGTCCACGGCCGGCTTGCCGACCGGCCAGCTTGCGCGTCACAATGGTGGCACGGTTACTGGACGCGACTGCTCAGGAGAACTCCGATGGCATCGAACGACGATCAGGCGATTTCGCGGCGGGGGGTCATGCGAACATTGGGGGCCTGCGCCGCCGCGGCGGTGTGCGCGGGTTCGACGCGAGCGCAAGACGGGCCGCCGCCGCGCAAGCCGGGCCAGAAGAGCGTGCTCGGGCTCGCGCACCCGGCGATGGACAAGGTTCGCGTCGGCCTGATCGGGGCTGGCGGGCGCGGCAGGGGCCTGCTGCGCAACCTGCTCGACGTCGAGGGCGTGGCGGTAACCGCCGTGTGCGACGTCGTGCCCGATCGCGTGGCGGCCGCCCAGGCCCAGGTGACGGCCAAGGGCCAGCCGTCGCCGGCGGGCTACTCGAAGGGCGAGCGCGACTTCGAGAACCTGTGCGCGCGCGACGATGTCGACGTCGTCTACGTCGTGACGCCCTGGGAGTGGCACGCGACCATGGCCGTGGCGGCGATGAAGGCCGGGCACGACGCCGCCATCGAGGTGCCGGCCGCGATCACGCTCCAGGAGTGCTGGGACCTGGTCGACACGGCCGAGCAGACGGGCCGGCACTGCATCATGCTCGAAAACTGCTGCTACGGCGAGATGGAGATGCTCGTGCTGAACATGGTCCGCCAAGGCGTGTTCGGCGAGCTGACCCACGGCGAGGCCGCCTACATCCACCCGTTCGCCGAGGGGCTCATCGGCACGGCCGACCACTCGGTCTGGCGCCGGCGCCACCTGCAGAAGCTCAACGGCAACCTGTACCCGACCCACGGGCTGGGGCCCGTGGCGCTCTACCTCGACGTGCACGGCGGCGACCGCTTCGCCACCCTGGTGTCGATGAGTTCGTGCGAGCGGTCGCTCAGCCGGGTGCGCGACGCCCTTCCCGAAGACGACCCGCGCCGCCGAGAGACTTACGCCTGCGGCGACGTCAACACGACGCTGATCCAGACCGCCCTGGGGCGGTCGATCATGCTACAGTTCGACCTCGTCACCCCGCGCCCCTACAGTCGCATCAACATGATCTGCGGCACGGAGGGCACCGTTCGCGACTATCCGCCGCGCATCTGCCTTCGGGGCAAGGGCCACGCATGGGAGACCGACCTCGGGCCGTACCAGGAAAAGCACGGCCACCCGCTCTGGAAAAAGCTCCGGTCGAAGGCCCTCGAATCGGGCGGGCACGGCGGCATGGACTTCCTGATGAATTGGCGCCTGGTGCAGTGCCTTCGGTCGGGCCGGCCCCTCGACATGACCGTGTACGACGGAGCGGCCTGGTCGAGCGTGTTCCCGCTAAGCATCGCTTCGGTGGCGCAGGGCAGCATGCCGGTGGCCGTTCCCGACTTCACGCGAGGCGAGTGGACCCAGCCGCGCCCGCTGCTGGCGGCCGACGCTTGAGCCGGCCGCGGCCGGGCCGTGGGCTGAACTCGCACAAGAGGGTTGCCTCAAGATCGGCCGGCAACGCGCAGGCTCTCACTTCCGCCGCCGCGCCGGCCGCGGGGCGGAGCCGGCGCCGGCCGGCGGCTCGTCGGGCGACGGGGCCGAGAAGCTCGGCCGGCCCACGAAAACCTCCAACCCCGCGGACGAAGCCATCGGGTACACCTCCTCGACCGCGTCGAGAAAGTGCGTTTCGCCTCGCCAGAAGGGGAAGCTTCCCAGACGCTTCGGCAAGGCCGCCGCAACCGGCGGAACCCGGACCTCGCCGAACGGGTCGTCGGGCAGCGTCGCCGTGCTCCAGAACGCTTCGGGCTCGCCGGGCAGCGGCTCGGGCGGCGCGGCCTCCGAGGTGGGCGCCTGCTGCGGGGTCGTCGCGTCGGCTTCGGCCTCGGAACGGGCGGCCCGACGCGGGGCGCCCGGCTTTTGCTTGCCGGCCGGCGCGTGGCCGATCCGCTCGACGATCTCCTGGCGGTCCATCCCGCGCAGCCGGAAGATCAGGAACGGATCGCGATCGAACTCCTCGGCCAGCAGGTAGTACACGGCCGCGATGTGCTTGCAGGGGTTCGACCAGTCGGGGCACGAGCACTGGGTTTTCAAATCGCCCCGCTTGGTGGGAAACAACGACAAGCCCACCCCGGCGAACGCGGTCTCGACGTCCTGGGGCATCTCGCCGGCCAGCAGCTTGGCCGCGAAAATGGCCTGCGTCGAGAACGCCCCGGCCAGCTTCTTCCAATCGGCCTGCGACAGGGTCTTGACCTCGATGGCCACCTTGTACGGCGTGCTGCGGGAGCCCTGCACCCGGGCGGTGACGGTTCCCTTGCCCACCTCGACCGACAGCACCTGCCCCTTTCGGGCGTACGAGCGGCCCCGACCCAGCCGGGCGCCGATGTCGAAGCTCTCGAGCACTTCGATCCACCGCCTGGCCCACCAACTTTGCCCGAAGGCGCCCCGCTTCGACTGGGCCTTGATGCCCCCCTTCGCCTCGCGAGGCCGAGAGGGCGGAAAGTAACCGTAACCGTAACCGTAACTGCGTCGCCGGGCCACGATCTCTTCTCCTTACTTTCCTCAGAATGGAACGTCGCAAGAATGTTTCTTCCGGGCCGCCTTTTCCTGTTTCTGGGCATAAAGATCGCGGATCCAGATCTTCACGGGCGCTTTCCACGGCTGGCTGCCACTGGGGATGTTTTTCATCAGCGCACGGGGCGAGAAGCCGAGTTCCTTGGCCATGCGCACGTCTTCGGCTGAGAGCCGGCAGAGCCGCTTGGCCTTGGCCCATTCGGCGTCGCGTTTGCCTGGCTTTGCTTTCTTCGTTCGCTTCTTGCCCACGGCTACTCCTCGACGGCCTCTTTTCGCAGGGCGAACACGTCTTTCAATTCCCGGTTCGACAGCCTGGTGAGCCAGCCTTCGCCGGTGCCGACCACGTCTTCGGCCACCTGTTTCTTGGCCTCGATCATCTCGTCGATCTTGTCTTCGAGCGTGCCCGCGCAGAGGAACTTGTGCACCTGCACGTTTCGCGTCTGGCCGATGCGGAAGGCGCGGTCGGTGGCCTGGTTTTCGACGGCCGGGTTCCACCAGCGGTCGAAGTGAAACACGTGGCTGGCCCGGGTGAGGTTCAGGCCCGTGCCCCCCGCCTTGAGCGACAGCAGGAAGACGGCCGGTCCGTCGTCGGCCTGGAACCGGGCGATCATCTCGTCGCGTTTGCGCTTGGCCACGCCGCCGTGCAGGAAGATTACCTCGCGCCCGAAGGTCTCTTCGAGGTGGCGCTTGAGGATCTCGCCCATCTCGGTGAACTGGCTGAACACCAGCGCCCGATCGCCCACGTCGAGCAGCTCCTCGAGCATTTCGGTCAGCCGGGCCAGCTTGCCCGACCGGCCCGGGATGCTCGATCGGTCGCCCAGGAACTGGGCGGGGTGATTGCACACCTGCTTGAGCTTCGACAGGGTGCCGAGGATCACGCCCTTGCGCTGGATGCCGTCGTCGCCGGTCTGGCTGAGGGCCTTTTCGGCCTCGGCGACCACCGCCGCGTACAGCGACGCCTGCTCCTTGGTGAGCGTGCAGAAGACTTTCATCTCCAGTTTGTCGGGCAGGTCGGAGATGATCGTCTTGTCGGTCTTCAGGCGGCGGAGGATGAACGGCCCGGTCACGCGCCGCAGGCGCGCGGCGGCCCGGGAATCGCGCTCCGCCTGGATGGGAACGAAGTACCTGCGCTTGAACTCGGCCTGGGTGCCCAGCAAGCCCGGGTTGAGAAACTCCATGATCGACCAGAGGTCGCCCACGTGGTTCTCGACGGGCGTGCCGGTCAGGGCGATGCGGTAGTCGGCCTCGATCGAGCGCGCCGCCCGGGCCTGCTTGGTCTCGGGGTTCTTGACGTTCTGGGCCTCGTCGAGGATGACGCCGGCCCAGCGGACCGCCTTGAGATACTCGAGGTCGCGGTGCAAAAGCGCGTAGCTGGAGATCACGATCGCGTGCTTGCCCGCCGCCTTGGCAAAGCCCGCGTGCTTCATCCGCCCGATGCCGTGGTGCACCAGCACGGGAAGCTCGGGCGTGAACCGGGCCGCCTCCTTCTGCCAGTTGCCGACCACCGACGTGGGACAGATCAGCAGCACGGGCCGCTGCGCCTTCGCGTGCCAGTCGCGCTGGATCAGGGCGAGCGCCTGGATGGTTTTGCCCAGCCCCATGTCGTCGGCCAGACACGCGCCCAGGCCCCACTGCTGCAGAAAGGCCAGCCACGAATAGCCCCGCACCTGGTAAGGGCGAAGTGTGCCCTGGAAGCTTTCGGGCGGAGGTTGCTCTTCCCACGCCCGGTTGCCCTCCAATCGGCCGAGCAGATCGGCGATCCAGCCGGTCGCCCGAACGCCCTCGAACCGCAGCTCGCCGGGTGGGTCGGCGGCGCCCAGGGCCATCTTGACCAGGTCGCGAACGCGGGCCTCTTCGGCCGCCTTCTTCTTCCAGTAGTCGAGGGCCGCCTGGATCTCCTGGACATTGACCTCGACCCATTGGCCCCGAACCTGCACCAGGGGTTGTTTCAGCCGGGCCAGGCGCTGGAGCTCCTCGGGGCTGATCTTCTCGCCGCCGAGGACGACCTCCCAATCGAACTTCACGATTTCGTCGAGCGACAAACCGCTGCCGCCCTGCATCTGGGGGCTTTTGACGTGGGCCCGAACGCTCAGACGCTGCTTCGTGCCCGTGCGCGTCCACCAGCCGGGCAGCATCACGCCGAACCCGGCCTGCTCGAGGGCCATGGCCCGCTCGGTCAGGAACTCGTGGGCCCCGGTCGCGTCGAGCCCGTACCCGCCCGGCCTGGCCGACTTGAGGCTGGCCTCGATTCGAGGGCACAACCCCGCGGCCTGGCCCAACGACGACAGCAGGTGCTCTTGCGCCCGGAATCCGCGACGTTGGAGCACCGAAGCCTTGGACCCGCGCGCTTCCCACGCCTCGTCGACCGGCACGAGCAGGCTGGGGTCGTCGGCGGCCTGAAGCAGATAGCGGACGTACCATCCGTTGCTCCCGGCGGCCGCTCGCTTTGGCCCGTCGCCCTGCGGCCCCTCGTTTTCGGGCCCCTCGTCCTGGGGCGGCTCTTCGAGGCGGAAGCAGAGGCGAAACGGCGCCGACGTGGCCAGGGCCAAGGGCCGGCGCCATGCGGCCACCTGCTCGGCAAGCTCGGCCAACTCGGCCCGACCGCCCTCCAACGCGCCGTCGCCGTGCCGCAGCGCGTGGATCCACTGGTCGTGCAGGCTGTTGAATCGCGCCTTGTTCCCGGCAGTGCGTCGCGGTTGCGGGACGTCGATCTCGCTTCGCCGGGAGAAACGGACCAGGTGGTCTACCAGGGCCTCGACGAACCCCCGCAACAGCTCAACCCGCGACGTGGCGGGCGGCTCGGCCGCGCCGACCTGTGACCCCGCCCGGGCCACCGGCGGCATTGCCCTGGCCAGACGGCTCAATCGCCCGGCGTCGTCGGCCGCGAAGACGGGCTGCCAGCAGGCCCGATAGCCCCCTTCGTGCGGGGCCATGCCCGGCAGGTACTGCTGCCTGGCGACCAGCGATCCGGCCAGGCGCAGGGCCGCCGACCAGAAGGCCAGATCGTCGCCGATCAGCACGCCCGGCGCCAGGGTCGGGCGGTCGGCACAGGCGCACAGCAGGTCGACCGTTTCGTCCCGCGTCAGCCGGCGCGCCGTCACCGACCAGGGCGCCAGTCGCGGCGCGGCCTTGGAATCGGGCGCCTCGGCCACCATGCTGCTCGACGGCACGGGCGCGTCGCCCCGGGTCGGGAGCCAGACCCACATCGGCTGCCCCAACGCG